>JAABUV010005650.1_pt1 | contig 14115 bp, 16 predicted proteins | sample 5559971 | NCBI WGS metagenome assembly JAABUV01 (sample SAMN10711881, study PRJNA513362) | rock metagenome | isolation source: Antarctica rocks | place: Antarctica: Victoria Land, Knobhead nord | collected 2015-12-19
GGCACCGCGCTCACCACGCCGTACGTCGTCAGCGCCAACGCCTGGGCCTCCGACAACGCGCTCGCCTACGACTTTGGCGTGCAGCACCCTGACGGCACCCAGTGCGCGGCCCGCTTCGGCATGACACTGCCTCGCTCAGCCCCCATGCTGTCACCCGATGCGGGAACACCATCTGCCTTCTGCTGGGAAGTCTTTGACGAGCTCCTCAGACTAATGTGGAACTTGGTTATGAGGTCGAGGAGCAGAGCGATGACCTCAGGGCCATGTTACAAAGCGATCAGCTTGTCCCCGCCGAACCTGCTGCATGCGCGCCTGAGAATCCGCACTCGGCAAACCTGTTGCGCGCGCGCCAGGGACGCGTACGTGATGAACTCCGGCTCAGCCTCGTACACGTTCTCCAGCCTGCCTGCGGGCGACCCGGCGAGCCAGTACATGACGGTGCTCTACGCCTGCGTGCGCGACAGCTACGGCGCCTCCAACTGCACCACCACCAGCGTCACGGTGCGCGCTCCGCCCAGGCGCCTGGCACCTCATGCGCTTGCCGTTCCAAACGCGTAAACCTTCCACGACACTCAGTATTCACGCAACGCCAATCGCTATGCTGGACGCATCACCCCACTCGCATGCAACCCAACTCCCTTTAGGGCAGCCTGCCTGGCCACAGGCCTGCAAGACCTTTCTGCTTTGTTTCTGCATGCGTTGCATAAGCTTGAATTGCTCGGGGATGGTAGGTGTCTGAGCATGAGCAACAGTGGATGCGCTGGCAGGCCACAATTAGTACATTGTGCATGTCACCGCATCAAGCTGCTGCTCTGCTCATCCATAGGCTGCGCGCCTGCCTGCACGCGCGCACTCAGAGCCGCCACGACTTGCCTCACGCAGCTTCCAGGCTCGCTGCGCCTGCCTGGCGCTGCGGTTGGCGGCGCAGTGCGCTGCCTGGCTGCAGAACAGGCAGCAGAAGCAGACAGGCGGGAAGCTGCGGCGCAGGTGTCCCCGCCGGCAGCCAACTTCCAGGTGAACGCGAGCGCGCTGTCCGCCTCGCTGGCCACCGCGACGAGCTCGGGCGACCCGACGGCCGTCATGTCGGCCGTGCGCTCGCTCGCCGCGTCCACCGCCGCCGCAGCGCCGCCGCCGCTCGTGGCTGCCGGCGTGACCACGCTCGCCACCGTGGACGTGCGCGCGCCCGCACGCGCTCCCGGCCGCGCCTGAGCACTGCGTGCCAGTAACTGCAGACGGCTAGTGTTGGAGTGACTTCAGACGGCTGGTGAATAAATGCGAGCGCGTGTGCATGTAACCGCACCGGCGTGTAGTTCTGCACGACCGTGTGGCGGCGGCCGCGTAGCCGGCGCTGGTCGCGGCGTCGTCGACGGCGATCTCGGCGCTCACCGCGCTAGTGACGACCAGCGGCAGCGCGGGCGCGGCGCTCAGCGGCAGCGCCGCGCTGAGCGTGGTCAGCACGCTGTTCGCGCTTACGGCCAACCCGGCCGCCGTGTCGCCCGCCGCCGCGCCCGCCGCGCTGGCCGGTGAGCTTCCTGCGCCGCGAATCAGCAAGCAAGCAGTGTCACACGCTCTGTGCGGACAGCTGCCTGCTGCTGAAGTGTTGCAGGCGGGGCAGGATGACACGTGCCGTTGTCACGGATGAACACCCCACAGTCAGCTGTCACGGCACAAGCTTGCGGTTTGCGGAGCTGCTACTGCACCTATGTGGCGATAAATCGGGACGCGATCAGGAGATTTGCGCCCGTCAGCACACCTGTGGGGGGCACGACGCGCACGCACGGCAGCCACCGCGGCATCTGTCGCCAGCGGGCGCTGCCGCCCCTTGAGCTTGGGCGCACCTGCCCCCGCAGCACAGTCTCGGGCGCGGGGTCGGGCGCGCGCTGAGACGCGCGCGCGACAGGCGCCGCGGCGGTGGTCGCCAGCACGACCGGCGCGGGCGCGACGACCGTGCTGCGCCTGGCCGACCAGAAGTCCATCTTCGGGCTGGTCGCCAACGCGCTCGCGATCACCACGGCGACGACCAGTGCGCGGCGCCGCCCCGCCGCCCCGCCGCCATGCGCTGCATGCGGCGTCGCGGACACGTGTCTGCGCCCTGGGCGCTTGCTGTGCTCCCAAGCATCCTAACAGGCAAGATTGCTGCCATGTACTGGGAGCGTGCTGGCACCCGCTCATGCGTGTTCAGGCCTACGTCGGGCCCTGTTCATGCCTACGACCAGATTTAACTGATCTCAAAGAGGCAACAGCATGCATGGAGCAAGCAGTGCCGAGGAGGCGCGCGCGAGGCGCGCGCCAGACAGCAGGCAAGGAGGCGAGCAGTGCTGAGCGGCGCCAGGCGTGCCGGCGGGCCGGCGGCGGCTGCAGCAGGCGCTAGCGGCGCAGTCGGCGCTGGGCGCGACGGCTGCGCGCACGCAGCTGGCCGCCGTGGAGGGCCCCGTGCTCGGCGTGCTGGCCGCGGCCGGCGCCAGCATGGTAGTCGGCGAGGCGCCCGCCATCATCGCCGGCGGCACCGTGCGCGCCCAGCCTGTGTACTGCATATCACAACCCTACCCTAAACCTACCCCATCTTTCATGACAATCATCATATCATTGTCATGCACGACTTGCTGCCGCCTCGCTCGTAACCCACGGGGCAGCCAATGTCCCTGCACTGGCAAATGCTGCAGTGGCTGACGGCCGGACCGACGGTGTGCGCGGCGCCGCGGCAGGTGACCGGCCTGGTCGCCCAAGCGCAGGCGGCCGCGCTGGCCGGCGCGCCGCTGGCGCTGGCCGCGTCCGCGTCCGCGGCGCGCCGGCGCCGGCAGCTGCTCTCCACCACGCTCGCGCCGCAGCAGGCGCGGCACCGCCTGTGCATGTGCTCCGCACGCTGTTTAGCTTGCGCGCACAAGATTGCATGGCTACGCGGCACACGTGCGTGAGGCGTGCGTAATCCGTGATCACATATGCCTCCGTTTGAGCCATGCCTGCAATCTACACGCTCAGTAGACAAAAATGCCTGATGCTATGTGCAAACGTTGGACTTGGCAGTCATGATGTCGTCCCCGCCTCAGCCGCGAGCGCGCGCGCGCAGGCCTCCACGGCGGACATGCCGTCCGTGACGCTGCCGGCCGACTTCGCGACGGCCTGCGCGTCCGCGGCCGCCGGCGTCTGCCCGCCCAACGGCGACGGCGTCCAAGTCACCGTCGCCTACTTTGCCGACCCCAGCCTGCTCGTGCAGGCGACTCCCAGCCAATCGTGGGGTTAGGCCGCGCTGCCGCTGCGCTCCGCATGGCCCCCGCCGCAGGCTGCAGTGCCAGCTGCCAGCAAGGACCAAGGGGCGTTTGGGAAAGTGAAATGGTGATCTGGTGTGCCAGCACCATGCAAAACAGGGCCAGTTGGTCACATCTGTGCAGCGAGCGGCAGGCGGAGCGTGATGCGCTTGCCCCATTGCTGCGGTTTGAAGCTCGCCTGTTCGCATGCTGTCGGAGCGCCTGCCACAGGTAGTGCGGCGGCGCAGGCCAACCCGTCGCTCGTCATGTCCGGCGGCGTCGCCGTGGCCGCCGCGCCCATCACCGGGTACGTGAAGCTGGCGCTCACAGACGTCACCGACAGCACCTTCGTCATGAGCGGCATCCCCGGCAACCGGGTGCCTCCCCCCGCGCCTGCCGCCGGCACGACAGGCCGCTCGAAGCTGCGAAGTGCAATGCGGCATAGCGCCAGCATCCCAGCGCCGCACCATGCCTTGCCAACGCCTCGCACGCGTGCGCCAGCTCATGTCAGAGTGCGCTGCAGCGCGAGCGCGCGACCAAAGCGGAGCCTGCCGTTCCCTGCGAACTCTGCCACCAAACCCTACTTAACCCTATGACACACCTGCGCAGACCACGATCCAGCTGCCGCTGCTGACGACGTACCAGCCCGGCAACGCGTACGCGTGCCTGCGCCTGGACGGCTCGCAGACCAACGGCTGGAGCGCGTACGCGGCCGCCACCTCCGGCGTCACGCTTGCGTCGATCACGGTGCCTACCCTAAGCCTGCCTGCCCGCCCCTGTGCAGGCGGCGCCGCTGGGCATGTGCTGCTCCGTGCGGCTCATGCGCACTGTAAATGCTCGCATGCGCGCACGCCTGTGGCGAAGCCGATGTGCCCGGCCCTTGCCAGGGGATCATGCAATGCTCTCTCCTTGCCGTCCGTCTGCTTTGACCCTGCCGTCCGGCTTTTCTATAGTTTTTTTAACGCCTTGGTAGGGTAGAGTGCCATGCCAAAGCCCTTGCTGGTTCTTCATCCGCAGCGATTGCATTCGCCAGCGCCGCGCGTACACTGATGAGCGGGTCACGCGGCAGGGCACCATGGCGACGTGCACCACGCACAGCGCGGGCACGTACCTGGCGGTGCAGTTCGCCTACCTGGCGGGCGCCACGCTGTTTAACGCGAGCCCGCCGCCGCCGCCGCCCGCCGTGGCCGCGCCGCCGCCGCCGCCCGGCGCGCCGCGCGTCGCGGCGCCGCTCGCGACCACCGCGCCCGCGCTGTCGGTGTCCACCGCCGCCAGCGTGCCTCAGGCGCGCGCCCAACGCAGCTTAACTGACCTCAGCTCCTGTGTGTGTCATGGAGGTGCGTGGCTGACGCACCGTCCTTCATGCTGGTCCGTGGAGTCCGTGCATTTGTGCAGCCAGCGCCACCCTGCAAGTGCATCAGAGGCACGCCCCTGGTGCCGTGCGAGCCAACGCGCGCCGCCGAGCTCACTCCAATCCCGACCGATGGTTCGTGGCATATCGCAGTGCGTATTTAGAGTGCTTGACAAGTGCGCATTGCCGCCCGCAGGTGTCTTTCAGCGCGCGGCTCACCGCCTACACGCTCGCGACATTCACCGCGAGCCTGGCCACCAGCTATGCGGCGAACATGAAGGCCGTGCTCGCGTACGGCGGCGCCAACTGCGACGTCACCGTGCTCGATACGCGCGCCGGCTCGGTCATTGTGGACACCAAGGCGCGCGCGCTGACCCTGGAGGGCGCGCCGACCCTGGAGGGCCTGCGCCGTGCCGAGAGAGCGCCCCTCGGCGCCCGCGCAGCAAGCACCGGGAAAGCACCGCTGTCATGGGTGGGCTTATATAACAGCGGCGTGTGCACGGAGCGCCGGACCCAGGCATGCACTGCGGGCTGCGCACGGGGAGCGCAGACCGGGCCGAGGCCGCATGCAGGGCGGGTCCCATGCAGCGCGCGCACGCGGCGGCCTCCACACAAACACCCTGCGCCTCTCGCTGGCCAGAAGATCGCTGGCAGCGCGCGCGTGCGGGGCGCGGCGCGCACGCTGAGGCCGCCGCTTACTTCCGAGCGCACCATGCGGGCGCCGCGCTGCCGCGCGCGCCTGATCAGGCACGCGCGCCGCGCGCAGGTGGTCTTCATCGACGGCAGCACCGCGGACGCCAACATCTTTGCATCCATGCTGCAGGGCCCGCAGGCAACGGTCTTCTTCCTGCCCGCCGCCGGCTTCGACACCGCCTACAACATGGGCGTATCGGTGCGCCCGGCGCCGCTCTGTCATGCGCGGCTCGCGCGGCGCGTGCGCGGCTCGAGGGAGGCTGCCCCTGGCCGGCTGCATCTTTTGGGGGGCAGTGACATGCAAATGCTGCATGCGTGTGGCGTGGGGGCGTTGCTGGAGGATGTGCAGCGTGGCTGGACGAGAGTAGGCGCATGCGCCCTTGCACACTCGTGCCTGCTGCTGCTTTCCCTACCCGCACAGCCGGCCTGCCTGGCTGCTGGAGGCCCGCGAGCAGGCCGCGGCGCTCTGAGCCTTGGCGTGCGCGCCGCGCGCTGCGCAGGTGGCCACCGTGGCGAACCCGACCCTGGCGCCGCCATTGGGCAGCAACGTGGCGCGCGCGCAGCGCATCGGCCACGGCGTCGGCCTGGGGCTGGGGCTGCCCTTCCTGCTGGCGGCTGCGTTTGCCACCTGGTGGTTCAAGTTCCGCGGAGCCGCCGGCGGGCCGCCGGCCGCGGCGGAGGCAGCCGAGGCGGCCGCGGCGGCGGACGCGGCGGCGGACGCCGCGCCGCTCGCGCCGACGGAGCAGCAGATGCAGACGCAGACCTGAGCAGCGCAGGCGGGGCCGGGCTTGGCGTGGCCAGGCGGGCGTCTGGCCTAAGCGGGCGCCCGCGGCGATGCTGGTCGCATGGGAGCAGCGGGTGTCCGTGCAGTGCCGGCCCGATGTGCCGGCCCTGGGCGCTGTGCGTCTCGCAGCACACCACCAGCGGGCCTTTGCTCGGACAGCGAGGGCAGCAAGGGGAGGAGGACCGGGGTTTGTATGTACAGGGCAAGCACTGGGTGTTGTTCCCAAGAAGGCATGTGCTGGCTTTGCCTGTTTCTGGGCCCTGTGTCAGATCCCCGTCAAATCCTTGCGAAGGCAGAGGGGAGTGCCAATGCCTATGTGCGCAGTAGTAGTTCTGCGCTTTGTAGGGCAATGGCCAGTGCATGCGAGCACCAACGAGCCCCAGACGGGCTTGCACGCACGTCCAGACACTCCGCTCATGTCGCATTGACCAGCACACCTGCGCTGGACAGGCACCACGGCTGAATGTTGCTTGCATGGGGCGGTGCAGGAAATCAGCCTGATGGGAGAGCTGCTGTCAGCAGAAGTGCATGCATGTCCCAGACCTGGGGCAGAAGTGTATTGCGCCTTGTAATGCAGCTTTCTGTCCAGCGTGGCTCCCAATTCGCTGCACGTGTGCAATAACCTCACAGCTTACAAAGGGTACCAGACCATGGCGCTACCCGCCAGTCCAGACCGCAATGCAGACCATGGTGCATCACTGCTCAGATAGAATCTTGGTCCAGGCACGGCAGCTCAGCTGACGCCCACGCTCAGCGCATCAACATGGTGCACGAGCTTGGCAGCGTGCGACTGCGCGGTCTGCGTCTTGACACTTCGATGCTATGCAAAAGGGCAAGCCGCCAAACAGGAAAGGAGTGCTGGGCTTCCACAGCATGCAAAGCATGATATCGCGCCCCTGACAGCACAGAGCGCGCCCTCCGACCACGCAGGACGCGTGGCAGGTGTATTCAGAGCAGGCCTGCCCCCCAACTTACCACTGCCTCTGCAGAGCCTACTCCGCTGGAGCAGAGCTCCAGGCTTATTGCGCCGTTGGCACGCGCCCCTACTGGGGCACCAGCTCATGCGCGCAATACCATATTGCAACTAATACAGACATGTGATAGCCCCCCTAATCGCTGTCATGGCATGTCGACCGCGCCTATGCCATCGCGGTCGGCGCCGGCGTGGCGGTCTGGGCAGGCGTAGTTGCACTGGGCGTGGTTGGACTGGGCGTGGTTGGACTGGGCGTGGCTGTCGCGCCTGCAAGGCAGCACGCATGTTTTTTCGTGTCAGGCCCATTGCAGTGCAGGATGCTGTGATGAGCTACAACTTAGGCTCCTTTGCGCTGCAATGTGCTCATGTGGCATGCAGAGATATAGTCCGCCAGGCTCGCGCATTGGCGCCTTGTTACAAACACAACCAAGGAAGTCTGAGGGATGTATGATCTGCCAGCAGGGGAAGCGCATCTCCGCTTGAGCGGCCGCAAGCTCATGACGCGCCTGTGGTGCATGCACACACAGTGGGGCTCAGCCAGGCCGGGGCGCGCACCGGCGGTGGGCGCCGGCGAGCTGTCGGGCACCCAGGTGCCGTTCGCCCAGTGCGTGCCGTTCACCTCGTCGGGCGCCCACGCCCCCTTCTCCCAGTGCGTGCCGTTCAGCTCGTTGGGCGCCCACGTCCCGTTTGCCCAGTGCGTGCCGTTCCAGTCGTTGCCCCACCACGTCCCGTTCGCCCAGTGGGTGCCGTTGCCGGCGTCGCTCACCCAGGTGCCGTTCCACCAGTGGGTGCCGTTGAAGCTGTCGGCCGCCCACGCGCCGTTCTCCCAGTGCGTGCCGTTCCGCTCGTTGGGCGCCCAGGCGCCGTTCGCCCAATGCATGTTGACGGGCGCCGGCCCGCCCGGGGTCGTCATCGGGTGGTACGGCCCGCTGCCATTCATGAACTCGTAGCCTCCAATCGGGCCGCAGGGGCTCATGCCGTTGCCGCCGCTGCCGCTGTTGCCGTTCCCATTGCCGTTCCCGTTCCCGTTCCCGCTGCCGTTGCCGTTCCCGTTCCCGTTGCCGCTGCCGTTGCTGTTGCTGTTGCCGTTGCTGTTGCCGTTGCCGCTGTTGCTGTTTTGGTTCATGAGTGAGGCGACCAGGATGACAAAGGTGGAGATGTCGGTGACGGTCGGCTGGAAGTAGCCGGCGGTCATCAGGTTGAGCAGGATGCCCACGTAGCCGATGCAGCCGGTGCAGTCCACGGTCGCGTTGCTGCGCGCGCGCAGCAGGCCGCATCAGCCTTGGGGGTGTGCATGGAGCGCGTGTCAGCATAGCGCGCGGCAAGCTGCATCAGCCTTGGGGGGTATGCATGGAGGGCGTGTCAGCATGACATGCCTTAACCACAGGCAGCGAGCAGGCGCCCACTCATCCAGGGAGCACCGCTGGTCTTTAAAGTGCACTAGAGGTACGGTCCGCTCGGGGCAGGCCCCGCATGCAGACCTGATGCGCGCCGCATGCCTGCTACACTTATACCCACAGTGATGCAACTTACAGTACAGGCGTGCTCTGTGACATGCGAGGACCGTGCATGTGCCTAAGAGTGGTGTCTGAGAGTGGTGCGGACGTTTTGGACAGAACGGAGAGCATGTTGCGGGGGCCCAGCGCGGCGGGCGAGCGCCCGGGGCCTGGCTCGCCGCACCTGGGCAGTGGCGTGCCAGGGCTATTGTTGGGGCCGCTGCAGATATCCGGGTGGCCGTAGCAGATGGCGGTCGCGTTGCTCGCGCCGGCCGCAAACACGGGTGCCATCTCCGCGCCGATCTGCCCGGCCATGCTCAGCATGTCGCGCACGTTGGACGCGGTGTCGTTGCACTGGAACACCAGCTGCCACGGCACGCCTGCGCGCGCGCGCCGCCCTCACCGCCCCCGCAACCCTGCCGCGCCTGCGTCCGAGGCGCGGCCCTCCCTGGCGAGCCTATCCCCTCCCTGGGGGTAGCCGGTGACAAGCGTGCAGGCACGCGCTCGCGGGCAAGTTGCGCGTCACCCCGCGGCGCACAGGTGGCGCCGGAGGCCGCCGGCGCACCGCCTGGGGCCGCGCTCTGGCCGTTGTACGAGTAGTAGCTGCCGGACATTGTGTTGGCCTGCTGCACGGGCTGCGCTATGAGCAGGCCCGGCTGCGCTAGCCACTGCGCCATCTGCTGCGCAAAGGTGTTGATGCAGAACGTGCAGTTGATGCGCAGATCGGCGGTGCTGGCGCAGTAGCCCATGCTCACGCAGGCCTGCGCGCCGCCGCCTGGCATGTGAGGGGACGGGGTTATGTTTTTTTTTTGTGGGGAGGGAGGGGCATGCAAACGCGCCAAACATGCCACCGCAACACTAAGGCGTGGCATGGCGGGCTGCTGGCAGTGGCTGAGGCTCTGGCGGGCCGGCCACATGACAGGCTTCCCAGCCCGGCGTGTTGTCTCCAACAGTCGGCCACTGCGAGCGCACTGGGCCCATGCGCCCGTCGAGAGAGAAAAGCACGTAGTGAGGAGCAGCACGTTTCAAAGTGGCTGACAAGTGGCTGGGGGGGCAGCCATGGCAGGGTCACGCTGCACCACGCTGGATCGGGGCGCCACGCACCAGCGCCGGCTGCGAGAAGTACAGCGTCTGGTTGAACGTGCCGTTCACGGGCGTGACCGCCGCCGCGGTCAGCGCCACGCACGCGGGCAGCTGCGGCGGGCCCGTCAGCGGCGCGGCCGTGGTCGTAGGCGCGGGCGTCGTCGACGGCGCAGCCGTGTTCGCGCCTGAAACCGCACATCAGTTTTCCGCATCAACTCGCATGCAGTGCGATCTGCAAGTGGAATTGTGTGTCACGCTTGGTCCTGTTTTCCACTGACACAGGTCCCAGTGATGTCTTCAAGGGCAAGCTTTCTGCCTGCTGCTGCACTTCATCCAGAGCACAGCGCGCGCAGTTCAGCTTGCAGGGGCGCGCGGGCAGGCGGCGCGCAGACCTGTGGTCGGCCGTGGGGTGGCGCTGTGCGCGGTCACGGTCGGCGCGGGCGTGCCGGCCGCCGTGCTCGTGGGGCCTGGCGAGGTCGTCGCGTGCGCGGTCGTGGGGCTGGGGGTCGCGCTGGCCGCCGCCATCGTGGCGCTGGGCGCAGGGGTGCCCGCCGCGGTCGTCGGGCCGGGCGTGGCAGTCACGCCCGCCGTGGTGGGGCTGGGCGTCGCCATGGCGCCCGAGGTGGTGGGGCTGGGCGTGGCCGTCGCCGCTGCGGTGGTCGGGCCGGGCGTGGCAGTCACGCCCGCCGTGGTGGGGCTGGGCGTGGCTGTCGCCGCTGCGGTGGTGGGGCTGGGCGTCGCCGTCGCCGCTGCGGTGGTCGGGCTGGGCGTGGCAGTCACACCTGCCGTGGTGGGGCTGGGCGTGGCTGTCGCCGCTGCGGTGGTGGGGCTGGGCGTCGCCGTCGCCGCTGCGGTGGTGGGGCTGGGCGTTGCGGGCGAGGGTGTGGCGGTGGGCGTGTCAGTGCCAGCCGCCGTCGTGGGGCTGGGCGTGTCGGAGGGGCTGGGCGTGTCGGAGGGGCTGGGCGTGTCGGAGGGCGACTGCGCGCGCGCAGCGGGCGCATGCGCGGCCAGCACCTGTCCCCGCCGCCGCGCACAGCACCCTCAGCTGGGTCTGGTCTCAGCGGCCGTCGCAAGTGGCATCCAACACCAGGCATGAGTTCGTCCATAGGCATCAGGGCTTAAATGACGCGCTCCCGACCAGCTCTGCCTTGTTGCAGCGTCACTGCACTCAGCTTTGCAGCATGGCAGCGCGGCTCGCAACTGTACAACAACATGGCGCCTAAAGTACCCTTGTGGCTTACGAACAGTACAAGCAAAATGCATACCTGACAATCTGACCTCTGTCAGACAGCCTGATGCGGCTGCTACAGGCATACGCTGCCTGCCCGCGATCGTGCACGTGCACGGCCAGCATTTCAGGCTCCCAGGGTCCCAAAGGAGGCGCCCGCAGCGCTGCCATGCAGCTGCACTCAGCTGGCTGCCACCCTGGGGTGATGTTCCTCGCTCGCTATTGCAGCTCTGAACAGCGTCTGGCTCCTACTGTGCATGGCTGTCCTCCCAAAATGCATGGTGTCAATCTTAGCTGAAAAAATGCGCTCTGCAGCAACCTGTGTAACTCAACCACTTGCAGGTGACCTAACAGCACAGTGCACTGCACACTGTGCTATGTGCTCTCTGATGTCATATTCATGTGCAACGCGCGAGTCAGTCCCTCAACAGCAGCACCTACCCCAGCCCTGGCTCGCTAAGCTGCTAGACTGCATACATCAGGTGAGCTCCAGGCTGCCTGCCGGGGGGCTCTTGGCGCTCAGCAAGTGCTGCTTGGGGCTGCATAGCCTGCTGCAAGCGACGCCCAGTGCAGGCAAGGCCTCAAGGCCAGGGGCCAACAAGTCCCCCTGTCCTGCGCTGCAGACAGGGACTTGCACAAGCCCAGCTGAGTCCGACTGTGCTACAGCGGCCGTCAGGGACGCTTGACAGAAGCGCCGCTGCCGCTATAGCGCAGCTAAGGGCTGCCATCACTGAAGCGCAACAGCGCAGGGCAGCCCCTGGAGCAGTCTTAGCAGTCTTAGCGCTCCCAAAATGCTTCGCATCCCTCGGCTAGAGCCACACCGCGGCAGGTCTGGAGGCTTGTGCTTTGGCAGTCTATCATGCCCCAGCCTGCTTTTGCCCAACAGGGGTCGCACCAGCAGGCAAGTCACCGCGCATAACCTCAACGCCGCCATGGCTGCAAGCCGCGGCAGCCGGCCGGTGCCCCGGCAGAGGACCAGTCAACTCCGGTTTCTTGCAATTTTTCAAGGAGTGACCAGCTAAGCGACCTCCTTTCGCTCAGTCGCACGTCAGGTCCCGCTCCAGCCGCAAGTCAACTCTCTGGTAAGGCTTACAGGTCGGGACATTCGCGGGTCCACCTGTTGGAAATGATTTTGAAGGTGACATGACAGGTTCGACAGCCAGGAACCAGGGCTTCAAGCAAGCCAGCCAGGCAGGGGGCCCCTGGGGGCGCTGCAGTGATCACACCTTCTCTGTTTCCTCAACAGAGCCCAGTACGGGGATGCAGCGCAGGCCATGCACCCAAACAGTCAGGGAGCCCCAGCAAAACAGTAGCTACACGCTACAGCACCCTCAGCGCCATAAACCTGCTGCCTTATTTCTATCTCCTTGCTACAGCTCGCCGGTCTGCGCGTGGGGCTCAGCGGCGCCGCCGCCGGCGAGCCCGCCGAGCATGCCCTTGGCGCCCTCCAGCGCGCTCGCCAGGCCCTCGCGCGCGCTGCCCACGGCCGCGCCCGCCGCGCCGCGCACCTTGTCCAGCGTGCCCTGCTGCCCGCGCGCGGCTCGCGTTTCTCAGCGCGGCGGCGCACGCAGGCGAGGGCGCTCACAGGTTTATTACCTGCCTGCTAAAGGTGAGCACCATCAAGACTGCCCTTGGCGCACCGCAGCGCTCGTCCTCGCGGGGGTTGCCTCCCCCCCGCCAGCTCATTCCTGTCCACAGCTTTACTTCCAGGCGTCACGGGTGAGTGCAACATGCAGGATACGCTGTAACCTATGCCGCCCTGCCAGCCTGCACCCCAGTGATCAGGCCGGGCTGCGCGCCTCGAGCGCGCTCTTTCCCTGCGGGGCGCCCGGCGCCGCGGACGGCCCGCCCGCCCCCGCCCGCGGCGGGGCCCTGCCCAGCGGCACGTCATCGTCATCCTCGTCGTCATCCTCGTCACCTGCGCAGCCGCAGTCCGGTCAGCTTGCCGGCGAGCGCACAACCATGCTGGCCGCAGTCCGGTCAGCCTGCCGGCGAGCGCGGAGCCGTGCCGGCCGCGTCCCGCGCGCCGACACCCTCGCCCTGCTCCGCATAAGCGCGCGCAGCTCGCAGCGTGCAGACGCAGGCTCAGGGCCGGTGGCTGCGTGCCCAGGCCCAGCCACCCTGCCACGCAGCACAAGCAGGCCACTGCTCAACCAAGCGAGCTCCACGGCGAAGAGTGTCCCTTCAGGAGGAAGGGAGTTTGGGAGGTCCCCGACCTCGGCCCGGCAGGCGCACCCATGCCGGGCATGCCGCCCATGCCGCCCATGCCGCCCATGCCGTCCATGCCCCGCATAAGGGTCTCGCGGTCGTACACCTGCCCGCCCAACCCGGCGTCCTGCGCGCGCCAGGGGCGCCTCCTTTGCCGGCGCCGCGCGAGAGCGCCGGGCACTGCAAGCGCGCCTGTCACCGACAGTGAGAGGGTCCGTGACACGACGCCTGCTTGCGCACTCCGCCCGCCGTCCACCCCGCCAGCCTGAGCCTGCCCGCCTGCGAGCTGCGGCCTGCCGGCCTCCGCTGTATGGCGCACGGCACGGCCGCAGTGCTCCGCCCGGCGCATGCAGGCGTCCGCAAACCACAGTGTGGGTAACCTACCCTACCCTATCCTGGCCCTGATTCTATCCTGCATCAGGGCGCGCCTTCATGCCGGCCAGCATCTTCTCCAGCTCGGCCTCCTTAGGGTCGATGACCTCGAACGCGGGCCCCGGCGCGCGGCCGGCCGGCAGCGGCGGCGGCTTCGCCTTGCACGCGCCGGACGCCTCATGGCAAAGCCAGTTGCTGAACTGCGCGCGCGTCTGCCGCGCCTGCGCAGCACCCCCGCGCGTGCGTAGGACACGCGGCTCTCTTACGGTGAGCTGGCGGGTAAACAGCGCGCACAGAGCGGCATGCATACATGTACAGGACGCGCACAGGTATTCCCTCGGATCCTAGTAAAATACCTATGTCAGGGCAGGGGCGGACAGGGGCGCGGAGAGTGTCACACCCTCCTCTGGGGTCCCCGCACGCTGCACAGCATGCGGGCTGCTCGCCGCAGCGGGGGAGCCCGCTGTGACCGCCGCGCCGGCGACCCTTGGTCTGCCTTGCGCGCATCGCTGGTCAGGGTTTCCGGTTAGGGTCTCTGGCCAGGGCAATGGCGCGCGCCTGGAACAGGCGCTCGGCCATGTCAGTGTCGTGCGCCTCCAGCAGCTCGGTCGCCGCGCGCTGCACCGTCTTGCACTCGGCGCCGCACTTGCCCAGCTGCGCCTGCTCGGCCAGGCGCAGCCGC
>JAABUV010005651.1_pt1 | contig 14113 bp, 18 predicted proteins | sample 5559971 | NCBI WGS metagenome assembly JAABUV01 (sample SAMN10711881, study PRJNA513362) | rock metagenome | isolation source: Antarctica rocks | place: Antarctica: Victoria Land, Knobhead nord | collected 2015-12-19
CCAAGATAAATCTCATTCATTTTATCCATACGCCATTTCCACTTTAGAAACTCACAGCAGCTATCTACATGCCCCGTTGCTACCTTATCGAACCAATTGCTCCGCATTCAACCTCATTCCATCATCTACCGCTCCACAAGTCCACTTTCAAACAAAATGGCTAAATCGCAAGTTCCAGAGGACAAAGGCATCACGGGGTTGTCATTTACCTTGAAGGCTTCCACTCTAGACTGCACTCCAGGCTCCACAGAAATAATCTCGTTCGATGGGAAGGGTGGAGATTCTATGACACTTGTCGGTCGAGAAGTGCAGTGGTATTATGAGAATGAAGAGCTAAACCGACTTGAGCTTAAGTGTTCCAACGGAAGGGTCCAGTTCCATAAAAAGGGCGTGACAGAAGATTGGGATCCCAACGACGACGAAGACGATCCTGAAGTCTGCATAGACGCCAACCTAGATGAAGCGCTGGATACATTACGTGGCAAGCGGGGCAAGACGCTGAAAATCTTGGAAGCGGTTGTCGGTCAACGTGAGAGCGATGTGTGTGGGATATGGGATGTCGAATTTTGGAAGCTTAAGCATCGCGTCATAGGAATCAGATTGGAGGGCATGGACAGGTTAGGATATGTATACTGCAAAACAGAGCGCGGTGGCGAAGAAGATTAAGGAGAAGTGTCGGAAGGAGAATTTGAACGGAGTCTGCTCGTGTGGCTCAGCATTGACGACCGCTGCTTCGATCGGCCTCACTCGATTTTGTGAGGTGGCGGGCAATATATTTTAAGGTGAGAAACGATTCCATCACGGCTCTTTGGCTATTTCCTTAAAAGCCACATGACTAAGTGCTGATAGATGCGGAGAGATAAAGAGTCATATTTTCTATTTATCACTTATTAACAATAGTTTGCTAGAACATCTAACATTCTTTCATGACAATAAGCTGAGATGAATGAGCGTGAGATGAGAAACAATAGACATCGCATGCCGCTACAGCAGCTGTATAACTATGCATCTGCTCTTGAATTCTTCGATACATAACAGTAACTCAGAGCCCGCTATTTATACTTCTGTTCCGGCGGCTCCAACCAACTTCATTCATTTGGAAAGGCTGGAAGCTGAAATGCATCGTTCACGTGAAGATGAAGGTCTAAAGATAAAACCTAGTAAGCAAAACCTCCGATGCCGACAAAAGCAGATAACGAACCTTTCTCAGTAATATAATAGGCATTCCAATCTTTTCTTCAGATCATCAAGTCCAGCCTCATTACAGTGGCTGATGAGGGCTTTGATGAATTCCACCTCCTCTCTATCGCTCAGATGGTCATTGCCCTCGTAATGCTTATGAAGCCGATCCTTCTCTCCTTGAAGATAAGGCTATCAGATATAAGTAAGTGAACCAATACAAAAACAGACCACAGGCTCACAGATGGCTTATCGGTTGTCTCATTAAAGATATCACAAACTCTGCACATAGCTGCTTCACAACAGATAATGAAAATATAGCGATGGCTGGTTGAATTGTGCTGTGTTTCTTAAGATGAACACGAGGGAACAGTCTATCTTATATCAACAAATGCTGATTCATGTGTGACAGATAATAGTCTATCAATCGGGGTCACAATGGATTGGTGAGCACACACTAGTTCACGTTGGTAGTAAAAACTAAAACAATTGGAGAAGTCACCTCCACCAAAGGACGACGCAACGCGCAAGGTTACATGGGACCCAGCCTCAGAACCTATGGGCAGGCCGCTCAGATAGTAATATAAGAGATCGCCAAAACCGTGGGGTCATCACTCTTTGGAGAGCCTATGAGAGCCATAATTATGCCGCCTTTCAATCGGGCATCAGTAGATCAGTACAACCTGCAGCGGCTGAATATTTGCACCAATAAGTAAGATTCCGGCTATATCAGCTACGAGAAGAAGGGCTCGAAAGCAGGGCACTGTTCTGGTTCAAAGAATTCGCAATCCGCACGATCTTCAGCCGACACAGAATCAGGGAACCCAAAGCAGCAAGATCCTTCCCCAGAAGCACCCTCGATATTTGTCCACCTCGACACCAAGCCCCTCCATCTCGCCGCCGGTGCTAAGCCCACCGGCAATGGGATCGTCATGCACACATCAACCCTCGAGGACTTCAATAAGCAATTCAACCATATGATTCGCTGCCAAAGGCTTGGCGGCACATCAAAGGACACAAAATCGATCCTCTACGGTGCTTTCACAAAGAGCGGTGTGATCTATCGTGCAATCTAGCTAGGGCCTACTTTCAGGGTATCATGGAAGCTTTGAAGTAGCCTTGTTGGTGAAGCCTTGGGCTGGAAAACGATGGCGAGCTTATGCCCGGCTCATTCACGCTTAAAAAAATTTCGGGGCTTGTGGCCCTTACCGATTGGGGAATGCAAGGTCTGGCTCGCTTTCAGTGTCATACGTGACATTCATTCATTCTTTCGACCTTTTGACGATAGGTTCCATTGCACAAAGTGTTATCTACATAAACGATCTGGGCCTCTCCGCATATCAAGTCGCGAAATAAAGACAGTAAGGAAGAAAAACTTGGAGTCTACTGAGCCCACGGTAAGACATTGCACTTTCTGCAGCCATCGCAACGCGGACGATTGCAAAAAGGGTCTCCGCACCTATTTCCTTTCGTAGGCTTTGTCCATTCGTTGCAACAACAACACAATCTCTTGCCCTCTTTTCGTCTCTCCTCCTCAAAATCATGCTTCAGCTTCCTACGTTGTTGTTTGACCTCGCTCGAGGTAGTACGAACCACGTCCAATAATAGTTGGCTGCTTTCCTCGTCACTGTAATGCGTGCGTGAGGTTTTCCGAGATGCGGTATCCTTTAGAGCTTCGCTACTGCATCGCTTACGACCTTGTAAAGACGGCGCTGCCAAGTATGCGGATGTCGATGTTTGGCCACTTTATTGATATTGTCAGCATTCATCTTAGTATTGGATCAGGCGACGAACTCTGCGTTTTCATTCTCTTCGCCTGCTCTTTCGTTCCAAACGTCGTGAACGTCGTAAACCCCGTGGGCTTCTGCGGTCATCTGATAGCATTTGAAAGCTGATTCAGCCCCAGCCTGTCTGACATCAAATGCGGTCTTGCAGAAACGTAGTTCATCCCTTATTTCACTAAGCAGTCTTTCTCCAGTACCAGGGCTTGCGTTCTCTTGAGTACAATGTAGCACATCGCGTCCTCGTTTCGCTTCACAACCTAGCAACGTTTCCAGACTGGCGATAGCAAGGACTGCAGTATCCACGACGATCAGAGTATCACCAGAATCTTCGCGGATGTCAACCACGACTTCCGGGGTTTCCAGCAACTTTTCGACATCTGACCTGCGCTTCGATAGACGACACAATTCTAGACAGCTCTCTTCATTCCGCGCTTCTTCTCCATCTTGCTTGTGCCCACTGTCACTCCTTCCGTTGGCGGTCTCTGAAGATTTAGTGTTAGGTGATGTGTCGAGAGCGGCGTCAGAGTCGTTTTCATTGGGAGCCTGGACGGGTTTTTGACTTTGAGGTTTTCTCGCAGCTCTAGCTTGGGTGGCATTATTGCAAAGAAGGTAATACATGTCCATTCACATCTTGCGGTTATCCTCGTGTTGACTGGACTGGACGGTATAGGCACTTCTGTTAGGTGTTGCAGGAGAGCAAGCGAAGGTTCAAGATGCAGTCTATGGCATTGTATTTCTTGGTAAGTCTGATTGAGAATCTCGGAGCAAGGCCGTTCCTCACCTTAGAATGGGATAGCAACACCGCACAATGGTAGTAATATCGCTACATGTGGAAAAATCATTGCAAATATTGTCACAGCTTGTTCACCTCTTAACCCTGCCAAAATAATGATTGGAGCCCTCCAAAAAGATTCGAAGGTCCTACTCGAGATCACAGAAGACTTCGTGCCAAAAACATCAAGCCTTCAGTTGGTGTCATTCTTCGAGATGAAGATGACGAATTTGGGATTCTTCAAGACGATGGTATGCAGTGCGTTGACCTTCTCAAATTGCCGGGCTGAGTCTGTCTGTTAGATCGTTGAGCAAGGCTCGGCCATTCTGAATGTCCCTAATGAGGTGGTCATCGGCCAGAACGCCGACCATCGTGAAATTGCCCGCTTTGTTTCCTTGCATGACCGCAACCTTCGTCCAGTCTTGTCAAGGCTGAATATATTCCGGCAAGATATTTCCAATCAGTTACAGTCCATGGCAAGTGGTCAATCCACAATTGAGCGGTTGGATACCAGAGGTATGTCTAAGAAAATACTCCACATGGCAGAGGTTAATTCCGTTGTCGGTCGCAGCCACACAGGCCCTTTTTGAGACCCCTTTCCCTCCTTGTAATACTTTTCAGGGACGAGAGGCACTACTCGGTAAAATGGAGGCCTTCTTTTACGCGTCACCAACGCCAAAGTCAAGTCAGCTGACTTTTGCTATCTGCGGACTCGGTACGTCACCGCTAGAGGTGCCCTCTCCTCGTCTCCCGTCCATCGACCCTTGACGGTACTTTGCAGGGCTAATCAGCAGACTTGAGTGTAGGGGGTTCAGGTAAGACGCAAGCTGCACTGAAATTTGCAACTCGGAATCGTGAGAAATATCAGTCAGGAGTGTTCTTCTTAACAGCAAGTTCCGAACAGTCTTTGGTCGCCAATCTTTCCCGGATTTGTGAGTCTTTGCGGTTAGGGAACGTCTCTAACAAGGCGTCTGCATTCAAACAATGGCTGTCTCGGGTAGAGAATACTGACTGGCTATTGATCTTCGACAACGCTGACGATCTTGAATCTGTGCGAATCTCGAAATACTTTCCCGAAAGCTCATGGGGTCACATAGTGCTTACCAGCCGGGATCAGGGTGCAATCGGCACTGTGGCAAAAGATGGAAGTGTGTTGGATCGGCTTGAAGTGGGTGAAGCAATAGCAGTCCTTCTCCAAAAAGCTGGTTATCTCTGTCCGTCTGCAGAAGACTACGAGGAAGCACAAGTGATAGTGGAGCTTCTAGGTTGCCTTCCACTGGCTGTGGATCAAGGAGGTGCATACATCAGATCTCGGCGCAGGACTTTAACAAGCTATCGTCGCTTGTACAAAGATCGCCAGAATGATATATTACGATTCAAGCCTAGGCTGGGTGAGTACGACAGTACAGTGTTCACCACTTGGGACATCAATTTTGAACAAGTCGAACGCGATTCGAAGGAAGCATCGATTCTGCTCCTGCTCTTCTGCTTCCTTGACGCGTCAAACATATCTGAGACGATGCTTGATCGTGCGTGCTCGCCTCAAAAGCGATGGAATCGAATGGGTGAAATGTCAGAGCTTGCGCCGATAGATGCCGGTCTGAACAGCGGTCTTGTCGGACTAATCAAAGACGAGGTAGTATTCGATGATGTGATTGAGAAGCTCCTCTCATTCTCTTTGATCCACCTAGACAACGATGTTAATGGCTCGAGGAACTTCTCAGTTCACCCGCTTGTACAACACTGTGCATCGCAGCGTGTTCCATCCCGGCTTCAAGACGAGTGGAGGTTACAGGCGATATTGGTTGTCTGCCATGCATTCCCTCGGAACAAGTATCTTGAGCCTCTGTCAGTGAGCTAAAGCTCTATCCTCAAAGGCTGTACTGACTTGTGAAAGCTATGGACATCTTGGAAGATTGCAACTCCCCCACGTCATTCGCATACTGAAGGAGTATGACCAGCTTTCTGAGGCGGATGCCTGTCCGGCGCCTGCCAAATACGAAATGTCGTCTATGTTGCTGGCCGCTTCTCGGTTCTCGAGCACATCATGGAAGCGAGAGGCAATTGAACGTGTCAAGCAGCTCTCGCAAGACGAAAACGATGCGTATCTTAACGTCTGTGTAGCACAGCGAGAGAGCTCCCTACTACGTATGCTTGGGGAAGGAGCATCATCCAACAAAACGCTTGAGGAATTCATCCACTCAACTATTCTTCCTGGCTATAACCAATTGCTGGAGGGTGATGCAAGGTGGAATGCTCAGAGAGGAGAGCTAGTCCTTTCATTCGCGGAAAACCTCATAGAAAGCGGTGCATTAACGGCCGCCAGACATGAGCTGCTCCAATGGAAACCTATCAACCCTGGGTCGCCATCATCTATGGAACGGATAGTGTTGCGTGGCAGGAATATTACGTTGGGGAAAATTCTCAGATTCCAAGGCCACTTCCAAGAAGCACTTGACACTCTTAAAGCTGTTCTCCAGGAGAGCAAGATCGACAGCTTTTATGACTGCACTGGCTGGCGACGAGTGCTCCTTTCCAACATTGGCGACCTCTACTGTGAGCTCCGACGACCTGCAGATGCCCAGTTCCTCCTGGAACCGGAGCTGAAGCAAATGATCGACTCTGGCTCTCAGAACATTAGTAGTGGACGAAGGCTACAGCTAACGTTAGCGGAAAGCTTCATTCGGAGTGGTATGTATGAGAAGGCCGAGGAAGTTTTATCGAACCTCGGAAAGCTCTACGGAACGATCCATGATCCTGATGCGCTCGCTAAAAGGGGCATGTTCCGTGTCTGGGCTAGCTTAGCGCGAATCGCCCATGTCGGATGCTACTGGGACGAAGCTCTCCTCAACTGGAACAAGGCCAGCCTTAGGGTGCAAAAACGGGTGCTAGTAAAAGAGACGTTCGAAAGGTCGCCCTCAGCGATTCCTTGAATAAAGGGAGCAACCGACCGCTTTTATCAAGCGCTCGTCTAATGTTTTGAGCCGTTCTTGCGCCTGAATTTCTCAATGACTTCCGCGGAGTTGGCTTCGATGCGTGAGCATAGGGATTGCAGCGTCGACTCGACGAGGGCGCAGTAGGAGTCGAAAGGGGAAGGGCGTGTGGAACCAGTCGCTGTGGGTGAAGCAGAAGGGTTGGATGTCGGACTACGAGCACCTGTATTGATCATGTTGTCTGATTAACACTTGCAGACTCTGGCAACTACACCGACCCCCCAACCTTCCTCCCATCTCCACCGCAACCCTCGCCCACGCCCCTATGTCTTCTGGCCCCTTGTCACAAACTCTACAGTCATAGTCCGGCATATCAGCTCCATTGCAATCTTCATCTGCTCCTTCCTTGGAATCTACCAGCAGCGGGCTTCTCCAATTTTGGTCGTTAGCTGGGGCAGTGCAAAGCTCTGTCTCCCTCCTATTGACAGATCGTTCACTACATCCTCCGCCAGCAAAACGAGACTCCTTGGGGGTCGGCATCACACGCGTCGATGACACGCATGGCGGATTTTCATTCTCCACACCCACCATACCTGCCCACGGAAGATGGTAGGCTCCTCCTCGACACATGGGTCTATCTCTCTCAATGCCATGTGCACTAATCCGTATACACCTCTCGACCCTCACACCTACACGAGCAGGCGATAGCTTCGTCTTGACAAGCTGGAGCGCGAATCGCGCTATATCAAGTTCGACTTTGACGCGCTCCGCGAAAGGGTCATCGAGCTGTGCCCTGGCGCTGTAGGAATTGAGTTTCCAGGTTACAGGAGCCTGTATTTTGCCGATGCCCCTCTTGACTCTGCCTCAACGCTGCCCTTGGCCCAAGGCTTTTGTATGGGACCACATTGTCTACCACCGAACCTACCACCTCCTCCGTTGATCGCCCCATCTCTCCCACTGTCGCACTATCCTGTGACCCAGTTGAGCAGGCTATCCGTGGAGGTGATCGCGGGGCAGCAGCGACCGTCTGTCTCCCTCACGCCATGACCGTCACCCCACCTCTTCCCGAGCAACCTCAGGACCAAGGAGGTTCAGCATTGGATGAAGAGGAGTGGGAGATCATAAGGATCGTTGGCAAGAGACGAAGGGGAAAGGGCTATGAATACAAGGTGTGCTGGAAGAAAACATGGCTGCCCAAATACGAGTTATGAAACGCACAGGAAATGCTGCGGGAGTTTGAGGCCAAACGCCAGGCGCAGCGGGGAGGCAAACGGGGAAGACCGGCACGTGCAGACAAGGGTCGGTGATCGTTGGTTATTTTGTTTGCACAAGAATCACACGTGTTCTTCAATCTATCCGAGAATGGGAAGGGAAACACCAGTGATGGTATGAAGCAGTTTCTAGGCGATAGACTGACTGAATTGGCACCTAGCCAGTTTTTGTGCTGCCACCAACCGTAGGACAACCACACTTTCTACTGCTCGATTTCTCTCGCTCCCAAGCCACTTCCCGGCCTTGAGTGGTCGGCGCGTGGCTAGACGAATGTCACCATCTCTATGTTCATTTCTGCCTCCCTTACCCGTTTTTCGCCATCTGGGCAAGACGTTTCCAGGATGGTATCACCGTGGGGTCCAATACTAATTAAGCAGTCTCCACTCATAACGCCAAGTCTATAAGGGTTCGAGGGTTCTGAGCAGGCTGTGGAAAGTGACAGTCGGACACCACATCCGTCACATCAAGCATTATGGCATACGAGCACGGAAATGGCCGTCGCTATCACCCATATCACGCAGGAAGTGGGTCGCCACAAGTCAAATGCACGGTTGCAGGACATGACAGGATATCTTGAAACAAGAAAAATGGTACATCCTCCGGTCACAAAGTAAATTCCACATGAAAGAATATGACCATCACCAAACTTTGCATGTGCGAGTCGGTCTGCCCCGTTTGCGTCCATACTGTGGGCGGCCGTTTGCTTCAAACTGCCGCAGCAACTTCTGTGCGTTTCCTAGTTCACCTTTGTGCAGCCATGTATTTTTCCAGCGTACCATGTATTCCGTTCCCGACACCGTCTCTCTCTTGTCGAGTATCTTGATGATTTCCCACTCCGGCTCTTCGACTTGCGCTGCATCGCCTTGTCCCTGAACCTGCTCAACAATAGGTGGGCTGGTGATAGTACCGCTAGTAGGGCCTGGGGGGATGGTGGCATTACGGATTTCGGGGTTGACACCCTTCGATTCAGGAGAAGTGCCGTTGGCCTGGGTGTCGAGATGCTGGTGTTGGACCGCAAATATGTTTTCTGTTGAACGTTAGACGGGCCATTCACTTTCCCAAATAGAAAAAGCATATTCCACACTCACCTTGACTGCCAGCAGCTTCATTTTGATGAGGTGACAAACAGCGGCGGCGTTTGATATGACGCTTCGACGCAGATTTCCCCTCAACGGCAGACAGACTCCTTTTCTTTATAGATTGCAGCAAAGGCGTAGTTTTCTTGTCGCCGTTCCCGTTAGGTTTCTCTTTATCTTCTTCCTTGTCGTCTACCTCCGCTTCTTGGCCGTTGCACGGATCCTTCTTGTCCCCATCCGTTAATGGATCAGGCATGAGACCCTGGCGATTTCCACCTTTGAACTCGCGCACTGGTTTATCGTACTTCGAGGAGACGATGGTATTGCGGTGCGGTGGAGGCTTCTTTGAGGTAGAATGTTTGTTCTTCTTGGGGAGGCTAGGAATTCTGAATCGATAAAAGTTCGTTAGCATCGAAATCAACGAAGTAGAAGTTTGGGGTCGCACCCATCCTCTGAGCCCGTCACAGACGTCGGCGGAGTGCTAAGCGTCCCCTGGTTCCCATCCTGCTCTTCTGAAGTACCGTCGCCACTGCTATCAATGCCCTGATCCTGAATCACAATCGGATCACCTGGAGAATGTTAGACGACCGATGACGGCTACCAATTCGATGATTGATAAAGAGGTTGGATTATCTACATGGTCGTACCTCGCCATGCAGAAAAGTGTCCATCACATATTAGAACAAAGCTTTCTTCAAGCTCTCTAAGTCCTTGAGTATTAGAACGTTAGGTCGAGAAGTGGGTGTAAAGTGAGGCCTTCAGCTTCGTAATTGAACGCGTTGATTTACTGCTGCTGTCTCTAACGGGTTTGTTCTTTCTCGTTCGCGATCAACAGCATAAAATGGCTTGCGTTGGGCAAGGAGTCATAATGGTGTTTGTCATGTGCTTTACATTGACGTACCACATCCTTCTGAATCAGGCCTTTAAGCCTCTTTTCACAAATCTACCAGTAATGCTCGACAGTGCGGCTAATCAATCGATACTTGAAGGAATACAGACAAGCCAGCCGGCGACAAAACCTTGGAAAAGGGTCATGCGAAGCCATATAGAGTGGCTTAACGACGTAGTCGGTCGCTTGAGTGAGGAAGAGCTTTCAGCGACAAAAGATGCGGAAGATTATGGACAAGATCAGGTGCTCCATTCGTCTTCGCTCATTGAATTGCAGCACGAAGCACTGAGGGCCCGACAGAGAACTATTTGGTTGTCAAAGGATAAGCTGGGTGTCGACGAAGATGAGATTAAACAGACTCGCAAGGTTGGCAAATCGATTTTAATTAGTGATAAGAATGCTTTCATGAATGACAAGGGGATAGTATCTTACAGCGGTGAACCACCTGTTTAGAACGGTCCAAGCTTCATAGAACATTGATTCGAGACGGCAATTGTGCATCTTTAAGTCAGCTACTCTCTGGTCGACGATGTGCTTTAGATCCCATAGAAGTATTTCAAACAGTAGCCAACCATACCCATGCCCAATCGAGCTTCAAGGTGAGCCCCAAGCCGAGAGCTCAGTCAAGTGAGAAACACCTGATTCCGCAGCCAAACGCATGTCCCAAAGTTCGGTGGGTTGTAGTTCATCTATACCTTCAGCTATCCTCTGGGCTTGATCTTGAGGGATTGCTCCTGGGTCGATGACATAACCGTTCCTTTGCCATTTTGTTTGGTCCAGTCAACCCGACGGCTTTACAAACTGTATTGACCTTGTTCAATTGGTCTTACTTTGGGGACTGTAGTTATGTAATGAAGGTTACGAAGAATTAAAAGGCAGACAGCCGAAGAATGTACAGCAAAACATGAGCAACGCATAAGTTGACATGATTGACACTGCTCAAATTTTCGTAAATCCGAGACAGCTTGACAAAGTCCTTCCTTAGCCAACTCTCTCAAACCCTTACCATCCCACACCTCTCTCAACCACGCTTCTTAATTTTCACTACCGATCTTTGACAAGGTTCAATCTTAGACCGAGGATTGCCTAAAGCGTACAGTCTTGCATGTAATGCGTATCAGGTAGGTACCCCCATTCCGCGTGTTACCTAGTACCTCATTTCGACCATGTCATCTCGCCATCTGTGAATGCTGTTCGGATCAATCACCTCTTCAGAATCTTCATTTTCGGAAACAGAGTCTTCATCCGAATCATTCTTGATCCACGGATGTGAATTACATCTCCTTATGACTTCAACATCCTCGGAACCTTCAACGAGCCACAAACCCCCTTCATTATTTCTGTGCCAATTGAATAGATTGAAGCTAGCATCACTAGACACAGTGCCGGCCTTGTCATCTACCTGGCTTGTGGAAGTCAGTAATCATGTACTATTGATTATCTGCTACCTTGCTTACTTCAACATAAGTCCCTCAACGTATTTTTTTCGGGCTACGAACGGCAAGCGCACATTGAGCTGAGGCATGATCTTTAAACCTTGTTGATCCGGTAACTCTTCGCCCGTGTTCAATATCCAACTTGTCCTGTGCAGTATAGGTCTATGGTCATGCTCCAGATGCATTTTGACTTCAAGGCTCAGGTTCGATGTAGGCGTCTCGCCAAAAGGTGGTGAGGGTGTGAAGGGCATTACTACGTCATCTCTGATAAGATAGGCAACACTATATTCACGCGCGCGTGGTATGAAGCCTGGTCGATTGATGATCGAATAGTGGCGTGCCTGGACGAACGATTGGATGGTCTCTGTCCAGGAAGCGACTGGAAGACTTATTGGTGGTAGGCCTCCCATGACAGATGTGAGGACGTTGCTCACTCGGCGACTCCAGATCGTTGCCAGCCATAATGGCGAGATTTTCGGGTTTTTCCTTGCCATTAGTGCTGCCAGGATCCACGGATGGCCCTCAAGTGGCTTAATCGCATTCTCGACACCCGATAGGTGGGCTCCAATCAAATTACAAGGTACCGTAGGCTCAAAGAAAACACTGCACAGCAAGGATTGTATCCCTCCTGAATTACAGCTCAGTGTGATGCAGCTACTTAAGCACTCAAACAGCTTCTCGTAGCAATCATCTTTTTGGCCCCGTGTTGACTTCACCTTCGGGGATGCCATTAAACAGGGGAGCAGAAGTGGGGAGTCGGAACACTCTGGAAGCGTTAGGACTATGGCGAGCGCGGCCACACATTCACTAGCTAGACCTTCAGACATGCAGTAGTCGGCAAAGATGTTGAAAGCCGAGGAAGAGTTGGGTGAAACTTTTGAAAGCTGAACCCTAACGGCTCATGTCAGCGTGTCTCTCTGTCAAACGAGAAGGCTTTGGGCATACCGTGACATTGCCTCATGCGCTAATAAAGACCACGGTGCATAGAACGTGTTCCCGCCACGTATGATGCTAGCTTGCCAGCGTTGACCGGCGACCACTTCCCAAAAGTTGTGGTGATTCAGTTCCTCACTCTGTTGAAGAGAGACCTTCTCTTCAGCATCTTGAAGTATTTCAACCCATCGGGTGGAGAGGATATAAGTCCAACCAAAGATGAGGTAGGATATATATTGAGCCCGGTCAGGTCCGATTCCAGGCCAGTATGGGCAAGCGCTTGAAACATCTATGAACCTATAGCTCAAGGGCTCCAGAATCCCAAGAGTCTGATAGTGATATGTCCGTTTCACCGGTTGGTCGCAGGCCGCGTCTGTTGTCGTTACCCATTCCAGAGCGTACTTGACTTGAGGGAATGGTTTGTTGAGGATCGAGAAGGCTTTTGACCGCTGAGCGCAGAAGGCGGGAACATGTCGCAGAAGGTCCAAAATGCAGTCAGCAGTGCATGGAATGCTTGGATCATCCCTAGTCTCTGATTCTAGAGAACTCCAAAGCTTGTAGCCATAGCTTGCGGTGTTGTAGAATTGGGCGGCTGTGGGGCATACCCCGTCACCAGGATAAGGAGATACAGGCCCGCTTAGAACGTCGGTGGGAAGTTTCTTGTCAGTGGCCATGCTCACAGTGCACCCAAAATGCGGAGAAGGAGGCCTAGACAAGTTATTTCAAAAGAAAGTGGAATCGTTTAGCGACTGAGTGGAGTGAGCATGAAATACTTCGGTATTAATTTTATGCACACTAGTGTCGATTTAGTACTAAGGTGTTGCTAAGGTACTACAGTAGAAACACGCGTGACCGCGCTGGCCGTGAAATAGAATAGGTTACGGTGACCGAAGGTTACCGTAACCCTATTCTAATCCCGTGGATGAAGTATCGGATAAAAGTTGAACCGATTCTGAGCGTAAACCCTTTTGCGTAATCCGCATCAAACCCTTTTCGGAATTCCAAGACCAGCGTTTTCCAGTACGAAAGCCCCCAAATCGACCCTGGTCGCCTAGAACCACTCCCTTCCTTTCGTTCCTCGTTGCAGGGCACGAGAGTACTCGACACTGGGTGTTTGTATATTGCCTCCATCCAATACTTATATCCCACTACCAATCTGGCTCTGCACCAGGATGTGCTTCACATTTTTTGCAGATTCTGTAATGTTCACCATTACACTTTCCGGCAACTTGACAACGCTTCCATCGCACCCTACATCCGGGCGCCTTACACTGCCTAGACTTGTGCTCATTGTTGGCATGCCGGCAGTTATCGTTTCTGCAAAACCCAGTTTCTCCTGAATTTGTCGTCATCTTGTAGGAACCGGACTGGAAAACGCTGCCCTTAGCTGTTGCGGCGTGAGTAGAGCTTGTCCGGAGAAGAACTTCTACATAGATCTATCAGATGAAAACTATTCATCTCGTATTGAGCAGAAAAATACTTACTGTAGGGCGATTGAAAATGCAGATTCGCTTTTCTTGCTTGTTGTCTGTTGATAAGAGAATGTCCCAGTCCTTTATATGGGACGCCATCACATCTCAGGCCCTGTCTTCTCTGTAATCTTATCGGTGGAAGGCTGTAGATGCTTCAGAGTGATATACCTTAGGCGAGTTGATTAGTGTATTCAAAGCGAGCCATGCGACATGGGCGAATCACCTTCTCTTCCGGCTGAAATTTACGCGTCATGAGATGGAGCTGGTGGAAATTCAGTTGGTTCGGCCTTGGCCGAGTAGGTTCTTAATCTGGCCTTCAGGATCAAGGCACACTTACATACACTCTCGCGTTGCCTTTGCCACTCAG
>JAABUV010005652.1_pt1 | contig 14111 bp, 12 predicted proteins | sample 5559971 | NCBI WGS metagenome assembly JAABUV01 (sample SAMN10711881, study PRJNA513362) | rock metagenome | isolation source: Antarctica rocks | place: Antarctica: Victoria Land, Knobhead nord | collected 2015-12-19
CTCGTTGAATTCTTTTTCATAAGAATCGCTCTCATCAAGGCTTTTTATAACTTAGGTTTTTGAAATACTCAATTTGAAATTGTCAGCAAGCAGTATGGTTTCCGTGAACGATGAGGTGATCCATATTCCTGTCATCGATCTGTCCAATAATATCGCTCAGATTGGCGATCTCCTGGTAGACGCTGTGTCGAAATGGGGATTTGTTTTCATAAGAAGTGTTGGCTCCGGCTTTCCACCAGAGATCATTGATCGTACTTTTGAAGTGGTCAGACTTGAACTTTGGTTTTGACCGGGGTTTCCACAGCCTTGTGGATCATCTAACCGTGCTAGTAGTCTCGTGGTTTCTTTCGAACGCCCTACGAAGAAAAAGTGAACTATGCCATCGGACCTAATGTACGTGTCCTCAATTCTCTACCTTTGGTGAAAGACGCTACCATATCTTAGAATAAAGGGTGGTCATCAAAGGGTTCCGAGATTTTGGACCCAGAGCATCAGAAGGTGATTGATAATGTTTGCTTAATGCATACTTCCTTGGCACTACATTATCGTTGCTTCTCAACCGAAAAAGCTGACTTCAACCTTTGAAAGCTTTGAGTTTTGTTGCCGTTGGTTTATAATCCTCTTGCGTGCCCGCCTGAAGGCCGGCTGTTTCTCTGGTCACGGACATAGCGGCATTTACTATCGTTATCTTACGTTAAAAGTCTCCCTAGACCTGTCACTGATGTATCTCTTAGACCGGAGACAACAAGGAGTTCTCATATCCCCTATGTAGTGGTAGTGGGGCAGTTGCTCACAGTGCTTAGAGCCTTTAATATTGGGGAGTTTGTGCATGGCAAAGCTCAGCAACCCTTACCGCAGGCTATACGGGCTTATGAAGCCGAGATCGATCAATTTGCAGATCTTTGTCGTCAGCTTTGCACAAAGCTTCTTGGCCTCTTCGCAATTGGCCTGAAAGTGTGTGGCTGTTCTGACCTTATGATTTTAAAGAACCAAATTCATGATGGAATTAGATCCATGCGGATGACGGCGGTGAGGATTGGTTCTCCTCTCGGCATGCCCTTTCTAAAGGTCCTTCGGGAAGTATTCTCCGGCTCCTCTATGTAAACCACACACCTTTGATGCCTTCGTCCGTTACTTTACTTTATCCTTACATATGCCAGTATCCCACGTCTACTGTGACTCCGGTCGACGAGATTCGTGCGGGAGCCCATAGCGACTATGGTATATCTCTTGACCCGGCGGCATTTTTCCACTCATTTCACAGCTGAATTAAATGCAAGGGTCACTTACCCTCCTCTTCCAGCGGCCTCAGCAGCCTGGCTTAGAGATTCTTACTCCTCAGTCAACCTGGGCACCAGTATCCGTCTATCCCTCAGGCACTGAGAACGACCAGTTCCCTCCGATCTTGGTCAATGTCGGTGACCTGTTAGATCACTGGACGAATGGCCTATTGAAGAGCACGGTGCACAGAGTCCTGCTTCCAGAAGGCAGTAAAGAAGATAGGTATAGTATAGCCTACTTCTGCCACCCGGCAGATGATACGGAATTAGTACGGGTTCCCAGTGTGTTGACGGACAGGAGACACTACGAGGATGTCAGGCCTGTCAATGGCCAGGGAGTTGTCAAGGCAATGACCGCCGCAGAGCACCTTAAGAGCAGGTCAGTCAATACGATAGTGACGATCGAACGGTCGTCTTTAATCTTTTCGACCTAGATTAGCATCCACCTACGGATGGGAGGGAGAGGATCGTCTACGAGAGAATTACTAAGGATGAGGGTATTCGAATTGAGTTGAAAATCAATGATGGAGTGTGAGATGCAGACTTGAAGGGTGTGACAAGACACGAAGAGTTTCCTGTCTCCTCAGGTATTGGTATTAGGTACAAACAAGCAATACAAACAAAGGATCCTTGGGCGAAACCATAAGAAGCAGTATTCGTCAACCACTAAACGCCTGTCAAGAATTTCCCGTATTCATGCGCAGCTGATAAGCACTCATGCGCAGACTACAACTCATGCACGCCTGAAAGCCAATCGTGGACGGTAAGGGCGAGCATTGCAAAGTCACACAGGCGAATATGGTCGGGCCAATGAGAGTTGGGCCAGAGCCTGCTGTTGCTCGACTGATAGTGTAGGACTGAGTCCAACCGAATTTGTCAAGGTTTTAGCGTGCTATGCTGACGCTGAGAATTCGCCGTAAAGTCGCTAAACACAATGCTTCGTATAGTTGGGTCGGAATCTGAATTTAATTCGTGATGCTGTGGTATAGCGATGTCTCGGTCGTTGATGGGAAGATACTACCATGGCAGATGGAAATAATCGTGTGATCAAGGGCGCCCAAAACCTTCAATAAACGCCAACCACAAGCTGTAAATGCCGCTAACCGCATGAGAAGAATCTTAGTGTAAACCCATGCCAGATCAAGTCGAGGAACTACGTAGCCACTTGACACCAATGGCGGTGGAAGACCCAAGCGTTCTTCTGACACTCCTTACTGCAATATTTCGTGCGACGGCACCGACGGCATTTGGCAAACTGCCTTGTCCACTGCTCCCACTTGCCGCATCTGTAATACGCACACTGGCGGATCCCGCCGCGAGCATCATCTTTGCGGCAGAGATTCCTCATCACGACACCAGCCCAGTGTTGCATGTCCTGGGAATGGTGGCGTACCGTGAACTTTTCAACAAGAGGGAAAATATTGAAATCATCGGGGAGCAAGTATTCTTCGCATTCAGACTCGTCCATTCGGAGGGGTTCGCTGTTTGGAGTGTCGTCAAGCATTTGCAGGTTGAGACCAATCTTGAGCTTGGGTACCAGGTGAGATTCCTGAAAATAAGTTCGGAGGTTACAGTATTTGGAAACGTAAGCGAGAAGCTGTAATGACATGAGGACGTCCTCGTCGCGGGGCGTCGCCGCCAAGATACCAGGAGGAGCGGACCGATCAACGAGATATCGCGCATGGATGTTTTGTGGCATATTTGGTGGTGGTACGTTGGCAACGTTCAGGGGTGGAGGGGCTGGAGGAAAACCAATGGTATTATTTGTAGGGGCTACGTTTGTGTTAATGATGCTTCCGTCGATTGCAGACCGATGCGTGATATTGAAAGTTTCGGCTTCTTGACCTTCCGAGACATTTGGTGCAGTGAGACCCAAAGGCGTGGCTACTGCATCGAGCATAGGATCCTGATCCTCCACTCCCTGAATGTCCACGGTGGCTTGTATATCAATCATCGGCTCGTCGAGACCTTCGTTGGCAGCAGATGCTTCTGAGGCGGCTTCTTCCCCGTTCGTATCGTCAGATTCACCCGAAGTGGATTGTTGATGACGAGTAGAAGGCCGCCGCCTCTCCCTTGCGCTTTGCAATACAGAAGGAGCTGTTGGCGCACTGGGAGTTGTGGGAGACTCTGGTTGTGATATAATACCAGTTTGCAAGGCCGGCAGCATCGATGGTAGGCGGTCAACATCACGTACTGGACGAATTCCAAATCCATCGCCTGTATCCATGGAAGGAACAGCTGCCGCTACAGACTGCATAGCAATATGGCGGCTCCCTGTTCCTAAAGCCCCCTGTATTTGGTTTCGTCCATCTTGACTTCTATGGTGATAGTGATGGTGGTGATAGTGATGACGAGGAAATGTGCTCCGCTCCGGTGGAGAAGCCATGAGAAAATGAGGCGGCGTTGGGGTCAAGTCCATGCCAGTGATCTCAGATGGCTGTTGCTGGTGCTGTTGTTGATGGTGATTCTGCGCAAAGAATGTTTGCGGTATATCTATAGCATGTGGAGGATCCTGGCGGCGAAACGATCTGTTTTCAGGCACTAGGTCCTGCGTATTCTGGCGATCCCCCTTCGTAAGTTTGGGAGCCGATTTGCCGGGCCGTTTGTTGAGCGCTTGCAAGGCGTTACGTCTCGCATCCGCCTCAACCTTCTCCCGGCATTTGTCAATTACTTTGATGTAATTATCAAGGATCGTAGCAATGACTGGTACCATGTCCGCCTCCACGACTCTGGTACGGACACTCTCTGAACCACGGACTCCAATATTGACCACACATTGGAATGCAAGGTTCCATTTCCACATCTCCATCATCTCCTGACTTCTACCCTGCTTCAATATACATACTAATCTCTCGACTCCGCCGTCAACGGTAAGTATGTCTCGTATACGTGCCGATGATGTTGTCAGGTACGCAAGATGGTTCAGTGAGTTGATCAGAGGCAATGTTGATGTGCAATCGAGCGCTCGGCGATCGTACAGAGCCGTAGTGATGCCCACTGACGCTTTATTGACATTGGGGATGCTGAAGTTGACTTCTCTCATCTTCACTGGCTGTGATTAACTTAGGCCAAGGATATCCAGGTCTTCGATGAGGGACTTCTCCACGCTACCTCGGGGGTCTTGGGTTCGGTGGTGTTGAGGTAGCAAAAGAGGATCCTACTAGATATGGCGCGCCGGTTTGTGGGTCTACCGTCGAAGGCGAAGCCTGAGAGTGACCACCTTTTAAGAACCTGAGTGTTTGAGCTCCTGTCTTATTGATGCTTGTATCGCACATAAACGATGAGTGATCAGATGGAGGTTGCCATCATCTATGGGCAAATCGTGGTTTGAGGAGGTTGATCAATAAGCGGGAAGACGAAACAGCGGAGACTGCAGACGGGCGGCGGCTAATGAATCAATTTAGAAGCCTACGCAGAGACTAGACTAAGTTCAGAAAAAAGTGACAAGCGGTTTACACACCGACGTGTTAGGGACGAGGTTCGGGGCTGGGAGGACTGTTCGATAGGAATTGGGGACGAGGGAGGTGGGAAAAGATTTGGTACTTCCCATCCGTACTGCAGTATTAGCCTAAAATTAGCGCGGCGGTACTACTCCGCTAATTGTCGAGGATCTATCCTATCAAGGGTCAAAAAATCAAAAAATATAAGTATTTCAAAGTAGTATCCAAACTCCAGAGGAACTTAAACTATCAACTCTTGAGCCTTTGTATACACTACGAGGTTCTTCGGTCCAGATGCGGCACATCTGAAAGCGGTATCAATCAATGCCCGAAGCATTGTACACGTTGATTCCACATCCAAATTTCATCTCTGTGCCTTATTTCGCCGAGAATTATTCCCATAGTCATCATCAGCATGTGCGCCGAAGTACTTGTTTATAGCGGATGACTATGTAAGTATAGCATATCACACGGCTTAGGGCGTCGATGATGCCACATGCCTTTTTCACTCACATCTCACTGTCAGATGTTATAGAAGACGTGTCACGACGGGCATCTCTGTGGACTGATGCAATGCTCGCGTCCTTAAGATGAAATGGAAGCATTGAGTATGTCTTCCGTCTCTAAAGATCCTTCTTAGCTTTCTAAATAGGTCATCTATGCCGACCTTAGGGTTGGCTTACGGAGAACAACCAGGCGAAACACTTCATATTCTACTGGCCCAATATTAAACGGCTAGTCATGTATGCTCTTGCTGTGCTTATCGCTCTACTACTGTCCTTGTTGTGCCAAGTCGGGATATGCGAAACTTTTCTAGATATGGGACGATTGATCAAAGTAGACATTAACCAAGATACACGATAGAAATCAAAGAGTTCTTCCGAGCAAATTCGGCTATTGCTCAATTAAAACCGACACGCGAAGCCTGCAACATCACGCCTTAGGAGACAAAAAATAGTGGCGGAGTTGGAATCAGCTTGAGACTATCTGCCAGTCCTCGATTGTCAACGTCGACAGATCGAAGGCAAGAGCGTAGCTGCGAAAATTTCAAAAAATTCCACCTTCAGGTCGTCTTCAACTCCAGCCGAATACAGGCGTAAAGGTCCCGGTAAGAATAATGCAGCAAAGCTAAGGTAGATCCCATACTCCGTGTGGTTTTATGATTGGCGTCTGTGGGCTAGGTGCAGCAGTACATGCCCAAGCACGGACAAGGCTTCCATCCATACAGCCTTGCCTTTACGTCGTACCTCCTTCCTTGTATTCGTCTGCACTGCTGTCTCTGTAAATAGGATCATGTCCATGGAAGTGTGAGTAAGGCCGTAAGCTGATCAGCATCAGGCCTGTCTGATTCAACAAAGACGGTTATGGGTAGGTGGTATACTCCTTTATGCCAAAGATCCCAAATATCCTGAACGGGTTAGGACAAAACACAGCCTCGGTGTTACCACTCTCCGTACTTTAGTACTCTTGTACTTACCTAGCTTAGCGTCCCTACGCAAAGGGTGAACTGCACACTAAATGCCAACATCAATTGCCCTTCACCATTGATCAGAATCAACGCCAAACGATCCGCTTCCACTAGGCCACCAGAGGCGCATTCAGCGACAGCCTTATCTTGTCAGTATTGCTATCTTTGTTCGACGTTTCCTGTCCCTGAGGTTTCGTCAGGCTTGGGTCGGCGCTCTCATGCGACTTGCTCTTTAGGAGCTATTCCCTCGTCCGACCGAACCACATCCGACCGGCGCCCTGTCTTACATTAGATCGAGTATATTCTGCAAGAAGAGCAGCAGCTCTCAAAAATGTCGACAGACATGTCTGGAGAGCAGATGCAAGCCAAGATTGCGGCTGCTCGACGCGACGCAGAAGGCCTCAAGGACAAGATCAAGCGCAAGAAGGATGAACTCGCAGATACCTCTTGTAAGGCTCCTGGAGGACCCAAAATATGGCTGAAGCAGTGTCAGAGCTACGGTTCTGCAGCCTGAGGGTTAGAGCTTTAGCTGACAGAGCTCTGTAGTACGTTCAGTGGCCCAAGGCAACACTGATGTATTACCTCGAATCGGCATGAAGTCACGTAAGGTCCTAAAAGGCCATCTAGCCAAGATTTACGCTATGCACTGGTCTACAGACCGCAGGCATCTTGTCTCAGCATCCCAGGACGGCAAACTCATCATTTGGGATGCTTATACTACCAACAAAGTCCACGCCATCCCGCTGCGATCTTCATGGGTCATGACTTGCGCCTATGCACCCAGTGGTAACTATGTGGCTTGTGGTGGTCTCGACAATATCTGCTCGGTGTACAACCTCTCCTCCCGTGAAGGACCGACTCGTGTTGCCCGTGAACTCTCGGGACATTCTGGCTATCTCTCCTGCTGCCGCTTCATAAATGATCGCCGTATCCTCACATCCTCTGGTGATATGACTTGTATGCTATGGGATGTGGAGACTGGCTCTAAGGTGACCGAATTCGCGGACCATCTGGGGGATGTTATGAGCATTAGCATTAACCCCACCAACCAAAACGTCTTTGTCTCTGGAGCTTGCGATGCGTTTGCAAAATTGTGGGATATTCGAACCGGAAAAGCTGTTCAAACGTTTGCTGGGCACGAGTCGGACATCAACGCGGTTCAATTCTTCCCAGACGGTCAAGCTTTCGGCACCGGTTCAGATGATGCTACCTGTCGGCTTTTCGACATTCGGGCTGACCGTGAACTAAACACATATGCTGTAAGTCTTGCTCTGAAAGACTACACTACTGAGGTCCACTTCTACGTTTTGGTTTTTCTTTGACGATGGTCGCTTCCCCAGTGGCCACATCATTCCTTCACAAGAAGAAACCGCCTCCTTGTTCCTAGACCGTATTGTCCCAGAGCTGGTGTTTGTTCTATTTCCCCGTTAGAGGTTCTAGGCCCTCACAAGCTCCGAAAATCGACTGTACATCCTTTGCATACGTAGCACCCGAACTTTCCGTTGTGGATGTGTGCTTATTTCCCAAGTTCCGTCCGTTTCTGGGTCTCATCGAAACCCTACTCGAAGCTTATGTATGTCAATGTTGAAGTGTCTTCGGCTAATTTAGTACCTCATACAGAGCGATCAAATACTATGCGGCATCACGTCGGTCGCCTTCTCCGTATCTGGGCGCCTGCTTTTTGCTGGCTACGATGACTTTGAGTGCAAGGTTAGTGAGATCTCTGCTATTCTCTACTGGCGTGAAGTTAAGAAGTGGTTCCCGCATCCTTGTGTTGGCTTGATGGAACTGGCTTGCATCCTGACAACGTATCTCTAGGTCTGGGATGTACTTAGAGGCGACCGGGTAGGGAGCTTGAACGGTCACGAAAACCGAGTCAGTTGTCTGGGTGTGAGCAACGATGGTATGAGCCTGTGTACCGGGTCCTGGGATTCTACTGTAAGCGCCCTATCGATTCATCAATCTATAACCATCGTTTACGAAGACCGACTAACACGTTACTCTCACATCAGCTCAAGGTTTGGGCTTGGTAGTGTTATTGGCTAAAGGCAGCTTGTGGGAGTATGGAGGGCACCCACAGCACGGCCCAATGCTGGTGGACTTATTTACCTTACTGGCTTTCAACCCTCCAATTCCGACTCTAAACACCACGCCTGAGACAGCATTCAAATCTCGGATGCTGTCTGTCTATGGCGGCTGAAACGAACTACGATGACAGGGGTCAATTGTTTCGGGAGGACTACGTGGATCCGGATGCTTGACGATAAACTCGAAAATGCCAGGATACCAGCAGTCGTGTCTTAGAATGTTGCCGTATGTGTGTGCCACCTGAAGCGCAGAGGTCATTCTTCAAGTCGATACTACCCGGTCAGGATGTTGTATGTTCTTATTTGATTGTATGCGAGGGTAGGAGACAACCTTTAGTCCTACTTATAACCACTTCGAATATCACCGTTACAACCTTCTTCCGAACTTTTGTCACCAGGAACACTATGAGGAACACAATATGGGAGGTTCGGTATTGCTTCCCCTGCTCGCAGCGGCATCTTTCCCTCTTAAAGGTCTGTAGAAGGACTCCTTCCACCGGCTTCGGTCAGCGCGTTGTGCTGTTGGTTTTATGTTTCCTACACTACTGGATAATACGGAAAACTAGTCGTCACATAGGTCCTGGGCATTCAGCTGCGCTTCGGCTTGTATGTATCTATGTATCTTTCCTTTCCATTGCTCAGCCCGTTTTTGGGCGATGTCGCGGATTATTGGCCGTTGTTCAGCGATTACATAAAATGCGTTTTGTACTAGGCTTTCTAATGTCGATGGCGTTCGAGGCCTTTCCCATCATTCCAGCCCCTGCTGTCGGCGAGCGAGTTGTCGGTAGACACGAGCTTCAGCCAAGTATTTCCCTCGAGTTTCTGCTGTTTGATAGAGATTGCAAGTGTACAAAATTTCAAATATTTCCAGGATGGCTGCAGATCGAAGAAACAATGTCCTGGTGTTGTTCAATGCAAGTGAATCGCAGCTTTTCGACGTTACCAACACGGGGCACAGCGGCTTCCGTTGCGTTGTTATGGCTCTTCCTTCTACGGCCAACGTCCCTTGCCTGCGGGCATAGAGTGACATGAGAGGATAGTCAGGGTGGTTTTTAAGGTTTGGACACTTAAGTGAGGTTTCCAAGCCAAATGGCCCTTAGAGTGTCCAAACATTAAAAATCGCCCCCTGAGTATGGCCTATCTCGTCGAAAGCGGGTGGCAGGGCCATACTACGCACCTGACTAATATCTCACCAACAGCAACAGGAACACCTCGTACAGAGGACCCGGAATAGCTGAAAGAGCTGACGCCCGCGTTGGAAGGTGACAATCCTCTTCGAGGCTACGGGCCGTCTGTCCGCTGACCATACGAATCCGATTTGAACAAATGACCCAAGCGCATGGAAATACCTATTGGTTGTCTGTTCGGGGCTATTCAACCTCCCACCCCCACAACGCCATTGTATTCTTATGTGGTCCCCTACGTGAACTATCGTCTGTGCGTGTACGAGTAAACATCTCCTTGAAGGAATGTTAGAGATAGAATACAATGGTCGGTGAGAGGGGTGTTTCGGTAGTATGTACGGAGTATCTTCTTCCAATTGCACTGATTACGGGGCTCGACTTAGGGTCAGACTTATAAATACTTTAGGGTTGATTAAGGTAGATTCTCAGACTCCTAGAAAGAATCAGGGAGAACTACTTTACCAACCTTACCCAGACTCGCCAGAATCAAAATGTCGCAGCCCCCACGGAGCCGTCCCATTATCGCCATGTTGTAAACCTGTAGGGCTTCTCACGCTTCAACGGTCCTTTGATTTCGAGTCGCACCAATTATGGGCTGCTAGCCGAAGCCTGATCATTTCCCGAATCTGCTTACCTCGACAATGTCAGAATTGTGATGCTATTATTATACTGGCCCGATTTCAATGTGGAAGACTTGATCAGCAACACTTGAAGAAAAGGTCCCTAGGGAATTGGAACATTGGTTGGTGATGATTTGAAAAAGCCGTCGAGGGGCCAGACTTGATGACTGGTATCACTTATATAGCCAAGGGTGCTTCAACAGCCATTCTGGCCACATTGATGTTTAGAATTGATGTTTAGATTAATATATAAGGTAGGTAAAGTATGGACACGTGTTCTTATGAAACGACTTTCTTACCGTAGGATATATTTGGGGGTAGTCTTACCTTTAGGTTGATAAGGATGCTACAGTATTGTTATTGTTGTTGTTGGATGTTTCGAGACATCCCTACGCGGTAAACCGGCGGAAGACCCTCCGCACTGCCTTCTACAGTACCTTCCATTGTCACTGTGACTTCTTTCAGAAACCCTTTTCATCAGTCTTTCTTCTTAACAGCCCTTTCCGCGTCTCCAACGTGTATAGTCTCTCATTCAGTTTGATTGTCAACGTCTTCCGGTGCCAGATATCCAGCGTTTAATTTGTTACATAGTGCGCACCATACCCCATCGCCCCTTCTGTCCCGCTGTCCAACAAGGTCGACTAAAGACAGACTGTTCTCTCCTCAGATCAATTATCTCGGCCCTTCCACCCAACAATCAGGTGTCCTTGCTATGGCAAGCTCAGCGCAGGAAGAGTTCAATACGCTATACGACGAGCAAGCCAGGGAAGTCCACAACAAGCATCCCGAGGACCAAAACTCGGATGACGGCAGCACCACCCTCCAGTCAAGTAACGAGGACGAAAAGACACTTGCCTCCACCCCTTCCATCAGAATGCCTTCTGGAAACTACCACGTTCCTAGCTCTACCAATTTCAACGCAAACACTGGGCCCAAAGGCGTCATAGCCGACGCTCGATCTTTTGAAATAGCCAAGAAGAGGAGCTTCCGTCAGACACTTCATGCTCTATCGAATGGGACATCGCCCCCAATTTTCGGCAAGGGTAACAAGTCTGGCTTCATTTCAAGGGAGAAGAGCCCGAGTCCGGACGTTTCTGCAGATGATGAAGATGACGACTTCATGCGGAGATGGCGGCAAAATAGGTTAGAGGAATTGGCCAACGGTGGTCAGGATCTTCGAACCAGACGTCAGAGCCCCAGCAAGCGAAAGTACGGTGCTTTGGTAGCGGTGGACCCCTCAGGTTATCTTGACGCTGTAGAAAAAGTATCTGCGGATACAACCGTTATCGTCTTGATATATGACGACCAGGTACTTCTTTTCCATACGGATCCAGGGGTTACTCTACTGATCATACTCTGCAGTCCCAAAACAGCCGCTTGGTCGAAGATGCCTTACATAGCCTTGCTCGTAAGCATGTCTACACTCGTTTCGTCAAGCTCCATCGGCTAGAGGCCGAGATGGATGAAATTGCCGCGCCCGGTATCTTGGCCTACAGAGCTGGCGACTGCTTTGCCAATCTGGCGTCTCTAATGAGCGAAATGCCTGCTGGGCGGGATGTGAGCGCCTCAACGTTGGAAAGCGTGCTGCAACAGTGAGTCATATGCTTCCTCCGAACTCAGTTTTGCGTGTACTCACACCATTCACTAGACATAAAGTCTTGCTCTAAATAACTTACACATCGACTGGCGGCGTACTGGTTTGTTTGGCTAAGCAGCATCCCTTGGGAGTGCGCGGAGGTATCTTCGGCTCATAATGAATACGCATTTCCTTCTGTTGCTGCGATGATACCATTCCTGCGGTTTCGCTATATTATCTCATGAAAGAACGTGTACAATTCCATGATTGGGTATTGGTCTGACTGAAATGTACAACTCACTGTTTTATTTCGCTGGGTTGAGCTGTAATATGTATTAGTTAAGAAGAGGGAATGGCCTATACAAAAACTGGTCAGCTAATGTACTCATAGGTTGCGCTATCATGTTCCAACTATTAAACGTCCAGAACAAAACCAAGAGGTTTGTAGACTCTCAGATGTCTGAACAGGCCTACGATGCGCCAGTTGTTGTCTGAATGTCATGAACTAACATGTCCTGAATACGAGGCTAAGAAACCATCGTAGAATTTCTGATCCACTCTATCCACCAGTCAATCTTTCTAAGATTCTCTTAGGCCTAATATGCACTTTACTACCTATTTCACTACAAAACATCGATACTCTCCAACGCATTTCTGTGATGAGCTAGATCCCTTAAGAACGACAAACTAAGCCAACCTGATAAGGCCTACAAACACATCCAGAACTTCTACCGAACCGTCCAAGAAAGTCCTGAATTATCACCGCACATCAGCCGGCTCTGTGCAATCGACAAATCTTTCCTTTACAAGTCTTCCGCCAAGTCATTCTACCGCTGAACCACCTTCTCCGCGCAGCATCAAGACCTGCACTTGTATGCGACGGCAAAATTCGGGATCCCTCCCCTGCCAGCTAACGAGAAATAAAGAGAGGGGAATGGGGCGTACCCGGATCTCTTCTTCTCGTTACAGGACAATGGTCTAGAGGGATGGTTGTAATAGACTAGATGGTTGCTGGTTAAGATCAAAGATTGGAGCTGTACGTCGTGGGAGATCACGGGAAAGGCTTCGCCGCTGCTGAACATACCATCGGGTTCTCTGTTGATGTATAGGTGATGTTAGTCGTGCAGTGGCGAGTGAGCGAGACTGTCGTTATGCGAGAGTATGGGAGATCTGGTATGGTGGGTATAGTTAGTGCGGAGTAAGAATTGGAAAGTTCGTGGATAGGGGCTCTTCCATGGTTTGAGGAATATTGAAAGCTCTGTAGGTCCATTGAGGCGAGGGTAGGTTTAGTTCGCTTTGGAAGAGCGAAATTGTGGAATCATGTTGGATTGGATAGGGAATTCTTAGAGCGAAAGGAAGAAAGATAAAAAGTAGTTCAAAGTTTTGGCATCAAGATATTCTTGAGAATTACTGATGACTGTAATGAGGAATTATCAAGGCTCAATGGTTTTGGTCCGGATCAGCGAGTTTTGCCATCAATAATATTGATCCAGTGGTGTCCACTTCTGGGTATGTGGAGGCTACGTATTGGCCAGATATATCCTCAATGGCACAAACATGTCTCCACATATCTCGATTGTACCCTCATCCACAATTTGATTCAACTCGTCAAATCGACCCAAGAAATTGGCTCATTCGAAATATTCCAAAGCTTTTGATACATCCCCCAAATCCCTACCCTCCGAAACGCCGGCTTCGCAGATGGCATCACAGAGCTCATTGAGGACGTTTTGCCTCGGGGGAATCTCCAAAAAACACTCATAGTCAGCAATGTGCTTCAAATCGAAGCTGGCTGCTATGACCCCAGTTTTTCGACGGAGAAATCCCAGAGCATTCGAATCAGGCTGTCGGGAAGGGTGTATAAGTCGACATGGAATTCGCCCTCTGGTGACATCATTGGCTTATTGATTATATGGTGAACAGGGTGAGGACTTACGCTCGACATCGTTCTTGGTGTACGTCTCCGCTGTCTTGTTATTATGCACCATCTCCACAACCTGCAGCAAGTCGTCTTCACCGAGTCTCTGCAGGTTGTCTGCTAGCTTCTCCATGTCGATCTGAGCCACAGAGAATTAGTCCATCCTCTGGCACGAATGAGCGATGTCTAAAGGAAGATCAAATTATACCCCTTTATCAGGCCTCTTCTTCTTCTTTCCTGATTCGTCGCCTCGCTTTGGCTTCACGCCGTTCTCCTCTCCAAAAGTAGGGCCTGATTCTTTGAGTGCGGCTAGAAGGCCTGGCTTAGGGTTTTTGAAGGTCTAGCGCAGAAAATCAGCGTCAACCCCTCGAGGCTTGCTGATATTTTGTGGAGACCTACAATCGGATGCTTGGCTTCGTATCTCTCGGTCTGGAAATTGAGGTCATGGGCTAGCGCGTGGTCGCCACCCTTATCTACCGCAGAGAGCACGATTTCCATATCGAATTCCCCCCATCCTTCTTCTTGTATTTTGAACGGT
>JAABUV010005656.1_pt1 | contig 14105 bp, 25 predicted proteins | sample 5559971 | NCBI WGS metagenome assembly JAABUV01 (sample SAMN10711881, study PRJNA513362) | rock metagenome | isolation source: Antarctica rocks | place: Antarctica: Victoria Land, Knobhead nord | collected 2015-12-19
TTCTTGCATCAGGGTGAAGACCTGATCGTCCTGCTGTCAGAAGTGGTCTTCCACCATGACATATGAACGATCCACTTTGCTGAGGATCTTGCGACGCTCCCAGCAGGAAACACCCCGCCAGTCTTGGAACGCTCTTTGGCTGTCCCTTACAGCTCTTCGCCTGGTGATGGGTCAGCTCGGTAAAATCCTGTCATGATGAGCCCTCACGTCTCTTTTTCTCCAGCAACGACCACCTCACAGCTCTCCTTGCGCGTCTTGGAGTTTTTGGCTGTGATGGATCCAGCTGATGATTCGGTAACGGCTTCCCCAGCGATCCATAACGGGATTGTCGGAAGGCTGCCCAACTTGGAAAGGTATCGGTAGCCTAATCGAGTCGGAACGCGGTGCAAGAGCCGAGTCCTCATGGTAGACCGAGCTCGATGCCAAGAAGAGGCCTGCCCGAACACCCAACTTTCTTGATCGGTTCAGAATGATTCGACATTGCTTCCGGAGATCACGTGACTGAAACGCCAAGACCTCGCTCATAAATAAATCGGCGAGGATTGATAATCCTGGTGTAATCCTGATGACTAATGACTTTTGGGTTACCAATATAGCTCGCGTCGACGAACTTGTGCTTGGCCCTCGGGCGACGTGAAATAGTCAAGGTATATAAGACGCCCCCCAATTCCGACGATGATGCGGACTTAAACGCCTTCTCCTCGATCACGATACCATCACTCAACGACGAATACCCCTCCACGATGCCCGACGGCCCTTACCCGTGGTCAATGTACATCCATCAATGGACCCGTCTCCCTGCTGCTCCCCGCGGGAATCAGCTCGCAGGTCAGACCGTCATCATCACCGGAGCAAACAGTGGTTCGTCTAGCCCCAGTCCCAGATCCCCGCACTGACGCCATCTAGGACTCGGCCTCGAAGTTACGCGACAACTCGCCGCTCTTCATCCCGCCAAGCTCATCCTCGCTGTCCGTACTCTCGATACCGGTGAGAAGGCCCTTGCCACTCTCAAGAAGAAGTTCCCGAAACTCGATGCCGAAGTATGGTTCCTCGACCTCATGGATATCAAGAGCATCAAGGCGTTTGTCGAACGAGCTCAAGGTCTCGGCAGATTGGATGTGCTATTGAATAACGCCGGGTGAGGAGTATCCATCCTGCTCTAGTGCGAGGCTAATGTGGGATGGTAGGATCAATCCAAACTTCAGCGTTGCACCAGCCAAATTCACTGCTGACGGTTATGAGCGAGTGTATGTGCTTAATGATCGGGAATACAAGTACTGATTTGAGACCAGCCTGCAGACCAATGTCCTTGCGCCTATCCTCATGACGCTCCTACTCGCCCCGCTCTTGCGCAAGACCGCCGCGTCGAACAAATCCGGTAAACCTAGAGTCATCATCACCGGGTCGGACGGGCATGTCGTGGCCGACCACAGTCCCATCACGTCCGCTCTCTCGTCTGGCCAGTCGATTTTGGAGGCCTTCAACGACGAGAAGAAATACGTCAATGGGGAGAGGTACTTCCAGACCAAGGTCCGTCAAGCCCACTCCTAACCCTACCCTAACCGAGCCTAAAGCTGATGAGGTGAATAGCTGTTGCTCCAGATGGCCACACGGAGCCTCATCACCATGATGCCGGACATGACCATCATCAACGTCAACCCGGGATTATGCCGGACTAATCTCGGTCGCGAATTCGACCTCTCCCCCTCCTTCTCCATCTTTGGTACCGTCATCTGGTTCCTCGGGACCTCCCGCAGCGCCGAGAAAGGAGCCCGTAACCTCTCTCATGCCGTGGTCACCAGCTCCGACAGTGTCGATGTCAGTCTTTGCTATTGTTTGGTCCGACCAAGCTGATGCATAGTTGATAGTACTGGAGCGAATGCGGTCCTGCGTATTCGGAGAATAGGTTTTTGCCTACCTTGACAGGTATGCAGGCGACCGAGACGTTCACGAGGGAGTTGTTGGAGGAGGTGGAGAAGATCTCTCCGGGTTGCACCGCGGTGTTGAACAAGTAGCTTTGTGCCAGACAGTTCTGCTCCGATATGCACCCTCCCTCTCATACCCTCTCAAATGCATTAGCCTCCACCTCGTCGATCCTCCCATTTAAGATAAAAGCCTCCACTCCGCCTTCATCTGAAATGTTGAGTGTCCGCTGACCAGATGTCAGGCATTGGCTTCGAAGCTGCCCACCAGCTCGCGGCTCTTCAGCCTTCCCGCCTAATCCTCGCATGTCGATCTCTCCCTTCAGGACGGGACGCCCTGAAATCCATCCTCGCTCAATACCCCCAGACGAATGCGGATGTATGGGAGTTGTATTTGGATAAGTTCAGCAGTCTCAAAGCATTCACCGAGAGGGCGCGAAAGGAGCTGGGACGAGTGGATATATTGATCAATAATGCTGGGTGAGCTCAGATCTCAAGGGAGGAACCAGGTAATGAGATCAAGTTGAATCCTGGGGTGAAGATGACGCCGATGAGACGAACAGAGGACGGTCACGAGAACACGTTCACCTCGTCGCCTGTATCCTCCCTGCTTGAGCTGATCTCGGTCCAGCTTCCAAGTCAACGCCTCTCCCCAATACTCCTCACCTTCCTCCTTCGACCTCTGATGGCGAAGTCCGAGGCCACTCGCGTCGTCTTCACCACATCCGAAGTGCACGCTTGGGCAGACCCGAGTGGTATCGTCAAAGCCTCGAAGGTTGGGTCGATCATCGCGACGATGGATGACGAGAAGATTTACATCAACCCAAAGCGATACACCCAATCTAAGGTATCTCCCACTACGCTGGTCGCCGGGCAGCATCGCTGACGGACGTCCACCAGCTTCTCCTTCAGATGGCTGTGCGGCGGCTCATCCCAGCTATACCCGAGACCGCCATCGTCTCGGTCAATCCGGGTCTCTGTTCGAGCGGCCTCACCAGGGACTACAAGTTCGAGTGGAACTGGCCCGTGATCTACGGCAAGGCCTGGCGGAACTTCCATGCTCGCACATCGGAGCAGGGGGCTCGAAACATCACCACCGCAGCCGTTTTACCGCAGGATTCGCATGAGGTCAATTTACCCAGCATGCCGAGTACAGAGGCTGATTTGCGATGGGACAGTACGACTCAGTTCTGGGACGAGGTCGTAGCGGAGATGGAGAGGGTTGCACCGAGATGCACTCAGGCATGAAGAAGTGATAGAGGTATTCGCTCCATTGCCAAAGGTCGCATATTTTTGTTTCCACCTGGGTCGACGTCAGCTCCATAATGCTATTGCAATGGGGAAGAGATGAACGAAGGGGCGAGCCAGCGCTCAGGATTTTCAGTGTGTTTGTGTTTTGCTGTCAACGCACGACGTGCTCCTCCAATGGATCGATAACATCGTCGCGCTGGCCTCTCGTCCGGTGAAGCGTCCCAAGGGAACGTAGACTACTCACCTGTTTGACTCATCATTCACTCATCTCGGTGTTCCTCTGCTCATCAGAAGGTGAGATCGAGGGGAATACATTCGCTTCCAAAGAAGAAATCCCTGACCCTTCAGAATCACATCTCTTTGTACGTACCCTTTTATCGCCACGTGGTTGTAGAGTGTCGCGTCCTGAGGAGCCGAGCGAAATACCTGCCCCTTCGAACCTCACCTCGCATCATCAACAGGGTACCAAGAGTGTGACTTGGATTGGCGTTTCCATGTCTGCCGCATAATCAGAAGCATAGAGAAGAACCGGCTGCGGAAAGTTTCGGAAAATCGATCATATCAGCTCCTCCCCTTCCTCTTGGGCTGCAACGACACGGTTGATTCCACTTTCGACATTCGGGCGCCCATACGAGCTTTGACCGCACTCGATATATCCCATTTGCTTCCGCTTCCAGCTTCGAGAGGATTTCAAGACGGTGAGCGCGATCAATCAACCTACTGCCGTAGTCGCGCGGCTACCCGGCGCGTTAAGGCTGGACAGGGGGCGACTGTCTTATCATTTCGGCAATACACATCCGGCGAGGCATACCGCTAGTCTGTCGGGGCGTATCAAAGTTGCCGTCCCTGCGAGGTGCTCTTCACGCTCAATGAAGCCAACGACAGCATGACTACCGACGAATCCGCTGCTCCTACCGCTCCAATCCCCTCGGAACCATCCGCCGCTCCCAAACCGTCCAAGTCTGCTCCTGCGCCTCTGACACCCCGTATCAGCTCGCCGGTACACACAAACCACGCCAACGGCCATGCCACGAGACCGGGAGATAGCCTTCCGAATCTCGGTGATATGGATGCCAAGTGCGGGGGATGCCGGAAGACGATCGATCAGGAGAGCAGTGGGATTGTCGTGGCCTTTGGGTGAGTCCCGTTTTCAAGTTTGATGCGTCACTGATGAAGATTGCAGATCGTCACTATGGCATGTCGATTGCTTCCGATGCGCGAAATGCCGGGAAAGGGTGTCGGCGGATACCAATCTCCTGCTGTTGTCGGATGGCAATCCGGTGTGCGCCAACTGCTCCTACCAGGTAAGCTTCCACATTTGTTGAACATGCTTTCTGACGGACTCCGCAGTGTTTCGTATGCAAGCAGGCGATCACGGCGGAGGCGATCATGACGGGTGACGAAAGCTACCATGCACACTGCTTCACATGCCGGACGTGCAAGCGCCGGATAGAGGAGCTCGTATTCGCGAAGACGAGTCAGGGTATCTATTGCATGGTCAGTCAATCGATACGAACGTACTCCGACGAAGCAGCTGATGGTCGCAGGCATGTCACAACGAGCGGGTTGCGAGAAGTCGTCGACATGCAGAAGCGAAGCGACAACGAGCGGCGCGGAAGGAAAAGGAGCGAGATCAGGAGGATGGCTCCAGGCAAGACGAGCTTCGGCAACAAAGCGCCTCCCCTGTCCCGTCCGGTGCCGCTTTGCTTGCTTCCCCTGCCATCCCCTCGACTAGCAGCATCCCCTCTCCATCGCCATTCGTCTCACCCAACGCGACTACCATTTCCGTCCATTCCGAGCGATTAATGGAAGCAACGGGTTCACCTCATGGCGGCACTCCAGACATCGATGCGCCTCATCATCTTGAGCTGAGCGTTGAGCGTTCGGCCCCGAGATCGGATTCACCAATAGCGAAGGCGGCGCAGGACATGCCACTTCCTGTATCCCCCTCTGACAGGAGCCCTCAACCTCGAAATCAGAATGCAAGTCTCGGGTCTTCACAATCCCTCGACGCAGGCTCCCCGTCTTTTGGTGAAAATTCATCTGCACGAGGAGGTCTGAATGTAGGTTTGGGCGTAGGACCGGTGGGTTTGGGAGTACCGACAAGCAAGGCAGAGCGGAGAAGATCGATCTATCCCGCGATGACTTTCAACATGGATGCTCACAACTCCATATTTGCTGCCGAGCCACGATTATCGCCACTTCCTCCATCGCCATTGCGAGCATCCTTCACCGGTGTTCGAGTCGAACAGCCTGTTCGATCACCGACTTCGCCCACGCCATCCCACCTCGGCGCAGAATCATTCCCCTTCAGAACCTCGGCGGCGGGTCCATCTGTCTCGTCCGAATCCGCAGCGCGCACGAGCTCGGATGATCACCGGCCTCCCAGAACCAGCTCGTTGCCGGATCAACTCTCCGCTAGCCGTTCTCGGCCCTTGATTGCGGAAGAGGACGAAACTGCGGACTCAATGGATGCGCCTCCACAGCTGCCGCCAAAGCTCACTCCGGTTCAGAATATCGATGTGGAGAACAGCACACCTCGTCTGCTGGCTCCCGACCTTCCACCAATGACATTCTCTCTGTCCGATCCTGATTTCGCGCTCATACTCAATCACATAGACCGATCACCTCCGAAGGAGAGCCCGATACCCCGGACTGGTGATCCAGGGCACACGATCAAGCCAGATGCCGATGGATCTGGCAGTGTCGGCTCTAGGTCATCCTCCCCTCACCATGCTTCATCGGCAGCCCTGGCTAGGAGTCCGCAGATGGATATGCTCTCGTCCGCCGTGGAGACGGAAGGCTCCTCTCGGTCCCTGTCACGGACACGCTTATCACCAAATGACCAAACACCCACACCTCAGCTGCTTCGAACCCGTCAGCCCTCGACAGAATCGACGACTTCCGTAGCATCGAAGCTCGGGCGAGATAGCGCTTTTGCGGCGATTGTGGAGATGGTTGCTACCAACAAGCATATTGGACACGACACAATACCGGTGGACCTGAACCTCTTGTCAGGAATCGTGGCTGAGGTCGAAGATCTCAAGGACGTCATAGCCGGGTTGACAAATAAGTACACTGGAGCAAAAGTGAGGCGCCCTACTTGACCCTTCATAGCTTGAGCTGACGATGCGAAGCGGACAAGTCAGCAGTACAGCGAGGGTCTGACTGTCGCAGGCGAGGAGTACGACAAAGAGCTGGCTCACCGTCGAGAACTCGAAGCCGAGGTTAAGAGATTGCGTGCACAGGTGCACAGCCAAACAGCGCGACTGAGTGTCATCTCTGGTGATGAGCGGAGGGAGGAGAATATGAGGCGACGGTCGCATGATCTCGCCAACAGCTTGACGGGATTGGAGAGGGACATCTCGAAGTTGAGGGCGCAAAGGGATATGACGCTTGCTGAGGTAGAAGAGCTGAATGCCTCACGAAAGAGGTGAGTTCTATGTGACAACATAGATTTGCTGACCTGCTTTAGCCCCGATGGCTCTTCTGATGATGCCGCATCCATGCTTAGCCGCTCATTGACCAGACGCCTCGACACTATCAAGGAGCAGTATCGAGAGGAACTCGAGCCGCTCACAGCTCAGCGAGAAGCATTGCAGCGCGAGATTGCGGACCTTCGTGAGATGCGGGAGCAGTTCCTCGAGGAGTCAACAGCGCTGGCAGCGAAGAATGAGGAGCTTGCCGAACTCAATGCGCAGCTCTCGCGTCAAGTCGAGTTGTTGCAGGATAGCTTGGCGCGAGGACGAGGTCCAACTATCTTCAGCAAGGGTCGGTCTCACCCTAGCGGATCGCCCAGTCTGTCCAGCTTGGCCACGTCCGCGATATTGCAAGAGGTGCCTGAGGAGACGGCGCGAGTAGTTAAAGTGACTAGACCCGAACCAATCGAAGCTGCCCCTGCTCGCCGCTTCAAGTGGTACAAATCGTCTAAAGGTCCCGACCTGTCCGGCGTGTCCGCCTCCATTTCGAAACCGCTCGGCCTTCCTTCTGATCGGTTTCGGAACATGCAGCGTCCTTCGACCGAGTTTGGTGTCCGGGAGCATGCGTTCCAACAGCACTCGACGATGCGCTTTACGAGGTGTGAGCTCTGCCAGGAGAAGATGTGGGGATTGCAGGAAGTCCGGTGTGCTTGTGAGTATACCTTGTTGCTGTGCGTGGTGCTGAATAGTACTCAGCTTGCGGGATGGTGTGTCACTCCAAGTGCGCGGAGAAACTACCGAGGTCCTGTTCGGGACGGGGTCAGGCAGGTCTGGATCTGATGGATGGGTCAGCAAGTGAGTATTGCGAATGCTTGAAGTCTGGCTGATGGTTATAGTGCCTTCCCTCTTTGGCCGTGAGCTAGTGGAGCAGGTCGCAGCGGACAAGACAGCCATTCCTGTCATCGTCTTGAAGTCCATATCAGCTGTAGAAGCAGTCGGTGCGTTCTGATTCCATGAAACAACATAGTCACTGACGGCTGTCAGGCATGGAGTACGAGGGTATCTACCGAAAAACAGGCGGATCATCCCAGTCCAAGCAGATCACACAGCTGTTCGAGCGGGGCGACTATGAATCTTTCGATCTTGCGGATGTGGAGACCTTCAACGACATCTCGAGCGTCACCAGCGTCCTCAAGACCTACTTCCGACAATTGCCCGATCCGCTTTTGACCCACGCGCTGCATGAGAGCTTTGTTGCTGCTGCTAGTGAGCCATTCGCATGTCGAGGTTGGGCACAGCTTGACAATGCATCTCAAGGCATCCGCGATGCGAACAACAAGCACTCTGCTCTTTGCGCGCTGCTCAAAGAACTCCCCAAGGAGCATTACGATACCTTGCGGGCCCTCATGTTACACCTCAATCGGGTCACAGCCAAGTCTTCGCTGAATCTCATGACGAGCCAGAATCTCGGCGTCGTCTTTGGTCGTGAGTCTTACTCGATCCGCCTTGGACCATTCTGATCCATGTAGCCACGCTTATGCGCTCATCTGACCCGAATCGCGAGTTTGGAGATATGGCGGGTAAAGCCCTCTCCATACAGTGGATGGTGGATCATGCGCCGCAGGTGTTCACGGAGGTACAAGGGGTATAGCTTGCATCTCTATCTTACATCTGCATGGTACATCCCTTCGTGCATCGTCTTCTCTTCAGGCAATCGCTACGTCTGTGGCATGTCATGGCATGGGATCTGAGGATTCACACCGCGAAGCCGGGCTCGTCGAGGGCTTTCTTCTCGTCGTAGACGGAAGGACCGTCAAGCTCGAGGCTTTCCCTACGGCCCGTCATTTGTGACTCATGACAATCAAGGAGAAGCGACAGACCAAGTGGGCGGGAGTTCGTCAGCTGGTGGGAGGGCTGCGGACATTGGTGGCTGGATGGCGTTATGGAAGTCTCCACCGCCCCTACTAATCGTCATTCACTGCTCACCCGGAACATAGCGGACCGGACTCACGCCTTGGTGGTCCACTCCGGACGAGGCTTGTACTTGAGATAAGTAGTCCTGACGATGAACGTCCCGATATTAAGCAGGAACGCAACCATTATCATCCAGATCGCCGGCCTTTATCCCTATCAGCATCTCCCCTAGGATTACAAAGCGAGGGGAAAGACGAACCCAGGTTTGGTATCCGGGATGGACCCGACCGTGTCGAAGATCTTGTGTCTCACACGTACGACCTCGCCGATGTCCAGCGACCACTGATCGACCCATCAGCTTGGTGAGGTGATCCCGGTTTGCAGGTGTAGGAGGGCGACTTACTGCGATGAGGGTGAATGGCGAGGACCAGATTGTACCGGCGAAAGCCCAGCGTGTCCAGTCCCACGCGTGTTGGTCTCTGTTACGCCACGCCCCGGAGGCGGCGAGGCTCCAGGTGACGGTCATCCCGATTGCGAGACATGCTGGGGGCGGGGCATCAGCTCTGACCCGAAAACCGGATGGCGTTTGGAAGATCGGTTGGGAGGAGGGAAGTGAGTGGACGTACCGAAAACATGCATGATCCCGCTCGCGATCAGGTACGAGTCGGGGATCGCCATCGATATATCGGCCAACGTCTGGAGAGCCTCCGGAAGCTGTTCGAGCTCAGGCTCCATCGATCCGCCAAACGCTCGGTTCGAGGAGCACTTGTTCCTATCACCCCATTAGCTTAGCATAAGTCACTCAGGTAGGGAGACGCACTCGACCCCGGGAACGCCATGGGAGCACCAACCCCACGTTCCGAACCTGACCGTGCCATTACTGTGTGTATTGACATGCACCACAGAGAGGCCGTTGATGATTGGATCGGAGAGGGAGGAGAGGAGGACGAGTAGGAAGGAAATGAAGACGGGGAAGAAGAGGTAGGTCGCTTGATTACCGTCCCAACCTCGGTAGGGTGGGACGGCATTGATGACCTGGTCAGAACCGGCTGTCTTTCTCATTCTGAAGTGATTCTCCTCTGTGGTGCAACCGTAAGCCTCAGAACAGTACAGCGCTCGCGATCGAGCGGTGGAAGATAGGAACGGCGTGTGAGAAATGAGACAGATCAGCGCTCTATGCAGTCAGCTTGACCAACTCGAGGGCATGCAAGGAGGAGATCATCCTTTCGAGTCGAAACACGGTCTTGGTTTTGTTGCGGAAGCAGGTGAGTGTGAGATCTAGTTATGAGACCCGTTTTAGCGGGTCCCGGAAAGGACGGTCGTACTTTGACGTGGGCGAAGTAAACGGTGCAGAGGTTTTGAGGTGAAGACCGTGAGGGAGTGCGGGAACCGTATGAGGTGCGAGGAGATGTGTCAAGGTGTAGTTGGCTGGATGGGGCTTGGAGGGAGCGGATTGACGTGAAACCGCAGTGGTGCAGGTTTGAACGTAACGTGGTGACAGTGAGAGGCGTTTGAATGAGACGTTTGCTGAAGAAAGGATAGCTTCTCATGTCCCGAGCTCGATCCAGACGCAGTACCTCGTTGAACCAGGTCAAATTAGCTAGAAATGATGTGGTTCGCGGTGTAATGACTTTGAGCAGGTCTGAAGGAATATACTCTCCCTCACAAATTGCTCTCTTCAGATCCCTTCAGCACTGAGGTCGGCTCGTTGGCATGATGTCTGACGATGAGAGATCATGAGAGATCGTTCCATGCAATGTATGCATATCTTCCGTCATTGCAGCGATTTGACGAATGCCTGGTACACACATGATGATCAGCCCTGACCATCATCAGCTGGATGAAGTCAAACCCACCTGCTCCAACTTGGACACCTCGCTCCTAAACCTCTCCACCTCCCTCCAACAATCCAACGGTCTCCCCTCCTTCTCCCTACTCGCATCAGCACCTATCCATGGACCCTCAACCGCCCATCCCCCCCTCCCTCTCCGAACTCACCGATAACACCTAACGACCCCCTCCTTCGCGCTCCTGACCCCCTCACTCTCCTTCTCCCGTCTCTCACTACCCATCCTCTCAACCTTCTCTCTCACTTCCTCGATATCCCTCCCAAGGACCTCCGAGCTCATCCCCGGTTTCTCCCGGTCGAGGTTCTCCTTCTCGAGTGCTGCCGAGATGGAGGAGAGGATCTCGGCTTCTTGCGCTCGAAGGTGGGCGGATTCGGCGGCAAGGCGGCGACGGACGATGTCATCCGGGCTGGAGGAAGGGGCGGACTTCTCCGGGGGTGAGGAGAGGCGGGAGATCAGGGAGGGGGAGAACTAGGTGAAATCAGCTGGGTCGGGGACGGGTTGCTTGGGATAAAGCCGTACTTGGACGGAAGTGGAGGGTTCAGGGACGGTGATGACCTGCTCCGTGGGAGGTTGGGAGGATTGTGAGGCGCCCATGGTGTCGGGTTATCGAGGTGGAAAAACAGATCCTCGAGGAGATTTCGAATATTGGATCCGGACGGGATCTAATTCGAACGAGAGGCTTTATGGAGACTACCAAGAGCGAGCATCGCTGACGAGGCTAGCCAAATGAACTTGTTTATATGCATGGTAATCACTGATTGATGATCTTCGCGCCTCCCGACTCCATCTTCCCATTCGAGCTGACCTTCACCGTCCCCGCCCACGCCTTTCCCTTCCCACAAGGCACCTTGAGCTCCACATCCCCATTCAGCTCATACTTCCTCAACCCCAACCCAACACTCCCATAAGTTACTCGTAATCCGGCACGTCCACATCGTCCGGCCCAAGCAACAACACCGTCCCAGGTCTCACGAAGACCGGAATCATATCCAGCGGGTAATTCTCCTTTCGAACATATCTCGGCCCCTCGATCACCTCGCCCGTCCAGAAACACGTCCATCGACCTTCGGGGATATAGAACGATGCGACTGATGCGTGGAAGACGGTAGCAACGAGGAGGGAGTCGCCGAGCATGTGTTGTTTGGTCGAGGAAGGCGCAAGCGGGGTCGGTGGGGAAGTCGAGGGTCATCGGGCGGAGGACGGGAAGACCGGTCTCGTGTGCTTGTATAGCCTGCAGGACATGAGCTGGAGACATTGAGGGATACTTGAGACGTACTTGGCCGTAGAGGTATGGCATGAGGCGGAGCTTGGCATTGACCATCTTGGCGGTGACCTTGACCGCATCTTCACCATGATTCCAGGGAACACGATAGCTTCCAGAGCCGTGCAACCGAGACTACCCCTCCTCTGTCAGCATCCGTTACACCTCACCGGTTGGAGAATTCACGTGCGAAGAGAACAAGTCCTACCCGACCCACGACCCATCGACAGAACACCTCCTCCGGCGGAGTCCCCTCGAACCCTCCCATATCATGACTCCAGAATGCAAATCCACTCGCCGACATGCTCAAACCGCCTCGCAGCGTCTCCGCCATGCCCTCAAACGACGACGAGCAGTCTTCGCCCCAGTGCACCGGGACCTGCTGGCCACCCGACGTCGCAGATCGCGCAAGACTGCTGATTCTCCGGTGCCGAGCTTCTTCTGGATCTTCTCGAAAATACACTTGTTGTACAGCTGAGCATAGTAGTTGTGCAATTTGCTAATCAAGTCAGCGCATTCTGAACCCTGTGTCAAGACCTCCGCTCACGATGCGTCCGAGCCATCGTGGTACACCACGTCGATATGCGGGATCCGCTCTCCAAAGTCCGTCTTGAGCGTATCGACTCCGGTATCAACAAGCTTTCCCACTAAGCCAGCATACCAGGCCCAAGCGGCTGGGTTGGTGAAGTCGACACAGGCCATCCCAGGCTGCCACTCGTCCCACTGCCAGACATCTCCGTTGCCGCTTGATGAAATAACCCTTCTCCGCCCCGTCCTTCCAGATATCCGCGCGTTGACCTGATATGGGATTAGAGGGGCAGAAGTTCCGGATGGAGGACGCACTGATATACGGGTTGATCCAAGCACATAAATTAGTGTTGATATTTCTGCTTGATCTCCGCGAGGTGCTTCTTCGGGTCAGGGAAGGCTTCGGCGTACCAAGAGAAGGAGCACCATTCGTATCGCTTCATCCAGCTGGATTCTCGTCAGCATCACATATGATCCGTGAACAGCAGCCGGAAAGCACAAGCAGTCTAGATGGAAGACCCGGACAGGACACTTGCGATCCTTCATGCCCTGCAGGAAGCCTGAGACCGTAGACTGATCGTATGAAGTGGTGAAAGAGGTGGATAGGTAGAGCCCGAACGTCTAGGCCGGAGGAAGGGCAGGGAGACCGGTCATCTTGACGTAGTTCTCCAAGGCCTACAGACACATCAAACACATTGGGCAGCCATTGCGAAACGCTTACCGCTTTCATGCTTCCACCGCCGATGATAAAGTACTCCAGCTCTTTCCCCCTCACACTGATTCCCAGCTTCGAGCACTTCTCCCTCCCCACCTCAGAGTCCACCTCCTCGCTGTGGTTGACAAACACCCCGTACCCCTTCGATGAGGGGTATAACGGTATGTTCTTGTATGCCTGCTCGGTCTCCCTCCATCCTGGTTCCAAATCCCCACGTTCTGCCCGTTTTTGAATGGACCGAATCGCTCGCCGAGACGTAAATGGTCTCGCCTGCACCGAGGATGAACTCGTTCAACATGAAACGGACGTCTCCTCCTCCTGTCCGATACGGGGCAGCAGTGTTTCCTGATCGGGGGAGAGTATCGGGAAGTGTGAAGAGACAGCCGGTAGATGACATCTGACCGAGAGTGAGGTGATACGGGACGTCGATGACGGCTCGACCTTTCGGCTCGGTAGCACAGAGGAACTCGGGTTTTGGGGTAGAATCACCTCTAAAGGTGAGGCCGTAGGAGTATGGCGCGGTATTGAGGTCGACCGATAAGGTCGCAGAGGGGAACGTCACATATTCCTTATCCGGATGAGCGATCTTGGTCTTGGGTGCACTAGGTTGACCATCCGGGAACAGCTCGAACGTGGGTCCAAGCTCGCGCGGTCCTCGATGGTGTTCCAATCTGACTTTGATCACATCATCTACCGGCGAACTGATGTTGAAGGTCAAGAGCGTCGAATTGAGTGTGTCCCCGCGTGAAGCGATATGTTTGGTAGAAACGATGTACTCGAGCGCCTTGTCGCTGACCTCGAGGATGTTGGCCACTTCCACACCGCCGAGGAAGGCCTCATCAACCGGCTTTCGCCAGCTGCATAGCTGCTCAGCACTGGTTGAGCAAGAACGTGTAAGAGCTCACACGCCGTCAGTGAACTCCATCTTGTTTTTCTTCCTCTGGAGACCTCTAACAGCCCTTTGATGTCGATGATAATCCTTACACGTCCGCCGGTACTCTTGGACTATGCCGGTTCGTCAACCGGGCCGAATGGCTTGTATTCGGGCTACGCTTCTACCGCGGAAGGCGCTTCCGGGACGTATATTGCAGGTAATCAGCTACGCCGGCTACATCAGGGCTGAAGCGCGCCCGGGATTCCAGGGATATATCAAAGACGAGGCCCTACTCAACACCCGCCTTGTTCCCGAATCTCAAAACACAATCAGATCGCCGCGCCATCAATCAAGATGCCCACCAACTTCGG
>JAABUV010005657.1_pt1 | contig 14102 bp, 13 predicted proteins | sample 5559971 | NCBI WGS metagenome assembly JAABUV01 (sample SAMN10711881, study PRJNA513362) | rock metagenome | isolation source: Antarctica rocks | place: Antarctica: Victoria Land, Knobhead nord | collected 2015-12-19
GATGAAGAGTCTGCGAGTTGTGACTACAAGTGATCGAAGAATTTGCGACTCGTCGACTGCGTCGATATCGAAACGTCTTCATCACATCGACAGTGTCGTCAAGTAATTGATGAAAAGATATCAGATAGAATAGTCGTTTCAAGTATTGAGAGACGTGACTACAGTGCTCGAAGAAGTAGTGACTCGTCAATCACGCTGATATACTGAGAAAGCTTGAGCTCATCTTCTTTACTTGACGTCAAGTCATTCATCTATTCACATGAAAAATCGAGAGCTCAAGAGAACGATCAGAACGCATTCTCTTTCATTGATCAGAGTCAAACATTGAACGATTGCGATCGCACGTCTATACTAACAGTTCATTCAACGTCTACGTGACACAAGTCAAATCAAGAGAAGAAAAGAATTACTCAGTACAATCACACTCTATCTTCTCATCGTGTGCGCCTCTCTTTCATCACATATTTCTCTGCTCAATGAATGACAATCATTGAGTAAGAGAACACAGCTCTACGTATGTTACAATCACGAGCATCACGAGTGCAAAGAAAACGTCTTTCGTCTTCGAATCGAAGATCGAATCGAAACATCGTTGTATAGAATATCGTCAATGAAGAGCAGAGCAAAGACGATGCATCATAATCAAACAGCACAGACACTCTCATCAAGAGTTTACTCGAGCGTCACGCGCTGAATAGAAGCTATAGATTTATTACTTGATAACACAGTGTCAATCTCATTGTTTCGACTGCGCGAAGCAGTCGTATAGACGACGAGTGATTTTCTTCTTCAGAGAGTTTTGTTCACTCGATATAAGTAGCATAGAGTCTCTCATGAATCGAGTTTAAATCGATGTCACAAGAGTGTATGAATTACAATTACAATTAACAGACTACATTTAAATGAAGATAGATTTCATCTTTAATGAAAATGATGCTTTGCAACGTACATTGTTAAATGATGCTTTCAAGATCTTTTGATTCTTAAATGTGTTCACGCAAGTAGCAAAAAAAGTTGAATTCACAAATTTTTCTTTCATTCAATCATGAAATTTACTACTGAATTAAAAAAGATATATTATATTTTAATAGTTTATTATTCTACTCTCTTCTTTTCTAACTGCTTTTAATCATTCTGACATAGTAGAAATCTTTTTATTTATGTACTTCTGTAAAACATAAAATCATTCTTTGCAAATCAATCTCTTTATAGTATAATTATTTCATTAAAGTATAATATGTTCATTCACTTGCAGAATTCAATGACTTTCTGAACTTTAATCTTAGTAGAATTGTCAAGATGATTGTAATAATTCTCTGATTTCATGATTCTCAAAAGAATGAATAGTAAATTTGATGATTAGAAATTTGTAAGTTTGACTTTTTTTATTACTTGCATGATGTTTTAATCTTAAATGAAATAATACTCTTCATTTCTTAAATGATTTGCATGTCATATCTTTGCTTTTTCAACTTTACACTGTAACTGACGTAAGTAAGAATGAGAAGAGCAACTACAAGAATGTAGTAGAAGTAGTTTTCATGCATATGAAAGATATCGTCAAGAAAGTTTAATAAATGACTTATATTTGAAAGAATATCAAAGTGATAAAGCAGCAAATTGCATAAACAACAGCTTTAATATCATTTTTGATGAGTAAATACAGCTTTCAAGAAATGATGATCAAATAATGTAATAATAATATTCAGAACAAATATCATTGCAGCTGAAATCTTTCGCAAAAAACATTTATCAACAACTGTAAATGTTCACAAGCTTAAGAATATATAAATTCTGCTAATTTCTTTTGATGATGAACAATAATTTCATAAAGTATTTTATGTCATTTCAGAAATGCAAAAAGATGTAAAAAATGTTTTATCTTTTTTGATCATTTTTAATCAATTATTGAAGTTCAAACATTTGAAAAGCTTGTTTAATTAAGCTGCATGATATTCTTGTACAAGAAAAGCAATGAAAATCATCTTCAATCATGATTACATTGCTGCAAAAGTAATCAAGATTGAATTCTTTAATATGATTTAAAATGTTTTGAAACATTTTGAAACATTCTTATTTATTCAATGAAATGTGCTTAGTAAGATCAAGAGAATACTGTCATCAATCTTTTTATATTTCATCTTCATGATTCATTGAACATTTCAATCTTATTTCAATTTTACATATTGTTAAAAACATATAAAATTATCACTTCATTTTGTTTGAAAGCATTATGTATCAATGAAATATTCACTTCAATTTATCATGATTTTCAATTCAGTCATGAACATTTTTGATCTCTTCAAGAAGATCTTTCTCATCATTGAAGATAAGAAGTCTGTTTTCTTTATCAGTTTATTTATTGAAAGCTTGAAGCTTTAAGAATTAATTAAGCTTAAACTTTCATTTCTTTTATCATTAATCTTGTTAAGCTAACTGCTAACATTCATTCTCTTCTAGAAATCAATGAACTCAACAAGTAAATCATCATCACTCTTGTCAAGCATTTACATAAGTACATTTACTTCATTGATTGCAGCATCAAGAGAGTTGAGAAAATTATCAGTCAGATCAAAGTGATCATTGCATTTGTAAAGCTCATCTTCATTAAGTGCAATCAGCTCTTTCTTGCTTCAATTCAGATAATCATGAAGAACTTTCTCTTTAAAAGCTTCAAGCTCAATATTCTCATCTGTAACATTGATGTCATGATTATCAAGATCATTCTGTTTAAGAATGACTACGAAAATCAATTTAACATCAATTACGTTGTTTATGCTTTTCTTCTCAAGCTTCTTCTTTTTATTCTTCAGAAGACAGTAAATAATTCAATTAATAAAACTTGTATTCTCTTTTTTATCTTTCTTGACTTTCTTTATTCATTCTCAGATGATGTGCAGTTTAATGATCTTAAGACGACTCAGAATCTTGACTCAAGCTCACAGTTAGCTTGCTACAATCAAAGTAAACTTATTAACATGCAATATTTTATTGAATTTGCTCATTATTATTCTTTTATCATCTTTGTCTCTCTGCATTTGAATATCATCAATACAAATATCATCAAGCGTTTAAAGTTGAACAAGAAAAATTTAATAAATCAAATAAATAAGATTATTATGAAGCTGAAAGAGAAAATATACAATATGTGCTGATGCGTGATGATGAAGAAAGCAAATCTCAAGTGAAGAAACTTTATCTTTCAGTTGATCAGCTTAAAAAGCACTTCAAGAAGTCAGTAAATAAGAAGCTGCAAAAGAAATTATGAGATTGAACTCAGAAGAAGCTGAAGAGTTTTAGTATCTGATTGATGATTATGATGCTTTTCTTGAAAGAACTTTGCTAAGAATGATCTGTAAAGACATTTTGTAATTCATTTGATAATAAACATACTTTCTCGCTTTTCTGATGTTAAATTTCACTTTACAAGAGATTAAATAAAACAAGAATTAAATAATCATTATGTAATCAGATTTTTGAAAGAATCGCTCTGATTACTTGAATTAAAAGCAATTACAGTAAACATGATAAGTATGATGCTCATCTTACTCACTCTGCTCTGAAGAAATCAAAATGATCATTCAAAGCAGAAATAATTTAACATGATTCTTTTATGTTTATATAATGAAAGTCATTCTTTAGATAAAAGCTTCATGCTCAACTCATGTAATAATCAATACAGTTTATTGTTTTAACTATTCTCAAATCTTCTGTTTAATGATTAATACATTATTAAACAGATCTTTGTTTATATTTTATGTTGTTAAAGAAACAATTATTACACTTTAAGCATCATTCTTTCACAAGATATCAAAGTATCATTTTATCATAATTATTATATCATTCTTAGAATGAATCACATCAGCAGACATCACTGCATCTTTGAATAACAAGTCATTAATTAAAATATCAACATCAAATCTGTACTATAAAGATAAAAACAAGCTTAATGCTTTTCTTATACAAGTGAATGTTTATGTTAGAGCACACAAGAAACTAAGTCAATTTCATGACAAGATATTGTTTACATTTTCATACTTTAAAAAAGATGTTTTCAAATGATTTAAATTATTGATAAAGAATCACTTGAAGAATAAATCAGAAGATTGAGAAAATGAAATTAATAAAGTTTTTAAAGACTTTTTTAACTTTAAGCAAGCAATACAAAGAATGTATAAAAATATAAATGTAAAATGAATTATTGAATGATAGTTGTACAATATTAAGCAATCAGAATCAGCATTTAAGTACATCATTGCATTTCAGTCAATTGCAGTAAAGATAAAATGAAATAACTCAACATTTACAGCACAGTTTTATAAAGAACTGAAGAATATGATAAAGAATAAGATTGCTTATACAAATAAACTTGCAACTCTGCATGTTATAATTAACAAGATAATCATGCTGAATAATTAATAGTATAAGTGAAGACTTGAAAAGAAAAACAAGATCACTTATGTTTCAGTTGCATGAAGTAAAAGAAAGAAGAAGCAACTTTATTATGATTCTCAGTTTATGAAATTAAACGTAACTTGAAAGATATTGATGAACACTTATGATAAAACCACTCAACAAAGTAAGACATGTTATACATGTAAAAAGATAAATTACTTCTTCAAAGATTGTATTCAAAACAAGTATAAGAATAAGTCAAAGCTTTATGATAAACAAGACAGATCTTTTGCAGCAATGAAAAAAGATCAAAAAGATAAACATTAAGCATTGTCATGAACAGCATGTTATGAAGACAACTGTTGCACTCATCTGAATAATAAGAAAGATTCTGAATGATACTTGAAATTTTCACGAAAAAATCATTTCTATGCAGCAGCTCATCATCAGTCAGAAGCATATGATGAGAAAAGTGATGAAAGTTCATTTATTATAATCATGAAATCAAAGATTTTTGACAGTAAAGCATATGACTTGAACAGATTGAACAGCATTAAAAAAGCTATTTATCAAGCAGTTGAGAAAGAAAATCAACTTAGTGAAATCTTACAAGCATTTATTATTGCAGCAAAAGATGCTTTTAAGTAAGAAGAGAATCATTTTGAAGTAAAGAAAGATTTAAAGAAGTTTACAAGTTAAGCAAACTTTATAAGCATGTACAATGAGTTGTACACTTTCTTCAAACAGAAAGAAAAAGATTTTTCATGATGAATGCAATAAATCAAGAATGATATACATCAGACTATTTATGACACAATGCAAGATGAATTAATTGCATTGTGCAAAGACATTTAATATCATGACATAATCATGAAGAAGTTATTTACAGAAGCTAAGTTCATTAAGCAAGAAGAATATGTACTTTTCAATGAAAATCATATATTCAAAGAACTTAAACAAATAATAAAAGCTATCAGAAAGAGATTTGATTGATGTAATTCAAAGAAATATTCATAGAAGAAGATTAATTCAAATTGATTTCAGTACATAAAACAAGTACTTAAAGAGTAAGCTTTTAGTTCAAAAAACTAGAAAACTCTTTGATTAATAAATCATTAAAGAAGTTTAATTAAGAATTGAAAATTGAAAGCATATATATTTTTACAGATGATTCAATGCAATTATGAGTCTGAGTCAAGATTAATGATCACGCAGCATGTTTATTTATTGACAGTGACTGTATAAGAAATTACATGTTCTCAGAATTTGCTAAGAAAGTGCAAATATTTATGCAGAAGAAGAAAGAATTTTACAATTTGTAAAACTTCAATGAAACATTCATAAAGTACAATAATAAACTAATAAATTAAAAGACTCAATTTATTCACTTGAAACTTAAACATTATTAAGAAAAGTTATGTTTAAATGTTATAAAACAGTCAGACAGCAATATAGTTTTAAATATATCATGACTTTGTACAATCAATTTAATGATAAATTGAGTTAATAAAACAATTGCTTTTCTTCATATAAAAACAACGCGATTGCACTCAATATTGAAGTCATCAGAAAGTATGAAAATCTTTATAATGATAGTAAATAATATGCGCAGTGAGTTAATGAACAGTTCAGATGCACAGATGTTATGAAGTAGAAAGATTAAAAGTAATCTTGCTATTGCTAAAATTTCTAAAAAATATCAGAAATATAAAATTCTGTTTGAGAAAGAAAGTGATTAAGAGACACTATTCAAACATCAATCATGAAATCATAAGATCAAGCTTGTAAATGACAAGAAACTCATGAAACAGTTCATTTATTCATTGTCAGCAGAAAAGTTTAATGCTTTGTGACAATATTTGAAAAAGAATATGTAAAAAAAATTCATTAAAGAATTGCAATCATCAGCAAAATACTCAATTCTGTTTATTCTGAAATTGAATGAAAGTTTAAAACTAAGTGTTGATTACAAAACATTGAATAATATCATGATTAAAAACAGTTATTTGTTATTGCTCATATCTGAACTGCAGAATAAACTACAGAGAGCATAATGATTTATGAAATTCAATATACTTGAAGCATTCAATTGAATATGAATTAAAGAAAAAGATGAGTGAAAGACAGTCTTTTGCACTTAACTAAAACATTATGAGTATTTGATCACGTTTTTCAATTTAATCAATACTTCAGTCATATTTCAGACTTTTATGAATAATGTACTATGATGTCATTTAAATCAGTTCATCATAGTATACTTGAATGATATACTAGTATACTTAAAGACGAAGAAAAAATATATGTAACATGTTAGAAAAGTTTTACAGACTTTAAAGAAAGTTGATCTGCACATCAAGTCAGAGAAAAGTGAATTTCATGTACAAAGTGTACAGTTTTTGAAATTCATAGTTACATCTCAAAGTTTAAGAATGAATTTAAAGAAAATAAAAGCTGTTATGATTTAATTAATGTTGAAGTCAAAGATTAAAGTTTAATTCTTCTTAAAATTCGCGAACTTTTATAAATGCTTTATAAAAAGATACTTCAGAATCATCTTGTCACTGATGAATCTTATGAAGAAGAACATATTATTCATATAAATTGAGAAAGCAGAAGAAGCTTTCAAGAAGCTGAAGAAATTATTCATTTTTCAATCAATATTGATCATGTTTGAATCAGAAAAATCTATTACGCTCAAGATAAATATGTCAGATAAAGCTATAAAGACATGTATCAATCAATCAAATGATAAGAAACATCTGTATTCTTGTCAGAATCATGTTTAAATGAGTCAATCAATGAAAGTCAGAGTTGAGTATTACTTAATCTTTAAAAATAGTTATAATTGAATATTAAGAATACAGAAAAAGATTGATACAAAAGCTTTTATTTATGTAATATTCAGAAACTGCATTAAATCTGAAGAAAACATGTTGTGACATAAGAAGAAAATGATGTAAATGAACAAGATGTTGATGAATGATGAAGAAAAAAAATGTTGAGAAAATAAAAAAACTTAAATAAAGATTTAATTAAAGATCTTGACTAACTTTATAAAATCGAGTCATAATTAAGTCAAATCTGAGTCAGATCTTAACTAAATTGTTTAACTAACTTTAATTAATATGCAGTTAACTCATTAACATTAACTGTGAATTGATTAGAATTAAATTCTGATACAGTTCATAACATTATTTTCTCTTTTTGAAAATTCATGTTTGCATAAATGTAGTTCATTTGCTTACTTTTCGCTTTTGTTGTTGAGTTATTTTAATACTAGCATGACTTATTTGAATATAATAAATGAAATTCATTCAAAACTTTCTCTGAATTATTAAATTTTTCTTTATCAACATAGTATTATTCATCATCTTTATCTAGATTTTTTCATTTGATCTTGTACTGTATTCAATCTTGATAGCATCTGAAGTTCAGTATGTCATTTATCTTTCAATGTTCATCATTTTTAATAGTGACTGATCTGAGTGATTCTGAATGCTGATTTGATAGAAAGTTTTCTGAATATGATCAAAGTAGTTTTGAGCTGAACATTAAGTGAAGATGCTTCATGCTGACTGACAGATGAAAATGATAGAAAGCTTTAACTTTGACAATAATTTAATAAAGATTTAACTGTTTATCTTTCAAATCTTTGCAAAGTCTTGTTGTTTTAACGTTTCTGAAGAATAGTTAAACTTAGTCATTTACTTCATAAATGACATCTCATTTATACTTATTAACTTGTGCTTTAATGATCAGCTTTATTTTTTCTAGTTGTTGATGATCAAAGCTAAGTAGTTCTTTCATATGAGTGATAATATCATTCACTTTTCTAGCTTTAATTCATTCACAAGTGATTTCATAATCAGTTGTATCTGAATCAAAACTCATTCAAGAATGAAATTCTTTATTGAAGTAGAAAAAGATCATTAAGATAGTTAAGAAAGTATTGAAATTATTGCTGAATTTTATCATAAATATTCATTTAGCTCAGTCATTCTGCATGTAATTATAGTAAATTTGAAGTTCACGTTTCACGTCTTGATTGACTTGTTTCGTTTAATTATTAATCTTAGAATGATAAACAGTGAATAAACTAGTTGTAATTTTTAGTCACTTGCAAAGACTTTTTCATATGATGAATATGAATTAAGAGTTTCTGTTCAAAACAATGAAACTGAATAAATCATGCAGTTGATAAACGTTTCATATTATGATTCAAATGATTTCTTCAACTGAGATATCATCATCTTTTCAATGACAGAAAACATAGTGACATTCTTTGAAAAAATGACATATGATTGTGCAAATGATGTTATAGTTCTTTGACAAAGATAGCTCAGTGATGAAGTTCATAATTATATCTTTTCAGCATTTCTGTGAAATAAATAAAGAATGATGAAGTTCATTGATGATATTTCTAGAAGCTTTGCTTTGTTAATAAGCATGATAGTTTCTAATATACTATCAAATAGTATCTCAATGATTTAATTAATAGTAGAAACGTTGAACTAAATCAATAGTTCATTCATTGTTTGAATAAAAGATTGAAGATTAATCATGCACTTTCTATAATAGTTTTGTGTGCATGCTCTTAGAAACTTGTAGAAGATTTTTTCTAAATAGAACATTATCAATGATTTCGCAGTTCTTCAGCTTAGTAGTATGAAATTTGAGTTTATTCTCATTCATAGCTTGTTTATATTCATTGCAGAACTTATTCATTTAATTGATCATTTATACTTGCTGATAAAGATTTACTTCTGATTCAATAAATAGAATATTAACTTTATCAAAGATCAGAATAGTCTGAAAACAATCTTTAAAACGTTTAACTGATTCAAAGATATTCTTTAAAGACATTTAAGTTAAAGCATTAGCTTTAAAGTTTGTTTTATTCGATTTAAAAATGATCTAAAAGTTGAACTTTAATAGAATATTCATATAATTGACTTGTCATTGACTCAGTTGTTTATTTTTCATAAAAATCTTCAGTGTTTAATGATCAATGAATATCTGAATAAGTAACTCAGTACATTTCAGCTCAGATCATTAATGTTCAAAGCATCAAATAATGACTAGCAGTTTCTTGTCATAAATGTGATAGTTGATTTCAGTGAAAATCATGCTTTTTCTGTAAAAGATCATCAAATAAAGTACACTTTCATCATTGTACTGAAATAATATTTCATCTTTTACATAGTTTTAAGCATTAATCTTTAGAATAACTTGACATTTAAAATTGAAGTGACGAAGTACTGAAGTTAAACTGACTTGTTTCTTTAAATTATCAAAAGCTTGAACACAGACTTTGTTTTAAACAAAAGACGTATTTTTTCTAGTCAGCTGAATGAATGATTTGACTAGCTTGAAAAAGTTTCTAATGAAACAACGATAGAAATTAACAAATCTCATGAAGCTTTGAATTTTTTTTAGATTAATCAAAGTAGTTCGACTGACTATGACTTTCATCTTGATTAAGTTCATATGAAGATTTAATTCTGATATAATAACTTTTAGAAAAACAGTCTCTTTTACATTGAATTTGTATTTATGAATATTCATCTGAAGTTCAACTTCGCGTAGTCATCTCAATATCTGTTTGACGTGATTTTTATATTTCTTTCTAATTTTGCTATAAATGAGAATGTTATTTAAATAAACTTGACAAAAGTCGTTTAGAAAGTTTTATAAAACATCATTCATGTATTGTTGAAAAGAGATCAATTCATTAGTTAATTTGAATGATAATATTTTGTATTTATATGCTTTTAAAGTAGTGATAAAGATGATGTAATCTTCATTATCAGAATGCATTTCAAGTTTGTTGAACGTTGATATGATATTCAATCTAGTCAGATGCTTGTAACTCATTATTTTATCAATGATCTTGTTTATTAAAAGTAGTGAATATTTATTTCTTTTGAAAATGACATTTAACTTTCAATAGTTCACGCAGAGCTGACAACGAGATTCATCTGTACGTGATGTTGACTACGAATCTTTTGATTCTATTCTGTGTTCGAATAAAAGTCAAAAGAGTCAAGAGATCTTAATTCGACGCAGTTCAAACAATGTTAGAACGTTGCGTGATCAGAAAAGTCATCATGCAGAGTTTTCACTCACGCGACAACATTCTTTCTAACAGTCACAATCGATTTACGAAGAAGATTAATGACATGTCAATGTCAGTAAGAGATGAAAAGATACTACTAGTGAAAAAGACAACTCAGATGAAGAGTCTGCGAGTTGTGACTACAAGTGATTGAAGAATTTGCGACTCGTCGACTGCGTCGATATCGAAACGTCTTCATCACATCGACAGTGTCGTCGAGTAATTGATGAAAAGATATCAGATAGAATAGTCGTCTTAAGTATTGAGAGACGTGACTACAGTGCTCAAAGAAGTAGTGACTCGTCAATCACGCTGATATACTGAGAAAGCTTGAGCTCATCTTCTTTACTTGACGTCAAGTCATTCATCTATTCACATGAAAAATCGAGAGCTCAAGAGAACGATCAGAACGCATTCTCTTTCATTGATCAGAGTCAAACATTGAACGATTGCGATCGCACGTCTATACTAACAGTTCATTCAACGTCTACGTGACACAAGTCAAATCAAGAGAAGAAAAGAATTACTCAGTACAATCACACTCTATCTTCTCATCGTGTGCGCCTCTCTTTCATCACATATTTCTCTGCTCAATGAATGACAATCATTGAGTAAGAGAACACAGCTCTACGTACGTTACAATCACGAGCATCACAAATGCAAAGAAAACGTCTTTCGTCTTCGAATCGAAAATCGAATCGAGACATCGTTGTATAGAATATCGTCAATGAAGAGCAGAGCAAAGACGATGCGTCATAATCAAACAGCACAGACACTCTCATCAAGAGTTTACTCAAGCGTCACGCGCTGAATAGAAGCTATAGATTCATTACTTGATAATACAGTGTCAATCTCATTGTTTCGACTGCGCAAAGCAGTCGTATAGACGACGAGTGATTTTCTTTCTCAGAGAGTTTTGTTCACTCAATATAAGTAGCATAGAGTTTCTCATGAGTCGAGCCTAAATCGATGTCACAAGAGTGTATGAATTACAATTACAATTACAATTACAATTACAATAGTTCACGCAGAATTAAAGATCTTCGTTCACTTTAAGTGCAAATAAAACAGAAGAAAAGTATGAAATCTGACTGAGAATGATGAATTTCTTTGACAAGTTCTTGTTCAGATACTTCTTTACTTTCAGAAGTTTGACAGAGAATATTTAATATGCTTGACAGCAAGAAAACATTAAATCACTAGTTAGCTCAATTTTATGATCATAGAAGTGATTCAAAGATAATTTATTCAATTAAACTTAATTAAAAACATTTAGAAACTCATGATATTTCAATGATAGTTTATTTAATTTAGTTCAATCAAAAACATTTAAAAACTCATGATATTTCAATAACAGCTTAACTTTAATATCTTTCAAATTCTGAGTCGTTTTCTTGATTAAAGAGACGTTTAAAACGTTCAAATCACACTGAGTATTGTACGTGATTTTTCTATTGATGTTCATCATGAATAAAGTAAAAACTTCAATCTTATTCTTTTTTAAATGATTTAATAATGTTTTGAATGAAGCTGCATTTATGCTTTGAATCAAGAATGATTTTTTCTGAGTAGTAAATGAAATAAATCATTTGAGCATCATAGAAGTTTTAAAAGAAGTGATAGAAGAGAATAAAGTTGATCATGATTAACTTGATTGCTTTGAATTGAGTGAGATTAAAAAAATTGAAATAAAAGTATTTAATTAATTCAAAAAAACAATGACATCATTTTGTATATTTAATAGTATTTCGTTTTTATTCATTCAGAGTTTACTCAATATGACTTTGTGATGATTGATATTAGTTATTAACATAGAAATTATTAATTTCTTATAACTTTCAATGATGAGATTCAATAGAATTTTATGAGTGATGATCTTTTTAAATATTTTTTCATTATATTCTTTGATTAACTTCTCTTTTATCAATGATATGAATTGAATTTCTAGCTCTTTACATACTCATTCAACTAAATTTATATGTATAATTATGTAAATGATTAAATCATTGTTTATCAAAGAATGAAGACTAAAAGATTGATTTTGCAAAATGAGATGAACATTAATTAAAAACGACTTTTCAAAGTAATTTTCTTTCAATAAAATTTCATCTAGTTTGTACAAAGATATAACTTTTATCTTTTTAATAATTCTTGAAGAAATGACTAGTTTTTTGAATCTGACTCTGAATTGAAATCAAATTCAGAACAATCATATTTTTTATTTACTGCATTAATTTTAAAAGATTGATTTAAGCACTTTTTAAAGCTATGATCTGATTTATGATAAATGAAACAGCTTTTGACTAAAACGTTTGCTTCTTTGACGTTAGTCAAAATCACGTCATGCAACTTTGATTAATCTAATTTTAAAGCAAAGAATTGAATAGTAATAATCACTTTAAAAAAGACGACTTTTGAAAGATTTTCAGTACATTTGAAAAGATTAATTTTATTCTTTATTTCTTGAATAATTCACTGATCATTATTTAAACAAATCAAATAGAAGCAATTTTTTTTAAAAGAATTAAATTAAACTAACTGATTTATTCAGACTGATTGAAGACGCAAGTTGATCTTATCTTTCAAATCAATGATCAGTTGCTTTTCATGATATTCTAGAAAGAAAGATAATCATTGAAACTGAGTAAAGAACTCATTGAATTTCTTTTGTTTCTGAATCAGATTGTAATATTTTTTACGAAAGTTAACTTTTTTATTTGAATTATTGAACGAAAACAATCACAACGCACGCATCACAAATTTTGAAAAAGAGCATTACAAACAAGACAGAGTGAATCTAGAAGACGATTGAACGACGATGAATTGCACGAATTGCAGCAATGCTGATTCGAAGACAATTGCGAGCGACGTCGATTCATCGCAAGAAAACAGAGATGCAAGGTCGAAATGCTCACGTGACGATGAAAAGAACGTTGCTAACATTATTGATCTACTAATAAAGATATCAATGTTAGAGAAAGAGAAGAACAAAGATCATTCGTGAAAAGAGATAGCATTGAAGCTGATTCGACGTCTTCGACTTGACTCAGAAGAAAAACATCACGCGAATCAGAACGCGTTCATCGCGAAGAATGTACAGAAACTGAAGACATCAGTTCAACTGCTTAACAAGCAGTTGCATACACAGAAAAACACACGTCTTTCAACGAAAATCACGTCATGAGCGAACGTGACAAGAGAAGAAATAGCGACGAGAAAGCAACGTCTCAGAAGTAACTCGTCGTCGCTTCGCAAGAAACGAGAAGTCATGATTAAGATAATGAACAGAAGAGAAATAAAAGAGATACAGAAGAAGTCGATCGAACAGATTCTACAGAGAATCGCAGACGTGTCGACAGATCAAAGAAATCTAATCGTGTCACTTTGCAAGCTGAGCAGCGATGACATTTTCCTTCACGCAGTTAGCTCAGATGCTCGAGCAAACCTGAAAAAGACTCAGACGTGAGCAAAAGAAATCGCGAGTTCGACACGCGTAGCACGTTGAACCTTCGCAGTGCTGACACATGAAGTACGCACTACAATAGACATGAGCAATCAAGAAAAGATCATTGAAAGACTGATAAAAGATAAC
>JAABUV010005658.1_pt1 | contig 14097 bp, 10 predicted proteins | sample 5559971 | NCBI WGS metagenome assembly JAABUV01 (sample SAMN10711881, study PRJNA513362) | rock metagenome | isolation source: Antarctica rocks | place: Antarctica: Victoria Land, Knobhead nord | collected 2015-12-19
CCCGGCGCAGCGCCCGCTGAGCGGGCCCTGGCTGACCGCGAGCACACGCAAGCGCATAAATGAAGGTTTTGCCGCGCCCAGCGGCTGCACGCGCCCCATGTTGTGGCCATGGGCGGGTCCATTGGCAGGAATTGAAGTTGGTGCGCGGCCCGGCGGCGGCGCAGGCGCTGGGGCGCGAGGTGGGCACCATCTACACGCGCTCGGAGCTGAAGCACCTCATCGGCATCCACGTGGAGAACCCGGAGCACCAGAACGAGTCGGGGCTGACGCGCGAGGACCACCAGATGCTGTCCGGCGTCCTCGACTACAGGGCGCGCGCCCGCGAAGCTGGCTCCGTCATAATCTGTTGTGTAATCTGATGGACTGCCCGCTTGCAGCCGCACAGGTCGTGAGTTTGACCCGCGCTGTCGCCATGTGTGGTGCAGCTCCATGCAGCACAATGTGTCGGTCAACGCACACGCCATGTGCATGCCTTGCATTAATGCCTGCATGCCCGGCCGAAAGCGGCCATCTCACCCAGCTGCACCCTGAGCGCGCCGCTCGTCGCCGGCGCGGGAATGTTGCGCCAGTGCCTGCACGGCTCGACCAGCGACCAAAAGCACAGGCGGGCGCATGCGCTGGTCGCACGCCAGGCTGACACCCGCAGCGCTGGCTGACGTGGCGCGGCGGCGCGCGCGGCAGGATAAGCGCGTAAAAGACGTCATGACGCCCATGGACAAGGTGACCCCGCGCGCTGGCTCCCGCAGGGCCGGGCCGCGCAGCGCTGTTACCAGTCGCGCATGCGTGGCCTGACTTCGCAGCCTTTGGAGGCCAGGCGCAGGCCGCGACTGCCTGCCTCACCTCACATGGTGCTGTCCCGTTTGCCGTCCGGCGCCGCATACGCCCCCTGCTCCTTGGCCGCACGGGATGCCTGGCCGGTCGCGCTCCGTGCCGAGCAGGCGTGGGCGCAATGCAGCAGGGCCGCCCTGGGGTTGGCGGACAGCGGGCGGCGCGCCGCTGCAGGTGTACATGGTGGAGGCGCATGTGCGGCTGAACTTTGACAACATGCTGGAGATCTACAAGAGCGGCTACACGCGCATCCCGGTGTACGACACGCAGCCGCAGGCCATCATCGGCATCCTGTACACCAAGGACCTGATCCTGGTGGACCCGGGCGCGCGCCCGGCCGCAGCGGCCAGAACCTACCCTAACACTGCACCTACCCTAACACTGCACGCGCATCCTCGTGTATGAAGTGAAGTGCCATGGTCATCATCGGCATCCTGTACACTTAGGACCTGATCCTGGTTGACCCGGGCGCGCGCCCGGCCGCGGCCCTACCCTAGCCCTAACTGCCGAACGTGCCCTGCTTCTCCCTTTGCCGGTCCCTCGGGATGTCACGTCGCGCGCGGCGCGCGCGGCGCCCTGGCGTGCGCGGCGGCGCTGGCCGCGCCCCAAGGAGGCCGCTGCGTGCGCGGCGCCCTGCCATGACGGGGCGCGCGCGGCGCGCGCAGACGACGAGATCGAGATCCGGACGCTCGTGTCCTTCCATGGCAAGTCGGGCGCCCAGTACATCCTGGACATCACTCCCTTGAATGAGGTGCGCACAGGGGGGAAAGCGGCGGGCCAGATAATCTTTATGTTCCTGTTGCCCGCTGGGGTCGTGACAGGCTCTTCATCCTGTGTCACTGCGGACACCACGCCGCCGGCCGCTGGCCCGCAAAACCGTCCCTTGATTGTTGTGCTCTTGTCACGTCCGGAGCGCATTGTGCCATGGCAAGTGCCTGCCTCGCCGGTTGTAGGCCCGGGGCCTGGTAAGCCTCACGTGGTGTCGTCAAACAGCGCCGGCGGCGGCCTCGCCGCGCGCAGGTGTTCACGCTGTTCAAGACCAGCCGCACGCACATGTTCCTGGCGTGCCGGCTGGTGTCGCCCGCGCCCAGCCACGTGGTCGGCCCGGACGGCGTCGTCGCCGTGCGCTCGCAGCAGGACCTGCTCGCCGGCAAGGACGGCAAGGAGGTCACCGGTGCGCGGCCCCAGGATGAGGCAGGGTACGTTGTAGGGTTGGGGCTGGGGCGCGGCCTGCGCGCCGGAGCGCTCGCAGCAGGGCCTGCTGGCCGGCAAGGACGGCAAGGAGGGCACTGGTGCTGCGCACGACCGGGATTGGCCGCTGACAGCAGGGACCCCGGTGCCTGGGTGCCTGCCGGCGGGCGCTGTTCGGGTCACGTGGCGCGCGTGCGCCGGCCCTGAGGCGAGGCTTGGCGGCGCAGGCGTAATCACGCTGGAGGACGTGCTGGAGGAGGTGATCCAGGACGAGATCGTGGATGAGTCCGACCGCTACATGACCAACGACCACACGCAGGCGGTGCGGCGCGCGCGCGCGCGGTCCTGGACCGCCTCGCGTCGAGGCAGAGCAAAGCGGAGGCCCAGTGTTTAGAAGAAAAGTCAGTTTTGCACGACGACAAGTCACTGACCAACCTTTTTTTGCGTTGAGAGCAATGCCAGACGAGGGCCGGACCGCGAGCGCTGCCATCTCGGCTCCCTCACGACACCAGACTCTGCGGGCGGCCCCAGGCACAGGGTGCAGAAGGGCTGCGCAATAGGTCAGGAGCACGTACAAAAGGGCACAGCGTCCGTTCTCCCGGCCAGAAGGCTCCGAAGCCAACCCGGCCGGGCCAGGCGGGCTGCCGTGTCCCGGATGCGGCGCCGGCCTCGAGGCGCGGGCCGCGCGCGCGCAGGTGGTGCGGCGGCCGGGGCGCGACCGGCCGGACGTGTCCGCGTTCCTGGCGCTGTTTGAGCACAAGATCCGCGACCAGTCGCGGCTCAGCCTGCCCGAGGTGCAGGCCATCGCGGCGTACCTGTCGACCAGCGTGGCCGAGTTTGCCGTGTTCTCGCACGCGGACGCCGTGCTCAAGGCGCGCTAGGGCTAAAACAACCTACCATAACCCTCCGGCGCGGCGCCCGCGCCTGCCCGGCGCCCTGCGCGCAGCGGACGCGCTGCTTGCGTGTCCAGGCGAGCTAGCGGGGCCGCGCATTCAGGGCAAGCGTGCGAGAGCACGGCGCCGTGAGTGCAAGCCTCACAAACTTACATGACCTGCATCGGGCTGTGTGTCGCGGCCGTGTCAGCGTGGAGCGGTGCAGTGGGCGCGCCTTGCATGGCGCGACGCAGCCGAGCTTAAGTACCGCCCCGGTCCTCCATCTTCTTGCCGCTGCCGGTGCACTTGGCACTACTCATTCTTTGCACTGCATGTGGGGCCTGAGCTCTGACCCTCTGCTCATACTTCATATAACCCTAATCCTACCCTACCTGGCGCGCAGGGGCTGGTGCGCCAGGCGGAGGTGGTGGAGTGCGGCATGGACGAGGAGGAGGAGGAGGACCTGGGCACGCGGCACAGCCAGGCGCCCGAGCCCGGCGAGGAGTACGGCGAGCGCGGCGGCACGCTGCTCAGCCGGCTCGGCCGGCCGGGGCCCGGCGGCGGCGGCGCGGGCGAGCTGGCGCTGTACCAGCGCGGCGTGCCCTCGTCCTGCTTCGTGCTCGTGCTGCAGGCGCGCGCCCGGCGCCGCGGGGCGGCGCGGCCGCGCGCGGGCGAGCGGCATGTATTTGCCCTCCTCTGCCGGCGCAGGCGGCGGTGCGCGTGTCGCCCTGGTCGCGGACGGGGGTGCCTGGGCTGCTGTGGCGCAGTGTCAGCGGGCCTGCTGGGCCGGCCCAGGGCTGACGGTGGCGCGGGCCGCGGGCGGCAGGGCAAGGCGGTGGCCTGTCAGGCCCCTCTAGGGCTGGCTGCGGCGCGGGGCGCGGGCGGCAGGGCAAGGTGGTGGCCTGCCAGGCCGCCCCAGGGTTGCAGGGGCGCTGCTAACGATACCCTATACCGCCGGCAGGGCAAGGTGGTGGTGCGCGCCGGCACGGAGGGCTTCCAGAGCGAGCAGGGCCCCTGGTCGTACCTGGGCGCCAAGGCGCTGCGCGGCGGCGGCAAGGCCGGGCCGTACGTGCCCGACTTCGACGCGTTCACCGCGGGCAGCTGCCGGCTGCTGCGCGTGACGGCCGACGCGTACGCGGCCGCGCTGCGCATGGGCCGCGCCACCGAGGGCCGCGCCGCCGACCAGATCGTGGGCGTGCGCGCGGTGCAGCAGGCGCGGCGCCCCGCGCGGCCCGCCCCGCCCCGCTGACCCCGCCGCCTCTGCCCCGCACGCGTGTCGCCCCCAGCGGGCGTGCGCGCTGCTGCGCGGTGCGCTCTGCAGGGGCGGCCGCGCACGTGTCGCGCGCGCGGCGCCTCATCACTCCGTGCTCCGCGCGGCGCAGGTGCTCAATGCATCGGTGCCGCTGTCGCGCTCCACGGGGAACCTGCTCGACGTGCAGCGCCTGGACGCTGCAGCCGCGCCGGCCCGCAGCGCGGCGGCCGCCCCCGGCGGCGCCGGCAGGGGCACGGGCGCCGCCCTGGCCCCGCGCACGAGCAGCTCGTCCGCCGGCGCCGCCGATGCGGGCGCCGGCGGCTTTGAGCTGCCGCCCGCGCCGCGCGGCTCGGGCGGCGCGGCGGGCGGCCGGGCCGGCGGCGCGGGCGCGGGCGCGGCGGGCGCGGGCGCGGGCGCGTTCGAGCTGGTGCCGCGCGGCGCGGCGGACGCCGCGGGCGCGCGCGCGGGCGGGCCGTCGCTCGGCGGCCGCGACGACAGCTCCAGCGACACGACCGAGCACGCGCCGCTGGTGCCGCCGCAGCGCGGCCTGGGCGGGACCAGGGGCGGGCCGCGGCGGCCGGGCGACAGCCACACCGCGGGCCCGCCGCCGCCCAGGAGCTGACTTAGGAGCGCTTGTGCGCTGTTTTTGTGACGCGCGGCGGCCTCCGCGCCGCTTGCACGATGAGCTGCATTCTGTGTCCGGTAGGGAGGCCGCGGGGCAGGCAGGCCGGCTGTCGGCCGGCCTGCCCTCCTTCCCCTTGAAGTGTGCTGGAAGTCCTGATCGTACGCGCAGCATAAGGCCGCGACAGCGCCACAACCGCATGGTTCGAGTAGCTGCCATAGCAGCGCGCGCTGCATGCGGGAAGCTGCTTGCAGCAGTCTCCTGCTGTTGGCGTGGTTGCACGCGCTGAGCAAGCGCACGGGGTGTGTGAGAGAATAGAGGGCTGGCCTCAACGCGGGCTTCTCAAGTGCGCAGCCGCATGGGGGCGTCCCCAGTTGCTTGTGATTGCTCAAGAGGCGAGCAGCGTCCTGACGCGGGCTTGCTTAAAAGCAGGTTGGTTTCCCTGGCGCATGGCTCCTGTGTCTGTCGTGTTGCGCCTGGTGGGGTTTTGCTGGGGCGCCGTAGCGCGCGCGCGCCCATCCGAAGTATAAGGCCTGCGCTGGCCGCACAATGATGATGATGGGGATGATGCTGGGTGCACCGGATGTCAGCCAACGTCCGTTCAGTGTGGCCGTCGAAGTGCGTGTCCCTTAGAGGCTGCCCGCAAGCGTACAGGCCGCCAAGCAAGAGATGATGGAAAGTAACGCGGGCCGGACACCAGAGCTGCGCGCCGCTGGGACAGTGTAACACGCTGAGTTTGCGGCCGCATGCAAGGTCTGCAGAGCAGGACACATGGATGCCCAAGCAAGTGGATGTAAAAGCACCACGGCCGCCATTTATGAACGACATGGCAGAGCAGTGGCGCATGCGCATGTTGCTGGCAAAACTGTGTTAGTTAATATGCACGCCGCCGCGTGACGAAGCTGAGCAAGCACCCAGGGTTGGCAGCAAGCCCTGCCAGGGGATAGCTGCAGGCCTCTCACCGGATTTCTGGAGACGTGGCCGCCGAATCGCAGCACGCAAAGATAGCGCCTGAACTAGCGCCCAGGGGCACGCGGGGATAAAACGACCTCCATGTCGGATTTTCAGGTGGTGCCGGGCTCGACGCCCGGCCCGAGCCCGTTCCTATCCGGCCAGCTGCAAGCATCCGGCACGGCTCCCTTTTTTGGCGATGCATCCGTTTACGGAGGCCTGCTGCACAAGGCGTCCGACGGCAAGGGTGCGGCCCGCCGGCCGGTTTTGGACCCCTGGAGTGTGGGTCCCCAGGCAGGGGCATGGCGCCTGCGGGCGCACCCGCGCCGCACCGGGCGCACCTGTGTGCAGGCGGCCGCATTGGCGCCCGGCACGCGGGCGGGCGAGGCGTGGGTGCCAGGGGCCTGCGTGCGCCTTGTCAGCTGCCGGCCCAGGCGTCGGGGCCGATCCGCTGCCGGCAGCCCGGCAGCCGGGGTCGCGCCGGCGTGCGGGCGAGCGAGGGAGCTGCGCGCCAGTGGGGGCGCGCGCTGAACGCGCGCGTGCCCTGGGCCGCGCAGGGGCGCTGCCGGGCCCGGCCGCGTTCGCGGCCCCCGCCGGCTTCGACGGCAAGCAGCTCGTGCCGCAGCTGCTGGTGCCGCCGGGCGTGATGGCGCCGCCGCCGCAGGGCGCCGTGCGGCTCACCACCGCGCAGGCTGCGGAGCTGGAGATGGCGCGCCGGCGCGCGCAGAAGGCGGCCGAGGGCAAGCGCGCCAACGCGACCGCGATGCGGCGCGCCAAGCGGCGCGCGGGGCAGCTGTCGCTGCGCGCGGAGGCGGCCGTGCCGGAGCGGCCAGCCGAGCGCGCGCCGCGGGATGAGGATGAGGATGACCAGGGTGACGGCGAGGATGACCTCGAGGCCAAGCTTGCCAACACCAAGGATGAGAAGGAGGCCAAGCGGCTAAAGCGGTGCGCGGCCGCCCGGCGCGCCTGCGCGCGGACGCGCCTGGGGCCCTGCGGCGGCCGCAGCGGTGTGGAAAAGGGGGTCTGCTCGCGCGCGGGTCATTTCGTGGAGGCGGCAAGCTGGGTCGTATTTCTGGCGCGCGAAGTGGGCTGAGGGTCTGGATTATGCGCCTGCGGGCGGTCCAGGGGACAGGGAGGAGCGCGCTGCTGGCAGGATGGCAGACACGGCTGGCTGCTGCCTGCGCCAAATTTGGCGCTCATGCACGCACTAAACACCTGCAGCGTCGCGCGCAGGTTGCTGCGGAACCGCGTGTCCGCTCAGCAGGCGCGCGAGCGGAAGAAGTCGTATGTCAGCAACCTTGAGAACACCAACAAGGAGCAGGCGCAGCGCGTGCGCACCCCGCCTCGCTTCCCGCCACTGCGTGCACACGGCGTTTTGATTGATGCAGCCCTGTTGCTCGCCGTCGTCGCGCTGGCAGCCGTGCACTGCGGTGGAGGCTATTCTGCAGGGGGCTCGGAACTCGCTCTACACCCTGACACAGTTTATTAAGCAGCTGCGGTTGTGACGTTGAGTTGGCTGTGAGGCCTGAGTCGTGGTGACTGTGAGGCCTGAGCCGCGGCGGCTGCGGGCGCGCAGATCGCGGAGCTGGAGCAGCAGGTGCAGACGCTGCAGAACGACGCGTCCATGCTGCGGCAAATCCTGAAGAACATACGAGGCGCCAAGGAGTGAGGCGGGGGCGCGTGGCGACCCGGGCCCGGCGATGCTGCGGGGTGAGGGGAAAGGCGGCAGGTTAGCTATGTTCTGGTGCGGATCTGCGGGCGCGAGCGGCACAACGGCTGGAGGAGCATCGCCGGGCTGGGCGCACAGTGGCCTGGGGAGGACTTTGCAGCACCGGGTGTCGTATCACTTAAGAGGCGGTGTGCCTTTCCTCGACCTGGTTACAGGGCGTATCCATATCGCTTCAGTCCCGACCCCGACGTCTGGGCGGGGCGATGCGCGTGCGCGTCTGTCTGCGCACTCGGTTGTTCTTTATTTGGCTGCCCCTGTGCTCGGGCTTGCAGCGCGTTCATCCCTGACGCTGCTGCTTGCGCTCGTTCAAGTCAGTGGGTATGGCCGGCCGGGCGCGCGTGCTGCGACGGGGCGGCTGCGCTGGCGCAGCACTGGCTCCTGCGCTGTCGTGCACGGCTGCGCATGCCTAGGCCGACACGACAGGTCCAAGGCTGCTGTTGGGGTTTGTATACTATTTTATTTAGTCCATGTTGAGTCCAGTGTGTTGTTTCATTTTGCTCAGAGGGCGGCCGGCTTATGGCTGCTGAGCACAGCGCACCTATTTTTTTGGTCCGTGCTGTGTTGTTCGAGAGCACCTGCCTGTAATAGTGTGTCAATGGTCAGCACACAGCTCCTGGCCCTGACGGCCTGCCAAGCGCTCGCTGTCGCCGCAATCGCCTACCGCTGGCCAGACATACAGCAGTGGTTTGGCGCACAGCCCCGCTGCGGCAGCCCAGCAGAGTATGTCATAGTGAGCAGACAAGTGGTCACGCCCGATGGCATCTTCCCGGCAGCAGGTACCTGCTCTATGCCGCTGGTGCCCCCTTGCGCTGCCTGTGCTGACTTGACCCAACTTCCGCCACAGCGTCGGCCTGCTGCAGTCCAGGTGAAGAGGGGCCTCATCAGGCGCATTGCGCCCATCAACATCAGTGCGCAAGACGCGCGAGCCAATCTCACGCGCTACGCGCACCTCCTGACCGGTCTCAAAACCGTGCTCGACTTCGGCAACCTCACGGTGATGCCAGGCGTTCTGGACACGCATGTCCACCAGAACGAGCCCGGCCGCGCCGACTGGGAAGGTGCGGGCCCCATCCCCGCTCCCACCCCGCTGCCACGGCGCCTGGCCAGCGGCGCTGCTCCCGCTGACCCGACAAGCAGCGAGCTGCCGCAGGCTTCCGGAGCGCCAGCCGGGCCGCCGCCGCGGGCGGCGTGACGACGTTCGTGGACATGCCGCTCAACAGCGACCCGGCGACCACGACCGCCGCGCTGCTGGGCGCCAAGCGGCGCGCCTCCAAGGTGCCCACCCCGCCACGCACCCGGCGGAAGGTGCAGGGCTCAGTTGAGCAGGGCTCGCCTGTTGGACGTGCATGCAGGCCCTGTTGCAACAGGCCCTGTGGCTTGAATGATCGATTCCATCGCTACGCTGGTCCAAAAAATGTGCAGGTGGCAAATGTTGCCACGTATTCTGAGTTTTTCATCAGGGGCGGTAAGCCCAGTCGCGTGCAAGGGCCGGCGCTGGCGCGTGCCTGCCTGCCCAGTCCGCCTGAGGGCGCGGCGGGGAGGCGGGGCCCAGGGCAGGACCCTGACAGCTTCACGTGAGCTCTGCACGCAGCTGCACGCTCCCACGTACGGCGCTCTCTGAAAGCTCCCAGGGCGCGCGCAGGGCAAGCTGTGGGTGGATGTAGGGTTCTGGGGCGGGCTGGTGCCCGCCAACGCGCGCGACCCGGCCGCGCTGCGCGCGCTGCTGGACGCGAGCGCGCTGGGCCTCAAGGCCTTTCTGTGCCCGTCGGGTGCGCGCGCGCCCGCATGCCCTAAACCTAATCCCTGTTCTGACCCGCGCGAGCGACGCGCGCCTGCATGCCCTAAGCCTGACCCTGTCCTGACATCACAGCGCCCGCCCGCTGCGCGGCCGCAGGCATCAACGACTTCCCCAACGCGTCGCTGGCAGACGTAGCGGCCGCGCTGCCGGTGCTGGCCGCGGCGGGCGCGCCGCTGCTGGTGCACGCGGAGCTGGCCGACGGCGCCGCGCCGCAGGCGCGCCGGGCGCACCGCGCCGCACCCCAGGCGCATGCCGGCTGCGCTCAGCATGCCGTGCCTGCGCCGGGCTGCCCGCGCGCGCCTTTCAGCACAGTCCCTCATCCACATGCGGCCTGCCAGCTTAATATTGCGGAGCCCTGGGAACGCCGACGCTTCGCGCCGCACGTCCGGGCTCGACCACGGCAGCTGCCGCGCGGCGCAGGGCGACCCCCGGGCGCACGAGACGTGGGCCGCGTCGCGCCCGCCTGCCTGGGAGCGCGCGGCCGTCGCTGGGCTGCTGGGCGCGCTGCGGCGGGCCGGGGGCGCCAGCGGCCGCGCCAGCGGCTTTGCGCTGCATGTGGCGCACGTGTCGGATGCGCACGTGGTTGAGATGCTGCGCGAAGCGCGCGCCGAAGGTGCGGCGCGCTCTGCGCGGCCCCCGTGCGGGCGCGCCCCGTCGCTGCTGCGCGCGAGGCGCAGCGTGCGGCGCGGCGCGCACGGGCGCGGCTCGGGGCGCCGGCCGGCCGGCCGGCGCTGACGCACGCGCCGCGCTGCGCAGGGCTGCCCGTCACGGCGGAGACATGCCCGCACTACCTGACGTTTGCGGGCGAGGACGTCCCGGCCGGCGCGACCGCGTTCAAGTGCGCGCCGCCGCTCCGCAGTGCGGCCAACCGCGAGGCGCTCTGGGCCGCGCTGGCCGACGGCGGCCTGGACTCTGTCGCCAGCGACCACTCGCCCGCGCCGCCCGCGCTCAAGCTGACCGGCGAGGGCGACTTCGTGCGCGCCTGGGGCGGCATCGCCGGTGCGTTGTAGGGTAAGTCTGCTGATAGGTCAGGTTGCTCTCGGCGCACCCGGCGCCCGGCAGCGCGGTCACGGCGGCCGGCGAGCGCTCGCCTGCTGCGCGCGCGCACGAGCCGGCCTGCACGGGCCACTCCGACCGCGTTTGGGCGGGTTCGCACTCCGGTCTGATTGGCAGGCAGCAGACGGCGCCGGCCGCCATCACGGCAGCGTAGCAGCTCTGGGAGGTCTGCATCTTACCGCAATGCCCCCCCGCCAGGACTACAGTACCTGCTCCCCGCGACCTGGGACGGCGCGCGGCGCCGCGGCGTGCCGCTGGAGCGCGTGGCGGCCGTGCTGGCGGCCGCGCCGGCCGCGCTGGCGGGCCTGGGCCGCTGCAAGGGCGCGCTCGCGGCCGGCCTGGACGCGGACATAGTGGTGCGCGCGGGCGGGGTCAGGTCCACAGGCCGGGAATCACGCCTTGAACGCGCGGCGCGCAGGGCTCGCTGCCGTGAGCGCGCACTGTGCAAGCGCTGCGGGGGCCACAGAGGGTGAGGGGGTTGCGCGGGGGCGGCCGAGCGTGCCGCGGCGGCCCTGCCTCATGGCAGCTTCCATGCCGCCCTGCTCGCTTGTGCGGAGCAAGAGGAAGCGGAGGCCATCTGCAAAGGCACGTGCTTCCTATTTCTGCAGGGTCACCTTCTCCGCGGCAGGCAGCTCGGCCGTGTGCGGGGCGCCGCGGGGCCCAACGCGGCGCCGCCGCCGCGGCGCAGGTGTGGGACCCGGACGCGCTGGCCGACACCTCGCCCGCCGGCCTGCACCACCGGCACCCGCTGACGCCCTACTCCGGCCTGCCGCTGCGCGGGCGCGTGGTCGCGACGTTCGTGCGCGGGCAGCAGGTGTTTGCGGCGCCAGGGGCACGAGTAGGGTTCTTCGAGCACCTGGAGGCGGGGTCGGGGCTGTCCCGGCGCGCCTGCGGGCGGCCCGTGGCCAGGTGTACAGGCGCCGGCTGAGCCAGGCTTGCCAGGCTCGACCGGCGAGCGTATTTGCTCTGTGAGTTAGGAAACCCTAGTGTGCACGCCAGCAAGCGCCTGCCTCCTTGGAACCACGCACTGGCCGGTAAGCTGCAGTAGCGCGGTGCAAGCTGCAGCAGAGCAAGTACGGTGCAAGGCTCGTGCATGCGCACGACTCAACCTTTGTGAACTGAGAAGGAGCCGCCATGCTGCTAGAAACTCATGGAAATCCTTCTTCTTGTTATTTCTGCTGATCAGGGCAAGCACAGCCGGCTTTTCCCAGGCGCTCACCGTGCTGGCTCTCCCACTGCAAGACAGGTCAAGCAGATCGCACACGTGCTTTCCCAACACCGACGCTAGAGGCTGAGGCAGGCTTGTCACGAAGAGGATGGCCAGTGCTGAAGTGGACGGTGTGGGCTGCGCGCCAGACATTCTGCACTCTTGCCAGTTTGCACGCACTGGCAGCGCATTGGTGCCCTGCCGCTTGTTCATCATGCACGCCATGGTGGACTTGCTGCATGCTGAGCTGATTGCATCCCGCGCACCTTGGTGCTGAAGCGCAACAGCGTGCGCACCCATCATCAGGCGCCAGACAACGTGACGTGTCTCTGCTGGGGCAGGCGACAGCCGGCAGCCCTCCAAGGCCGGCGACGCGCCGGCGGAGGGCGCCGGCGCAGCCGCAGCAGCAACCAACGGTGCCGCAGGTGCACCGCACTCCTGTGCTGGCAGCGTTCCTGGTGCAACGTGGGACATCGTGCTTGGCTCTCGGTCTAGCACAGCAGCGGCTGCAAAGCAGACACTGCCCGAGCCGCCCGCCGCGTCTGTTACACCCCTGCAGGCACATCTCTCTGTGCATGCCCTCCACCGAAAGTCCTGCAGACGGAGACCTGGCCCGCCCCTCGCACGCCGCGCACAGCGCCGCGGCGGCCGCTCAGGCGCCGCCGCGCGCGCAGACAAGCGGCGCTCCCCGAGCCCGAAGCGCGACCGCGGCGGCGGGCGCGAGCGCGAGCGCGAGCGCGACGGCGGCGCCGGGCGCGAGCGCGAGCGGGACCGCGGCGGCGACCGCGACCGCGACCGCGGCCGCAGCGACCGCGGGCGCAGCAAGCGCAGCCCCAGCCCGCCGCGCCGCCGCAAGCGCTCGCCGTCCTCGGACTCCCGGTGTGTGCCCGCGCCGCGCTGCCTTGCGCAGCGCAGGCGAGCGCCCCGGGCGTCCACGCACAGCTGGCTACCAGAGCCGCCGCGAGCGCCCGCGCTTCGCCTGCCTCAGGGTCTGCGTCTGAGGCATCGCGTAGGACATAGCGTGGTGTGTGCGCTGGCACTTGCGTGCTGCGACGCGTGCGCCAACGCACTGAAGGGCTCCTGTCCCTGGGTCCTATTAGCGGCTGGCTGCAGGCATGTTTTTCAGCTGCGGGGCAAGGGCAAGCGCACTGGGCGGGCACGGGCGAGCGGCGCGCCGACCGCTCCCAAACCAGGGCAGGCCGGCCTCAGGGGGGCGGCGCGCGCGCGCAGGTCGCCGCGCAAGAAGCGCGGCGGCGGGCGCGAGCGCAGCCGCTCGCGCGACCGCGGGCGCCGCCGTCAGCGCAGCTCCAGCAGCAGCAGCCGGCGGAGCAGCAGCAGTAGCAGCAGCCGCTCGCGCACGCCGCCCAGGCGCGCCCGCGCGCTCCCGCGCGTGGCTGCCGGGGCCTGCTCTGCATGCCTGCGGGCCCGGAGAGCACTGCTTCTGCCGTGAAGCGCTGCGGGGAGGGCGTGAACATGCAAGGGGAAAGGGAGCTGCGCACATGCAGAGCTTGGACTGTTGCCGCTCGGCAAAGGCGCCCTTGCCAACTGCGTGGCTGTGCGGTGCCAGGCGGCGACGGCGGAGCGCGTCACCGCGCGGCGGCGGCGGCGGCGGCGGCTTCAGCGCCGCCCCAACCATCCCCCCCGCCATGGCACCTCAAGCTGCGCTCGCGCGCTTTGCGGCCATGCCGCCGATGCCGGCGCCGCTGGTGGCCGGCATGCCGCTCGCCATGGGCGGCCCGCTCAAGCCGGGCGTGCAGCAGCGCTTGGAGCTATTGTACATTCAGGCGCGCGCTCGGCCCCGCGCCGCCCTCTGAGCGCCGCACGCCCTCCCAGGTCTCCCGCGGCAGCGCCGCGCACTCGCTGACCGCCCCATGGCCCTCTTTATGCATCCTGCACGTTGCGGCCGGGCTGTCGGGCGGCGCGCCCCCCGCTGCAAAACGAGCAGCGGGGCCAGCACCTTGCGGCCCGGCGCGACAATGAGGCTGGTCATATTTTTGTTAGAAGAGATGCAGCACAACAAAGAAGAGGTCGAACAGCGAAAAGCCTCTGCAGTCATTGACCCTAGGCGCCGCGCCGCGCGCACAGGGGTCGCTGGTGCGCGGCTCGCTGGACCGCTCGTGCCTGGACGCGCTGGGCGCGCTGGACGAGACGGCGGGCTGCGCGGCGCTGGCGGACCTGGCGCGCGCCAACCTCAGCCGCATCCGCAACCCCTCCGCCTTCTTCATGGGCATCATCCGCCGCGTGGCCACCGAGGCGCCGCTGCTGCAGGTGCGCATGGCCCCGCCCGCCGGCCCACCGACACCAGTGTGGCTCTCAAGCACAGGCTGGCCGGGGTGGCGGAGCCTGTGAGAAAAGGGTGTCTGGTAGGTTAAGGTAGGGTATAACTTACCCTATAGGCTGAACCGGGCGCGGGGCGTGAGCGCGGACGGGGCGCGCGCGCAGGCGCTGGCCATGGGCGCGGGCGGCCTGCCCGGCCAGCCGGGCCTGATGCCGGCGGGCCTGCCGGGCGGCCTGGCCGCAGGCGCGTCGTTCGGCGGCGCGCCCGCGATGCCCGGCGGCTACCCCGGCGCGCCGGGCGGCTACCCCGGCGC
>JAABUV010005659.1_pt1 | contig 14096 bp, 18 predicted proteins | sample 5559971 | NCBI WGS metagenome assembly JAABUV01 (sample SAMN10711881, study PRJNA513362) | rock metagenome | isolation source: Antarctica rocks | place: Antarctica: Victoria Land, Knobhead nord | collected 2015-12-19
CGGCGCGTTCAGCCGCTTCCGCTGCGGCGCCGGCGCGCGCGCGCGCCGCGCGGGCAGCCTTAGCCAGGGCGCCGGCGCGGATCAGGGCGCAGGCTCGGAGGCGCGTGGGGACCCGCGCGCCGCGGCCGAGCCGGGCCAGGCCACGGAGGCGTCGCGCGCGCCCGCGCGCAAGCGGCCGCGCACCGGCAGCGGCTGCCTGCCTGCCCTGGCAGCGCTGGGGCTGCGCGGCGCCCGCGGCGGCAGCGGCGGTGACGACGGCGCGGCGGCCGCCGCGGATCTGCGCGCCCGCAGAGACGCGCCGGGCCCCACCACCGCGTCCTGTACAGGCGCCGCCGCAGAGCCCAGCTGCCTGCCCGCCGGCAGCGGCGCTGCAGCGGGGGTTGCGGAGGGAGCTGAGCCGCGCGGCGTGTCCGTGGTGCTGCACGAGGAGTGGCTGGTCAGCGAGCACGCGGGCGGCAGCCAGGACGGCTGGCCGCAGGCCCTGGGCGCGCCTTTCCGGGGACGCCAGCCGCCCGCGCACGCCGCTCGCGGTGCGGGCGCCTACCTGGCGGACATGGGCCTGGAGGGCGCTGCGGGAGGGCGCGGAGGCGCACTGGCGGGCGTGTCAGAGGCCGCCCTGGATGGCTGCACCGAGGCAGGCGACCTCAGGGCCGATCTGGGCGGGGGCCGGGCTGCGCTGGAGCCCAGCCTGGCCTGCCGGGGCCTGCACTCTGGCGGGAGGGCATCTGAGGGCGCGCCGGGCAGCGCGGCGGGCCCGCCTGCCGCCGGCCTGAGCTTCCCGGCATCCTCGTCCGAGGCAGCGGCACCCAGCCTGTCCGCGCTGCCCGCGCCGGGCTGCCGCGGCGGCGCTGGTGCGCGGGCACCGCATGGCGCGGGAGCGCCGCAGCGCAGGGCGGCTGCGGGCATCGGCTGCGACGCGGAGCCTGCGGATGCGAGCCTGGGGCAGAGCGCAGGCGAGGCCTCACTGGAAGCGGCGCTGGGCGGCGGCAGCGGCGGGCTGGCAGCCGCCAGCAGCGGCAGCTCAGAGCTGGATCGCGCACTGCGCCAGCCCGCTGGGCGCCAAAGGCGCCGTGGCCCTGAATCGTCCAGCCACGCGACGCTGGGCTCTGCCAGCAGCGGCAGCCTGGAGCGCGTTGTGGGTCTGGACCCTTCCAGCTCTGGGCTGCTGGGCTCAGCTGGCAGTGGGAGCCTCGACCGCGCGATGGGCTGGGCCGCCGGACCTCTGGTGGGCTCCTTTGAGGAAGTCCTGGCTGCAGGCTCGCCCCTGCGCGGCTCCCCGCACGCTCGTCGCAGGCGCCGCTTGTCAGCCGACAGCCCAGCGCCCCGCGGCGGCGCGCGGCTGGGGCTGAGCGGGACGCCCCTGCGCAGCCGCGCGCATGCCTGCCCGGGCCTGGACGCGCCCGCTGCCAGCCCCACCCTCGGCGACCCTGCCTCGCCAGGGTTCCGGGGGATGCCCCGACGCTCTGCCGGGCGTTCAGCAGGGCGGCAGGGCGGCCGCGCGCCCTGCCTGCTGGGCACGCCGCTCAAGCTGGGCGACGACCTGTTGCTGCCGCCGATCCGCGGGCGCTCGGCGCTGCGCGGCAGTGCGGGGCAGCCCGGCAGCGACGGCGCCTGGGGCGCGCCGGCCACCGGCCTGCCCAGCTCGGGCGTGCGCCGGCGCCAGCGCCAGGTGCCGCACAAGAGTGGAATGCCAAAGCGGGGTAGCTGTGCGCATCGTCAGCATGTTGTCAAGCACCTTTGGCGCTGCTTGTCACAGCCTTGCCACTTGTCGCTTGCGCTTGCTTGGCTCGTCCTGCTTGCTTGACAGACTCGGCGCACCAAAGCCTGCATGCACGCTAACCACAGTCTGCAACCTGGGCGCTTGCAGGCCTTCTACGAGGGCGCCGACATCGCGGCCGACGAGCCTATCTTGGGCAGCGACGGGGAGGACCCCGACCCTGCCTTCGCCCTCCCTGACACCCGGGCCTCTGACCCAGACCCCCCGGCACCCGCCGGAGGCCCGGGTAGCCCGCTTACGTCCAAGCGGCCAAAGCGGGATGCCGTCGCGGGGGATGTCCGCAGCGGCGAGCGCAGCGCGCGGCAGCACGGCATGCTCGGCCTGCACGGCCGCTTTGCGGAGGCGGCCGACGATGGAGGCGGCGGGGCGGGCGAGGGTCCCGCGCGTGCCTCCGACCGGGCAGATCGCTCCGCGCCGCGTGGCAAAGGGTGCAGCGCTGCGCGGGAGGGTGGCCGGGGCCGGCTCGGCCGCCGGGGCAGGGCCGCCAGCGCCAGCCCTGAGGACGCAGATCCTGCCGCGCGCGCGGGCAGCCCCGCCCGCCGCCGTCGCTCCCGCCGCCGCAGCCGCCCCGGGGCGCACGACCGCGATGCGGGCCCCATCAGCCCGCTCGGAGGGGCGGCGGCGGGCGACGGCAGCGGCGGCGGCGATGAGGTCGGCGGCGACAGCGACGCTGGCGGCGAGGGCGGCTTTGCCAGCCTCCGCCATGTGAGCCTGTACGAGCGCGAGGCGCGGCGCGCGGTCGGGCGCGCGGCGGCCGCCGGCGCCGCGCGCCGCGCCGGGCAGTGGGTCTCCGGCGCGGCGCCGCCCGGCGCCGCGGTGCACAGGCCGTTTGCGCCGCCCCGCGCGCGCGTCGCCGCCGCGGCGCCCGGCCGGCAGCCGCCGCCGCGCTGCGCGGCCGCCGCAGCGCGCGCTCCCGACGCGCACCGCGGCGCCGGCGGAGCAGGCGTGCCATCGCCGTGCGCGGCTGCCGCCGGCAGCGTACCCGACGGGGGCCATGCCAGCGCTGCAGATGGCGAGCCGGGCACGCGAATGCGGCCAGCTCAGGCGCATGCAAGCGCGCGGCAGCCAGCGCCGCGCGGAGCCGGGGCTGGCGGCGCCTCGCCCGGCGCGCGCCGCGCTGCTGATGGTGACCCCGGGGCAGGCGCGTGCGGCGGCGGTGCACCTATGACGGCGGGCGAGGCCGCCCAGCCGGCCCGCCCCGTGCGCCGGCTCAAGGCACGCCCCGGAGAGCGGCTGCGCACCCGGCAGCGCGGTGGGGCAGCGCAGGGTCCTGCTGCGGCTGAGCCGCCTGCCAACCTCTTGGCTGGACGGGCGCCCGGGGGGGCCGCCGAGCCGGCGGAGCAGCGCAGCGCGCCAGCCGCGGTCGGCCTCTTCCAGCGCTTCATGTTCGCAGCGCGGCAGTGAGGGCGCACGCGCATCCAGGGGGAGCACCGCACTCCGCTGCAGGGCTTGTCCGAGTGTCATATGTTTCTCGGCTGTGCCGCGGTGCCTGACCGAGAACGAGGTCACGGTCTGCAGGGGATGGAGGGGTTACTGAACTGGCAGTACGCCAGCCTGCGATGCATGTGCCCCGCATGTTGGCTGTGCATGTGTCACAGCCTGTGCGCCCCGTGTAACAGTCACTGCGCTGTATGATCCGACCTGTGATGGACACTGCATGCAGGTCAACCAACCATCGCAAGCCTTATTCAGTATTGCACAGGGGCTTTTGGCCTGGACACGCTGCGCGAACCTGATGCGGCACCAGAGTGCGCGCAGTGTTACAAGCTGGCTTACAAGTGCAGCAAACAACAAGAGTACAAAGCGCGGGGGCAGGGCACAGCTGCTAACACACTGGGAGAGGGGCCTCAGTCTTCGTCGTCCTCCTCGTCGAAGAACGGCCCTTTCCTCTTGTCGACAACAGCAAAAATGTGCTTCTTCTCTATGCCCTTGTCCTTGTACGTCTTGACGATCAGGTCAGCGGCCTTGTCGACAAAGTCGCCTTGTACCTGCAGCGCGGCAGCGCGCAAGGACCTCATCACAAGCATGCGCCGTGGCAGGTACAGGCATGCATGGCAAGCAAATCCTTGCATGCCTGCAGCGGGAGAGATACACATGCGTGTGCTCCGCTGCGTACAGCGCATGTCACACTCTTTCATCGCCAAACAGTAACCAGATTTTGCAGCCAAGAAGGGCGCGCCTCTATCTGATCCTTCTCCATGGCATTCTTCGTGATGCTGGCCCCGCTCGCAAACTTCTTGCCAAAGAGCTTGGACGCCTCTGCCAGCTTCACGCCAAACACCTCCAGGCCTGCACAGGAGGCAGCACGGCTTTTGTGCAGCTTGGTGACACGCGTGACAGCAGCTCAGAGAACCTGGAAGCCGTGAAGCGCGCCCGGCGGCGCACAGCAAAGTGACTGCATGAACAAGCTGGACACGTAGCAGAACAAGCCGCAAGCTCACAGCACAGGACGCCTTTCCGTGCACCCTGTGCCTGACTGGTGCGCACTGCCTTGCTATGTCATGCTTGCGCAGAGACGTGCCCTCGGTCCTCAAACCAATTGCCAGCTTGCATGGCAAAGCAGCCGCTCAGACATGCATCGAGCCTGTCGCTGGAGGCAGCATGCGCGGCTGGTGCGCCTGCGTGCACACCGCGCGGGCGCTGCATGCGTGCAGCGGCCGGGGTAGGATTAGGGTTACAGGGATACGATTGCCGCAGGCCGCGCACCCAGGATGGTGGTCACGCACTTCTTCTTGCTGCGCGTGCTGGTCTCCAGCACGACCTCCGGCCGCGCCTTCTTCTTGACCTTGCCGCCCGGCAGCTGCTTCTCGATCTCCTCGCCCTTGCTGGTCAGCTTCAGCTCCGCGACGCCGCCCTCCGCGCCCGCACCGGCCGCCTTCCACCTGGCCCCCAGCACTCCCTGGCTCAGTCCCGTGGCTCCCGTTCCACATGCCCTTGTTGCCCGGCAGCTGCTGCTACATCTCCTCGCCCTTGCTGGTCAGCTTCAGCTCCGCGACGCCGCCCTCCACGCCCGCACCGGCCGCCTTCCACCTGATCCCCGCCGCGGCGCGCCCTGGCTCAGTGCCGTGGCTCGCCTTCCGCGCGCCCTGGCCGCCCGGCCGCCAACCTCGACCTCCTCGTCCTCACCATCGCATTCAGCTCCGCAAACGCGCCCTCAACGCCTGCGCCCTTCGACTGTCTCCCTGACGCCAGCCACACACCCGTCTGCTGTTTCCCCACCGGCAGTTTACTCGTGGCCCCTGCTGCCGTGGCCCAGCGGCCCCTGTGCCTACTTGACAGGACGTCAGCCTTGCTGAGAGGCCCCACGCATAAAGCGGATGCCATGGCGTCCCTTCGCGCCGTGCTCCTGCTGTCGAATGCCCTGTCACACTAGCATGCAGCCTGTCCTAAGATGAAAAAGAAGTAATGCTTGCCAGCTCTGTCCCAAGGAGCCCCACTGCCCGCGCCGCCTGACGCACTGTCAGAAGCAAACCTCCCTAGCTCACAGGGAGCCACTTGACACTTATTGAGCTTTAGCAACGCGAGTGCAGCTGCTGAGAGAGCGCCCGCTTCTCATCAAGTGTCCTCAGGCGCTGAGCGTGCAAGGCACAAACACGTCAAACACACCTCTGTATGTGCTCTAATCGAGGCCGCAAGCGGCCACAAGCTGTCTGGCAAAGCGCTCTAAAGGACGAAGGAGAAAACGGACTGCAGTGACTGTGCGGAGCCCACCAATGTCGCATAGCAACCACGCACACACTTGCCTAGGAGGCTGCATCAGCATCAGTGACTTTATGTACACCTGCTGATAGAGCAGAGTTTGTTGCAGGCCCACACGAGTCAGAGCACCCGCAGACAGCGCGCGTATAAGGCCGGCCGCCCACCGCTTGTATTCCTCGCAGTCCTTGGGCAGGTACTGGTTGAACTCTGACGGCACGCCTGTGACTGTGTCATACTGAACGACCTGCGGCGCCAATGTCACTGGCTCATCTGCCATCTACGTGTGTCAGCGTCTGGAGCAGCATGCAGGTGTCGGCAGCCTTGCTCAACTCTTCTGCGGATTGCTGTGGACTTTCCTGGAAGCAAAGTTTCCCCCCGTCTACAAAGTTGCCCGGACTGTACTTGTGCTGGCGGCACACCCTTGCAGGGTCAAAAAGCTCCTTGCAAGATTGCCAATGTCAATTGACCCATGGACGCATGCAAGCAACGATGATCGGCGCAAGTGACATGCAGTTGCTTGCAATGCTCGGGTTGCTTGGATGCAGCTGCTTGGAGCGTGGACTGCCACACGCGTTTGCAGCACAGACCCACAGCTGCCCGCACATTACTCGTCAGGCAGGTACCTGCTCAGCGTCAAGCCTGCACTAGGCACCTGCACAGTGGCAGCTGCTCGCGGCATGACCGCCAGGGGACTGCTGCAAATCGACGCTCACCGGCAGCACTGTAGACACAACTCCTTGATTGGCTCACAAACGGACCAAGCACTGTCCTCAGCCTGGCTCCCGCGTGGGCATGCGCAGCCAACATGCAGGGCTCAAGGAGCAGACACGCTGAGGAGCAGGCTTTATACATGCTTCAGACATGCATACCTGGTTAGGCCCTGCCATCTCCGCTACACCTACTTATGACGTAAAAACACACACTCTGATGCATGCCCCAGAGGACAACAGCAGCCGCATCCAGGCAATAGAGCACCCGGCCTCCCTCCTCTGCATAGACAGCTCGCGCGGACCCGCCCGAGCATGCCCGGATTAGGCTGTGCGCGCGCCCGGCGGCCCCTCAACACAGGCGGCTGCGCCTCTGGCGCCACGCCGCCGCATCACGCCGCCACTACCGCGTCACACCACCACTGGTGCCGCGCCGCCGCATGACACCACCACCGCCGCATCACACCGCCGCCGGCGCCGCGCCGCCACGCGGCTCAGGCCGCAGTGTCCCAGTCGGGCGACAGCGCCTTCTGCACCGAGGTCACCCAGTCGTACTGGCGCTCGCACGAGTCCACGTACGTCGTGCGGCTGCGCCCGCGCAGCTTGTGCCGCAGCACCGTGATGAACTGCAGGATGCCCGAGTTGTACGAGCCCACCTGCGCGCCGCGCGCGCGCTCGGGCGGCCGCTCGGCAGGGCAAACCCGGCAACGCCTGGGCAGGAACACGCCACGCATGCAACCACAGGGCTCTGTCGGCCTGGCTCCCTATGGCTCTCTGTGGCTCTGTCGGTCTGGCTCCCTATGGCACTGTCGCTTTGACATAGGGCATAGGATCAGGGCTAGGGTTCATTTGACAAGGCGTTCTCTGGCTCTGCGCCGCAGGTTAGGTCAATGTGGGGGCGCGGACCAGGTAGTCGGAGTTGGCCATGATCTCCTCGTCCACAAACATCTCCGCGGTCGCTGCGCACTTGACCTCATAGCTGGAGTGCGTGAACGTCGACTGGTTGTGCCCGCCGGGCAGCTTGTATGCGGTTGGCCGCCAGGCCTGGCAGCCAATGAGCCGCTCTGCCTGCTCGCCGATCTTGGCCGCCAGCTGCTCGTCGTCGCCGACGATCACGCAGGTGCCGCCCTGCGCGCGCGCGCGCGGGGGTCAGGCGCCGTCACGGAGACCCTAGTGAACCCCACTCCCTGGTTCATAGGTGCCGCCCTGCGCGCGCGCGGGGCGCAGGATGCCGTCACGCAGCCGCCCAGTGAGCCTTGTCTCTGGCACAAGGGTGTGCAGCATGTGCCACCAGGCGCTGTGTTTGTTGCTTTAATTGCACGCTTCCTCAAGCTCCTTTGAGGCATCACATCATCGTGTGACCACGCTGCATGCGCCGCAAAGTCCTGTTTCCAACAGCCTAGCTGCGTTGCGCGCGATGCGTTCGATCCTGCTGCGCTGCGGTCCTAGCATGGTGGAATGAGCGCAGTTGAAAGAATCATGCGTATCAGCGTGAGAAACATGGTTGAGAGAGGCCATGACGAATCCGCATGACAACGGGCCAGGCGCCTGCCAGACAACAGTGACAGGAGCAGGGCGCGCGCCCGGATGTCTGGCCACGCGCGTATGAAGGACGCGACAGCATCATCCGCGCCGACAATCTTCCGGTGGAGACTGCGGGGTCGCGCGGGGGCAACATGAGCCACAACTCATGGCTCGATGTAGTGTTGGAGAGCCATGACAAGCCTGCCAGCATAACAAGGGAAGCTGCAGCACCCGTGCTGCACGGCGCATGACCCCAGCGCAGCAAGGCTCGCACACAGGGACCAACGACCTCATCTCTCCAAGCAGCTCCAGCAGCTTCGCCATGCGATGCGACTATTACTTCCTGTGATGCTATCTGCCAAGAAGGACGTGAGCCGAGCGAGCGCGAGCGACTGTCATGGCGCACACAGAGCTGGGGCGCACGGCATGCAGTGGTCCTACCAGAATGATAGCATCATCAGATGTGACTTTGCTGTGACAAGACGTCCATTCTTGTCTCCAACGTGTTCCAGGGTGGGAGCCTGCGCGAGCGCACTTGATGTCCTCGTCGCGCTTGTCGCCGCCGCGCGCGTGGAACGCAATGGTCGGCTTCGGCTTGGAGCCCAGCAGCTGCATCGCCGCGTCCACCTTGGCCTGCACGTGCGGCTTATACCGCCAGTTCTGCGCGCGGCGCGCGCAGCCGCTGTCACCCCGTGCGGCCGCGCCGCGGCGTGCGCGCCGGCGCCGCCGACCAGGGCGTGCACAGGATGCAGGGAGGCTGCTCCTGGCATGTTAAGCGTGCTGAATGGCAAACCATGTTTTCACCGCATTTGACATCCTGACGCACTTACGCTGCTAAGCTGCAAATGACTTTTGACTGATGTACATATTGAGTGGCATGCACGCGCTCAAGCGCGTCCGCAATGCAAATGATTGTTACTGCTGTTCACACTTGTTGGCGCGCACCCGCTCGAGCGCGTCGGCGATGAGGTCCTCCATCGGGATGCGCGGCTTGAGCTTCTTGCGCAGGTCCCAGCCGTAGTTGAGCGTGCCATACACGCAGCCGGCGGCGCGGATGTCGTCAGGCGTGCCGTCCGCGAGCGGCCACAGCGCGAGCTGCTCATGGTCCAGGAAGTCTGATAGCCCGCCGTCCTCGCTGCGGCGCAGAGCCGCCGGCGTGACGCCACCATTGCCCAGGACTGCTGGCAGCGCGCTCAGCAGGGGCTGGCAGGTCAATAGCAAACAGGAATTTGAGGTGCTGTACACGCTGCCACAACCACAACACAGGCTGTGCTGCGCAGGAGCAGGTGGCTCAAGCCTGTGTTTGTGCTGCGCAGGAGCAGCAGCAACCTGCACTTGTAGTGGAAGCGGTTGAGCCGGTAGTGCACGGTGCCGTTGTGCAGGTGCGCCACAAGCGGGATGAGCGCGAGCAGGTTGTTCACATTGGCGTGGAAGCCTGATGGGTTCAGCTCGATGACGATGCAGCCAGCCGCGAGCTGCACCAGCGCCGCCGCTGCGGCACAGCTGGCCCAGAGCGGGGCGCACCCGTACATGCTGGGCCGCGCGGGGCCCGCACGGTTGGTACACAGGCGCAGCAAAGCGCCTCCGTGCGCTGCCCCACTCGGTGGGTCACGCACTCGCAAGTGTGTGTGTCAGAGCAGGTCTGCGCAGGTCCAGCACCAGGCCAGGTTGCGTTCCCTCAGATCCTGCCACCCAACGCCGGCGCTTGCTGAGAACCTTGTACAGCTTGAGCGCCTCAGATCGCGAGTGATGCGCGACGGTCCGGGTGTGCAGGGTAATAGCGAAGTTCGTACAAGAACGGCTTTTGAACGGCTAGGGTCTGTTTGAGTTACAAACAACAGGCGCCTTGCTCATTGCCCTACAATCTCACAGCCTGTGCTACGACGGAAGCTTGGCGCAGCAAGACCAGCTCAGGGACCCTGAACTGAACCCGCTCGTGTGCTGCAGAGCGAGCAGCACACTACAAAAGGCCATCTCTGTAGCTAAGTAACCCCAGAGCAGGCACAGCATGCCTGATCGCCAACAGAACAGGTCAAGTAAAGCACATGAAGTTGTAGAGCACCACATTCCAGACGTCGACCACGTTGTTGCAGAAGTGGCGGCAGTCGGTGATCGCGTCGTCCACGCGCCCACGCCCGAACGAGCCGTGGTGGCTGTCCGGGCGGCCCAGCGACAGGTCGAACACGGGCAGGACGCTGATGTGCGCGCAGCGCGGCCCGCACTCGCGCAGCAGCTCCCTGATGTACTCGTCGTACCAGAACTCGCCAACGGCGGCCGGCTCGCAGCGCGGCCGCGGCGGCACGCGCGCGTCTGCGCGCAGCTGCTCCTCGACCTGCGGCGCAAGGGCGTGGGGAGTAAATAAATGAGTATTATACAGCCGGCCATCAGCCAACCTTGGCTGTTTACGGGCGGCGTCTCTGCGTGGTGCAACAAGGGCTGGCATGCTGAGCTGTCTGAACCCCCCGCAATTGATTGGTTAGTGCTCCGCTCCTGGACGTTGCAGCGCATGAGGGGGCGCGCGCCATGGTGAACGTGCCGGTCACGCCGCCAAAGTGCGTCGGCGCGTACGACTTCCAGATTACGCGCGCCTTGACGTCCACCAGCCGCTGGAAGAACAGCTCGTTCACATCGCGCTTCCAGCGCTCCCACAGCCCGTACGTGCGCGCGCCCCAGTTGAAGCGGCCGTACCTGCCGCGCGCGCGCGCCCGGTCAGTGCCCGCCTGGGCAGGGCGCGCCTGATCACACCCCGGCGTATCAGAGCCCGGCAGGCCTGCACCAGACATGCCCGCTGGAGCGTGGCAGACATGCATTGCATCAGGCGTGTCCCATGCTCCGAAGCTTTGGCCAGGCCCACGAGGGTGCGTGTTGTTGCTCTGTCCATAAGGCTGCATGAGCCAAAACAGTGGTCGCTTTATTGTCAAGCTGTTCAGCAGATGCATGTGTAAATACTTGCCTTGCATGCTAGGATCATGCAAGCCTTCGACGGTGGCGGGCTCTGCGCGCCGCCAGAGACAGGGGTGTGGGGCTTGGTTTGTACAGGCTGCGCTATGTGCAAAAGGGCGGGGCCGCGTACCAGGCGCCGTAATTTACCAACAGGACATCCGAGGGCGCCAGCGGCTGCAGGTCTGCCAGCATGTCGTCCCACAGCTGCACATGGAACCAACCCGAGTTGCGGATGTGCACCTGCGCTCGCCACCAGGCCTCTTGTCCGCGTAGCTCCTCTGCCGCAGTACTGGTCATCCGCGGTCACGCCGTACGCGCGCCGCTCCCCGGGCGGCACGAGCCGCGCCGGAGGCGGAGTGGAGTCGGGATCTGCGCCCGGGCTAGGCGCTGCCGCCGCGGGCGCCGGCTCGGGCTCCGCGTTGCGCCACTCGCCCGACACGCCGCTCTCAACGATGGGCGCGGCCAGGCAGCCCAGCGACTGCAGCGCGCGAGCGCCCTGGTCAGCTGCAGCAGCCCTCCACACCATACACAAGCTGCAGCAGCCACATCACGTGATCGAGACTTTTATGTACCGGTATGGACAAGAGCAAGCCAAAACGTAACAGAGGCCCCTGCATGGCTCCGTTCGCCACCAGCAAGTCTTCACAAGCCTATTTGTATCAGCTGCAAGAGCAAGCAAGCCCACGCTCTGCACAGTGCGGTCCCTGCGCCCAGCCTCACCCCCGCCCTGCACCCACCGCCGCGCGCGCGCGCACCGTGAAGGTCTGGCGCATGAGCGAGTCGCCGACCATGACGAGGCGCCGCCCGGCCAGGCAGCGCTCGAAGCCGGCGGCGTCCCAGGGCCGCAGCTCGCACTCGCGCGGCCGGAACACCTTGCGGAACTCGCGCGCGTACAGCCCGGGGTCCGGGCGCGCGGGCTCGTAGGGCTGCCCGCACACAAAGTCCTTGGCGAACTCGGGGCACTGCGCCGCCGGGTCGTACAGGCCCGTGTGGTTGGCGTCCGGGTGGTCCACCCACTCGCCCGTCAGCACCGGCACCTGGCCCCGCGCAGCTTGGTCTGGCCCAAGGTGTGCATATGCAAGCAGACATGGTGGCGTGTTTGTACGGTCAGAGTACGGTTCGCTATAGTCACAGAAACTTCAGCATGGCCGCAGGTAAGAGTGCAGGCTGGCACTCTTGCCCGCCTGCCCTCCCCAGAGAACGCACACACTGTGTGCAGAGGTTGACCCAGAGGGCAGGCTGACAGGCAGAAGACACGGCAGTTAAACAGTGCCGGCAGGTGACGCGCCGCTACCTGCTCCCGGCCGCGGCAGAGTCGCCGCGGCGGCTCCGCCGCAGAGTCCTCCTCCTCCTCCTCCTCAAAGCCGCCCTCCTCCCCGGCCCCGCCCCCGCGCTCGAGCGCGCCGCCGCTGGCGGCGGCGCTGCCGGCAGGGTGCTCCAAGTGCTCCGCGTGGTGCGCACCCGAGCGCGGCGCGGCAGCCGGGGCCCGCGCGCGTGAGCGCCTCCGGTGCGCGTGCGCGTGCCGGTGCTCGTGCTCGGGCAATGCGGCGCTTGCGCACAGCAGCCCGGCCAGCACCAGCACCAGCACCGGCAGGCGCCTGTGCCTGGCCACGCAGGCAGACAGCGTGCGTACTCAGCCGCGGACCTGGTTAGACTGCACAAACGCCAAGCACTTGCAGGCACATTACCACCTTGGAAAACAGAGGGCTGAGCGCGGCGCTGCACTCGGTGAGTGGCACTGGTGCAGAGCGTAGCAGGGCACGCAGCAGAGAGCGATTGGCCCGCACCCCCGTCTGGTGCGGTGAAGTTGTGCACCCATCACGGCTGGCCAGCACCTGCAGGTGCAGTCTCCATTTGCAGCAGGAGACCCAGGCTCTCGAGGACGTGGTGGGTCGCAGAGCGCGATCTGCGCGTAGGCTCGGGACCGCGCAGAGTACAGAACCTGAAAATCAAAATTTCGCGGGCTTGAGACCCTGGCGGCACAAACTTTTTTGCAGCAGCAATTCTTTTCTTCAACAGTTGCACAGCACTCCTGGCACGGCGCAACTTGCGCTGCAATGGTCGCGGCTCGGGAGCCGCTCTTCTTGCCGTTCAGAGCACTGGGCTACATCACTGACCGGCTGCCCTTTGCCGTGCAGCGGCTGGGGCGCGAGACGTATGTCACCGTCAGCGTGGGCAAGGCCTGGCAGGTGTGCATCCTATGTACACTGCAGTTGCAGAGAGCATGCTTTTCTATGCCTTGCAGCTTGTGCCAAGGCTAGCCGTGTGTATGCACGAGGCCACGACACGGCCTGCATGTGCACTTGCGGCAGTATGCACGGCAGTATGCACTATCTTGCAAGCGGCTCTAGGCGGGTGTGCACGCAGGTGTTCAACTGTGCGCAGCTGCGGCTCACGCTGGTCGGTCCCCAGGTGGGAGCCCCGCGCTGTGCACGTGCTGTTCCTGGCTCCGCCGCAGCTGTCAGGCTCTTTCTGAGCGGCTGGGCAGGCACCGAGTGTGTGAGCGAGCGTGCGGTGCTGACGGGTGCCGGCTGCCCGCGTTCGCGGGGCAGCTGCCGCACAGCATCACGGCGCTGGCGGTGCAGAAGGACCTCACGTTCGCCGCCGTGCGCACGGACATCCTGGTCTGCCAGCGCGTGCACTGGTGCGCCGCGCGGCTGGCATGTGTGGCCCGTCTGCGCAGCGCCATATCACACAGGCTGCCCCAGGCTGGCCCGGCGCAGCAGCGCGAGCGGCTGCGCGGGTCCGGCGCCGCAGCGTGCTGCACTGCACACCCGCATGCATGGCCGTGCACCGTGTATGCACGGCGCGCATCGGCGGGTCACCAGCGGCGGGCGCGCGGGGCGGCAGTGTCGGGACGCTGCGCGGCCACCGAACCGGCATCCTGCAGCTCCTGGTGCTCGGCGAGCGGCTGCTGAGCCTGGGCGCCGAGCAGCGGCTGCTGGTCTGGGCGGTCGGCGAGTACGGCGAGCCCCTGGCGCGCCCCCGCCCCGCCTGCGCCCACGCGCAAGCCGGCCTGGCCGCGCGTGTACGGCGCCGGAGTCCTGTGCGGCTCTGCATCGCGCACTCAGGCTGCTTTGTGCATTACTGTATCGCTGAGCATGTCGTTGCTTGCGGAGGGCGCACACGTGGTACCAGGCGCGCACGGGAGTGCCCAGTCGGTCGTTGACGGTGCACGGCTCCGCAGCTGCAGCTGTCCTTGCAATCAACAGCCCGCGTTCACTCCTGCTCCTGAGGCGGCCGCTCGGGCGCCGCGTCACACCTACTCTTGAGGCTGGCCGCTCGGGCGCCGCGCCAGGCCAGCATCGCGCTGGGCGATGACTTCCAGCCGACGTGCATGGCGCACCCGGACACCTACCTGAACAAGGTGGTGGTGGGCGGCGCGGACGGGCGCCTGCAGCTCTGGAACTTTGCGAGCGGGCAGCGGCTGTTCGAGTTCCGGCCCG
>JAABUV010005661.1_pt1 | contig 14089 bp, 15 predicted proteins | sample 5559971 | NCBI WGS metagenome assembly JAABUV01 (sample SAMN10711881, study PRJNA513362) | rock metagenome | isolation source: Antarctica rocks | place: Antarctica: Victoria Land, Knobhead nord | collected 2015-12-19
AAGTATGAATGCGTCTATCTGCATGCGTTCGAGACCGGCTCCGAACTGCGCGCTGGGCTTTCGCGGTGGATCAACTACTACAATACCCGGCGGCCTCACTCTACATTGGCCGGGCGCACACCAGACGGGGCATACGGTGCGGGCGTGATAGAGAGACTGGCGGCCTGACAATAACCAGAACCAAGCTTAACTCGGCCGCTAAACTGTCCAACAGGACGGGTCCACCTCACACCTCACACCCCGGAACCCGATATGAGCCATTCCCGATAGCGACAAAAGCCGACCCAGTAACCTCATGGCTGACCAGTTGCAGCACTCCGGCAAGGTCCGGATCGCTTCGGGTGCCGCCCGGCTCATCTTCCTGACAGGCCGGTGCCAAGGAAGCCACCATCCACCGCCAGCACGTGCCCGGTGACGAAGCCTGCCTCGTCCGACGACAGAAAGGCTGCTGCCGCAGCAACCTCCTCGGGAGAACCATAACGGCGTAGCGGGACGGCGCGCGTCCAAGCCTCCCGGATCGCCGGATCGTGCATCGCGGCGACGAGAGGAGTGTCAATCGGTCCCGGCGCGACCACGTTCACCCGGATGCCGTGGGCTGCCAGATCTACGGCCATCACTTGGCTGAGCACCACGACGCCGCCCTTTGAAGCGCCATAGGCAGCACGGCCGACGTTGCCGCGCATCCCGGATACGGAGGCGATGTTGACGATGCTACCCCCGCCACCCCGGGCCATCAACCGGGCTGCTTCCTGCCCCACAACGAAAGTTCCGCGCAGGTTTACTGCGACGATGCGGTCGAACAAGTCTAGGGAGGTGTCCAGAAACGGCACGTCCTTGCCGATGCCGGCGCTGTTGACCAGCACGTCCAGCTTGCCTTGCGTCGCCTCGATTTCTGCAATTAGAGCCATGACGGAGGCTGGGTCGGAAACGTCGAGCCGTGCTGGCATGACCTCCCCGTCACCAAGTGGCCCGACAGGCGCGGAGATATCGGCCGCTACTACCCGCGCGCCCTCGTCGGCGAGGCGGCGAGCGATGGCTTGTCCGATGCCGGACAAGCCGCCGGTGACGAGGGCGACCTTGCCTTCAAAGCGTCGGGTCAAGGCAGGAATCCCGTGCTGAGCCAAGGAATGGCCGCAACCACCACAAGGCCGGCCAGTAATGCGCCCATGTAAGGCCAGATGCGGCGCATCCCGGCGTCCGGGCTGATTTTGCTGATGGCGCAGGCAGCATAGTAGCCGACGCCAAAGGGCGGCGCGAACAGCCCAAGCCCCATCGAGAGGACGACTACCATGGCATAGTGGACTTCGTTCACGCCCATGGTACGAGCGATGGGGAACAGCAGCGGCCCGAACAGCACGATAGCGGGAATGCCTTCTAGAATGCTGCCCAGCACAAGAAACGCGACAATTGAGACTGCCAGGAAACCCCAGGAGCCGCCTGGTACCCCTGCCATCGCGTGCGCGAGTTGGCGCGAGAAGCCGGACTGCGTTAGCGCCCAGGCCATGCTAGTCGCAGTGCCGATGATGAGTAGGATGGCCCCGGACAGGCACGCGGTTTCGACCAGCATGGGATACAGCCTGCGCCACTCGAAGCGGCGATAAAGCAGCAGCCCAGCCACCGCCGCATAGGCGATGCCGATGGTGCTGACCTCGGTAGCTGTGGCGACTCCCTCCACTACCGCGGCCCGAATCAAGAAGGGTAGCGCCAGCGCCGGCAACGCGACAAGGAAGGCGCGACCCACCTCCGCCCCGCTGGCCTTGCGGACCCCACTCACGTCGTCGGTGCGGGAGTTACGCCACGCCACGGCGGCGAGCGCGAGCGCCAAGACGAGGGCGGGCAACAAGCCACCCGTGAACAGGGCCGAGATGCTAACGCCGGTAACGGACCCGATGGTGATGAGAACGAGGCTGGGCGGGATTGTTTCGCTCATTGCGCCGGAGGCTGAGAGCAGGCTGACCATCTCGCCTTCGTTGCCGCCCCGGCGCTTCATCTCGGGAAACAGCACCGGGGCGACAGCCGCCATGTCCGCCGCCTTCGCACCGCTGATGCCGGAAACCAGGTACATCGCCCCCAGCAGCACATACGACAGGCCGCCGCGAACGTGGCCGAGCAGGGCCGCAAGGAAGTTCACCATGGCGACGGCCATGCCGGTCATTTCGATCAAGGTGCCAAGGAAGACGAACAGCGGCACCGCCAGCAGGATGAGGCTGCTCATGCCCTCGTCCATGCGGGACACCACGACTGTCAGTGGTGTGCTGGTGGTCGTGGCCAAATAGGCGAGCGTCGCCGTGCCGAATACGAAGCCGATTGGCACCCCCGCCAGCACTCCCGCTAGCAGCAGCACAACGAAGAACAGGACGAGGTTCCAGTTTCCGAGGCTTTGCAGCGCCGGGCCGCCCAGCACCAGTGCCCCCCCGATGGCGAGTAGGGCCATGCCGACCAGGAAGAGGTCGGCCGGTGGTTGCCGCAACAGGCGCACGGTGCAGGTAAGGAGCATAAGAGCAAAGCCGACCGGGATTGCGCCCGCTCGGATGATGTTCGACCAGCCCAGGGCGGGGGTCTCGATGTAGTACTCGTCTTGCGCGTACTCGCCCGCCTGCGGCAGCAGCAGGAGCAGGAACAGCGCTGCGGCACCGACAGCAAGGATTTCCGCCCGCAAGCGCCAGGTGGGCGACAGCCGCGACACGAGCGCAGTCAGCCGCATGTGGCTGCCGCGTCCAAGGGCGATGACGCTTCCGAGCATGGCCAGCCAAAGGAAGAGGATGCTGGCCAGCTCGTCCGTCCACACAATGGGCCGGTGGAAAGCGAAGCGCGCCACCACGCCCACGAGCAGGATGCCGATCTCCGCGGCGACGAGCGCCGCCGCGGTTGCTTCAACGGCCTGAGCCAGATGGCGCTCCATACGAGCTGCGGACGTTGGCGCGGCAGCGAGGGGAGCGGTCTCCATGGCCGCGCTCATGACAGCCCTCCTACAGCGCCCTCAAGCACCTTCCATGCCTCGTCGCCGTACTTGCCGCGCCATTCCTTGTAGAAGCCAGCGGTCCGGAGCTGGTCGCGGAAAGCCGTGGCGTCCACCGAGTTGAACTGCAGGCCGGCACCGGCGAGCTTGCCTTGTAGCTCTGCATTGAGCTTGGCAACGTCGCCGCGCTCCTCCAGGGCGGCGCGGTTGACCTCGCGGGAAACGACTTCCTGGGCGTCCTTGGGCAGCCGCTCGAAGGCTCGACGGTTGGCGAGGAACCAAAAGCCATCCCACATGTGGTTGGTAAAGCTACAAAACTTCTGGACCTCGAACAGTTTCGACGCATCGATGATGGCAAGCGGGTTTTCTTGGCCGTCCACAATGTGGGTCTGAAGGGCCGAGTACACCTCACTGAAGTTAATGCTAGCCGGTGCGGCGCCCAGCGCAGTGAACATGCTGGTCCAGAGCGGACTGACGGGCACGCGCAGCTTCATGCCGCGCAGGTCAGCCGGCGTGGTGATTGGCTTCGTGCTCGTTGTGGTTTGGCGGAAGCCGTTGTCCCATATCCGGTCCATTGCAAGCAGTCCGCGCTTGCCGATCTCACCACGCACATACTCGCCGAGCTTGCCGTCCATCGCCGCCCAGACTTGGTCGTAATCCTTGAAGGCGAAGCCCACGCCGTTGATCGAAGCGGCAGGCACGAGCGTGGACAGGATCAGGCCGGACAGGGTGAAGAACTCGACCGCGCCCGAGCGGAGTTGGCTCAGCGTGTCGGTGTCAGAACCGAGCTGGTTGTTGGGGAAGACGCGGAGTTCCACTCGACCACTAGTGGCTTCAAGGATGCGAGCCGCGGCCTCGCCTGCGCGGATGTTCAAGGGATGGGTTGCGGGCAGGTTGCTGGCGAACTTGTAGCTGAACTCGGCGGCTTGCGCCGGACGGGTTCGGACCGCGACGAGGGGTAGTGCTGCAAGGGAAGCGGCTGCGAAGCGGCGACGGCTCAGGGTCGGCATGGATCGTCCTCCTGGTGAGATCAAACGGTTCTGGTTTCTTGGCGGGGTGTTCCCGCAAGCAATTCATAGCTAATAGCAGAGGCACGAAATAAAATTGCTTTTGGTCCATAATGCGGAACTAAAAACAATCCTTAGTCTCTTGTTTGACTCTGGACATCATAAGCCATTATAACTGCTTTGCAAATTCAATTGCCTTAAAGGCGAAAAGGTCCACATTATGAAATTTGCTGCGTCGCAATATGGATAAGGAGGCCGGGGAAGCGTCTGGGACACAGGCGCTCGACCGCGCCGCCGGTCTGCTGCGCCTTGTCGCTTCTTCCACAGGACGCGGTGCGCGGCTTGCGGACCTAATCGCGCAAGCAAGCTTATCGAAGCCGACGACGCATCGATTGTTGCGTGCCTTGGAACGGCTGGGCTTGGTGGACCAGGACCCCGGGACACGCCTGTATCACCTTGGCCCGGAGGCTTTCGTTATCGGCGCGCTCGCGGCCGAACGCTTCGGCATCCACCGTGCGGCGCTGCCGTCACTGGCCCGTCTCGCCGCAGCATCCGAGGACACGGCGTTCCTGTCCGTGCGGCGCGATTGGCACGCCGTCTGCCTGCACCGCGAGGAGGGCACGTTTCCGATCCGCACCCATGTGCTCAACGCCGGTGATCGCCACCCTCTCGGGGTAGGTGCGGGCAGTCTCGCAATCCTGGCTGCGTTGCCGGTGAACGAGGCCGAGGCCGCCATCGTTGCGAGCACAGAGGAGATCAAGGCTCGCTACCCGGATTTCTCTTCGGCGCTGCTTAGCGGCTTGGTGGCCCAGACCCGCGCACGCGGATACGCCCTCAATCCCGGCCTGCTTATGGCAGGAAGCGTGGGCGTGGGCGTGCCGGTCCTCAACCGGGAGGGGCGATGCGAGGGCGCCCTGTCCATCGCCGCCATCGAGGCCCGCCTTGGCGAAGCGCGGCAGCAGGAGCTTGCTGTGCTGCTCAAGGCCGAAGCCCACCGTCTTGCCGAGCGCCTCGCCAAGCCAACCGGCGCCTCGGACCTGTCCACCCCTACGGCCCGGCGCCAACCCGCGGCGGTCGGCGCTTCACGCAACAGGAGATTAGCACCATGACAGAAACCTGCATCGTCGGCTGGGCACACCTTCCCTTCGGCAAGCTGGAAGAGCCGGATGTCGAGGCTCTGATCGCGCGCGTGGCGGGCGCGGCCATCGCTGACGCCGGCATCGTGCCTTCCGAGGTGGACGGTGTGTTCGTCGGCTTGTTCAACAACGGCTTCTCGAAGCAGGACTTTCCCAGCTCTCTGGTGCTGCAATCCTTGCCGGACCTGCGCTTCAAGCCCGCCGCCCGGTATGAGAACGCCTGCGCGTCTGGTTCCGCCGCCGTGTACGGCGCCCGCGATTTCCTTGCGGCTGGGCGTGGCCGGTTCGCGCTCGTCGTCGGCGCCGAGAAGATGACCGCCACTCCCGGGCCGCAGGTCGGTGACAACCTGCTCGGCGCGAGCTATCGACGTGAGGAGGCCGACGCCCCCGGCGGCTTCGCTGGCGTTTTCGGTCGCATCGCCGAAACCTACTTCCAGCGCTTCGGCGATCAATCCGACGCCCTGGCCGCCATCGCCGCCAAGAACCACCGGAATGGTGTGGACAATCCCTACGCGCAGATGCGCCGGGATCTTGGCTACGAGTTCTGCCGCACCCCCTCCGACAAGAACCCCTACGTCGCGGGACCGCTGAAGCGCACCGACTGCTCCCTCGTGTCCGATGGTGCCGCCGCCCTGATCCTTGCCGACGAGGAAACTGCTCGCACGATGGGCAAGGCGGTGCGGTTCCGTGCCGCCGTCCACGTCAACGACTACCTGCCGCTCTCCCGCCGCGACCCGACACGGTTCGAGGGCGGCGCCATCGCTTGGTCGCGCGCGCTCGACGACGCCGGCCTCAAGTTGTCCGACCTTTCCTTCGTCGAGACGCACGACTGCTTCACCATCGCCGAGCTGATCGAGTACGAGGCAATGGGCTTGGTGCCGCATGGCCAGGGTGCCCGCGCCATCCTTGAGGGGTGGACCACGCCGGACGGCAAGCTGCCGGTCAACCGGTCGGGCGGATTAAAGGCCAAGGGGCATCCGGTTGGGGCGACCGGCGTATCCATGCACGTCATCACTTCCATGCAGCTCACTGGGGAGGCTGGCCCCATGCAGCTTCCCAAGGCGGACGTTGCCGGTGTGTTCAACATGGGCGGCGCCGCTGTCGCCAACTATGTCTCCATCCTGGAGCGCGCGCGTTGAGCGCTGTGGCGTCCATCCCCGATCCGAAAGGCGGCATTGCGCCCCGCTCGCGCCGGGTCATGAATCTGTCCCGCATGCTGTGCCAAGCGGCGCGGCGCTTCCCGGACGAGGTTGGCTTCGTGTGGGGCGACGCCAGCTGGACCTGGGCCGAACTGGATCGCCGGGTGGATGCGATGGCCGCGGCTTTGGTCGCGCATGGCGTGACCAAAGGGGATCGCGTGCTGGTGCAGTCAAAGAACTGCAACCAGATGTTCGAGTCCATGTTCGTCTGCTTCCGGCTCGGCGCGGTTTGGGTGCCGACCAACTTCCGTCAGACGCCGTCCGAGGTGGCCTACCTCGCCGAGGCCAGTGGCGCGTCGCTCATGTTGTGCCACGCCGATTTTCCCGATCACGCCCGGGCGGCCCGGGACGCCGCGCCGGGCCTGCGGAGCATCGTCGCTATCGGGCCAGACGCTGGCGAAGCGGGCTATGATGGTCTGGTGGCGCGGCACATGGGCCAGGCGGCACCGGTGGCGGACGTGGAGCACGACGACCCCTGCTGGTTCTTCTTCACCTCTGGCACAACTGGCCGGCCAAAGGCCGCCGTGCTCACCCACGGGCAGATGGCGTTCGTGGTGACGAACCACCTGTGCGACCTCATGCCGGATACCACCCACCTTGACGCCTCGCTTGTAGTGGCGCCGCTCTCGCATGGGGCCGGCATCCACCAGCTTGTACAGACGGCACGGGCGGTGAAGACGGTCTTGCTGCCCGGCGACCGCTTCGACCCGGACACGGCCTGGAGGCTGGTCGAGCGGTGGCGCATCACCAACGCCTTCACCGTGCCGACCATCCTTAAGATGCTGGTCGAGCACCCGTCCGTTGACGCCTATGACCGTTCGTCGCTGCGCTACGTCATCTATGCCGGGGCGCCGATGTACCGGGAAGACCAGAAGCGCGCTCTGGCGAAGCTGGGGCCGGTGCTGGTGCAGTACTTCGGGTTGGGAGAGGTGACGGGCAACATCACCGTCCTGCCGCCCGCTCTGCATGTCGCCGGGGACAGGCCGTACGCCCGCGCCGGCACTTGCGGCCACGAGCGCACCGGCATGCAGGTCTCGATCCAGGACGATGAGGGCCGCGAGGTCCCAGCCGGTGGAACCGGTGAAATCTGCGTTTGCGGCCCGGCGGTGTTCGCTGGCTACTACGACAACCCCGAGGCGAACGCGAAGGCGTTCCGGAATGGCTGGTTCCGCACCGGCGACCTTGGCCACCTGGATGCGGAGGGCTTCCTCTACATAACAGGCCGCGCGTCGGACATGTACATCTCCGGTGGCTCCAACGTGTATCCACGGGAGGTCGAGGAGAAGCTGCTCCAGCATCCGGCTGTGGCGGAGACCGCCGTTGTCGGCGTGCCTGACCCGGTGTGGGGTGAGGTCGGCGTGGCAGTCTGCGTGCTGCGCAACGGCTTGGCGCTTAATGAGCCTGAACTCCTGTCTTGGTTGGAGGGCAAGGCCGCCCGCTACAAGCTGCCCAAGCGCGTGTTCTTCTGGGAAGCCCTGCCGAAGTCGGCATATGGCAAGATCACGAAGAAGCTGTTGCGCGACGAGTTGGACGCGCGCGGCTGCCTGTCGCTCAACCAGCCTGTCCGGGCATCCGCATGAGCGGCTTGGTGGTACAGGGACAAGCAGCTTCCGGCTCCGGCGGAAGCTTGCCGTCCGGATTGAAGCGGTTAGACTTGCATGGAACGGGCATAGACCCGTTGCCTCGTCCGCGGACGTTGATCCACCCGGGGCGGTTCAACCCGGTGCGGATACGGAGCATGCATTGCGACCGGGCGCGTCACTTTCGATTGATGCTCCAGCCTGGCCTCCGCCTGTTCGATGCGCTGGTGCGACCGCTCGCTGAAGCAGGCGTGACGAACGCCTCCACGACCATTCTTGGCGGCCGGTTCCGGTCGTTGCTGTATTGTGTTGCACCGCCAGACCCGACCGGCCGGACGGTGATCGCCTACTCCGACCCGCGCGAGGCCGGGCAGACCTACATGGTCTTCGGCAATGCGACCCTGGGCGTCAGCATGCACGAGCAACCGCTAGTCCATTGTCATGCGACGTTCCGCACCGAGGCCGGCGAGGTCCGGGGCGGTCATGTGCTGACGGAGCACTGCATTGTCGGTGCTGACCCAATCCCGGTACTCATTACCGCCCTGGACGGGTTTGAGCTGCGCCAAGCCTACGATCCTGAAACCAACATGCAGCTCTTGCAGCCTCACGAGGTGGCCACCGATGAATAATCAAACTGTTGTCGAAGCGGGCGCGATGGGCCGGGTGGCCTACGCGCGGATTGCACCCAACGAGGACCTCGTCCAGGGCGTAGAGAAGCTGTGCTTAGCCGAGGGATTCCGGAACGCCTTTGTGCGCGGGGCTTTGGGAAGCCTGGTGGATGCGTGTCTGGGCACACTCGGTGGCAGTGTCCAGCAGGTTGCCGGACCCGCGGTCGAGATCGTCAGCCTCGCAGGGGAGGTTCGATCTCAGGCCGACGGTTCGCTCCGGGCTTCGCTGTCCGGCGTTGTGGCCGATCCGCAGGGGAACGTGTTCGGCGGCCCGTTTGTGGCCGGATCAAACCCGATCTGCACTACTTTCGAGGTCACACTGGAGGAGTGGCTGCCGGGTGCCACGGGAAAGAGTCTTGCAGACGAGCGCGCTTCGGTCAGCGAGAGTCAAGCGGCGCGAGCGTGACGCCTCCAGCCCTGGGCACGACGATAATCCTGGCGGCTGCCGGCTTCGCGGCGGGCGTGCTCAACGCGCTGGCAGGAGGCGGGAGCTTCCTGAGTTTCCCAGCCCTAATCCTTGCTGGCGTGCCACCTTTGCAAGCGAACGCCACCAACACGGCCGCGCTTTGGCCAGGGTCGGCGCTCGCTCTTCACGGGTTCCGTAATCAGTTTGCTGGGCGTTCGGCGGCGCTGCAAGGGCTTGGCCCGTTGCAATCTCTTTGGTTCGCGGCAGCGAGCGTCTTTGGTGGCTGCGTCGGGGTTGCAGCGCTGTTTGCACTTCCAGCCAGCGCGTTCTCGCGCCTGGTGCCCTACCTCATGCTTCTGGCACTCTTGATCTATACTTTCGGGGACCGCATGGCCGCCAACTTCCGCCGGGACGCGCCGGTTCGGGAGGACGGGAGCGGGGCGGTTTGGCTGTACGGCCTACAGGTGCTGGCCTCGATCTACGGCGGGTTTTTCGGGGCAGGTTTCGGAATCGTCGTGCTGGCGCTGCTGAGTGCGTTCGGCGTCTCCGAACCACGCGCCGCCAACGCCCTCAAGCTGCTCGGGGACGTGTCGGTCAATGGAGTGTCGCTGCTGCTATTCTGGGCGTTGGGCTGGGTGGACTGGCAAGTCGCGGTTATTCTTGCGGCCGGGTGTCTGGGAGGTGGCTACGTCGGCGGGCGCATTGGACAGCGCATCAGCAAAGTTCAGCTCAAGGCCCTCGTCATCACAATCGGATTTGCACTGACGGCTTACTTCTTCTTTTGCTCCGTCACTTAATGGAGTGGTGCTGCCCCACACGAGGTGGAACGATGGCAGGGGTAGGTCCTTTTACATTCCTTCAGACGGTCGCGGTCGTTTGACCAAGTGGTACACACGGCAATGCTGGATAGTCAGCCCGCTGTCTGGTCAGACATCGATCTTAAAGCCGAGGTCGATCTCGCTGGCCGGCAAGCCACGTATGCCCCAGTTCTCGGGCGGCACCTCGATCAGAGTGATCTTGATGTCGGAGTCTGGTACACCGAAGCGGCCGAGCTGCTCAACCATGGCGCGATAGAGCCGGCGCTTGGCGTCGAGCGAGCGACCGAAGAACAATGTCACCTCGACGAACGTGTAGGTGGCGCCCTTGCCCGTCGGGACGATGAAGGCGTCGTGATCGTATTCGGTCAGGCGCACGCAGCGGTCCTCTCTGGGGATTAGCAAGCCCTCAAGCAGGGCTGCCTGCACGGCCTCGATCAGCTCCTGACGCCGGTTGCCCACCCAGCCGGTGCGCGTTTCGATCCTTGTGGACGGCATTTGGCTACTCTCCGTTCAGAAACTCGTCATGCCGCTGAGCCACGTTGGCCCGGTCGCACGCCGCCTCGATCCAGTCGAGGCGGTCTTTGCCCAAGAAGCGCTCCCCCTCGATGACAACGGTGGGCACTCCAGGGCAGGCGTGGACGTCGAACGCACGGAGAGCGGCTCGGGCATCTTGACCTGGCTGGTCCTGGGCGGCGGCGGCCAGCAATTCGCTGCCGTTCATGCCGGCCCGCTGTGCCGCCCAGCGGATGGTGTCCGGCTCGTTCACGTCCAGGCTCTCCACCCAGGCCGCCGCAAATAGGGCGGCGTCGAGGGCGTCCCGCCTGCCCGCGTCCGCGGCGTAGTAGGCGCGAGCAGGCAGCTCTTCGCGGTCGAAGGGATACGTCGCCCATCGGGCCGCACGCTCAGCGAATACCTCCGACTCAGGGTAGTGAAAGGGTATGCCGTGGTGGTCCGCCCAGCGGCGGCATTCCTCGCGGTTGTAGGAACCGGCGTTCCGGTTTTCCTTGCCGCCCAGCATTTCGGCGATCAGCACGCCACGGCTGCGGGGGACGAAGATCGGCCGTCGCACCAGCACCGCGCCAGCCTTCGCCGCCAGCTTCCGGCGCAGCAGCACCGTTCCGAGATAGGCGTTGGGCGAATGGTAGATGGTGAAGCTGTTCACGCTAACTGTCATGCTTCAGTGCCGAACAATGGGATGTGCCGAGATGCCGGCACTTCCGCGCCACCGCGGGAGCCGTCCGGGGCCTTGCCTGTCTGCCGGCTTCCATCGTGCAAGCGCCGTAGCTGCCTGGGCAAGGCCATCACATCCCATCCTCGGCCCCCGGTTCTGCCGCGGCCCCAGCCGCACTAGACCGCCCTCGACCGATCCGGCGCACGGATTGAGGGAAAGTCGTCAGCGTGTGGCGACAGCGACCGCAGCGCCAGCCATTACGACGCCGGTTCCACGGTTGAGCCTCCGGATGGCCCGGGGTGACGTGAACAGGCGACGCGCGCGTGCAGCAGCCGCCGCATAGGAGGCCAACACGGCCGACAAGATCACGACGATCAGCGCCGCTATCTCGGCAAACCCTGCCAGCGACAATGTGTCGAGATGAACGACCGTGGGCAGGAGCGCCAAGAAGAACACGATGACCTTGGGGTTGCTGAGCGTGAGGGCCAGCCCGGCAGCGAACAAGCGGCTTCCTCCTTCAGGAGGAGCGTCCTTCCCTAGCTCCACAGCACTGGCCGGCGCCGTCCAGAGCTTCCAAGCAAGGAACAGCAGGTAGGCAGCCCCTGCATACTTGATGGCCAGGAACAGGGCGGCAAAGGTTTGCGCCAGCACTGCTAGACCAGTGGAAGCAATGCTGAACCAGATGAGGTCGCCGATCACGAACCCGGCGATGAAGCCCGGCATCCCATGTGTGCCCCTCGCCAGCACTCTCGCCACCACGGCTGCAACGCCTGGACCGGGAGAGGCCGTTGCCATCACATAGGCGGCGGCGAAGATGAGCAGGCCAGCGAGTGTCATGGGCGCACCGTCCAGGAGTCGTTGCAGCATCGGGTAGGCTAAAGCGGCTGTAAAGTGAGCTTAGGAAGCGTTGCGCGTCGTGCCGGCCGGCTGTCCGTCATACGAAGCCCAAACGGGCACGCCTCCTTTGTCCGCCAACTCCGAGCGGTTGACGGCAAGGCGGACACGTTGATTGCTGGATGGGAAGGCTGTGGCCTTCAGCGGTAAGTGGCGGGGTTCTTCCAGCGCTATGTGACGCACCGAGTGCTGAGTTTGGGTGGAAAACGGCCTGTCCGCTTCTGGCGATTGGAAGGGACAAGCCGCCGGTCCGAGGGCGCTATTTCAGCGGCAGGAACAGCTCCGCGACCGCCTCATGCTCCGGCACCTCCGGGAAGAAGGCGAGGCGTTGGCAGTAGAGGGGGAAGTCGCGCGCCTCCTCGCCGCTGGCCGGCAGCCAGTCGCGATAAAGGTAGAGCGCGGCGGGCTCCAGATTGTCGGTGTTGCCGACGCCGCGCAGCGTCCGCCAGGGATCTCGCCGGCTTTAATCTGCTTGCCGTTCGCCTCGATCGGTTGTCCGGTCCCGACACAAAGGTCCACGTTATAATCGGCAGGCGACGCAGGACGCCGCTCGGAACGCCAGACATTGAAGGTCGGACTTGTTTTGGGGTGCAGGCAGGGCTATCGCATATGGTTTTCCGAGCAACCGCTTCGGTTTGGCGTTGGCGGATTTCGGCGGCTCTGGTCCAATTTGGCAGGGATTGAGAGAGCGTTCGCGATCCAAAATCGCCCTCACGGTTTCATATGCGATAGCCCTGGGGGTGCAGGCCAGCGGCCTTGCGCCACGCGATGAACCGTTGGATGGTGGCGCCTAGCGTGGCCGGGTCGCCCCGATGCTCCATTATCGCCACCGGCGTCGGGGACACATCGCGGACCGTCACGTCGTCCGGGGTAAAGGTCTTCTGCATGAGCTTGCTCCTCGCGTTGTCGAGAGGCTCGAAGGCCGCAAGCCACGGCTCCCAATCGGGAGATTTCCGGAACGACGAAGGCGATTGTCCGAACCGTTACCGAAAGGCGCGGGCGAAGGCATCTGGTGCGTCGTAACCGGCATCCATTGCTATGTCCGTGACGCTTTGGTCGTCCCTGTAGGCCAGCCGGTGCGACGCGCGCTTCATGCGGGCGAGCTGGACATAGCGGTGTACGGTCAATCCGAAGGTCGCCGTGAACTGCCGGTGGAAATGGTATTTCGAGAAGGCTGCGACACCGCTCACCGCTTGCAGGTCCAGATCGCGGTCCAGATGCCGGTCTATGTGGTCCAGCACCCGCTGCATCCAGGCATGGTAGTTCTCAAGCGCCGCCTTCATCGTCCCGTCCTTCGTGGCGACATCAGCTAGGCGCTCGCGGGTATGACGCGCTCGACCAATCTTGCGGTTTGGCATGGTCGCCGACCATCGCCAACGACCGCTTACAGGCACGCCCGATCTACGGATGAACGGCAAGGCATGGATCGATTCCGGAAACTCACGCTGCTTTCGCGACAGCGCCGCCACCCTGTCGAGCAAGGGTGCGATAAACGGTTGGCCGTGAGATGGAGAACAGCTCGGCCAGATCGCTGATTGAGTAGTCGCCGGTGTCGTGCATCCGGCGCAGCTCCTTTTGCTGCTTGTCGGACAGTTTGGGTTGCTTGCCGCGCAGCTTGCCCCGTGAACGGGCGATTGCCATGCCCTCCCGGGTCCGCAGCCGGATCAGGTCGGCCTCGAACTCGGCAAGGGTGGCGAGGATGTTAAAGAACATCTTTCCCATGGGGTCCTTGGGATCATAGACGCTTGACCCCAGCGCGAGCCTGACGCCGCGGACGACCAGCGCGTCGGCGATGAACCGGGCATCCGGGACCGAGCGCGCCAGTCGGTCGAGCTTGGGCACCACGAGCGTGTCGCCGGTGCGGACCGCGGCAAGCGCCTGGTCGAGGCCAGGCCGGGACCGGTTGGTGCCGGTCAACCCGTGGTCGGTGTAGATGCGGTCGGCGGCGACGCCGAGCTGTTCGAGGGCAGCTTTCTGTGCGGCGAGGTCCTGCTTGTCGGTGGAGCAGTGGGCGTAGCCGATCAGGGTGGTCGTCATGACGAAAAGTGTAACGTTAAACCCTCCCTCACTGATAGGGTCATCGTACTAGCTATGTGAGACGCCGTTCTGCTTGGTTCCACAAGGTTGTAAACGGTCACGCTAAATGGCGGGATTGTAGTCGCGATAGATGGCGCGCGCGTCGTGGCCGATGATCGTCCGCCAGCGGCAAATGTTGTGGAAAGGGGAAGGTCCGTTTACGGTGCCTGCTATC
>JAABUV010005664.1_pt1 | contig 14086 bp, 14 predicted proteins | sample 5559971 | NCBI WGS metagenome assembly JAABUV01 (sample SAMN10711881, study PRJNA513362) | rock metagenome | isolation source: Antarctica rocks | place: Antarctica: Victoria Land, Knobhead nord | collected 2015-12-19
CTGAAGTCTGACAACCTTGGCCAAAAGGACAGGCTTGCCTCCTAGCCGCACTGCTGCAGCCAGTACCTTGTTTATCATGTCACAATTGCTTGCTGCCTATTCTAATCAAATTTTGACTGCCCACATACTGCCCAGCGGAGGGCATGCCCTGTTTTGCCCTCTCAAAATGCATGGAGTGTTGTACATAGGCTGATTTGGGGTGGGCAGCCCCAAGGGGCACGACCCTCCCCTGTGCAAGATTTGAGCCTTTGTGGGTCACCCACCTGGTTTTAGAGGCCCTGTCAAAGCATGATTCTGAAAGAAAGAAAAGTCTAGGCTTGTCAGCGATCATAGTTGGACCCTCCTGAGTCGGCAGCCCGGAGCTTAGTTCTGATGCCTACCTTGGGTAGAACAATCTCCCCAATCCACTGCTCAGCTGCATCTGCCGCTGCCTGCTGTTGCCCTCTGTGCTCATGCTGCTGTACTGGATCTGGGTCAGGCCCAAGTGCACGCCTGCCTGGCTTGCCTTGACTCCACAGCATGTCTTCATCTCCTGTCAAAGACAGAAAGATGTGGACATTAAGTAACAGACATTGCATGGTACGAGGGTAGAGAGGGGGAGGGGGGGGAGGGAAGGGGAACACGGGGGAGGGTGGGTTAGCATGCACAGCTTGTAGAGTGAGGGATACAAACCCACGTCTACGCAAGACCTGGGCAGGAGGACTGACTGGCTGACTCAGAGTGCCCAGACCATGATTCAGATGATTGTCAAAACTAACATGCAACTCTAGTTTGAGATGATTCAGAAAGCGTACATGCAGCTCTATTTTGAGCATGTCATGCTGAGGGGCATGTGTCACAAGCAAGCGGCATGCATGATGACAGACATGGTGGTGCTCATGACAGCATCAGCATTTGCTGCACTGACGCTGACCTTGTGCGCCACTGTCATGCTGCAACTGCCCCTGGTGGGTTCCCCCCTGCTCAACGGGGGGCCCCCTGTCCCCTGGTGCCTGAGCCCTGGGTGGGGAGCAGAATCCAGGTAGGGTCACACAAGTCCTAGCAACTGATGGAGAGACTGTTCTGAAGTTGCTTCTCAGCGCACTGAAGGAAGACCCATCAGCCTGTTGTTGTAAAGAGGAAGAGTCCGAGGCTGATACAGCAGTCCCAGGGTTTGGCAAGGATTTTCTGCCAGGATGAGGAGAAGATGAGGGGAATAGATGGGGAGATGCAGCCCGGCTGCTGCTGGGGCTGCCATTGAGCTTTTGTTGGGGTGATAGGGAGGAGGCAGGGGTGCCCCACCGCAAGGCAACCAGGTAATTCTCAGGGTCTGGACCCTGACTGTGCCTGACATCGCAGTTGCCTGTATGGGTGGCTGTTCTTTGTACTCTACTTATGTTGCCTGTGTGTGCTATAGTAGCCTGCTGCAGAGTGGCTGCAGAGTGTTCTGCTGCTGCTGCTGCTGCTGCTGCTGCTGCTGTTGCTGCTGCTTCTGCCTCTTGGGCTGATGCTGCTATGCCGGCGAATGGCTTTGCATGAGCATGCTTGGCAAAGTCATGCAACACCGGTGCTGACCCAATGTCACTCCATTTCCACGTGTTGGCATTTGATGCTGCAGCTGTGCTGGGAAGGTGTGGAAACAGAGCATGCTGGGTCTCACTGTCAAGCCCTGATACACCCAGCAAGTCCGCTTCTGACAACCTGCAAAGCAGTGCATCAGCTTTAGGTGCAACAAGATTGCATAAGGCCAGAAGAGACCTGTGACACGAGACTAGTCAGGCACCGGCCATGTGGCAGTGTGGATATCAGAGGTGCTGGTAAATTTGTAGTGTGGCATTGCATGTGTCCCATGATGTAGAAGCGGAGGAGTACATGCAGGATATAGGCTGTGGTTTTGCTGCTTTGATGCTATCAGCTGCTTTCTGGGGAATAGAGGCACATGCCTGAAATGCGTGTGGGTTTTGGCAACCAATGGATGACCAGACAGGATGTTGAGGCTGCTCAAGCCTAAAGGTACCCTGTGTTCCAGATTTTCCAGTGGTGGACTGGAATATGCAGCCCTGCATACACGCCAGGTGCCTGTTATACAAAGCTACTCGACACGTATCGCGTGCTCCAGCGTGTCCAGCCGGCTCATGGTCTAGGCAAGTCCAGAGGTGATTTGCATTGCCGTGGGTGTCACAGCGTACAACTCGTTTGACCTATCTTACCTATCGCTGTCGTCAGCCGAAGACTTCATTAGCGCTTGAAGGGGCAAGTAATATGCTGAGGTCCAAGACCGTTCAGCTGCAGGAAAATTCAGACAGAAGGCCGGCTACGGTCTTGATACGCCTGATAAAATGCGGTGCGATGACAACAACTTAGGCGACGCCATAATCTCGCTTCAACACTGCCCTAAAAGTGCTGCGGATGACGTACAGGCAAGGGTCACAACGTCCGCCTTGGCTGAACATGATTGGCCTGGTTGCTTATTTGACTAAGCGAGGCGTGTCTGGCGCTGCGCAACCGACTCTTCCAAAGCGAATGACGAAAGCGAGCGTTACGGCATACCTGGCCTTGTGTGCCAGTGTGTGAAAGTGTGATGGAGTGTGACGGTTGCCAGGCAACATGTGAATGTATATGACTTATGTGCCTAAACACCATTGTTTGAACCCTCATCGAAAGGGATTGAATGAGTCTCATAGATAAGTATGAAAACATCTCAATGTGCAGGTTTATGTGGGCAACGCCCTGGTATCACAAAACGGCCAAAAGACCTCAAGAAAAGACATGAAGGCTGTCTTGCTGAATACAACCACACATACTCAACGCCAGCGCATGCCCCAGAGGCCAAAATGCCGTTAGGCAGAATACACTTTGCAACTGAGCGCCCCCGCACACCCTGAACGTTGTACAACCCTAGCCAACCACCACAGCAGCAAGCTTGACCGGCAAATTAACACAGGTCAGTACCACCCCTGAGGAGAGCAACGCTCACAACGTCAACCTATGTAGGCTGGACAACAAGGTCACCACAGCACTAAAGCGGGTTGGCTTTCTCTTTGCTGCCGTCTAGACCATCAAGGCAAGGAGCTTTGTGACCTCAGCAGCCATGATAATACATCAATGGGTTGCAGCACAAATCTCCTCCGTCCACACTCATGGCGTATGGTGTGGCATGCAATGTGATGATGTTATTTGCCGGCTGACCATGGTAATGTAAGCATAAGCTCAGGGATGAAAGGCACCGTTGCATGACCTGCCAAAGGTTCTGTTGTGACAAGCACAACATTGTGTTGACATTTGTGCAGATCCCAAACAAGGTGGTATCAACATGACACCAATGTGAGAATGATTGCACAGGAAGCAAGCCGAATCAATCTGAGTCCAAAGTGGCGTTTCGGGGCTGTGCATCACTGCTTCACTGACAATCCAACATAATCAAAGTGAGCACACAGAACAGCATAGGCTTAAGCAAGCTTGCAGCTGGTCCATGTTTCTACCCAAGCGGTGCCAGTGCATTTGCAGCGCCATGCAGCAGTCAAAATCAAAGCCTCACACTTAGGTAAATTCAATGCAGCCAGATTTGGCATCATGATTATGCAACACTTACAACACATGCAGCTGACGTTAGTTTGCTGCAGCCGTCTGTGGATAGCTTGCCTTTGCTCTCATTGAGGCAGTAAGCCAGAGATGATGCAGAGTGCCAACATGATCTCACCCACAAAGGGTCAGTCATGATGGGGCAGGCAATGTCAATGCACACTCTAGCTGCTGACTGGCGTCTGCTGCTGAAGCTTGCTCATTTTCTTCTTCCCCAGTTTCAACCTTAGCAGCACTCCCAGCTGCTGCTGCTGCATGGCGCTCTTGGCAGGGAAGCGGTCTCTGCAGCACTCACTTGGGACTGGCAGGAGTGGAGGGAAGCCAGATGTTGCATGAGCCACTCCTTGAGCAGACTGGTGTCTAGCCTAGAGCCTGGTAAAGCCTGCACCACAAAGATTCAGATGTCCATTGGACATGTGAGCATTTTGGCGGGAAGCGGTCTCTGCAGCACTCACTTGGGACCGGTAGGAGTGGAGGGAAGCCAGATGCTGCATCAGCCACTCCTTGAGCACACTGGTGTCTAGCCTAGAGCCTGGCAAAGCCTGCACCACACATGTACATAATAAATGATGGTAACAGTAATAATACTCATAAGAACAACAATAACAGTTGTTCTGATCATAAAAATCAATAATATGCACGTTTTCTGGCTCATAATGAAATAGGTACGTCCAGGAACCCTACAAAGGTACAGATGTTCAGCATTGGTCATATAGACAAGAGACTTTGAGCCAGAGCCAGTGGACTCTGTGTTGATCATGCCCATTTTAGAGTCTTGCAAGAATGCACAGGTGAGGCTTAGTACCATCACCAAGCACATGCTGGCAGTCAAGCAAGCCATCAGCATGATGCCAGGTCACATGTGCAAGTGGTCCAAGAAATGGCGGGACTCCCATTTCTGGGAAAGACAAATGCGAGTCAGTAATGCCTACTCAATTGGTACCTTGAGCACTGTCTGTGCCTTACACCAATCATTGGTGCAAGCCTAGCCAAAAGCAGCATAATGTTGACAAGTTGTGAGCAATCTAGCTAAATACCAAGACAGTTGCAGAGTCTAGCAAAAGCATGGGAGCGTCAAACATGACACAAGAAGCAATTTGGCAGTCTGAAGTCTGCATAGCTTTGCAAAACCATTTGACATGCATCTTAGCCTTTGCTCATTGGGAGATGACCTGATATACTGAACCACTTCCCACTAAGAAACATTTCGCCCGGCTGACCAGAACTTGAACATGATACCTGAGTCTGTCACCCAATAGCTCAACTTTTGGTCAAGATGGGGGAGACGTTGTTTCCGGCGGGTTTTATGACAGTAGGAACCAAACGTCTTTGCATGCAGCCTCGCTCAGTAGCCTGGTGACCTCAATCGTGACTCCATGAATGTACATGTGTGCCACTGGCGGAATCTGCATCTTTTCATGGACATGTACACATGTGAAGCAAAGGGTGAATTGTAGACATATGGGAAATCTTTGTTGATGATAGCCAGCAGAGCTTTCCCCGCTTACCCAGCATGCATCCTTTGCTCCACACATCTACAAGAACATGCAGATCAAGCCCAGCACAGCATCACAGATGCTCATCAGCATGACTTTGACAAACTGTTTAATGTTCCATCCAAGCTGTTGCCCAGGTAAGCTACTCTGCAGCAACCATTGGGCACGACAGCCAGATTGACAACGCAGTGATTGATGTGATGGTCTGGTGCAATGAAAAGCAAAACTGGCTACAATTCACATCAACCTCATTCCCTTCTGCCAACCGTGTCATCAACTCTTGCAGTGCTGTACGAGTCCAACGCACTTGCTTGCCATTCAGGCCTGTCAAAACCATAATTCTTGCCAAGAGGCTCTTAGAGCCCAAACCTTCTGGGTATGGGCTTAGGCTGCATTGCAAGCTTGACCTCAAGCTGCCGACTTGTTGCAACAGGGATCAGCTCATGCAAGGCATACATAACACTGCATGAGCTCAAGCCTGAGCAGATTGCCTCATCCACTTGCCCGAGGACCACCAAGTAGATGAGGTAGACTGCACAGGCTTGAGCTCATGCCAGTCTTATGTATGCCTTGCATGAGCTGACATCAACAGAACATAGACACGCTCTGGTGCTTGGTGACGCTTGGGTCACCTCATGATAGGCATAACACAGAACTTGTTTGGCCTGCACCAACGTCTGAAACCAGCTGAAACATTAGGTCTGATGACAGATAGCTAGCATGCACATAGTCTCAGGAGGCTTGTTTGAGACAGGTGCACAGCTGTACTGTGCATCATAACACTGCAGCAAAGCACATGGAATGCTTTGCCCTTTGCCATCTGGGATTGTGTTTTGAAGTGGAAAGCTGTCCAGCAGGCAGTCCAATTCTCAACAGGCTTGAAATCAGGCCAAGAGTGTTGAGGTTGTAGCATTGGAAAAACCTGTGCCACTGCAGTATTTTGGTGAGCTTGGACCTCAAAACCACAGCTGCTTTTGGCGGGAAAACAGCTGTTTACACACGCACACTACTGTTCTACGCTACTTGTGGAGGCTATGCAGTGTGAAAGGGGATTTACAGCCTCTGTAGGCATTGTAAGACCAATGACATGACTCCGACTTCATTATGCAGTCAGGCAATTCCACAAACAAATTTGGAGGGAAAACGAAATTCATTGGTTTAAAACAATGGTTTTTTTAATGAATAATTTCACTGAGTCATGGCGTGCATTTGCATATTGCTGCAGATATGCTATTCACAAACACATCATTGCACAGCACAAGCTTGCAGTGTTTTTTGTCATAGTCACTATGACATAGTGTGTGGAAGTTGAATAATTATTGCGGCGGTACGCGTGATTTTTTGGGTGCGTTGGATACGTCTTGCGGATTCGGGTGGATACGTTGGATACGGCAGCGGTGCGCAGGTATTCGACTCGATTCGATATGTTTAATGTCCTGGGGGGCAACTGGGACCCAACAGACAAAAAATTCAGTTCAGTGAATCAAGAAAGGTGTCTGTGATGTCTGATACAGCTCATAGCATGCATGTGTAAATACATATGTGGAATCCTGCCTAGACGTGTTGAAATTGTTGTACATCCTTGCACAACCAAAAGTGTCTGTAAAAGTCAGCATAAAAACGGTGATAAACCAACTTTAGTTGCCAAATGCACCAATGTATATGTGCCTAAAAGGTCAGTACAAAGACTCAAGTTGCACTAAACTTGGGCATCTGGAGCTGTAGTTGCCCCATGCCTCCTGCATGTGCGTGTCTTGTCAGCGTGGCGGAACTTCAATGAAGATCCTCTGTAAAAAGGTTTGTGGCCCTTTGACTTCAGGGTGTCAAAGTCTTCAGACATGTCTTGCCTTTGCTTTTGTTGCAATCTTGTCAGATCATCGTCATAACTGAGGCTGACTTCTTTGAGGTGCTTTGCATGCTGTGCTTGTCATTCATCGACCTGCAGGTGCGCAGGTACATGTAGGGTGCGTATGCCATGTGCAGGTGCGGGGAGGCCACGTGCAGGTGCGGCGGCCACGTGGTGCAGTGATAGACGCAGCCGTTATGCAGACACTCGGTGATAGCGCTGCAACGTCGCAGGCAGGACGCAAAGAAGATCAGGTCCAGGAACAGCACGTTGCCCAACGCATGGCGCGGCCGAGCGCCGGCAGCAGCACCCGAGCGAAAGAAGCACTTCGGAATCAGCGATGTTGTGCCTCCGGAGGTCATATGCCGGGCTGAAGCAGCACAGGGACCTCGAGTGATAGAGTACAGCAACCATGTACGTCCGTCCTTGGCTAGCCTTTGTCCGTAACTCAGACCGCCTGGTGCGACTTGACTGCGAAATGGAAAGCTGTGACATTTCGTGCATAGCGCACTTGTCATTCTCGCAGCCTGTGCTCGTGAGCTCTCTGTGTCAATGGCATCCGATCAGCCACTTCGACCCAAAACTCGACAAGAGATGAAGCTTCGTGCGCTTGCTATGTACAGGAGCAGGAACGTGTCCTCAACTTTCACCGCTTTATCATATGAGCCAAAGCCGGGTACTGGTGGAGGCTGCTCATACGCAGCTTATGTTGTGGATCCCGCTAAGCATGCTGGTTGCTGGCTGACCTTCCCATCTAGTTTTGCTCTCTGCTACTGACTTGCGCGACTTTATCATGGCCGGATTCAAAGTTTGGTTGTTCGAGCCAGAAACGAAAGAAGGTTTTGTTCCCAGAGCACAACATGCAGTCTTTAGCAGTCAAGGAGTGCATGTTGACAGATGCATTGACTCCACCACTGGACAAACCACAGCTGCCAGCAGTGATGACAACAGAGCAGCTCAGATCCAGTGGGAAGTTGGCGTCATGGACACATCAAGTGACTGCACAACAAGATGAGCAAGCCACTGAATTGCTCCTCACAGTGGCCATGATCCTTGGTAATGATTTGCATTGTTGTGAGGTTGCAGCTCAGATGTCATGTGCTCATTTTCCTGTTGCTTATGCACAAGCTTCACATGCTCAAGGCTTACATGGCATTTACAACTGCAGCCTTATTGCTCATGTGCTGGTGATTGTATGAGTGTTAGGACTATGCTATACAAGCAGCAAATCCTTGTGCATCAAGCGCTTGTGTGTCATTTCAACGCTACATAGATTTGCAGTATAGAGCCATTGTGGCAGCTCATGTTCTGCACATGTTCTGCAGAGGTGGCAAGGCACTGGAAATTGCCTCTCACAGCAGAAAAGTATAGAGCAATCGATGAGCAGCTGCCAGGATATGGCATAGCTCTTCACAAGATACTGCTGCTGCAGAGTAAGCCCATCAGTTTCAGCAATTTTCCATCTGTTGCATGTGGGTGGAAACATACTGTCGTGTGTGTAGCACATGCCAACATCACCTACATGGCAATGGAAAACTCTTGTTTGTGGTGTCAGACTGTTCATGATACCTGCTTTGCATCTCAAGCATGTGTTCTCAAGCAACTTTGTTGCAGCCTCAATCAGAGGCCTTGCAGCTGCTTGAGCATTTTGCAGGCTATGTCAAGACCAGGAGATATGCTGCACAGCTGTGCTCCACAGTGGCAACTCAAGCACCTGAACAGAGCCGTGTGATCGTTCATGGTGAGGCACATCCTATAACCACGCCTGTGACTTGTTGCCATCATAGCACAGAGATGGACAGCTGTTGCTTGTCAATATGCTGAGAACTGATTTTGCTGCTGCTATAAGGCTTGTCACACATGTGTTGTAAAGCTGTGTTGCAGACCGATTTGCATTCCCAGTCAGTGTGCTATACTGCAGATGATGCAGGTGGAGATGCAAGAACATGGCTGCACAGAGTCAGCAATGCAATTGCAGGTGCTCTGCTCTTTGCATGCTTTGCAGTACAGCGCTTGGAACACGATTCACAGAATGTGCTTTCTTGCCTGTAATGGTTGCATTTATCTATCCTATTGGCATCTGGCCATGTTGTGCTGAGTTGCGCACACTCATTTCAGCCTGAATGGAGTGGGCAGCTGCAATTCATATCAAGCTGATGGTGTCCTTATTCTTGCTGATTGATACCTATACTGCAGGCTCAGGTGGCGGTCCTTCCAGCATTGAGGGCTCTACACAGGAGCTGGCTTTGCAAGGTGATGAGCTTAGTGATGTTTGGCAATCAAAACATTGGGTACCTGTGGTCTCGTGTCCTGCTGTCATATGCTTCCTATCCTGTGCATACTTGGAAGTATGCACACAAGCAGGCACTCATGTCATGATGCAATTGCAGATATACCCTGCAATGTTGAAATGTTGTTGTGTGCAAATTGTTTGTTCAAACACTGCGCTGTGCCTCACTTTTGCAATGGTCCAGGTCCACATGAGGGCACTGCCAGAACCTTATCTAGGCAGGATGCTGGTGCTCAAGGTTTATTGCTGATGTGCTGCTGCTTTTCCCTGCATTCACAATAGCATGTCTACTGCTGTCAGGCCTTGAGCTGTTTAGCTGTGAGCTCCTGTACAGCAGCATGGCTCCTTCTGTAGCAGCATCAACAATGTTGCACTGTGATGCAGGTCTCACTATGCAGCCTGGCCCAAGTCTGGACATGGGCTTGCCAGGAGCTTCTGAACAAGGTCTGCCTGCTCAAGGTATGGTGTACTGTTCAACTGTTTTGGAGCCTTTTGCATATAATGCTTTACATCTATGGCTTTTGACACTGAGCAACCAGCTTTATGTAGCATTGTCCTATCCATTCTCCTGCTGCTTATGATCTGTTGCTACACACCATCTGTGCTTGACACACATACAGCATCATGCTGTAGACATATGTTCTTGTAGCAATGGTGATGTTTTAGACTGCAATAATGCAGAGCTCATGCCTTTGGCATATCAGCTGTATGTCTTGCCTGTTCTGTTGTCTTTGCAGAGGTGCTTTTGCTGCACACAGAGTGTGACAAATGTGTGGCATGCAGAAGGTGCCTTTGGTAGTCTACCAACACAACCTGGTCAAGGCATGTATACTCAGGGTAATGATGCTGCTTTAATGCATTGCAATGAATATTTGGCCATTGTATGCTGTGCAAGCCTCACTGCCTTGCATTCTGTGAGCTGGGCTATCAAATTTCACCTGATGATCTGGCTTGTAGGTCAGTCTGTGATGAGTCAGGATCAACATGTGCCTGGTCATGCATCACAGGAAGCTGACATGTCACTGCCTGGGCCATCTGCGCCAGCCTTTGATAGGAGGTACAGTACTCTCAGCCTGTGTGGATGCTACCATTTGCATCAGACCAATGCGCTTATCTTGCAAGCAGTGCATTTTTTGAAAGGTTATGTATGCTGCACCCCTGACTACAAGAGAGCCAGGAGCGGCACACACCCACCAGGGACGCCTCACAGAGCAGGTGCAGCAGGTTCCGGTAAGCTTGTAATGCTTCCAATTGTCTCTTGTGTGACCTGCTCAAGCACTGAGCTTCCACAGGTGCTGATGCAGGTCATCTTGGAATTAGTGCTGTTGCCAATGACTCTCAAGCTGTCAGACATGTCACAGTCCCACAGACAAATTTTGCTCAGGTACAACTGAAGGCCAGTCGACATCAACAGACACACTTGACAGTCAAGTCACTGACTTTCAAGCCAGCATGGTTAGAAATAAAGTGCCTGGCCTGCATAAGCTGGACATCATGGACAACACAACTGCAGTGTGCACAACATCTGAAAAAGAGCTGTTCTTTGAAGTGTATAATAAGCATAAGACCAGACAAGGACCTCATTGGTCTCGCATGTTGGGAGAGGACAACCGCATTGTCACAGAGTCATGGCACCAAGGTCAATATGACATTAAGTGGAAAACAGTCCCATTACTGAAGCATTTGCTAGGGACTGTGAGTGTGCCAACAGTGTTGCATGATCCAATTGTCGTCTTGCTTTGCTACAGGATCAGTCTGATGCAGCAGCAACTGAGTTGCATGGCCCACCTGTTGCAGTCTTGCATCAGCAATCACATGGCCCAGCACCTCCTCACAGCGCTGCGGCTTTGGACCAGCGGGGTATAGCTAAGCGGCTGCCTGGGACCTTGGACACAAAGAGAGAGGGCATATCTGCTGTCAGAGCATCGGCCACAGCCACCATGGGGCAACGCACCCCTATCACAGCCTCCAAAAGCACCTGGCAGGGGAGCTCCTGGTTGTGGTCGGAAGTGTCCAAAGTGCAGTGACAAAGTCGGCAGCTTCATTCCTCTTGTAAAGAGCAAGCATGGCCAGAAAGATGATCATGCACTGTGCAAGAGCTTCCTGCAAGATGTGGAGTTGTGGAAGCATTGGTTCACCATCAGAGGACAGGCATACAGCCTTCAGCCTGCACCATGAAGCCTTATTTTGCTGCTGCCGTCTGATTGCAAGTTGCCTGCGGATAAACTTGTGGAACTGGCTGCCTTACTGTGCAGCATGCAATCTGCGATAGACCTGGTTTTTAAATTTTGTTGATGCTGTTGACTGATACACTGAGCTTCACAATACTGTCTGATTTGAGTGTATGACAATGTGTTAGGTGTTAGCCTGTATCTCATGCCATGCTCTCGTGTTAATTGTGTCTGGCAGCCTTACTGTGCAGCATGCACTCTCTGATACAGTCTGGAAGTGTTTTGAAGTTGTTTCTGATGCTATTGACTAATACACTGAGCTTCACAATACTGTCTAATGTGAGTGTATGACCGAATGTTACGTGTCAGCCTGAATTTCTTGCCATGCTTACAAATTTAATTTAGTTGTGTCTGGTGATTTGAGTACTTACCTTCACATTCACTGTTTCGGTGTCAGATTTCGACTGATAATTTCCGATGGGGTATGCATCATGGCTTCCGAACGGGGTTTCAAGCGGCTCCGGGCCCATTTAACAGTGAACCCTCCCCCCGAATTAACCTAATTCGCCCGGCGCATGTTTCTTCGGGAATTTATCCACAGCCGGGTTGACCAGATTCCAGCCGGATTGACCGTAGTTTCTCCGTCACGTGACCGCCGCTCAGAAAGAGTACACGGCGGTGCCAACTCACGGAGGAACGGCACGGGTTGAACAAAGTCTGCTTCAGGGCAAAGGTAACAGAGCAAGCGCATCAAGCTATTGCATTGGAGAAAATTATGGTGCATACTTGTGTTCAGCGCGCTTTTTGAGTTACACGCTGCATGTCTGCGCCGTATGTCAACGTGCCGAAGGGATGAACAAGCAGCACTCTCAAATTTTGTGCAACTATAGCAGGTCGGGGTCATTACCCTCCTGAGCAACAGTAAGCCACAACGTGCAGCTAGACAAATTTGCTTCAACAGGGCAAGCTTGTGTACTTGGTCACAACTGACTGTGAGCAGGTCTGCTCTTTTACAGCTGCTGCTATGACTTTCTTCTTGCCTTCCCAGTGACACACAGCTAGCACAGTACTCTTTGTCATATTTCTATTAGGTTCAAATGACACTGTTGTCCAGGCAGGATGGCGCAGCAAGCGCTGCATAATGCCCAAGCCAGGCTTGACAAGCTTCAGATGGCGTATGATGAAGCTTTTATTACGCTAGAGGCCAACCCCTCCAGTGGCCTCAAGAGAGAGCACTTTGAAGAGCTGAAAATTTCACTTCACAAGGCAGAAGATACTGTGAACAACCTAGCAACAACTGCGAGCACCTCAGGTCGGCATTTCTGGCTTGCATTTCCTTTAACAAACAATTCTGCATACTATGTCAGTTGACACGTTTTGGTGCTGACATTTGTTTCATGCACAGGACTAAGTGATGTTGGGCGTGATGAGTACAAACGTGACATGGCAAACTTGAGAGCTATGATCAGTAGACCTACCGTGATATCCACAACAACACTTCAAGAACTGGGAGGTCAAGCCAACAAGAAATCAAAGATGGTGATTCCATTGCCACCAACAGATGCTTTGGCTTGGGAGAGCCCAGTTTGGGCACAGGTCACCAACTCTAGCGTCCAGCTGTTAGAAGCTGATAAGGGTCAACAGAAAGGGCTGCAGTCCCTCTTTGCTGATCTGTTGCCCACAGCCCCAGTCAACACGCCGTTTGTATTTCATGATGTGCACACAAGGCCCTCCGTTTGCGGCAATGATCTGAAGCCTGATGTTGTCATGGGCCTTCGTGACAAGCCTTGCATTCCCCTTACCACAGCTGCCATCATTGACTTCAAGCGGCAGGGTGGAGGCTATGACAATGATGAGAATGTCGGCAAGGCCATCACATATGGCAGGGTGTTCTTGCAACAGTTGCCCCGGAGTTTGCGGAGCACGGTTTTGGTAGGGCTTACAGATTTGTGTAGCATTACGTTGGTTCTTGTGAGGCTTGATTTGAGTGTTGAAGGCGCAGAAGAGCTGTCTTTTGAGAGGTCTGCACAGTTGCCTGACGTCAGGCACACCCTCCTCCAGCTGCTTAGTTGTGAACCACAAAGGTGGTTTGTTGAGATGCCAAACCTTGGTCCAAGCATCCAAGTCATGGGCTTCTTGGGTTCTGGAGCAACAAGCCATGTGTATGAAGCTTCTGCAGGCGGACAACAGGTGATGTCCAACAATATACATTTTGTGTTGCAGCGCCAAGGAGATTTTTATTTTTCCTCACCATTTGCGATTTCAAACAATGGCACAAAGCCAACATTTGTCATGACAGCATGCAAGTTTGCTTGTGCTTGTGATCAACATGTTTGCCAAGATGAGGTCATGTTGCAAACATTGTTTCACAAGTAGTCAGGATGCGTTCGAGCTCAATTTATTCATAAGGTTGTAGACATTTTGGTTGTGTGCAATGTGTGCAAAGTCTGCAGGAGGTGTGCATTGAGTGTCCACGTCTGCTAAATTCTCTGGACCTACCCCATAATGACAACATGTTATTCACGCTGTGTGCTCTGGACTGCTAGATTGTTGCCAAGGTGCCCTTCACCCGAGACCTTTCTCAAGAGTGCACAACTTTGCAATCCTTGCAAGGCATTGCCGGCATCCCCAATCTGTTGTGCGATCAGTGCGTTTGTGACAGCATACTGATGAGGCCTGTGTTGGCCCCTTTGACAGCTGGGGTGTTTTTTGTGCACAATCT
>JAABUV010005665.1_pt1 | contig 14086 bp, 13 predicted proteins | sample 5559971 | NCBI WGS metagenome assembly JAABUV01 (sample SAMN10711881, study PRJNA513362) | rock metagenome | isolation source: Antarctica rocks | place: Antarctica: Victoria Land, Knobhead nord | collected 2015-12-19
CGGAAAAACATGCTTCGACGTATCCATTCCAACTCGGCTAATCTGGTCCACGGACGGTCTCCTTTGTCTGAGATCAACACCGACCTCATTCTGGCACACCCGATGCCGCCGGGGGCCGTCCACACCAACAGCAGGTGCGGCCATCGATGCGCACGCTGGTCTCGTCCGAGCAAATCACGCGGGCGCGGCGCAGCCGGGCGAGAATGGCGGCGACATCGGCGTCGACGCGCAGCTTGCCCCGGCGGAACGCGGCGTCGAGCGCACCCTCGCTGATGGCCAGGCCGAACAGCTCGCCCAGCAGCCGGCTCAGCCGTTGGTAGCTGATCGCGTGCACGAAGCGCAGATACATCGCCAAAGCTACGATGCCCACGCTGAACGGCGTGCCCGGCTCCAGGCCCTCCGGCACCGGCGCGAGCGTCGTGCCGCCGCAGCAGCGGCACCGGCCCGCATAGCGCTCCACCCGCGTCACCACCGGCGCGACCTGGGGCAGGTCGATCTTGTCGTAGCGCCCATGCAGGACATGGTCCGCCTCGGCCAAAGCCGCCTGGCAGTGCGCGCACCGCACCGGCCGGGCAGCGACGGTCTCGTCAGGGTTCTCAGCCAGTACCCGTCCGCCCCCCATGCGGCCCAGACTACCTGGGCACGGGCCACGGCGCTTGGCCTTTTCTGCCCGGTTCGGCTTCTTGCCCTGCGAGGGCGGCAGGCTGGAGTTGTCCGGCGTCCTCGAAGGCGCCCCGAGCCTTGCTTCCAGCTCTGCCACCCGTGCTGTCAACGCCTGAACCTGCGCCCACAGCGCCCGGATCAGCGCGTCCTTCTCCTCATGCGTCAGTTGGCTGAGATCAGGAAGTGCGGTCATCCCAGCCTTGAATCCCAACCATCCCAGTCACGTCAAGCCGCATCATGCACCGCGCCGCACACTCCAAATCGACAGGGGGAGATGAGCAGCTACGAAGCTTGCTGCACCATTGCTTTTAAGAACGTCGTTCGGAACTGTGACGTGGTGCTCGTGGCGGGCGGCCTACAAAGGCGGCAGCGCTTGAAGCCCTGTTGCAGACTGGCGTCGTCTGCGGCCCCTGGTGATCGACGGCGACGCTGCGAACGCATTGGTTAAAGATCCGCCTTGCGGACGCGGACCACAGCCAAGCAGCGCTGCGCGCGTTGACTTCAGCGCGTGTGGGCGCGTACCGTGGCGCCAGATGTCAATGCGAAGAGTTTTCGGGTCGCGGCATGAGGCGCTTTACGCCAAATGATCTCCTGGACATAAGGATCGGCTTCGGATGATGGGACAGACTGTTACGCTTGACGCCGCGGATGCAGGCTCCTTTACGGCCTACCTATCGCTTCCGAGCTCTCAAAGCGGCCCTGGGATCGTCCTGCTGCAAGAGATTTTCGGCGTGAACGCGAACATGCGGGCCGTCGCGGATGCCTATGCCGAAGAGGGCTACGTGGTGCTCGTGCCCGACTTGTTCTGGAGACTCGAGCCGAATGTTGAACTTGGGTTCGGCGACGCCGACATGCAGAAAGCGCTGTCGCTCAACAAAAGATTTGACGTGGCAAAGGCAGCCGAGGACATCACCGCATCCATCGCGGCATTGCGCGGCATGGCGGCCTGCACCGGCAAGGTCGGTGCGCTCGGCTTTTGCCTGGGCGGCCGGCTCGCGGTCCTAGCGGCGGCGCAATGCGGCGTGGATTGCGCGGTGAGTTACTACGGGGTCGGCATTGAGGGCATGCTGGACGCGGCGGCCGAGATCGCCGTCCCGCTCGCGCTGCATTTCGGCGCCAATGACGCCCATGTTCCGCCCGAGGCACTGGCGCAGATCGCCGCACGCCTGTCTGACCATCCTGGGACCGAGATCCACGTCTATCCGGGAGCCGGGCACGGGTTCGCCGCCCCTGGACGCGCTGCCTTCAACAAGCCGGCGGCGATGATGGCGCATTCCCGGTCAATCGCGCTGTTCCGCCGGGTGATGGGGCCGTATTACGACCTGGGCGCGTTGTGGGACAAGCATTGCGAGTACGAGTTCGGGCTGCGCGACGTGGCCCGCACCATGTCCACCATGGTGCCGGAACCCTATGTCAATCACATCCCGACCATGACGGGCGGCGTCGGCTACCGTGAGCTGTATCGGTTCTACCAGCACCATTTCGTGGACAGCAATCCGTCCGACACGAGACTTGTCCCCATCTCGCGCACCATCGGCTCCGACCGGGTCGTGGATGAGATGCTGTTCAGCTTCACGCATGACCGGGAGATCGACTGGATTCTTCCGGGCGTGGCACCCACCGGGCGGTTCGTCGAGGTGCCGCTGCTCGCCGTAATCTGCTTCCGGGGCGACAAGCTGTATAACGAACATATCTATTGGGATCAGGCGTCCGTGCTGGTACAGGTCGGACTGCTCGACCCGGCCCTCTACCCGGTGACAGGGCGGGAGCAGGCGGCGAAGCTGGTCGATCCCGCCCTGCCGTCCAATACGCTCAACCCACGTTGGGACCGCAGTGCGCCAGCCGCCCATCTGGAGGTGGCTGCCGCCGCGGAGTAGAAAACCCCATTCGAAATGACATCAAGCATCATTCGAACAACGTTGCCGCCTCCTCAAGGGCGCTTGCCCAAAGCCGGAACTTGCGACACGTTCCCTTCATGACGTCGTCAGAGAACGATGCGACGTAAGCAAGGGAACGCCACATGCATATCCGCGTCGTCAGTGCCGCATTCGCGCTGAGCCTGTTTGCCGGAACCGCCCTGGCAGCCGGCCCCAAGACCGTCCCGGCCCCGGCTGCTGCCGATACTTGCTTCAAACCATGGACCGCGCAGACCAAGTATTACCAGTGGCCGGCCAAGCCCGGCCCATTCAAGGTGGCGCTCGTCAATGGGTTCGTCGGCAACACCTGGCGCATTCAGATGATCAAGACCGCGAAGGCCTACGCCGAGCTCCCCGAGGTCAAGAAGGACCTGGCCGCGTTCAGGGTCGTCAGCACCGGAACCGATGCCGCCGCCCAGCTCGGCGCGGTCGAGGACTTCATCAACCAGGGCTACGACGCGATCATCGTCGAGGCCGTCAGTCCGACCGGGTTCGACCGGGTGATCAGGCAGGCCAACGCGAAGGGCGTAATCATTGTGCCGTTCGACAACGCGCCAGCGTGGTGCAGGGATCAGGGGTATGTGTGCACTGACCCCAGCCCCGTCTGGGGTCAGGCGACGCGGACGTAGCTTGGGCGTCCCAGCTCGAGCATGCGGTTGAGCGCGTGGACAGCGACCGCCACCTCGGTCCGCCGACGCTCATCCGTATGCGCGCGCAACTCGTCGCCGATCACCTGTTTCCACCGGCTCATAGTGGCTTCGACCCGGGCTCGCCTGTTGTATCCAGACGCGTTCTGCCACGCCATGCGCCCGTGCTCGGCAATGTGCTGCAGGTGGCCGTCCCGCTGCGTCGGTGCGGTCTCGGCCGTGTCGCTCGGCACGGCGCTTGCGCGTGGCGGGACAACCACAGCCGCTTCAGGATGCCGCTGGGTGACACTGTCGTAAACGCGATCCTGGTCATAGCCACCGTCGCCGGTGAACGACGCCACGGGTCCTGCGACTTGATCGAGCAAGGGACCGGCTTGCGACGCGTCGTCCACGTCCTTGGAGGTCAGCGTGGCGGCCACGATCCGGCCGGTGCCGGCGTCCACGCCCAGGTGCAGCGCCCGCCACGACCGGCGTGTCGCCGTCCCGTGCTTTTCCAGCAGCCACTCGCCCTTGCCGCAGAGCTTCAGGCCCGTGCTGTCCACCAGCAGGTGAAGGGACTCACCGCCAGCCCCAGCGCCGGCGTTCCCCGGCCGCGGCACGTCCAGCGTCGCCGCACGCCGGCTCAGGGTCGTGTGGTCCGGCACGCGCAAGCCGAGGCCGAGCAGGCCGATGACGGAGCCGATCAGCCCCTCGGCTTGCCGGTAGGGCAGGCGGAACACTGCGCGCAACGTGAGCGCCGTCAGGATGGCAAGCGGTGAATACCAGGGCTGCCCACCGCGGGTCGTGCGTGGCTCGGCCGCCCACGCCGCGATCGCCTCGTCGGTGAACCACACCGTCAAGCTGCCGCGTTGGCGCAGGCTGGCGTCGTATGCCGGCCAGTTCGTCACCCTGTGCTGCTGGCGCGGGATGTGATGGCGGCGGTCCTGGTTCAGCTTGAAAGGCAAGATGGGCATCCGGGGTTGGGGAGAGCGATCCCCTACGTCACCCAGCGCCTCAGCACCACCGCCCGATCCATGCACCACGCTAACGCGACTGGTAGACCGCCAGGATGTCCGGATTGTTCATGCCGCGACGGCGTGAGCAGCGTCTTCCTCAACTGTCGTTGCCGGCCCCGAATACCAGTGCTCGAACAACGGCCTGAAAGTGCCATCGAGCGTCCGCGTTCGAGTTTGCAGTGAACCGCGCTGAGTTCCGGCGTTTGGTGGCTCAAGGTGACCGTGCGCTGGCGAGCGGCAACGTTCCGGCGCTGCGGCAGGCGTATTTTGGAATCCTGCTCGGGCAGATCCGTGTTGGGTCGGATCTGGTCGGGCCGGAGCGGGCGTCGTTGATTCGGGCCTAACGCGCAGCTCCAGTCCCGTGCCGAAAGAATCAGCAACGCCCAGTTCTGCATGGCTCGTGCCTCGGTCGGCGTGATGACGCAATCGGGCCACACCGGGTCGGGCAGCCCTCTCCCTGCCCAGTCAACTCACGCATGATAACGTCCTTTATCATGCGTGAGATGTTGCGCCCGGGGCAGGGGCCGTGTAGCGTCCGCGTCATGAACGTCATGGTGCCCATCCCCCACGACCTGGCCGCCCGCTTCGGCTCCGAAGCCGAGCTGGGCCGCCGCGTGGTCGAGGCGCTGGCGCTCGAAGAGTACCGCGCTGGCCGCCTGACCCGCCCCGAGCTGCAGCAGGTGCTGGGGTTCGCCACCCGCGGCGAACTGGACGGCTTCCTCAAGGACCACGGCGTGGTCGAGGGGATCACCGTCGAGGAGTTCGACCGCCAGATGGAGGATTTGGATCGCCAGGCCGCTGCGGACGATCTTGTCGCGAGGTTTCGGGCTTTCGCCGCCAGCCATACGCTCGGCGGTCTCGATATCAAGGACCTGATCAGCGAAGGCCGGCGGTAGATCGGCGTGAGCGCATGCGTGCTGGATGCCTCCTTCACCTTTCAATGGCTGTTCCAGGACGAGGCCTCCCCTGAGGGCTACGTCGCTCTCGCCGTCATCGGGCGTGAAGGCGCGGTCGTCCCGACACTCTGGTTTGTCGAGGTCACGAACGTGCTGGGAATGGCCGAGCGCCGCGGCCGGATAGAAGCGGCCGGATTGCAGAATGCCCTGCGTCTGCTGCGTTCTTTGCCACTGGTCGTCGATGGGCCGCCATCGCTCGCGTGGTCCGAACCGGTGCTGCAGCTGATGCGAGCGCATCGCCTGACTGCATACGACGCGACCTATCTGGAACTTGCCCATCGCCGCGGCCTCCCGTTGGCGACCAAGGACCGCGACTTGCTTGCCGCCGCCCCGGCCGTCGGCGTTCCCTTGCTCGCACCCTCGCCATGAACGACACCGCCAAACCCGCAGGGCCGGTCGCGACGGCGCAAAGCAGCAGCTTGGCGATACTTTCCTCTCCTGCCGTCGTGCCTGTGCTCATCGCCACAACTGGCGACCAGGCGAGCTGGCGCTACGTCGAGTTCTTCACAGCCAACATCCGCAATCCGAACACGCGCCGCGCTTACGCGCGCGCATGCAGCCGGTTCTTCGGCTGGTGCGGGGAACGCGGCCTCACGCTTGCCACGATCCGGCCGTTCGACGTGGCGGCATGGGTTGAGGGACTGCAGCAGGACCACGGCGCTCCGGGCGTGAAACAGCAGCTCGCCGCCGTGCGGATGCTGTTCGACTGGCTCATCACTGGCCAGATCGTCCCGGTGAACCCGGCCGCGGCGGTGCGCGGCCCCAAGCACGTCGTCAAGACCGGCAAGACGCCCGTCCTGGACGGCACGGAATGGCGCAAGCTCATCGACGCCATCCCGAACGACACCGTGCGCGACCTGCGCGACCGGGCGCTGATCGCCACCCTCACCTACTCCTTCGCGCGGATCGGCGCGGCGTTGAAAATGAAGGTCGAGGATCTTCGACCGAGGGGTGCCGGCTGGACCGTCCGCCTGCACGAGAAAGGCGGGAAACACCACGCCATGCCGTGCCACCACTGCCTTGCCGAGGCGCTGCACACCTACATCACCGCGGCGGGCATCGGCGAGGACCGCAGAGGCTTCTTGTTCCGCACGGCACGCGGGCATGTCGCAACGGCGCTTTCTGATCTGCCCATGGCCCAGCCTGACGCCTGGCGGATGATCCGGCGCCGGGCGGCGGCGGCCGGCATCACCGCGCCGATCGGCAACCACACCTTCCGCGCGACCGGCATCACTGCCTACCTCGGCAATGGCGGCGTGCTGGAGCACGCTCAGGAGATGGCAGCCCACGAGAGCCCCCGGACCACGAAGCTTTACGACCGCACGAAGGACCGACTCACCCAGGACGAGGTTGAGAGAATAAGATTGTAGCCCCGGCCGAGCCGCGCTGACCCGGCTATTCCACACCTCTATGGTATGTTGCTCGCCTTCATGCAGCCGCCTCGCGCTCTACCCTTCTCATACCAACCGCCTTTGACTCTGACCTGTCATCGCGAGGAGCGCAGCGACGTGGCGACCCAGGAACCATAGGCGCGGCCCTGGCGGCCCCTGGATTGCCGCGCCGCAAAGGGGCGGCTCGCAATGACAGCCTGATGCAACAGGTCAGAGTCAGAGGCACTTGGTATCAGCACGGAGCGTCGTCATCGCCGACCCACGGAGGCCTCGACCCAACACCTCTGTCACGAACCGTCCCTTGGCGGTGTGGCCTGCCTACCCAACTTTTGCCGTGGTCGCCTTGTCCGTTTTCCCGTCCGGCAATCATCTTGTCCGTTCTCCCGTGCGGGTGCCAGGGTTGGCGGACAGATCCGGGGTGGCCGGTCAAGGTTCGGACACTGCTACGGAAATAGGTTGGGCAGGTAGGCTGAAGGTTCACGCCGCTTTTGGGACCAGCATGACATCGTATCCCAGGTTGCTCAGGCGCTGGACCAGCTTGGTTGTTGAGCGCTTGCGGGCGACCTGGTCGAGGTAGCCCTCGCCCAAGTCACGGAAGTCCTCGCCCGTGCTCAGCATATGGAATGCGGCGATGAGCAGCTTGTGGGCGATGGCCATGATCGCCCGCACCGGGCCACGACGGGCACGCAGGCGGTTGTACTTATCGCGGTCGTAGCTGCCTTTGGTCCGCACCGCGGCCGAGGCGGCGGCGAACAGCGCCGACTTCAGGAACACGTTGCCCCTGCGCGTCCCAGCGCCTTTCTGCTTGCCCGCACTTTCATAGTTGCCCGGGGCGACCCCCGCCCACGCAGCCAGCCGGTGCGCGGTAGCGAACACGTCCATGTCGGTGCCGATCTCGGCGATGATCGCGGCCGCCGTCACCCAGTCCACGCCGGGGATTTGCATCAGCAGACGATGCTGCGCCTGATACGGTTCAAGCTGGGCGCCGATGCGGGCATCGAGTGCTTCCAGGTCCTGATCGATCGTCCCCAATGTGCGGAGCTGCATGCCGAGCAGGAAGCACTGGTGTTCGCGCCTGCGCCCGTCGAGCGTGGCTTCGAGAGCGGCGTGCTTGCGCCGCATCCGCCCGCGCGCCAGGCCCGCCATCTCGGTGGCGTTGTTGGTGCCGGCGGCGAGCGCCTCCAGCATGGCCATGCCGGAGACGCCGAACACGTCGCTGGCCACGCCGGACAGCTTGATGTTGGCGCCTTCCAGCAGCTTCAGCACCCGGTTGCGCACCGCCGTCCGGGTCTCGATCAGGGTGCGCCGGTGACGCACGAGCTCGCGCAGGTCGCGGATCGCCGGCGGCGGCACGAAACTTTTGGCGACCAGGCCGTGGCGCACCAGCTGCGCGATCCACTCCGCGTCCTTCACGTCCGTTTTGCGCCCGGGCACGGTCTTGATGTGGTGGGCGTTGCCGACGATCAGGTCGAAGTGCCCCTCCAGCACGGCATACACGGGCTTCCAGTAGACGCCCGTGCTCTCCATGCCGACGTGGGTGACGCCATGCTCGGCCAGCCACGCCCGCAGCGCCTCCAGCTCGCGTGTGGTCGTGCCGAAGCTGCGCAGCAGCTTCTGCGGCTTGCGCCCTGGTGCGCCGATCAGGACGCAGCAGACAACGCTGGCCTGGTGGACGTCCAGGCCGGCGCAACGTTCGAGAAAACATCCATAACCAGCAGCTGTCATAAGGGAACGGGGTGGTGGCCGCTGCGCTGCAGGCAAAGTCAGAGACTGTTGCTCGTGCTCGCCAAAGCTGGCGGCGACAAAGGATGGTGCCTGAAAACAGCGTGGACCGATCTGCTGAGCGGAGTTGAAACATCCAGTGTCCGTCGGCCTCTATACGACCATCAGGGCGGAGATGGAGTGCGGCACGCCAGCCGGCAACACAGGCACCCTATTTCCTCGCCATGATGGTGCGCGCCCTTGCGCGCGGTTGATCTGCTGCGGAAATAGAGCCAGAGCGCCACCAGTAGTAGAACGCCGACGCCCTATTTCCTCGCCATGATGGTGCGCGCGCCGCGCGCGGTTGATCTGCTGAGGAAATAGAGCCAGAGCGCCACCGGTAGTAGAACACCAGTGCCGAATTTCCTCCCCATGATGGTGCGCGCGCCGCGCGCGGTTGATCTGTTGGCGAAGTCGGGCTGCTGCCGGAGCCCTGGTTGGCGCGTTCGGGGGTGATCAGATTGGAGGTCGCCGCCATGTCGCTCCGCCCGCAAGTCGCCGTCCCGCCCGTGCCCGAGCAGACAGCCCGGGTCGCCCGTGCCGCGTTCCGGCGCGGAAACCCATACATGCTCCTGCGTGACCGGCTCGGGGCGGTGTTCGACGACGCCGGCTTCGCCGATCTCTACCCCAAGCTCGGCCAACCGGCTTACGCGCCCTGGCGCTTGGCCCTGGTCACGCTCATGCAGTTCCGCGAGGGCCTGAGCGACCGCCAGGCGGCTGACGCCGTCCGGAGCCGGATTGACTGGAAATATCTGCTCGCCCTCGAACTGGCCGACGCCGGCTTCGACTTCTCCATTCTGTGCGAGTTCCGTGGTCGGCTGCTCAAGCACGAGGCCGGTGGGCGCTTGTTGGACCGCCTGCTCGACGCCGCACGCGAGGGCGGTATGCTGAAAGCACGCGGGCGCCAGCGCACGGACAGCACGCATGTGCTCGCCGCCATCCGCGTGCTGAACCGGCTGGAGCTGCTGGGCGAGACGATGCGTGCGGCCTTGAACGCCGTCGCCGCGGTCGCGCCGGAGTGGTTGCGCGCTGTGGCGCTCCCGGACTGGCACGAGCGCTACGACCACCGGGTCGAGAACCCCCGCCTGCCCGAGGCCGAGGCCAAGCGCGAGGCCTACGCCGTGCAGGTCGGGGCCGACGGCTTCCTAGTCCTGGACGCGCTCGACCGTTTCGACGCGCCCGAGGAGGCGCCGGCGCTGCCCGCAGTCGCCGTGCTGCGGCGCGTGTGGGCGCGGCACTTCGAGCGGGCCGCGCCGGATGACGACGGCGTGGGAAAGGGCGGCCCCGCCGTCGTCCGCCTGCTTCCCTTGCGCACGCGCGACGACGACAACCGGCCCATTGATCGGATCGAATCGCCTTATGACACGGACGCCCGGTTCCGCACCCGCGCCGGCCGCGAGTGGGTCGGCTATATCGCCCACTTCACCGAGACCTGCGACGAAGGTGCGCCGCGACTGGTGGTGCACGCCGAGACCACCGATGCGAGCGTGCACGAGGCCATGCGGATCGGGCCCATCCACGATGCTCTGGCCGGCAAGGGCCTGGGCCCGTCCGAGCACCTGGTGGACGCCGCCTACGTCGCCGCGGACCAGATCGTCGCCGCTCGCACGCAGCACGGCATTGACCTGATCGGGCCGCAGCGCCGCAACATGAGCTGGCAAGGCGCGGCGAGCGACGCCTTCGACGTCTCCGACTTCGCGGTGGACTGGGACGAACGGGTGGTGCGCTGCCCCGAGGGCAAGCAGAGCGCGGCCTGGGCGACGTATGCCAACCGCAAGCGGCCACACCGGTGCGCGCTGGTGCAGGTGCGCTTCCGCCCCGCCGACTGCCGGGCCTGCCCTTCGCGGGCGCGCTGCACGCGCGCGGCACCCACGCGGGGGCGCTACCTCATGCTCTATCCCCGCCCCGAGCACGAAACCCTGGTGGCGGCGCGGGCGCGCGAGCGCACGGCCGAGTACCGCAGCCTCTACGCCCAGCGGCAAGGCATCGAGAGCATGATGTCGCAGGGCGTGCGCGCCTTCGGCTTGCGCCGGGCGCGCTACCGCGGCCTGGCCAAGGCCGGGCTGCAGCACCTCGCCACCGCGGCCGCCCTCAACCTCGACCGGATCGCGGCGTGGCTTGCCCACCGCCCGCTCGCGCCCACGCGGGTATCACGCTTCGCCGCAATCGCTGCGTAGCCACCGACTTCGCCAACGGTGTCCACGTATTTTGTAAAAAGTTTGGCCCTGGCAATGATGTTTGCAGTCCCACCCCTTCTGGATCAAGACTCCACTCACACAGTTCAGGGGGGACGGCCTTTAGCCTGGCTGTATGGAATCTATCTCTGGGGACACTGGTGGCGAATTCTTCGGTTACGCGGCGAGGGCGGCAAAGCGTGATTTGCGGGTGGGGGCGATAGGCCGGCCCCCGAACCAGGCGGTCATGCGGTCGAAGTTGATGGCTGCGGCGGTGGCCACATGCTGCAGGCCCGTTTTGGCCAGGCCGCGGTAGCGGGTCTGGCGCAAGCCGAACGCACGCACGGCCTGCGAGAGGGTGCTTTCTATCCCTTGGCGCTGCGCGTAGAGGCGCCTGCCCTCTGCCGTGCCCTCCCGTGCCCGGGCGGCCACAAGGGCATCCTGCTCCTGCCGCGGCAGGAGCGCGAGCGCCCGGCCTTGATACAGGGACCGTGACCGCATGCAGCGGCTGCGGGCGACGCAGGCCCGGCAGTCGGCGGCACGGAACTGGACGCGGATGAGGGTGCGTGGCCCTGCGTGCTTGGGGCGCTCGAACCAGCCGGCGCTCTCCTTGCCTTCTGGGCAGCGTGCCGTCCGCCGATCCCAGTCCACGGTGAAGTCGGACGAGGCGAACCCGTCATCGGCCAGGCTGTGCCAGCTCAGGCTTCGCCGGCTGGGTCCGACCAGGTCTATGCCGTGCTCCTTGCGGGCGGTGATGAAATGGTCGGCGCTGACGTAGGCTGAGTCCACCAGGTGCTCGGACGGGGCCAAGCCTTTCGCGGCGAGCGCCGTGTGGATCGGCGCAGTGCGGGGCGCCTCATGCACGTTGGCCGGCGTCGTGTCGGCATGGACCACCAGGCGCGGCGCACCGTCATCACAGGTTTCGGTGAAATGGACCATGTAGCCCGTCCAGTTCGTGCCGGCTTTGGTCCGGAACCGGGCCTCCGTGTCATAGGGCGACTCCACCCGGTCGCCGGGGCCGCGGCCCTTCACCTGCCGTAGGCGCGCGCCGCCGCCCTTGCTGCCCTCGTCGCTCTCGATCCGCTCGAAATGCCGGGCCCACACGCGGCGCAGCGTCTCCACCATAGGCAGCGCTGCTGCCTCCAGGGGCGCCTCCGCCTGAGCCAGCGCATCAAGCAGACAGAAACCATCCGCGCCGACCTGGGCGACAAAGGCGTCGCGCTTGGAACCGACCTCGGGGAGCCGCATGTTCTCGACCCGCACGTCGTAACGCTCGTGCCACTCGGGCGGCGCAAGCGCGCGCAGCTAGTCCGGTGCGGCCTCGGCAATGTCGTTCAGCGCCGCACGGAGCGTCTCGGCCACGAGCTCCACGCGGTTGAGGGTGCGGATAGCGGCGAGCACGTGCGTGCTATCGGTGCGCTGCCGTCCGCGCGCCTTGAGCAACCCGTCCTCGCGTGCCGCGTCCAACACGCGCGCGAGCAGCCGGTCCACGGTCGCGTTGCCCAGCAGCCTGCCGCGGAACTCGCACAAGACGCTGCGGTCGAAGCCCGGGTCGGCCAGATCAAGCGCCAGCAGGTACTTCCAGTCGATCCGGGCACGCACGGCGTCCGCTGCCTCCCGGTCGCTCAGCCCTTCGCGGAACTGCATCAGCGTCACCAGCGCAAGCCGCCACGGCGCATAGGCGGGCTGGCCGCGCTTGGGGTAGAGGTCGGCGAAGTCGGCGTCAGTGAACAAGGTGCCGAGCCGGTCGCGCAGGACCAGGCAGGCGTTGCCACGGCGGAACGCGGCACGGGCGATGCGGGCGGTGTCATCGGGCACGGGCGGGATTGGCTGTTGCGGGCGAAGTGACATGAGGCATCATCTCAGCTGAAAGCCGCCCCAACGCCGCCAGGCCCGCAGGGCTCCCGAATTCGCCACCAGTGTCTCTGGGTTTAGATTCCATACACTCCGGAGGGTTCACATGCAGAAGCACCAAGCTGCACTTCCCAGCTCAGCAGCGACCATCGAGCTTGTCGAGCCGAGCCTAGACTGGTTGCCCGGCTACGTGGCAGCCTTGGAAACTGGCTGGTCGCCCTCCGCGATCCGCGACTTAAGCGGGAAGCACCTCGACGCCATCCGGGCGGAAGCAGGGGCGTTCTTGAGCGACCTGACCCGGCGCGAGGGCGGTACTGTGACCCTTGCGGACGGCACATCGGTGCCGCGCCTGCCGGGCCGGGTGTTTTGGATCTCGGACGGTGAGTTCTGCGGCTCCATTAACCTCCGCTTCGTCCCGGGTACGCTCGACCTGCCGCCGCATGTGTCCGGGCATGTGGGCTATGCGGTCGTGCCGTGGAGGCGCGCGCGCGGTTACGCGACGCGGGCGCTTGGGCTGCTGCTGCCGCTCGCGCACGAACTGGGGCTGCCGCGCGTGCTGGTTACGTGCGACACGGGCAACGCCGCCTCGCGTAAGGTCATCGAGGCGAACGGCGGCATTGCAGCGGGCGAGAGGGCGGCGCCAGATCACCCAAGCGGACGCACGCTGCTGTTCTGGGTAAGCACCAAAGCTTGAGGCACATAGGCGTCTCATTATGGTTTAGTCCAAAGTTTCGGTATGAACAGTTACCCTGACTTTTTGGGAATGGTGGAAACAGCACGACTTAGGCTGCGCTGCGTGCGGCTCGAAGACGTGGTGCCGGTTTCTGTTATGATGACCGCGGCTGTCAGCCGGTGGGTGGCTTCTTGGCCGGTGCCCTTTACGCCCGAGATGGCAGTCGAGCGGATCACCAACGCACGCAGGGCAGCCGCTGACAGCAGGGCGCTTCCATGTGCAATCGAGCGCCAGTCGGATGGAGCCTTGGTTGGCTGGATCGGCGTAACGCGCGAAACGTCGCACGACCGCCGCGCCATGCTTGGATACTGGCTCGGCGAGAAGCATCATGGACATGGCTACATGCGGGAGGCAGCTCCCGCCGCAGTCCAGATGGCGTTCCAACAACTCGATCTGGACGTGATCGAGGCAGCAGCCCAGCCGGAGAACGCAGCTTCGTTCGCCGTCCTCCGAGGGTGCGGGATGGCGCCCGTTGGAGAGAGGATGATCTTCGCTCCTTCCCGCAGCCGGGATGAACTGTGCCTACTCTATGAGGTGGCCAGGCCAAAGGCCCAACCAGGGGGATGCGCCTGAATGTCAGCAGCTGATCCAGCGCAGAAGTTCGACCCAGCACGCGCGGGCGAGTACCAGGCACAGAGCCGCATCGCACTTGCTGGCTATGACGCCTGCCACGAGCTGGCCGCCTGCATGTTGGCTGCCGTGGTCGGACCGGGCACCGCAGCGCATATCCTGGTCGTGGGTGCCGGTGGCGGCGCGCAGGAGATCGTCACAGCAGGCAAGCTAGAACCGGCTTGGCGCTTCACGGCCATTGATCCATCCCAGCCTATGATGGGCATTGCCGCTGCCCAGTTGCGGCAGCACGGCTTGGACGGGAGGACCGAGACCCACCTCGGCTACGTGGACGACTTGCCGGACGTGCGCCGCTTCGACGCGGCGACGCTGATCGGCGTGCTGCACCACCTGCCCGGCGACGCGGCGAAACGGCATATCCTGCAC
>JAABUV010005667.1_pt1 | contig 14085 bp, 13 predicted proteins | sample 5559971 | NCBI WGS metagenome assembly JAABUV01 (sample SAMN10711881, study PRJNA513362) | rock metagenome | isolation source: Antarctica rocks | place: Antarctica: Victoria Land, Knobhead nord | collected 2015-12-19
TCACCACCCAAAAGGCCCGAGCCAAGCTGGCTCGCGCTTATCCCGACACCGCCGGGTCCAAGGCGAGTGATGCAGGATAGGCGTGGCCTATCTCAACCCGTCAAAACCTCTGTGCAGAGGTACTAGCTGGGCGGGCGGCTGTTCGGCGCGGAGGGCGTGTTCCTTGGCGTCTGCGCCGCGAACCTGCTCGTGGGGGCCGGGGCGGCTTGGTGGGTGTGGCGCGCGACCGCGCCGGAAGGGCGGCTGCTGGCCTAGGGATTGCATCGTCGGCCTAGGAGTTGCACTACGCGAAGCGATGCAAAAGCCAGCCGTGACGGAAACCAACCACGTGATCACCCGAGAAGCGCTGCGCGACGACGCGATGCGCCGCATGGTCGCCGCCACGGCGCCCGACATGCGGCTGCTCACCGACGAGGAGCGCGCGGCCTCGCTGGACGCGACCCTTGCCCTGCGGCCGGATGCGGGCGAGGGCGTCTGGCTGTTCGCCTACGGCTCCCTCATCTGGAACCCGGCGCTGCATTTCGACCAGCGCTGCCTTGCCCGCGTGCATGGCTGGCACCGGTCGTTCTGCTTGTCGACGCGGGCCGGGCGCGGCACGCCGGCCAACCCCGGCCTGGTGCTGGGCCTCGACCGCGGCGGGGCCTGCACCGGCGCCGCCTTCCATATTCCTGAGGCATTGGTGCAGGACGAGCTGGCGCTGCTCTGGCGGCGGGAGATGCTGTCCGGCAGCTACCGTCCCCGCTGGATGCGGGTGCGCGGCGCGGATGGAGCGCCGTTCGGCCATGCCATCGCCTTCACCATCCAGCGCGACGGCGAGCACTACGCGGGCTGCCTGTCGCGGGATGACATCGTGCGCCGCCTTGCCTCGGCCTGCGGGGCGCTGGGCAGCTCGGCCGACTACCTGTTCCGCACGCGGGACGGGTTGCGCTCGCTCGGCATCAACGACGCGGGGATCGAGGACCTGGCGCGGCGGGTGGAGCGGGCCTGCGCCCTCTCGACGCTGGACCTCGGCATCGCCACCTAAGCGGGATGTCGATGTCCCTCGCCCGCCAGATCGCCGCCGCTCCCCCTGTCACCTTCGCGCCCAAGAAGCAGGCGCCGAAGTCGGATGGCAAGCGGCTGCGCGTGGTGTCGGAGTACGAGCCAGCCGGGGATCAGCCGACCGCGATCCGCGAGCTGACGGCGGGGATCGCGCAGGGCGAGCGCGACCAGGTGCTGCTGGGCGTCACCGGGTCCGGCAAGACGTTCAGCATGGCGAAGGTGATCGAGGCGATCCAGCGGCCGACCCTGGTGCTGGCGCCCAACAAGACGCTGGCGGCGCAGCTCTACGCCGAGATGAAGGGGTTCTTCCCCGACAACGCCGTTGAGTATTTCGTAAGCTATTACGACTACTACCAGCCGGAAGCCTACGTGCCCCGCACCGACACCTACATCGAGAAGGACAGCCAGATCAACGAGGCGATCGACCGCATGCGCCATAGCGCCACGCAGGCGCTGCTAGAGCGCAACGACGTGGTGATCGTCGCCTCGGTGTCGTGCATCTACGGCATCGGCTCGGTCGAGACCTATGGCCGCATGGTGGTCAAGTTGGAGGCCGGCGGGCGGATCGACCGCGACACCCTGGCGCGGGCGTTGGTGGAGTTGCAATACCGCCGCAACGACGTCGCCTTCGCCCGCGGCACGTTCCGCCTGCGCGGCGAGACGATCGACGTGTTCCCGAGCCACCTTGAGGACCGCGCCTGGCGCATCACCCTGTTTGGCGACGAGGTCGAGAGCCTGCGCGAGTTCGACCCGCTGACGGGCGAGCTGACGGGGACAATGGACCACGTGCATATCTACGCCAACAGCCACTACGTGACGCCACGGCCGACCTTGGCGCAGGCGATCAAGGACATCAAGGTTGAGTTGCAGGACCGGCTGAAGCAGTTCACCGCCGAGGGCAAGCTGCTGGAGGCCGAGCGCTTGCAGCAGCGCTGCACCTTCGACATCGAAATGATGGAGACGACTGGGAGCTGCAAGTCGATTGAGAACTATTCCCGGTACTTGTCCGGGCGCAAGCAGGGCGAGCCGCCGCCGACGCTGTTCGAGTACTTGCCGGAGAACGCGCTGCTGATCGTGGACGAGAGCCATGTGACGGTGCCGCAGATCGGCGGCATGTCGCGGGGGGACGCGGCGCGCAAGGGGGTGTTGTCGGAGTTCGGTTTCCGGCTGCCGTCCTGCCTCGACAACCGGCCGCTGCGGTTCGAGGAGTGGGACACGTTCCGCCCGCAGACGGTTTTTGTGAGCGCGACGCCGGGGCCTTGGGAGATGGAGCGCACCGCCGGCGTGTTTGCCGAGCAGGTTATCCGTCCGACCGGGTTGATCGATCCGGTCACGGAAATACGTCCGGTCGAGCATCAGGTCGACGACCTGCTGGCCGAGGCGCGCGTGGTGATCGGCCGCGGCGGACGCATCTTAGTGACGACGCTGACCAAGCGCATGGCCGAGGACCTGACGGAGTACCTGACGGAGCACGGCGTCAAGGTGCGCTATCTCCACTCCGACATCGACACATTGGAGCGGATCGAGATTATCCGCGACCTGCGGCTCGGGGTGTTCGACGTGCTGGTGGGGATCAACCTGCTGCGCGAGGGCCTGGACATCCCGGAGTGCGCGCTGGTGGCGATCCTGGATGCCGACAAGGAGGGCTTCCTGCGCAGCCAGACGTCGCTGACGCAGACGATTGGCCGGGCGGCGCGCAACGTGGACGGCCGGGTGGTCCTGTATGCGGACGTGATGACCCGCAGCCTGCGCGCCGCGATCGAGGAGACGGACCGGCGACGGACTAAGCAGAGCGCCTGGAACGCGGCGCACGGCATCACGCCGACGAGCGTGCGCAGCCAGATCGGCCAGGCGCTGCAATCGGTGTTCGAGCAGGATTATGTGACGGTTGCGCCGGTGAAGGACGCGGGCGTTACCGATTTCGTCGGCAAGGACCTGAAGTCGGCGATTGCGGAGATGGAGAAGCGGATGCGCGCGGCGGCGGCGGACCTGGAGTTCGAGACGGCGGCCCGGCTGCGTGATGAGATACGCCGGCTGGAGGCGCTGGACCTTGGGCTGCCTGCGCCGCCTGCGAGTCCTGCGGCATTTGCTGGGCGCGGCAAGAAGGACCCGACGCCGGAGCCGTTGGGGCCTGGCGGTGGGGGGTGGGACCCGGAGAAGCGTAAGGCTGGGCGCAAGCGGGGGCGGTAGGGGTGGACGCGTGACGGTGTTCCACCTGGTTCGTCATGCTGAGCATGCGTTGTTGGGCCGGGTGTTGACGGGGCGAATGCCCGGGGTTTCGCTGAATGAGTGCGGCCGGGAGCAGGCGTTGTCGCTGGCGCGATATTTTTCGGGGTGTCCGATCGCGGCGGTGGTTTCTAGTCCGTTGGAGCGTGCGTGGGAAACCGCCGCTCCGGTCGCCGCGGCACTTGGCCTTGCTGCGACGACGGATGCCGGGCTGGACGAGATCGACTTTGGCGACTGGACTGGGATGGCATTCGAGGCGTTGCAGGATTTGCCAGTGTGGCAGGCTTGGAACCAGTTCCGCGGCACGGCGCCGACGCCGGGTGGGGAGACGATGCTGGAGGCGTTGGCCCGTGCGTTGCGCACCCTTGGGCATTTACACCGGACATATCCTTATGACGAACTGGTATTGGTCAGCCATCAAGACATACTGAAAGCACTGCTGGCGCAGAGTCTGGGTGCGCCGCTCGATCTCATGCACCGCTTCGAGCTTGCGCCGGCCTCCCGCAGCGTTTTGCAGATGTTTGACGAGGGCAACGTGCGAGTGGATGGGGTGAACTTGCTAACCTTAGATACTGCGTGAGCAGCTTCTGTGTGGCCGCTTTGGTGAGGAGCAGTCATATGACGCCCTCACCAGAAACCGCTGCTCTGCGCCCACGGCAGCCATCGACGCACCCCAGTCAGCCTGCCGAAAGCAGACATGACTTTTGTATCCCAGGCTGGCAAGACGGGTGGATTGCAGACTAGAACTAAGGAATATATGCTTGAACAATGACGATTACATCAATCGTCTGCCGCGGAATCGGAGAATTTTCCATGACGCGAAGCGTCCAAATCCCGGATTTAAGAATTATTTGGCCGCCGGAGCACCCGCCCGCGTCATCGATGGTCTTCGCGCAAAATACCATTGAGATCGCGGCTACACCGGACAAGGTCTGGTCGCTGCTGATCGACTGTGTCAAATGGCCGTCATGGTATAGGCATTGTTCAGACGTATCAATCTTACGTGGAGGCCCACTCCTAAGCGCCAATTCGAAGTTCCGCTTCAAAACGCTACGATTTTATTTTGAACCCGACATCGAGACGTTTGAACCCTTCCGGATGCTTGTCTGGTCAGCTAAGGGGCCTACCGGCACCAGCGGCGCACATGCGTGGTACATCGAGCCGACGCCTGGCGGCTGCAGTGTCATTACAGAGGAAGCACAGAGGGGCTTGCTCCTGCTTTTTCTGCGGTCGCATACGCGCGGCTTGCTCCTCACGTCGCACCAGGAATGGCTCCAGTCTCTCAAAGATCTGGCGGAAGCGAGGTAGTCGCTGTTGGCGCCGGTTTCTAAAGCGGAATTTTGCAACTTCGCAGATGGATCGACAGACGCCAACCAGTTGCCGGACGTGAGCGTCTGCTCTGTCATCTTGTTGGCCCGAGAGCGGACGGACGGCTATCGGCCAACTCCGGTCGCAAAGCCTGGTCGGCTAGCTGTCCGAGAAGCGTCAAGCGCCGTTGTTCAACCTGCCCGCTCGCATCACACTGGTTCCAAGCAGCAAGCCATATTACGGCGGTCACTGCCACCCCAGGCGTATTTGTAAGCCTCCTCGCCGCGGAGGAAATTAGCTTCCCGCCGCGCCTCCACGACCGCCTGCTCCAGCATGGCGGCGAGCAACAGCGTGCCAGGGCTGACAAAGGAGTGGGCGGCGTCGAAACCGCTCAAATAGAACAGGATTTGGTCCGGGCCGGCCAGCAGCGCGTAGCACGCCGCCGCAACTTCCCCGCCAATCCATAAAGCCTGCAACCGAAGCGCGCCGGCCTGCAGCAGCGCGGGCGCAGCGTCATAATGGAAGCCAAGGACGCCCGCGCCAGCAAGCGCGCCAGGCTCCCCCTGTGCCGTCCAGCGCGCTTGATGCAGACGGACGAGTTCAGACAACAGAAGCTGCACCGTCGCCGGCCCGGCCGTCTCAATGGTAAAGCCACCAGCGCGGGCAGCCCGGTTGCGGTTCATCCGCAGCTTCCGCAGCGTGTTCGCCGGCACGACATCGGCCAACCCGGCAACGGTCGCAGGCAAAGCCAACACCGGGCAGGATTGCCCCTCAGCCCAATGCATACGCCACCCCGCCGGCGCAACGCCAAGCAACGGCGACCCCGGCGGCACCTCGATCAAATCGCAAACGTCCACCCCATCCGCCCGCGCATAGTCCAGCGCCGCCTGCAACAGCGGTCCCACCGCCACCCCCGGCTCCAACAAAGCATCCAAATGGTCCGTAGTGCCCGCCCCAATCGGCAGCAGCTTGCGGACCCCCGGCTCATCCAGCCGATACAGCGGCAGCACCCCCGAAAGCCGCCCCTCCGTCCGCCGCACCGCCACCCGCGGCGCCCCGGTGCCAAAGTGCCGCCACCACGGCAGCAGCCACGCCGGCGACGCGAACGGCGACGCGCCCGGCACCCGCCGCCACAACGCCTCCCATTCCGGCGCGAGCGCCAGCAACGCCGCGTCGGTGTCCAGCAAGGCAACCCCGGTCATGCCGGCGCAGCGACGCGCGCCAGCATCCGGTAGCGCTCGATATACGCCGCCGCCATGCGCTCGATTGAAAACCGGCGGCGCGCGGTCTCGCGGCAGGCGGCCGAGTCGATCGTGTCCACCCGGCGGATCGCGGCGGCCATGCCCTCTGCGTCGTCCACCAGGAAGCCGGTGCGGCCGTCCTCCACCACCTCCGGCAAGGCGCCGTTGCGGAAGGCGATGACGGGGGTGCCGCAGCTCGCAGCCTCCATTGCGACCAAGGAACTAGTTTCGGCGACCAGGCTCGGCACCAGCAGGCAGCGGGCAGCGGCCAGCAGGCGGCGCTTCTGGCTGAAGCCGACCGGGCCGAGATAGCGCCGCCGCCGGTCCAGCCGGGGCACGACCTCGGCATGGAAGTAGTCCTGGTGCGCCGCGTAGGGGAACACCTCGCCCGCCAGCAGCATCGGCACTTCGGCCGCCCGCGCCGCGTCGAGCGCCAGGTGCAGTCCCTTTTCCGGGCACACGCGGGCCAGCATGAGCGCATAGCGGCATTTGCGCGGCTGCACGGCCCCAAGCTGCGCCACAGGGACCCCGTTGGGAATAGGCGGCAGCAGGCGCGGGCCGGGCGGCATGCGGCGCATCTGGCTCTCGGACACGCAGTTGACCCAAATCCCGTCGCGGCCGGGCGCCAGCGCGCCGGGCGGATACCATTCGGGCGGCAGGTGCAGGGTGGCGAGCACCGGGATGCCCGGCGGCGGCAAGCACGCCTCGTAGTCAAGCCCATGCATATGGATGAGGTCGACGTTCCGGCACCGCGCCACCTCGGCGGTGAGGCGGTGGATCGCCTCCTGCCCGGCCCACTGGATGGCGTTGTCAATCGGGCGGTCCTTCGGCGGCGCTGGGAATGACCACAGCTCTCCCGCCACCGCGGACCCCTCGCAGGCGATGACGATGCTGCGGTGGCCTGCGGCCACCAGCGCGCGGTCCAGGCTGCTCAGCACCTGTTCCGAACCGCCGACCGCGTCCGGGCTGACGGGCGCCAGCGGATAGGCGATGCTGAGGACCGTCAGACGCTGCACAGGGCCTCCCGCGCCAGCTCGCGCCAGCGGGCGCCGGTCATGCTCCAGCCCCAGTGCTCGTAGTTCAGCCGGCCCGGCAGCGGCGGCGCGGTGAAATCATAGGCTGGCGCCGGACGAAAGTTTTCTTCGAGCGTGCCGAACGCGCCGAGCACGGCGGCCTGAGTTCGGAAGCAGTCGAACATGGCCCGCTTCTGCGCCTGCTCGGCGCCGGTGAGGGCGACGGCCACAGCGTCCGGCCCCGGCAGGAAACGGCCGGTCAGCAACGCGCCCGAGGGACCGGCATGATACCCGGCGAACTCCAGCACCGGACGGCGCCCGGCGGCGGCATGAACGGCGAATGCGGTGGCGTCGTGGTCGGGATGGCCGCCCTCGTAGGCGTGGGTGATGACCGCCTCGGTCCCATGCACGTCGAACAGGCAGGCCAGGGTGCGGGCGAGGCCGGGCATGTCAAGGCTGGCGTCCTGGTCCACGACGCCCAACTCGGCCACCTCTGGCGCCGTGCCCGCCACCCGCAGCGCCGTCATCAACTCGCCGCGCCGCGCGGCGGCATAGGCGGCAGGGGCATCAAAGCCCGCCGCCGCCGCATCCGCCAACTGCCGCGGTGCGCCGTCTGTCACATGGACCAACAGCAGCTCCGGCAACAGATGCAGGCTGCCGCCTGCGGCGATCGTCTCGTCATCCGGGTGCGCCACCACCAATGCTACCCGGCAGCCAACAGGCCGGCGGGACGCCAGGCCGTGCAGGACGGCCTCCACCGAGCTAGCCAGCCACGGCCCGCGACAGGGCGGTGCTGGCCATGCTGCTCCGCAACCCGCTGGGAGCGCTGCTCCGCAGCCCGCCCGGCGCATAGCGGCGGATCATTGCGCCACAGAACTCCGCGAACTCCTCCGGATGGGTCGGGACGGCGGTGTGGTGCGGCCACTGCCCTTTGTGCTCCGGCGTGAAGCAGAAGGTGGCGGTGACGTTGAAGCCCTCCAATGCACGCATCTGCCGGTCGAACCAGGCCTCCGCGTCCGGGCGGTACCAGTCGGCCCAGCTCAGCCCGGTGCGCAAATAGGTCACGCCCATGTCGCGCATGTGGCGCACGGCGTCGTCCAGCCGGTGGTCCTCGAAGTGGAACCACTGGCACAGGCCGATCTCGGGGGCGTACTCGTGGAAAATTTTGGCGGCGCGCTTCGGCCGGCCATGCTCGTCCAGCAGGCCCATGTGGAAGTGCCGGTAGTAGCTGCTCCCCTCCGCCTCGCGGTGCCGGGTCGTGGCGGGCCATGCGGCTGGGAGGTCATACAGGCTGTACCAGTGTATGCGCTCCGGCCGTTTCGGGCCAAGGCCCAGCAGCAGCTCCGCCGTGCGGCGCAGGCCCCACTCCTGCACCTCCTCGGCGCCGAAGGTCGAGATGCCGACCTCGCTGACCCAAAGCGGCAGGTTTGTCACCGCGCGGATGCTGTCGAGCTTCGCCGGCCACTCGTCCAGCATCCAGTGATTCCAGTCGAGCGGGAAACCGTGCACCGCCACCGCATCGAGGTCGGCCAGCGCGCCGTGGCCCTGCAGCACGCGGATGAAATCGGGGTCGATCGGGCTGATGCCGCCCAGCACCCGCGGCAGGCCCGGCGCCTCGGCCGCAATGGCTTGGCCGGCCAGCTTGGTCATGCGGGCGAAGGTGGCCCAACCGGGATCGTTCTCGAAATCCCAGTGCGATTTGTTGTTCGGCTCATTCCAGATCATCGCGGCTTCGATCATAACCTGCTCTCCTGGCCGCGGGACGGGTAGACAGCGCCGTAACGTGCATCCGGGAGGGCCGCACAGCGACAAATGAAAACCTCGTCCTCCGGGTTGCTCTCGATGGCGAACCCGGCCGCGCGCAGCATCGCCGCCGAGCACGCGGCGTTCGGCGCCCACCAGTTGGTGTTGTCGTGCGAGTAGCTGCGCTCGATGAAGTGCAATTTGGGATAGCCGGGATCATCGAAGACCGCCGTCTCCCAGAATTCGTAGTCGTCCGCCAAGGGTAGCACCGCGCCCGACCCGCGCTGCATCGACTGGAACACCAGCAGGTCGCCAGCCACGTGCTCGCGGATCAGGTCCAGCGCCAGCAGCGGATGGCGCAGGTGGTACAGCACGCCGATGAAGAACACGACGTCGAACCGCTCCGCGAGCTGGCCCACGTCGTAGACCGACATCTGGCGGAATTCGATGTCCAGACCCTCGACCTCGGCGGCGAAGCGGGCCTGCGCCAGATAGTCCTCGTCGAAGTCGATGCCCAGCACACGCGCCGCGCCGCGGCGGCGCATCTCCATCGAGTAGAAGCCCGCGTTGCAGCCGATGTCGAGCACCGTCTTGCCCGAAAGGTCCGCTGGCAGGCTGTCCTGGAAGCGCTGCCATTTCACCATCGGGTAGTCGCCCAGGAAGTGCTCCGGCGCGGTTTGGACGCCGCGGAGCCGCATGTTGTGGAACCATGGCCCCAACGCCTGCGCGCGTTGCCGGATGGCCTCCGTCGTCCAATCCTTGGCGGTCAAACCGTGCTCCCTTCGAGCGTCACGAGAGGTTTGCCGGACGTCGCCGACGGCACGCGGGGCGGCGCTTCCAGCGTAGTCGCGGCATGCAGCGGGGCCGGCGTTGCGGCCTGTCCGCCCAGCAGGCGCATCGCCTCGCGGTAGCCGTTCAGCGTGCCGACGTCGACATAGCTGGTCCCCGCCCGCACCCCCCAAGCCGCGTTGCCTTCAGCAAGCCAGGCGTTCACCAGGGTGCCGATATACTCGTCGGCCCGCTCCCGCTGCAGCCAGAGCCGGTGCAGCGCGTGCAGCGTGGCGCCGGGCATTTTGAACGCGCCCCATATCCAGTTGGACCGGGCGGCCTGTGACTTGACCTGGATTTCGCGCACGCGGCCGTCGGCGTCCAAGTCCACGGCGTCGAACAGCTCCGGCTTCTCGACGGGGAACAACAGGAACGTCAGCCGGTCGTCCAGCAGGCCGCACAGCGCGTCCACCGGGAACCAGACGGTGTCCGGCAGGCCGACGATCACCGGCTCGCTGGCGGGAACCAGCGGCAGGGCGCGGAAGATGGCGTCGCACAGCCCAACCGCCCCGGCCTGGCAGACATAGGCCACGTCCACGTCGCCCACCGCGCCGCCGTAGTATTGCAAAATGTCGCTTTTCCACGGCGAGATCACGAAACAGATCTTGTCCGCCCCGGCCCGCACCATGCGCTCGATCAGATACTCGCTGACCGCGCGTGGCCGCTCGACGCCGCTCGCGTCCAGGCGCGAGCCGACCGGCAACAACTCCTTGCTGAACGCCAGCGGCTGGATGCGCGTGCCGTTGCCGGCGGCTGGGATGATGCCCCACATCAAACGCTCTCCCGCGAAGGTCTCATCAGACGCGCTCCCGCGACGATCTCATCAGACGCGCTCCCGCGACGATCTCATCAAATGCGCTCCCGCGTCGGCGCCGTCTCGAACGCCACCACCATCTCCGCCGCCCGGCGCGCGGCACTATGCTCCGAAAGGGTGCGCTCGCGGGCCCGGCGCGCGATCGCCGCCAGCTTGTCCGGCGGGGTGCGCAGCGCCGCGAGCGCGTCCTCGGTCGAGTGCGCCACCAGGATTTCACGGCCGGGCTCGAAGAAGCTGTCGAGGCCGGCCCAGGCGTCAGTCAGGATCGGCACGCCGCAGGCCGCCGCCTCGAACAGCCGGCCGGAGGGGCACCAGCCCATGCGGGCCATCGCGTCGCGGGTGACGTTCAGGGTGACGCGGGACGAGCAGTAGAACGCCGGGTGCTCCGGTGGCGGCAGGTGATGCACAAAGAACGTATTGGGCGTCCACGGGAAGCCATCAGGATATTGCGCGCCGCCGATCACGAAACGCTGGCCTGGCAGAGCACGGGCAGGCTCGACGAACAGGCGCTCGAGCGCCGCCTGCCGGTCGGCGGCGTAGGTGCCGAGATAGGAGAGCAGCGCGTCGTAGGCGGGGCGCGGCGGGGCCGGGCGGTGCAGCGCCGGGTCGACGGAACCGTAGAGCGGCGCCACGCGGCGCGCCCCGAGCCGGGTCCGCAACGCCTCCAGCGCGCCGCCGCCGGTGTAGCTCAGCACCAGGTCGAACCCAGCCAAGCCGTCCGCGCCGATGTAGTTCACGGCCTCCCCGGCGTCGAGCCGCGCCAGGGTCACGGGGGTGTCGAGGTCGTAGAAGCAGCGCAAAGCGGCGCTGCTGTCTTGCAGCAAACGGGTCGCCGCGAGCGCGTCCGGGCAGTAGGACGTGACGATCCCGACATCCGCCCCGGCCAACGCGCCGCGCATGTGCGGCAGCGCAGCGGGCCAATCGGGGTACAGCACGAGTTCGCCGCCGTCGGGCAAGGCCCAGAGGTCGCGGTGTTCCCGGTAGTATGGCACGTCGCGCTCGAAGAACACGACGCGGTGCCCGGCCGTGAGCAGCGCGCCGATGAGGCCGCGCCATAGCGCCGCGTGGCCGTTGCCCCACGAGCTGCTGACAGCCAGGCCGAAGATCACGATTTTCACGGTTTTGGCCTCATGCCGTCACCGCCCGCGGACGGAGCCGGGGGCGCTGCCGCGTGCAGGCCTGCGCGGCCTCGTCGACGTAGGCTTCGAGTTCCGCCGCGCGATGGTCGCCGGTATGGGCCGCCAGCACGCGCGCCCGTGCCGCCTTGGCGACCGAACGGCGCCGGTCCGCCGTCATGGTGTGCAGCAGCGCCAGCACCTCGGCGGCCGAGCTGGCGATCAGGATTTCCTCACCGGGGCGAAAGAAGGCGTCGAGCCCGGCCCACCAGTCGCTAATGATCGGCACGCCGCAGCACGCTGCCTCGAACAGCCGCACGCTGGGGCTGTGGCCGCAGCGGATCATGTCGGCGCGGGTGACGTTCAGGGTGAAGCGCTGCCCGGCGTAGAAGGCGCGGTGGCGGTCGGGCGGAAGGTGCTCGATGCGGTCGACGTTGCCGGGCCAGCGGACGTCGTCGGGGTACTGCGGCCCGGCCACCACGAACCGGCCGGCGCTCCACCCCAGCGCCGGTTGGCACAGCAGCGCGTCCACTGTCGGCTGCCGGTCGGGGCTGTAGGTGCCGAGGTAGCCGAGGTCCCAGGACAGGGCAGCGTCCGGATCGGGCCGGTACACCTCCGGGTCGGCCGAGCAGTAGAGCGCCCGGGCCATGGCGGCGCCGAGCGCACCCTCAAGGTACTGCAGGGTCGGGCCGCCGGTGAACGACAGGTATAGGTCGAAGCCGCGTAGCAGCGCTGGCGTAAGATAGTCGCATGCATTGTCGGCCAGCGCCGCCAGGGTCACGGGGGTGTCGATGTCGTAGAACGCGGTGAGCCCCGTGGCCAGGCGCTGGACCAACGCGCCGACCGCTACGCCGTCCGGCACATAGGACCCGACCACAACGAGGTCCGCCGCCTTGATTGTGCCGGCCCAGCGTTGTTGCAGCTCCTCAAGCCCGGCATAGAGCCGTGTGTCGCCGTAGGGCGGCGCCGGAAGGTCGCGGTGGTCGGCGTACCAAGGCTTGTCGCGCTCCAGGAACAGCACGCTGTGGCCGCGCCGCGCCAAGCCGCGCACCAGGCCGCGGAACGTCGTCGCGTGCCCGTTGCCCCAGGACGAGGTGATGGTCAGGCCGAGTATCACGATCCGCACGGTCGAAGCCTAATGGAGCCGGCATGTTGCAGGGGGCAGGCGCACAGTGAAACGGTCCTATCGCAAACCTTGTTGGCCTACAAACCCCAAATCGCCTTGGGGTTCCCCGGTGCGCTCCGCCGGGTTTTCTAGTACGCTTCGCTGGGCCAGGGCGGCGAGGTCCGCGTGCAGTCCGGCAAGCGGGGCTGTCCAGCGGCCGGGACTGGGCTGCCGGTAGAGGTGGACCGAGTCGTACCAGAGCGTGCTGCGGCCCAGCATCCAGCGCCAGTCGGCCTCGGCCGGCAGCAGCAGCCAGGTCGGCCGACCCAGCGCGCCGGCCAGGTGGGCGACCATGGTGTCCACGGTAATAACGAGGTCCAAGCCTGCCATCAGCCGGGCGACCGCCGTCACGTCCGCGCTGCGGTCCCCGGTGTCGAGCAGCGGAGGCGCCCCGGCACCGGCGAGTTCCTCTAGGCCGGGGCCGCGTTGCAGGCTGACCAGCCGCACGCCGGGAACCTGGCCAAGCGGCGCCATGGCGGCGAGCGGCACGGAGCGGCCTGGGTCCCAGCCGCCGGCCCGCCAGCACAGCCCGACGAGCAGGCCCGCCGCCGGACGGGGCAGCGCGAAGGCTTGCAGCCGGGGCAGCGGCTCGGCGGACAGGTAGGGCGCGCCGTTCGGGGCCAGCCGCAGCGCGTGGGCCAGCTCCATGATTTCAACGCAGCACTCCGGGGCGGGCGTCGGCGCGTCCGGGCGGAACGGCACCACGCGGTCGGGGCCGGGGAGGGTGCGCAGCAGCGGGACCAGCTCGGGTTGCGCCTCCACTGTCAGCTCGGCGACGCGGGCGCGGAGCGGCGGGAGGTAGCGGCAGAATTGCAGCGTGTCGCCCAGCCCGTGGTAGCAACGAACCAGCACCCGGCGCCCGTCGAGCGGCTGGCCGTCCCACACCCACCGCAGATGATAGGGCAGGGCAGGGTCATCCCGCGTGGCCGGGTCGCGGGCCGCGAGCACTGTGTCGCTCACCGCCCAGGCCTTGTCGAATGCGCCCGCGCGCATCGCCTCAATCCAACGGGCGCCAGCGTTCCTGGAGCCTTGATGCGGCGGGCGTTGAGCCAGAGAGGGATGCGGCATAGTCAAGGCCATCGGTCCACCATGTTGACCGGTGGCAACGTGGCGGCGCCATCCGCGTTGCCTCGATCTTGTCCGGCGACACTGGAGCCGCAATGCAACGTCTATCTATAGCCCGCGCCGCCCGCCGGCGCTTCGCGGCCCTGCGCGGTTTCCTGAGTTCGGAAAGCGCGGGCGGGCTGGTGCTGATCGTCTCCGCCTTGGTGGCGCTTGGGTGGGCCAACTCGGGGGCGGCGCCGGCCTACCATGCGCTGTTGCAGCACCGCCTGGGGCCGGCTGCGCTGTCGGAGCCGGTGCACGTCTGGATCAACGACGCGCTGATGGCGCTATTTTTCCTGCTGGTCGGTTTGGAGCTGCGGCGGGAGATCACGGAGGGCGAGCTGGCGTCGCCGGCGCAGCTCGCGGCGCCGGGGTTGGCGGCGCTGGGCGGGATGCTGGCGCCGGCGCTTATTGTCGTGGCGCTGAACTGGGGGGACGCCACGGCGCTGCGCGGCTGGGCGGTGCCGGTCGCGACCGACATCGCCTT
>JAABUV010005668.1_pt1 | contig 14076 bp, 14 predicted proteins | sample 5559971 | NCBI WGS metagenome assembly JAABUV01 (sample SAMN10711881, study PRJNA513362) | rock metagenome | isolation source: Antarctica rocks | place: Antarctica: Victoria Land, Knobhead nord | collected 2015-12-19
AATCGCGCTCCATCATTCCCGTCAGCATGTCCGGCTCCGTGATACCGCTCACGCAGTGATTCGAACAAAGACCGATTCGGGATCCGTCAGAAACGCATGTCAGGGATTCCGTCCACACGCCCTAGGTCGGCGGCCCTGCGACGCCAAGGCAGGAAGCAAGCAAGGTTGAGGCTCTGCCTCAAACTCCGCCAAAGGCTCGCCTTTAGAATCCCTTACTTAAGTAAATCGGTTTCCAGAGGCCCCATGCTTGTAGGAGGAGGCTTTTGGCGGGTCTGGGCAGAGCCCGGCCTCGCTTGCTGCCTGACGCTGACAGGGCTGGCGGGATTTGGTATGGAGCGGCGAGTGGCCGGCCTCTGGGGTCCGGGCGATGGCAGGGCGGATCGTATCATCGGGATGAACTGCGCGTCCCAGGGCTTCGCGGCCGGCCGGCCTTGATCATCAGCCGCTACCTGGTCCGGGAACTCAGCAGGCCGCTGGCGGCCACGCTGGGCATCCTCGTCGCCCTGTTCGCGAGCTACAGCGCAACGGGCTTCCTGTCGGACGCGGTGGACGGGCTGCTGCCCGCCGGCGCGATCGCGGAGCTGATCGGCCTCAAGCTGCTCATCTCCCTCGAGGTGCTGATCCCTGCCTCGCTCTACATCTCGGTCATGCTGTCGTTCGCCAGGCTGTACGGCGAATCCGAGTTCGTCGCGATGTTCGCGCTGCGCATGACGCCGGGCACGATGATGCGCGCGGTGCTGGCGTTGTCGGCATGCCTTGCGCTGGCCGTCGCCGGGCTGTCGCTGGCGGTGCGGCCGTGGGCGTACCAGAGGCTGCACGCGATCTCGGACCAGGCCGCCGCCCTGCTCGACGTGGACGCGATGGCGGCGGGCTCGTTCTACGTGGGCCAGCACGGCACCAGGGTGATCTATCTCGGTCGTCGCGACGGCGTCGGCTCTCCGGCCCGCGACGTGTTCGCGAAAATCCGCCATCACGACCACACCGAGATCATCAGCGCCTGGGACGCGTACGCGCTGCCGCGAGCGGCTGCGGGCGGCGGCTCGGAGGTCTACCTGCGCGACGCCCACATCTACGAGATCGATCGCGACAGGGGTCTGCCCGACGAGATCGTGCAGGCGCAGGGCGTCGTCATGAACCCCGGGATCCGCGACGGCGAGCCGCCCGGCTACAGCGCCGTGGCCGCCAGCACCGCGCACCTCGTGGCGTCCGGGTCCGCCGAGGACATCGCCGAGCTGCAATGGCGGCTGTCGACGCCGCTGTCGACGCTGCTGCTCGGGCTGATGGGCATCCCGCTGAGCCGCATCCGGCCGCGGCAGGGCCGCCACTCCAAGCTCGGCGTCGCGTTCTTCGTGTATTTCGGCTACTACCTGCTGTGCACCTCGGCACGCACCTGGGTCCAGCACGGCGCGGTCGGCCGGTTCCCGGGCATCTGGTGGGCGCCGCTCCTGCTCACCGTGTTCCTGCTCGGCACGGCCTACCGGCCCAGGTTCGATTTCGCGAGCCGGCGCGGCAGCCCGTGACAGGCTCCGCCGCCGGCGCTGCGGCTTTCGCGCCGGCCGCGCCGCCGCCCGCGCCATCGGCCGCGCCGCCGCCCGCGGCCCCGGGCGGCCATGGGCTCGCTTAGCCGCTACATCGGGGCCGCCGCGCTGCGGGCCTTCGTCCTGGTGGCGGCGTCGCTGACCGCGCTGTTCAGCCTGCTGGAGTTCGTCGAGCAGCTCGCCTCGGTCGGCCAGGGGCACTACCGGGTCGCGGACGCCCTCGTCTACGTGCTGCTCACCGCGCCGGGGCGGCTGCTGCAGGTGGCGCCGGTGTCGATGCTGCTGGGCTCGCTGCTGGCCCTCGGCGCCCTGGCCAGGACCTCGGAGCTGACGGCGATGCTGAGCCTCGGCCTCTCCGAGCGCCGCATCGTGGGCACCGTGCTCCGGCTCACGGTCCCCATCGTGGCCGTGCTCGCCCTGCTGACGCAGTTCGTGATCCCGCCGGCGCAGCGCCTCGCGCAGGAGCGGCGCACGGACGCTCTCGCCTCGGCCGCCTCGCGCCCCGACGCCAGCTTCTGGGCGCAGGGCGACCGCCAGTACCTGAACGTGGCGCAGTTCGAGCGCGGCACGGTGCCGGTCGGCATCGACATCTACGCCTTCGAGCCCGACGGCAGCCTGGCGAGCATCCTCCACGCGGAGCGCGCGGAGGTCCTGCCGGACGGCACCTGGGCGCTGGCCGAGGTATCGCGCAGGACCGTGGAGAAGTCCCAGTTCAGGGTGGAGCATCTCCCGCGGCTGTCCTGGCACTCCTTCATCCCGCCCGGACAGCTCCAGTTCCTGAGGCTTCCCCCCGACAGCATCCCGCCGGTCGCGCTGTACCGACAGATCCGCAGCCTGGAGCGGCAGCACCAGAGGGCGACGCGCTACGAACGCGAGCTCTGGACCAGGGCCGGCATCCCGCTGTCGATGGTGGCGATGGTGCTGATCGCCGCGCCCATGGTGTTCGGCTCGCCGCGCATGCAGGGCGGGCAGCGCCTCGCGCGCGGCGTGGGCCTCGGCATCGTGTTCACGCTGTGCCAGCAGATCGTGGGCCGCCTGGGACAGCTGCTCGACCTCAGCCCGGCGGCCACGGCGCTGGCGCCGTCGCTGGTGGTGCTGGCCCTGGCGGTCGCGCTGTTCCCCCGGGCTGGCAGGCCGCGCCGCGCCGCGCCGCTCGCGGACGGGAGTGTCGACCCATAGGCAAGCAAGGCCGGGCTCTGCCCAGACCCGCCAAAGGCCCCCTCCTTCAAGCATGGGGCCTTTGGAAACCGATTTACTAAAGGAAGGCATTCCAAAGGCCCAGCCTTTGGCGGAGTTTGAGGCAGAGCCTCAACCTTGCCTGCCTTCACCGGCCACGCGACGGAGCCGCCGGTGTCACGGCTGCGGCTCCAGGCTCCTGAACAATGCCCGGTATCGTGCGTCCTGCCGTGCCAGCAGGACCAGCAGGATCGCGCCGAGCCCGAGGATTTCGGCGTAGAAGTAGTACAGCGGCATGCCCAGCAGCACGAACACGAACAGGCCCAGGGTGCGGGTGTTGGCCGACAGCACGGACCAGCGGCGCACCGCCGGCGCGAACATCGTGCGGTACAGCAGCCGGATCGCCGGGACGCGTCCGGGCTGCGCGTCCAGGATCGCGGCCAGCCTGCGGCGGGTCTGCGGCGTGACGCCGCCCGCGAGGATCTGCACCTTCGCGTAGACCCGGTGGAGGCCGGCCGCGAGCCGGCCCGGCCCGGTGGGCGCCGCAGGGTCCGGCGGTCCGGTGCCGGGGTCGGCCAGCGCGGCGGATCGCCGGCCCCAGCCCCAGAACAGGTAGTCCTGCCGCTGCGTCTCGTAGATGGCGGCCTGCACGGCGTGGCAGGCGCCGGCGAGCGCCACGACGCCCCACACCCAGCCCCCCTGCCTCCAGCCCCCGTGCTGGCGGGCCAGCGCCAGGGCCAGCGCCGCATAGACGCTGGCGAAGGTGACGTAGTCGCAGATCCCGTCGAGCACCTTGCCGGTCGGCGACTGAGTGTGCGTCAGGCGGGCGAGCTGCCCGTCCACGCCGTCCAGGACGTGCCACACGACCATCAGCAGGAAGCCCGCCACGGCGAGCCGGGGGTCGCCGGAATGGGAGTACGCGACGCCGGCCAGCACGCCGCACCCCATGCCGGCGACGGACACGGCGTTGGGCGGGACGTGCAGCGCGGCCAGCAGCGGGGTGAGCCGGTTCGACACCGGGTGGATGAACCAGAGGTTGGTGGGGTCCTCGATCTCGCCCAGGCGCCGCACCGGCTCGACATCGTCCGCGCGCCCCGGCTCTGCGCGCCCCGGCTCTGCGCGCCCCGGCTCCGCGGTCCTCCGGGCTCCCGCCTCCCCTTCGGCGACCCTCACAACCGGCCCGACATCATGAGCGACTCCGCCTTCGCGAACGCCGCCTGGTCGTCGACGTCGATCCACAGCCGATCGCCGATGTCGAACGCGTGGGCGCGGCCCCGCCGCGACAGCACGGTCATGGCGCCGGAGATGCTGTCCTCGCCCTCGGCCTGGCTCGACTCCAGCGCCTCGAACATCCCCGGCGTGCACAGGAAGACGCCGGTGTCGAAGGCGTTGAACTCGGGGAGCAGCTTGCCGATCCGCTCGATCCGCCCGTCGCGGCACAGCACGCGCGTGCAGTCCTGCGGGTCGTTGACCAGGCTCGCCGTGTCGTAGTCCACCCCCAGCACCACCGTGCCGGGTTCCAGCGGCGCCGCGATCAGGCTGCGCAGGATCTCCGGGTCGACGAGGTGGTCGCACATCATCAGCAGGAAAGGCGCGTCGAGATGCGGCCTGGCCTTGAGCACGGACACCCCGTTGGCGCGGCGCCACTCGTCGTTGGCGACGTGGGTGAGCGAGGCGCCGGTCCGCCCGGCGGACGCGTCGAGCGCCTGGCGCAGCTCCTCGCCCCGGTAGCCGTTGACGATCACGAACTCCTCGGCCCCGGCGCTGCGCGCGCGCGCGATCACGTGCTCGATCAGCGGCACCCCCAGGATGGGGACCAGGGGCTTCAGCTCGGGCTTCTCCCGCAGCCTGGCACCCTGTCCGGCCGCGACGACGAGACACTTCATGGAGCGCGGGTCATGGAGCGCGGGTCATGGGACGCGGGTCATGGGACGCGGGACACTTTCGACATGGGGACGGCTTTCGCGACTCGGGCTGGTAGGCGGTGGCCACCTTACGGGCATCTCCATCACCTGTCTGGTTCGCTGCCCTTGCCAGCGTGCCCCCGTTAGCGTGCCCCCGTTAGCGTGCCAAGTCGCGGAACTGGCGTTGCAGCTCCAGCTCGCCGGAGGTCACGTAGCGCTCCACCCGTACCAGCCGCGCCTCCACCGCCGCCAGCCGATGCCCCAGCGCCGCGACGCCGGGGTCGCCTGGCCACAGGACCCGGGCGCCGTCGGGTTCCGGCACGCGCGCCCCGCCGCTCCGCGACCGGGGCCGCGACCGGACGGTTCGCAGCGAGCCTAGCCGCCGCTGCTGCGCCCGCCGCGCCACCGCCACGCTGCCCACCAGCGCGAGCGCCACCAGCGCGGGCGGCAGCCAGCCCGGAGCGCCTCCGTGCGCCCGCTGCCACGCCCCGTCGGCGTTTGCCACGTCCTCGCCCAGGCGGGCCGGCGCGTCCGGACGGACACGCATGTCGTACGCGCCGCCCGGGCCGCCCGACGCCGCCGTCATGGCGTCCGCGCCGGACCCGGCGTGCACAGTGATCCTCCCGCCCTCCCTCGCGTCGCGGTCCAGCGCGCCGTCCACGCGCGCCACGTCGATGCCCGCGGCGCCGCGGGCGGCCAGGCGCGCGCCCGTCACCACCGCGTCGTCGTTCAGGCGGCTGCCCTCCGACATCGCGGCGGACAGCTCCCCGATCCTGCCTGTCCCGAGCACCACGCGGCTGCCGCCGTCGCCCGTGAGATCGAGGCTGTCGAGCGCGACATGGTCCACCGTCACCGTGGCCGCCTCGCCGACGTGCAGCGCCGCCGTGCCTGCAAGCCGGTCCACCGTGACACCGCCGGCTCCCGACAGCGTCGCCTCGAACCGCTCGGCAACGCCATCGACATGGGTGTCGCCGCTGCCGGAACGACGCAGCCGCAGCACGCGCAGCGCGCCGAACTCCGCGTCCTCGCGGCCGTCGAGCGTGGCGTCCACCGTGCCGCCCAGCGCCGCCACCTGCCACGCCGCATCGCCCGCGAGCCGCACCGCCAGCCCCGGCGACACGCGCAGCCGCAGCCGCTCCGCCCGGGCTCGGCACGGCCCGCCCACGCGCACCGCCTCGCCCGACGCGACCGTGGGCCCGGTGCCTTCCGGCTCGGCCGCCACGGCGACCCGGCCCCCGGCCCCGCTCCCGGACCCGCCCCCGAGCGAAGGGTCCTCGCGCAGCTCCACGACCTCGGCGCAGGGGTTCGACACCGTGAGCGTGCCGCCCGACGCCACCTGTTCCGCCCGCCCGGCAACCGGCAGCGCCAGCCAGGCGAGCAGCCATCCCGCCGCCAGCCACCGCGCCCGCAGCGACGTGGCCCGGACCGCGCGCGGCCACCCGGCCGCCGCGCGTGACGGCGCGGTCCCGGTCGCGCCGCGCCGCGCCGTGAGCTGGAACACCAGTCGGCCGTCGCGCCGCGGCGGCGTGCTCATCCCCGCACCCGGCTGCGCCAGCCCGGCACGTCCTCGTCGAGCACCCGCTCCAACGCGTCGATCCGCTCCTCCAGACGCCCCGCCGTCGCCAGCGCCGCGTCCAGCGCCGGTCCCGCCCCAACGCGCTGCGCCGCGCGGTGTCGGCCGTACTGCGCCAGCGCCACCAGCAGCAGCACGAACACGAGGATCACCACCAGGTCCCAGTCCATCGCGTCCCCCGGGCTGCTGCGCCGCTCAGCCCGGCTCGCCCGCGGGTCGGGCCAGGCGTCGCTTCATCGCCGCAAGCTCCTCCTCCACCGCCGCGTCGGCCTCAAGCCCGGCCAGCTCCTGCTCCAGGCCGCCTCCCGCGCCGTGCCCCGCGCCGCGCCCGAGGTCGTACGCCTCCACCCGGCCCTCCGCCTCGTCGAGCCGGCGCTCCACCGTCTCGAACCGCGCGAACGCGTCCGTGACCCTCTGGTCGTGCAGCGACGCCCGGACCCGCAACCGGTTCTGCGCCACCGCGCCGCGCGCCGAGAGCGCACGCTCGCGCGCCCGCGCGTCGGTGAGCTTGGCCTGCAGCTTGCCGATGTCCTCGGACTGCGCCGACAGGCCCGCCGCCACCTGCGCGAGCTGCGCCTCGGCCTCGGCCCGCGCCCGCCCGGCGTTGAGCCGCGCCTGCAGCGCCGCCTTCGCCAGGTCCTCGCGCCCGCGCGACAGCGCCAGCTCCGCCTTGCGCGCCCACTCCGCCTCGTCGCGCCCCAAGCCCTCGACGCGGCGCGCCATCTCCTTGCGCTCTGCGATGGTGCGCACCGCCTGCGAGCGCACCTCCACGAGCGTGTCCTCCATCTCCTGGATCACCAGGCGGATGATCTTCCGCGGGTCCTCGGCATTGGCAAGGATCGCGTTGAGGTTCGAGTTCACGATGTCGGTCAGTCGCGAGAAGATGCCCATCGGGCGCACTCCCTGGTGCCGGCTGGAGGGAAGGCAGACGGCCGGCCGGACCGCGCGACCGTCATGCCATGATTCGGGTGCTGCCGCGACGGGCAGCAGGCAAGGTTGAGGCTCTGCCTCAAACTCCGCCAAAGGCTGGGCCTTTGGATTGCCTTCCTTAAGAAAGGCCGGTCCAGGGGCGGCTCGCCCCCGCCTTGAAGCAGGGGCGGGTCTGGGCGGAGCCCGGCCTTGCTTGCCTGCCCTGCTTCTGCCTCGCTACGCTTGGCCGTTGCGCCACGGAGCAGCCCATGGCGCTTTCCGCCAGACATTCGCCGCCGGAGACACAGACCCCGATCGGCGAGGCGGAGTGCTTCGTGGCGATGCTGGCCGAGGTGTCCGCGCTGGCGCCGATCGCGCGGCCGGTGCTGGTGGTGGGCGAGCGCGGCACCGGCAAGGAGCTGGTGGCGGCGAGGCTGGCGTTCCTGTCGCCGCGCTGGGACCGGCCGTTCCTCAAGCTGAACTGCGCGGCGCTGCCGGACGCGCTGCTGGACAGCGAGCTGTTCGGGCACGAGGCGGGGGCGTTCACCGGGGCGCAGCGCCGCAGGCTCGGCCGGTTCGAGCAGGCGGATGGCGGCACGCTGTTCCTCGACGAGATCGGCACGGCCTCGCCCGCGGTGCAGGAGAAGCTGCTGCGGGTGCTGGAGTACGGCCGGTTCGAGCGGGTGGGCGGCGGCGACACCGTGGCGGTGGACGTGCGCGTGGTGGCCGCGACCAACGCCGACCTGCCTGCGATGGTGGGCGACGGGCGGTTCCGCGCGGACCTGCTCGACCGGCTGGCCTTCGCGGTGGTGACGGTGCCGCCGCTGCGCGCGCGCCCGGAGGACATCGTGCGGCTGGCCGAGCACTTCGCGGGGCGGATGAGCGCGGAACTGGGGCGCCGGGCGTTCGCAGGCTTCGCCCCGGCTGCGGAGTGGGCGCTGCTGGCCCACGCGTGGCCGGGCAACGTCCGCGAGCTGCGCAACGCCGTGGAGCGCAGCGTGGCGCTGGCCGAGCGGCCGGAGCGGCCGCTGTCGGAGCTGCGGCTCGACCCGTTCGACAGCCCGTTCCGGGCGCTGGACGCCGGGCACGCGGGCGGCGTGCCGGCGGGTTGTGACAACCGCGGCACGGACCGGGGCGGAAGGGCGGCGGGCACGGCCGGGGGCATGGCCGGGGGCGCGGACGGAAGCGTGGCTGGTGCTGCGGGGCTGGGCCGGGCAGTGGGCGGGTCCGGCATCGGGACGGGTTCGGGCCGGCACGATGACGCGGCCGACGACGAGGGCCTGGACTACGCCGCGCGGGTGGGCCGCTTCGAGGTGCGGCTGTTGCGCGAGGCGCTCGAACGGTCGCGCTTCAACCAGGCGGCCGCCGCCAGGCTGCTCGGCCTCGGCTATCACCAGTTCCGCCACGCCCTGCGCTCGCACGGCCTGCTGCCCGGAACCGCTCAGGACCGCGCGCCGGGCGCCGCGACATAGGCGGCGAGGCCGGACCGGGTAGCCTGCTCCGCCGCCACGAACCCCCAGCCGGCGGCTCCCACCGAGGCCAGCAGCATCGTGCCCAGCCCCACCGCCATCGCCAGCCGGCGCAGCGTCTCGGCTGCCGCCTGCTGGCGCGTCGCCGCCGGGCGGGCCACGGCGGTCCGGGCGCGGCCCCGCATGGTTGGAGCCCCCGCGACTCCGAAGACCCGGCGGGTGCGGGCGGGGGACGACAGGACCGGCTTGGTCGCGCTGACAGGGGAAAACGGGAGCAGCGTGGCAGTGCGGGCGACGACGGACATGATGTGCGCTCCTGGGGTTTCGTCGGCCATCGTGGCCGGTCTTTCTAAGTGTTGCAGCTACCGTGCCAGCCGCGCACTTTCACCAACCTATTGTAATTCCAGAAATTTTCTTGAAACTATGCTCGTGATGTTCTGTGATTTTGGAAAAAAATGTCAAGATATGGTTAGAAGTGTCATAATATGGTTATTTGCTACATATCGATGCCGAGAATGTCGTCCAGCATCCTCCCCGAGATGGCCCACGATGGCACCTGCTTCGCCCTGCCCAGCCGCAGACTCCAGTCGCCACGCTCCATGCTGCCGCCTCGCTACGGCAGTCATGCGACGCCGGACCCGCGCAGGCCGAGCCGCCACCCCCATCTGTGTGCCCGATGGCGTCGGCCATGCGCGCCGCCGCCCGACACCGTCGCGCATCGAAGGAGAACGCCGCCGTGGAAGATGTCTGGGCCTACCCGCGCCCTCCGGCGCTGCAGCCGGTGCCGTTGCCGCTGCGCATCGTGTTCGCCGGCCGCACCATCGCCGCCACCGACGCGGCGTTCCGGGTGCTGGAGACCTCGCACCCCCCGGTCTACTACCTGCCGCCCGGCGCGTTCACCGGCTGCATCCTGGAGCCTGCGCCCGGCCGCTCGCTGTGCGAGTGGAAGGGCGAGGCGCGCTACTGGACGATCCGCGCCGGGAACCAGGTGGCCGAGCGCGCCGCCTGGAGCTATCCCGCGCCCGCTCCCGCCTTTGCCATGCTGCGCGACCATCTCGCGGTGTACGCCGGCGCGATGGAGCAATGCTTCGTCGGCGACGAGGCGGTGACGCCGCAGCCCGGCGGGTTCTACGGCGGCTGGGTCACCCGCAACCTCAAGGGGCCGTTCAAGGGCGGGCCGGGCAGCATGGGATGGTGAGCGGGGCCAGGAAGGCCGGAGGCTGATCGTGGGTCTCGCTGCAGGCAACGCAACGGAGATAGGAAGTAAGGTTGAGGCTCTGCCTCAAACTCCGCCAAAGGCTGGGCCTTTGGATTGCCTTCCTCAAGTAAGGCCGGTCCAGGGCGGCTCGCCCTGGCGGGTCCGGGCAGAGCCCGGCCTCGCTTGCCCGCTACGCCAGCGCCTCGATCGCCGCTCGCACCAGCACCCCGTCCGCGCGGCGCAGCGCGTCGAGCACCGTGAAGTGGTTCGCCCGCGGCACCGGCACCAGCGCCCCCGGCTGGTGCGCCTCGGAGCGCAGCCCGTGCAGGTGGCGGCTGTCGTGCGCCAGCGCCGCCAGCTCCGCGGTGCCGTAGCTGATCGCCAGCGTCTTCGCGACCGGGGCCAAGCGCAGCGGCGAGAGCCCTGCCACCTCGACGTCGTCCAGCCGCAGCGCGTCGTTGACCGCCGTGTCGCGCAACGGCCCCAGCTCGTGGATCCCCGAGATCGCCAGCCCGGCCGCGACCCTGGGATGGCCGAGCGCCATCGCCGCCAGGTGCGCGCCGGCCGACCAGCCCGACAGCAGCACCGGGCCGGCCACGCCGTGCGCCTCGCCGTGCGCCGCCAGCCAGTCCAGCGCGGCGGTGACCTCGCCCACGATCTGCGTGAGGCGGGCTTCGGGCGCCAGGGTGTAGCCCGCCAGCGCCACCGACCAGCCGTGCGCGCGAAGCCCCTCGCCGAGGCAGCAGAATTCCTCGCGCCGGTTGCGCTGCCAGTAGCCGCCGTGCAGGAACACCAGGCATGGCGCCGATGGGTCGCGGCCCGGGAAGATGTCCCAGCGCTGGCGCTCGCCCGAGCCGTACGGCAGGTCGAGCGCGCCCGGCACCTCGGCCCGGAACGCGGCGGAGGCGGCGATGCGCGCGGCGTTCAGCGCGGCGCTGTCGGCGACCGCGGCGGTGTTGTCGTAGGCGGCGTCCCGCTCCGCCCGGCTCATCGCGCCCCAGTTCGTCATGCCGACCTCCGTGATACGACCGTAGACAGCAAGCAAGGCCTGGCTCTGCCCGGACCCGCCAAAGGCAGGCCTTTGGAATCCACTTTCAGGTAAATCGGTTTCCAAAGGCCTGCCTTTGGCGGAGTTTGAGGCGGAGCCTCAACCTTGCTTCCTAACCCTTGTCCTCGCCGTCCCGCCGGTAGGGCGAGAGCAGGTCCAGCTCCGCCATCTCGGCCACCCGCGCCGGGCGCTCGGCCTCGAGGAACTCGCCCACCGCGCGGCGCAGGCCGCGGTGCGCGATCCAGTGCGCCGAGTAGGTCGGCCGGGGCCGGTAGCCGCGCTGGATCTTGTGCTCGCCCTGCGCGCCGGCTTCGACGCGGGCCAGGCCGTGCTCGATCGCGTAGTCGATGGCGCGGTAGTAGCACAGCTCGAAATGCAGGAACGGCCACTCGCCGACCGCCCCCCAGTTGCGGCCGTACAGCGCGTCGGTGCCGAGCAGGTTGAGCGCGCCGGCAACCGGCATGCCGCCCTGGGTGGCGAGCATCAGCACGATGCGCTCGCCCAGCCGCTCGCCGAGCATCGGGAAGAACTTCTTGGTCAGGTAGGCATTGCCCCACTTGCGGTCGACCGTGGAGTGGTAGAACCGGAAGAACGCCGCCCAGTGCGCCGGCTCGATCTCCGGGCCGCGCAGGGTGAGGAACTCCAGGCCTGCCGCCTGGGCGTCGCGCCGCTCCCGCCGCAGGGTCTTGCGCTTGCGCGACGACAGCGCGCCCAGGAAGTCGTCGAAGCTTGCGTAGCCGGCGTTCTCCCAGTGGAACTGCGTGCCGACGCGGGGGAGCCAGCCTGCCTTGCCCAGCGCGGCCCATTCCGCCTCGGTGCAGAACGTCGCGTGCACCGACGACAGGTCGAGCTGCCGGCACGCCTGGGTCAGCGCCTCCGCCAGCGCCAGGCGCAGCGCCGCCGGCTCCACCCCGCAATCCTGGCGGAGCAGCAGGCGCGGCCCGGTCACCGGGCTGAACGGCGAGGCGACCTGGAGCTTGGGGTAGTAGTCGCCGCCGGCCCGCTCGAACGCCGCCGCCCAGCCGTGGTCGAACACGTACTCGCCGTAGCTGTGCGCCTTGGCATACATCGGCGCCGCGGCGAGCAGGCGGCCGGCGGGATCGCGCAGGGCGGCATGCTGCGGCAGCCACCCGGTGCGGCTGCCCGCCGAGCCGCTGTCCTCCACGGCGGAGAGGAAGGCGAACGAGACGAACGGGTTGTCCAGGCCGGCGCAGGCGTCCCAGTCGGCGGCCGGGATCTCGTGGATCGAGGGGTGCAGGGTCAGGGTGAAGGCGGACGTCGCATGCGGCATGCCACGGCATATGGCGGCAGGAAGGATGGAGGGAAGGCCAGGGCCCGGCCCCATGCCTGAAGGAGGGGAAACCTCGCCAAGGGCCAAGCCCCAGGAACCCTTGACCCGAGGCAAGCCGGTCCAGGGGCGGCTCGCCCCCGCCTTGAAGCAGGGGCGGGTCTGGGCGGGGCCCAGCCTTGCTTCCTTCCCGCCCTCCCCACGCCCCGCTTGCCCAAACGCCTCCGCCCCGGCCAGAAATCCCCTCCCCACCCGGGAGGCCAGCCCATGCACGCGAACACCCTCAAGGCCCGCGACAACCGCGCGCGCATCCTCGCCACGGCCACCCGCACCATCGCCGAGGTCGGCTTCGCCCACGCCACCCGCGAGCGCATCATGGAGGGCACCGGCCTGGCCACCGGCTCGCTCGAGCCCCACTTCGCCACCACCCACCGGCTGCTCGCCGTCATCTGCAACACCCACGCCCGCGCGCTGATGGAGGCCACGGGCAGCCATGACCCCACGGACCCCACGCCGCCCCGCGCCGCTCTGGTCGCCACCGCGTCGCGCATCCTGGCCTGCATCGACGCCCACCCCCACGCTCACACCGTCCTGATGCGCGACCTCGCCTGCCTGCCGCCGGCCGTGCGCGCCGAGGTTGACTACCTCGGCCAGGTCGCGGCCTTCCAGATCGACTGCGCCTGGAGCGCCCTGCGCCCCGACCTCGCCATCCCGGAGCGCTACGCCGGCCTCACCCGCGCGCTCCGCTCCCTGCTGCTCCGCTGGCCCGACTGGCGCGAGCCCGGGCCGGCCGGCCACCCCGACGCCGCCGCCGACCGCGCCGTCGCCATGGTCGAGGCCACCATCGACCGCGCCCCGCCCGCCTCGGCCCACGCCCCCTGGCCGCCCCGCCCCGCCCCCAACCCCCACGCGCACTGGCTCTCCGACGCGGCCGCCGCCCGCTGCACCGTCCTCGGCGCCCCACCCCGTCCCGCCGCGCAGGACACCGGGCCGCAAAACCCCCCGATCCGTCCCGCCCCGCAGGACGCCCGCGTCCCGCCCCCCAGGACACCCCGCGTCACACCCGCCCGGCGCCCCCGCCGGCCCCCGCTCACCCCGGCCTCACCCTGCGCGAGGCCCTCGACGGCCACGGCCTGCCCCCCGGCCTCGCCGCCGCCCGCCTCGGCGTCACCCGCCAGCGCCTGCACGAGCTGACCCGCGGCACCCGCGCCATCACCCCCAACACCGCGCTGCGCCTCGAAGCCCTCCTCGGCGAGCACGCCGAGACCTGGATGGCACGCCAAGCCCGCTACGACATCCACGCCGAACGCAACCGCATGGCGCCTGAGCGTTAGAAAGCAAGGCCGGGCTCTGCCCGGACCCGCCAGGGGCGAGCCGCCCCTGGACCGGCACGACTGAGGGTCCAAACTCGATCAGCCGGACCGCCGGGCAGGGTGGACGGCAGACGTGGACCGGCGATCGAGCGCCGGCCGCTGTGCGCCTCATCTCCGCCGTCCAGACGTGCGGAATCGATGTTGTAGAGCGGACATGAACTGCTACGTGGTGAATAGCCGGGTTTGGTGGAAAGCTGACTGCCCGCTTCGGAGTGGAACGTCGGGAAAGCGGACGTTCTTGGAACGGCGCACGTGGCCGATTGCGGACTGGCGACTTTGAAGGCGACAGGGTGGGAAAGCGGACATTCGCCAACGTGGACCGACCTGCTGACCCTTCACGGTGCCTTATTCAGGACTGATTCTGGCGACTTGGGTCTGGAGTTCGGCCCACTGATGAGGGTGCTCTCCTTCGTCGATTTTAGCGAGGGCACTCTCCAAAATCGCCCGTGCGAGTCCCATGTCACGGCGGCCGTGGTGCCGTCGCGGATGTGGTGGAAATGGTTGGTGGCGTAGTCTCCGGTTCGTAGCAACGAGCCATGACCGGCGTTGGCACGCCGGCGGAGACCACGCCATGGAACAGGGTAGCACGACAGCGGAAGC
>JAABUV010005672.1_pt1 | contig 14068 bp, 11 predicted proteins | sample 5559971 | NCBI WGS metagenome assembly JAABUV01 (sample SAMN10711881, study PRJNA513362) | rock metagenome | isolation source: Antarctica rocks | place: Antarctica: Victoria Land, Knobhead nord | collected 2015-12-19
TGAGCTAAGTGTGAATATTCTTGAGCATGACGTGAGCGCTGTTGTCTGCATGCTGATCAACTTCAACACTACTATGCTAAAAAAATTCAAAGAAGATCATACTATCATTCAGAAAGTCATAAGAGTCGAGAACGTAGAAATCTTTATTGCTATGATTTACAGCAACGATTTGATGCATATGTTCAATGATAATGAGCAACTTCGATTGATGAAAAAAGATATCAAGAATAATTGCTTCACGCACTATATAAACAAAAGTCTATTTGAACATCTAATTATGCTCAAATACTCTCATATGCTTCTCACTGAACAGTATTACGTAATTCTCATCATAGATGACATTATATTCACTGTCTAATACAAAGCTTAAATGCAATTTTCAGTTAATTCTTCACTTCAATTTAATATGATTATTGCAATCATTGTATTAAAGAGCTTTTGCGAAATAGAACAATCATTGACATTTCTCAACATCAATGAAATCAATATAAGAATCAATGCATTTCAGTTCAAGCAAAATGAGATTGAAGTCATTGTAGCAATTGAGCTAGTCAAGATTTACGCTGAAGTCAAGATATCTGTCAAGAACATTATCATTCTTATGAAATATACTGCATAAGTTCAGCTATTGAAGAAAAGCTTAGTCTCAGACTCGAAAGTTTGAAATGTTGAAGCGTACACAATTGATTCTTTTCAAGATAAAGAAGCTTCTGTCATCATTCTATGTATGATAAAAATCAGAAAACTTGATTTCATGTCTCAATTCAATCATCTTCTGACTGTCTGTAATCATGCTTACGACTCATTTGTTATGTTATGTAACTATGATGAACTTCAGCATGATTACACTTGCAATTTACATATGATACGACATGTTTAAAATCTGTTCTCAATCAATGAAGTTTATGAAGAATACTTTAGTCAACAAGAATTCATTGATTTCATGAAAACAAAGCATCAATTTCAAGAGTAAGAATCACAATGAAACGAGAACAAAGTTTGATATGCAAGCGAAAATCAAGCAACAAATCTCTCAGAAGAGCAAAAGCATCATCAGAACACAAGCGAAGATTAAGTAATAAATTTTTCAGAAGAGCAAAAGCATCATCAGAATATGAACGAAGCTTCTACAGTAAATCTTGCAAAAAAGTAAGAGCATCATCAAAATGTAAGTGAAGATCAAGTAATAAACCTCTCAGAAGAGCAAGAGCATCATCAGAATGTAAGCAAAGATCAAGTAATAAACTTTTCAGAAGAGCAAAAGCATCATCAGAACATGAGCGAAGATTAAGTAATAAATTTCTCAGAAGAGTAAAAGCATCATCAAAATATGAATGAAGCTTCTGCAACAAATCTTACAGAAGAGTAAGAGCATCATTGAGATGCAAGTGAAAATCAAGTAACAAATCTTGCAGAAAAGTAAGCATCGTAAGAAAATAAATCTGATCAAGAGACAGTATTCATTGACTGATAAACATGTTTTACAAAAGATGACATTCTTTTTCGAAGTTTAAATTCTTTGTCTGCTGCTAGTTCAAGTCTGTCAAAGAGATTGAGACATTGATCACTGTGTAATATATATTGAAATACAGACATAACAACTTGCAGATACAATACACTTCAATCAACAATAAACTAACTTATTCTTTAAGCTGTTATGCGCATCATGTGAGCGCAGATCTTCAACGTAAGCTAAAGTAAATTTACTATGTTTCAGCTTTTATGATATCACATTCATTGCATGTACTTAACACAACTTAATCTTTTATTCATTGCATGTACTTAACACAACTTAATCTTTCATTCATCTGCTCATCATACTCAATGTAAGTCTTTCAAGTTGCTTTCATAATCACATAAGATCATGATTTAATCATATGTCTCTTTCAATGAGCATCATCATCAAGATCAAAATATGTTCATTGAACTTAATCTCAGTTGATTGAATTTGCATATTTAACATCAGTTGAGTACGCATCTAGTTTATCACGTCAACTCATCTCACATAGTCAGATAACAACATTCATATTTCATTATCATCATTTATCTTATTGAACTGATTTTATTAACTCATCATAATGACTAGCTTACATCTTAAAAAGAATATTACTATTAGATATCAGAATTCTCAACTTAATGATGAATGTTTAACTTTCAGAAACATAACAGAGATTCTTAAAATCTTAAACATTGATAAATATCAGCTGAAGAATTTAACAAATCAAGCTGAGCAATGACTTGAAAAGCATGCGTCTACACTCAAGCACATCAGATTTCACAAAAAGTCAACTATTATTGAGAAGAAATTAACATCGTTTCTGTACAACGTCAACTCACTTATGTTTAATGACTTTGAAGCAAATCATATTATCAGCAGTTTGATCGTTATAATTCAATGATTGCTCTTCAATAAGAGACGCTTTAAACAGAAATGTGTTGAAAAAATCAACACATCTTTCACTCATACATAAACTAGTTTTACATCATCTTCAGATGATCAATCACTCATCATCACACGCAAGATTGTAAAAATTTAATGAACATCATTTGCATTTGAGTTTTTGCAGTCACAAGAAGTCATGTCATTCATCAGAACATTCAAAGACGTTGAACTTCATGCAATGATGAATTCACACTTGAATCTGATCACTTTAAAAGAAACTTCAAAAATGAACTTGACTTTGATTGAAAATGTACTTGATCATGATTTACATGATGACAAAGATTGATTTTATAATGTTTCATTTCAAATGTGAATTGAAATTCTCAAAGATGACATGAGTTACATTGAGATGAACACTATTATCTACATCACAGATGACGAGATCTTGAAAATAAATTCAGACAGAACTTTTCAAGCTGTCTTACGCGATGTTTCAAATCAATTTAATCATGCTGCTCGCTTTAATGTGACTCACGCTACATCATATTCTGATAGATCAGAAACATATGTAGGTAAACAGCGAACTAATGATCAATGCAGAACTCACAGACAATGCTTCATCAATCTCAGCTTCTTGTCAAGAGCACATGAAATTCATTGATATTAACAAAAGCGAAGAAATTAACAAAGTAACAATTCAAAAAAATGAGATCAACACATTATTAATTAATCATGAAATGACAATTGATAATTCAATAGATTATGTATATCAATAAAGATTGACAAGAACTTTAAATTTCATAGAGCAGAATCAAATAAACTCTACTCATATTCAGAAGCAGTCAGCAGTCATTGACATGAAAGAAAGTGTTGCAAATGACACAGCTATTCTGTTTACAATGAAGAATAACGTTGACTTGATTGACAATGCAACGTCTACTCATGTTCAGAAGCAGTCAACAGTCATTAACATAAAAGAGAATGATGCAAATGACACAACTGTTCTGAGTACAATGAAGAATAATGTTGACTCGACTGACAATGCAACGTCTATTCATGTTCAGAAGCAGTCAGCAGTCATTAATATAAAAGAAAGTGATGCAAATGATACAGCTGTTCTGAATACAATGAAGAATAATATTGACTCAGCAAATAATGCAGCGTCTATTCATGTTCAGAAGCAGTCAGCAGTCATTAACATAAAAGAGAATGATGCGAATGACACAGCTGTTTTGAATACAATGAAGAGTAATGTTGACTCAGCAAACAATGCAGCGAAATTTGATAAATTTGTGAAGAGTGTACATTCACAGTGAACTGACAAAAGTGAAGATCTCATGAACAAAATTCACACGCTTTTATATTTTTCTTGAAAGCGATCAAGATTCAATCATTCAAAGAAAGATACAACAAGCATCACATTAACTGATCAAACATTGCATTATAGTAAGTCATTGAAGTATATGTATAAATGACAAACTAACAACAAGTGATTTTTACAGAGAATGATGAGAGTTTTAAATCATTGCATTCAAAATGATGAAAGTTGAACAACAAGATGCAGACTCAAGAAAATGACATGTCAACATTAACTTCAGATAAATCTCACATTTCAACTTCAACTTTTGATAATTCAATATCAGTATCAAGTTTCAAATTAAAGAATGATAGTTCTTCATTGAATGAAAACAATATCATCAACTCATATTAAAATTCAATGAGTTGAGTTGAACAACATGAAGTAACTGTACAATTTTCATCTCAGCAGATGAAATCTCAACAAAACATGATGATTTTCAACACTTCATTTAAAGAAGATATCGCGAAAAAGTCAGAACATGCATAATCACATGTAAATCTCAATGATGTTGAAGATAGTGAGAAGACTTTGAAGAAACATTATGTAAGATGATTGAGATATGAAAGTCAATCTTGTTTCTTGACTAACAAGATTGAACAGATTCATGATGAAGATATCATTGATTATTACAAAGCATCTTCATGAAGAAGACAGATGACAAAATTATGCTCAATTATTTCTGCATGACTTTAATCATGTTGAATCTCAGTCACACATACATTTGCAAAGAATGATCACGTCATTCTTTTTATATTAGACTTTTAAGATTTTTGTGATGTTTAAGATGAAAATGTTCATAAGAAAAGAATACAATGTCAATGATATGAGTCTTGAAAAGATAAACATGAATATCAGCAAAATTAAGAATAAAGCATGCTAATTTATTGATAAGACAATAGAAATGCTTGAATTGATTTGTCTGAATCGTTTATTGCACATAATACATGACAAGATCAACAATGCTCATCATGAGAAGAAGTTCAATGAACATTTGAAAGAAGACACTCTCAATACTTTTTAATCTAAAGATGCAAAGTGCTCTTTTGATAATAGATTGAAAATTAAGTGTTTATGTGTGAATGCAAGCTCATCTGCACATTTTATATCATCAAAATTTATTAATTTAGTTATCATTTCATCAGTCTTGATCATTAATTGACTAAAGAAGATTTGAATTCATCTTGACAAGAACAATGATTTATTACATTAATAAATTCATCATGCATATTGTGATGTCAAAATGAACGCACTAATCATCAGATTGAAACAAACAGATATATATTTTTTATCAGAAGAAAAGTAAGCTAATTCTAATTTTATATATGTGATTATGATAAACATGTACAAGACTCGCGTTGCAGAATTGATGAGAAGTTTACATTATTCTCAAAAAGCAAGTTTTAGATCAAGATAATTACAGTCGATATGAAAGTTCTGAGATATAAGATGAGATTGATTGATCATGAATGAGATGCATAAAAAGATGATTCAGACATTCAAAATCATCAATTTATTTAAGATCATGAATAAAAAATCTTGTAAGTGATTTGTTACAAATACACTTTTTAAATGATCTTTCTTTCAAATGATAATATGAATAAACATGCTGATGATAGACTTGATAGTGAATCAACATGAATGAGTATGAAAAGAAAAAGAAGCTCATTGAGTCAATTTGAAATACTGTACATATCAAAATTTGAAAGACATGAACAAAATATATATGAAAATCATCGAGATTCAAGAGACAAATTCTCAAGTTATTCAGAAGTACATCAAACAGCTAAAAATTATATACAATACACTATGATTATAACGTGACATTAATCAATTAGTGTTTTTCAACTCTTTTCTTACAAATGTAAAATTGAATGAGTATCAAGATATCAATTGCAGTCTTTCATCAAGATTTAACAAATTTGTTAATTTCTCAGTGATGATAATCATCAATCAACTTCAAAAGAAAATGAATAAGAAAAAATAAGATTGAATCAACAATCATTGTATTAAAATTGAGCTTCAACTCAACATCAACAACTGAATGATGAAAGTTCATTAACTCAAAATACTTAACACATTCTTGCATTTTAAATAACTTTCAGAAACACAGTCACTTGTATTCTCTGAAGTAGATGATTGAAATAAGAAATATGTTTGCTTTGAAATAAATCATCTCTATGACTTGAAGAAAGTTGAATCTTTTTATGAGAAGCACATTCTCGACATTATCTTTGAAGTGAACTGTAGCAAGATCAAAGCAATCAACATGCTCATCAATGATGTCTGAAACAAGAACAAGAAGACTGTATTTTATATCATGAATTTTATGAATGCACTTATTCTTTATTGAGTAAGTGACAAAGTCTTTACTTTCTATTAATGTTGTTCTTAAAAGTTATCACATGCATAGTGAGAAGAAACATGTTCAACATGATTGCTAACATTTAATTATGTAGTACTTTCAACTTATGTTTAAAGTCTTTATGACTTTGATAATTTCAAAATTGATCAAATCTAGAATGATGAACATAGTTTGATTGTTTCAAGAAGATTTGAAAAAACTGCAGAAGTATTCAAATGAAAAGTCATCATGCTTTATCATTGACACTATCAAATTAATCGATGTTGATTACAATTTACACAAAATCAAGAGACTAATTCAGATTGATTCAGAATGAATGAAGAGAAATCAAGCATAAATTAAGAAAAGAGTCAATCATCTTGAACAATATGAAAAGACTATCACTTATGATTTACGCTGCGTAGATTCAAGAATCGAGATGCTGATATATGATAGATAAAATCATTGAATGTGTATAATGAAGTTGACATTGAAGCTCAAAATCTTTAAAGATGATGATGTAATCAGAGATGTTGAGAATGATGATGATAATAAAGCGAACGACATTGAAATTAATAACAAGATGAAAGATGATAACTGCATTTAAATCACACAGTCTCATACATGTGCATCAAGAATGCGCAGTGTATTACTAGTTTATCAGTCTGTATTATAAATAGTTGTACTCACTCTTTCTTCTTTGACATTCATTGATATATTTATCAAAACTTATTGAGATCATGAAAAAATTTATAGAATCAACACTAAGCTCTGTGATTCTTAATAATGTTGCAAACATTGCTTTGATGATGCAACAAATCTTCAACGACACATGCAACATTGCTTGAGCATAATTACAGATTCTCATTTTCAATCTCTCAAATAAATTCAATTAAATAACTCATTAAAGAAATCATGACTATCTAATCAACATTATGTCTGAATGTGTGCAGACTGACAAAGATTCAAAGAAGCAGACGCAATATTATTTCATAAATTAATAATAATGTTCATCAGTATTGATTTCAGCTACGATCATTCTGCATTTATGAAACGCAGCAAAGTATAGAAAAATTCACTCATCAATGTAATGAGAATGTTTGTTAAACATCAGCAATCTCACAACTCATAATCATGATGCTCTGAATGAGTAAGTAACATTCATTTTGCTTCTATCACATCACTACTATCAATCATGAAAAGAGATAAGCAAAAAACTACAAGTAATAAAAGTGCGCTTTTCTCAAAAATCATGAGCGTTGAAGTTCAAATCATTTACATGAAAATTGACACTTTAAAAGTCTTCTCATACTTGTCAAATGTTTACACACTGCAGATGCATGCAAACATGAACGCAATCAATGAAGATTTGAAGTATAAGAATGTAAGAATATTTTCTTAAAAAAGAGAAGAAGTGCTGTTGGTGCATGCAAAAAACATGTGATACTTTATTTATATCATTCTTTGACTCAAACGTTGACTTAACTTTTAATATTTGAAACTTAATTGTTGATCAACAATGAGATTTATCTGTATGAAATGCTAACTACAAATCTTCTGCAAGCTATGCTTGTCAGAAGAGCTGAACAATCTCATCGACAGAGCAGTAACAGCGCGATACGTGCATGTTATGCTCACATACACAGATTGAGCATCGCATTGCGATGCTGACAAACAACAAGATCATGTGATCAAACAGCGAACGAAAGTTCACGTTGAAGTGATCAGCTTTCACAATACACAGATTGAGCATTGCATTGCAATGCTCACAAACAATTCAAAGCTCATTTAGTCTGCTTAACTAAATGATCAAACAGCGAACGAAAGTTCACATCAAAGTGATCAACTTTCACAATACATCAATCATTCATTTAGCTCACTAAGCTAAATGATCAAACAGCAAATTCAAAAGTTCATGTCAAAGTGATTAGCTTTCACAATATACAGATCGAGCATCGCATCACGATGCTTATAAACAATTCAAAGCTCATTTAGTCTGCTTAACTAAATGATCAAACAGCGAATGAAAGCTCACGTTGAAGTAATCAGCTTTTACAATACACAGATCACTCATTTAGTCTGATTAACTAGATGATCAAACAGCAAATGAAAGCTTACATCGAAGTGATCAGCTTTCACATACACAGATTGAACATTGCATCGCGATGCTTACAAACAATTCAAAACTCATTTAGTCTGCTAAACTAAATGATTAAATAGTGAATAAAAGTTCACATTGAAGTGATTAACTTTCACAACACATTGATTGCTCATTTAGCTCGCTCAACTAGATGATCAAACAGCAAATTTGAAAGCTTACGTCAAAGTGATCAGCTTTCATAATTTCAATTTATTTATATGATTACTTGATTATATAAACATGTCACACGCTCATATGTGCACTCTAACAATCTGACTGCTCAATGAGAAGATATACAGCAGCAATTATGACTAAATTACATGTAATTTAGCATATACACAGCGCTTCACTGCTACTATTTAAGTAAATAGCATCATGTTTCATAGTCTTAAACTGCATAAGCATGTAAAACTTGAAGAAATAAAAATAAAAAAACTTAATTATTAGCTCGCTCATTTGCGAATTTGCATCATCACAGATAACTCATGTTCTGTGATAACAACTTATTAAAAGCTCATCATCATGAATGCAGAAGTTACAATTTGCAATATCTAAATTCATGAAAGTCATTTGCAAAAATTCTGACTTGAAGAATGTACTGATTACAATCATTGCAGCTGATTATCAACAAGATCAACAATGCAGTTGCTTGATTGAATGAAACACAGATGCACTTTGCATCGTCACTGTTAGAGATCAGCATAGAGCGAGTCATATGAGTGTCATTTAACTAATAGATAAATGTTAAGAAAGAAAAGTATCTACAGAAAAAAACTCAATTCTTTATATATGTGTTTCTCAGCTCTGTGCTAGACTCGAAAGAATTGACATCTTACACATATGATGCAGAGTCTTAATGACATCACTACTAGCTTGAATGCTCACTAGACTCAATTAGAATGAAACTCATGTCAGAGCTGAAAAGAATAGACGAAGACTAGAATCGTAACATTATCTTTTCTTCTTGAATATTCATGTTCGCATGAATGTTGTTTCTTAGTGCGCTTTTCTTGAATATTTGATATGAAAGTCATCGATCATCTCTTGAGCGTTCATAAATTCGTCATCGTCAGCGTTATATCAGTTGAGATCGTTGTCATAGCTCTTTCATTTGACTTGATATTGAAGTCATCTTTGATATCATCAAGAGTTCAATATATCGTCAATTTCTCATTCGTCTTCATCGTTTATCACTATTAATTTCGAGAATTTATTCTTCTGGTCAAACAGAAGATCATTAATGACAAGACGAAAAAGCTCTGAATGAAATACATCATGTATACGCATAGTCTTGAGTAGTTTCAATTTATAGAATGAGTCAACGAGATCAATGATCTGAAAAGAATTGAGCATCTTGTCATTCAATTTTTTGAAGAGTCTCGCTGTAATGATGTTTCGTTCATTCAAAAACATTCTTGATTTGATCTTATAATTGATTTTCTTTCTATGCTTGTTAGCTTGATTCATCATTTGTTCTCGTGTTTTGATCAGAGCTTCATGAGCGAAGATTAATGTCTTGTTTATTTGTTCAGATATATTCTTGACTCAATTGATCTGCAAGCGTTCGCGAGTGCTTTCATACTTGATGATGTCAGAGTCGAAGCTCATATGAGAATGAAAGTTCTTGTTCATGAAGAAGAAGATCAAGAAAATGACTGAGAACAAGACGTTATTGTCAACAAACTTGATCATGAATAGTCACTTAGATCAGTCGTTCTGCATATATGAACAGAAGAATCAAAGATATCGCTTGACATTCTGATTAACTCGTTCACTTTGATCGTTGATCTGAGAATGATAAACGATGAACAATTGAAGAAAAATGCTCAGTCATTTGCAAAGAGACTTTCATAGTATAGAGATGAATTGCAAATCTCGATCAGATACTATGAAGTTTGATAAATCATGAGTTCAATATACTCATTGAATCAGCATTTCAGCTGTCTTTTCAACAGTGATATCTTCATCATCAATGATGCAAAAAATATAATGTCTTTCTTTTAACAATCTGCAGATGATCATCAGAATAGCGTTGTACTTGCTTGAATCAAATAGATCAATAATAAAGTTCATTGCTATGTTTTGTCATCGCTGTTCAGATATCAATAGAGATTGAAGCAAGTCATTTGATTTATCTCTAGATGTCTTTAAACGTTGACAGATATAGCAGTTTCGAATATATTGATCTATCATTTTTCGCATAAATGATCAATAGTAGTTTCGCTTTATGACTTTCACAGTTCTAAGAATATCAGAATGATCAACTGATGATTGATCGTGCATCTCATGAATCAGGTTCATTTGTAGAAGCTCATTGAACGAGACTCATAACTGACTATCATGATACAAGATTTCATTCTGAGTTCAATAATTCTTTAATTTGATATCTTCATATTGTGTCTTGTCTCTTGCTATTGCTTCGCGAAGTAGCGTACAATTCTCGTCGATCTCATTAGTCTCAAGAATCTGTTTATAGATTGATTCACTGATGTTCTTCTTTAGATCAGCAATTTTCATTCAATTCAAAGTCAGAATAGTGATTCATTAATAGCAAATGCGCTCATCTTCTGAATCTCTGAGCACGACGTCAGCTTGACGAGTTAATGCATTGATCTTGATGTTTTGTTTATCAGATTGATACATTATTCTGAAGTTGAAATCAGCGAGCTTCTGAACTCAACGCATCTGACGTCTGCTCAGCTCTTTATCTTTCATCAATAAAGTGAGTGCTTGATGATCGATGAACATCTTGATAGAAATGTTAGTTAGCTTCAGTTTAAGTCATCAGTGTTCAAATGCTCAAATAATGATCAGAAGTTCTTTATTATATATCTTGTAGTTGCATTCAGCAGAAGACATGTTCTTGCTATAGAAGACAATTGAATGTAGTACTTCTTCGTCATCATATTGAGAAAGAACTTCATCGTTGACGTAGTTGAATGAGTCAATTTCGAGAATAGTCTCACGAGTTTAATTAAAGTGACGTAGTATAGAAGTCTTGATCATATGTCTCTTCATATGATTGAAGACAATCTGACAGACTTTATTTCATTCAAATATGATCTTCTTTTAAGTGAGTTGAATCATTAAATGAACAATCTTCAAAAAGTTCTTGATGAAGCATTGATAGAAATTGCAGAAGTCAATGAAGAACTGCATCTGAGTGAGATTATTGAGTGTAAATCAATCAACAACTGCTTGCATCTTTCGCGAGTTCATCTTCAATTCTTCAATTGATATTAAGAGTTCTAGAAAGATAGTTTTCTGAATATGAAACTTGCACTTGTTGATGTCTATCTGTAAATCAGCTTCTTGTAGTCTATTTAAGATCAATCATACATGTCGCTTGTGTTGCTTCAAGATCTTGCTGTAGATGATAATGTCATTTAGATAGATCTGACAAAACTGATGTAGATACTTGAACAACACGTCGTTCATATAATGTTGATAAAACGCAGATTCATTGATTAATTCAAAGAGCATTACATGATATTTGTATGAGTCGAAGAAGATAATAAAGATAGTCAAATCTTCGCTATCTGAGTGTATGCATAGTTTGTTGAACGCGACAATAATGTTTAATCAAGTCAGATACTTGCTTTCTTGTATATGAGCGAAAGTCTCGTCTATCAATGACAAAGAGTAGCAATCTCGTTTGATCAAAGCATTGAGTTTTCTGTAATTGATGCAGAAACGCAGACTATCGTCTTTCTTTTTGATGAACAAGATGAGCGAGACGTATGATGCGAAGCTGAAGAAAATGAATTCTTTGTTTAAATGATCAATCAGATACTTTTTTATCTTCTGAAGCTTATGATTGAACATCTGATATAGTCTGCTTCGAGAAGATGTTTCTTCATTGATCAACTCAATTTTGTGATCATAGAAATGATGCAATGATAGCTGATTAATCATTGCTCGATCGAAAACATCTAGATAGTCGTGATATTCAGAGAGAAGCTTGATCTTGACTTGCTCAAGAGCTTCAGCGTGAAAAAGCTCATGCAGATTCACTTCTTCAGACTTGTTTTCAACTGTAGTTATGAGTCGATCGATTTTCAAGATGATAACAGCAAAGATCTTGACGTCTGATCATTTGACTAACATTCTATATGTTGCTGTCTCTATCATTGCTATGTTCATTGAACTGAAAGAGAATGATTTCAGACTGAAATAGACTGATTTCAGACTGAACATCGACTTAGAATTGACGTTAGTCAAAGTCGCGTCACGCTGTTTTAACTGTTCAATGAACTTCTTGTTTTGACTGAATTGAGATGTAACGAAAGTGAAAGATCTCTTCAGTATATGAGTAGAAGTCAAGCTCTTTCGTTTCGTGATTGATTTATTGCTTGAGAGTAAAGTAATCGATTTCTGACTAGTAGAATTGAAATTCGAAAATCGAAGAGAATTGATTTGCATATCAATTACTAGATTGATTTTGTTCATTCACGTTTTTTCGAGAATTATTTGATGTTGATTTAATCGAGTGATCAATATAGAAGCTGTGTCAATCATATAATCTTGAACAGTCAGATTTGAATAAATGACATGAGTAATGAGTTTCTTAGCATAATAATCGTCGAATTCTCGAATTGACTTCGCTTTGATCAAAGTCAAAGACTTGATTTGCAACTGATCACAAACAATCTGCGCGATCACTTCATCAATGAACAAATAGTCAGCAGCTTCGATGTCAATCAATAACTTCAATGAGTAACTAATTTCATTGCTAGAAAGTATACATTCAATAGTCAAAGATTTAGAAGCAAAAGAATCATCTGACATGCTCATCGTTGAAGAAATTAACACATTTTTCATTGCATCTTTGATGAAAGTCTCTAGTTTTTTGCCTCGCTATTCTTGAAAGATATTTTCTCATTCTCTTTATTCTTCGAAATGATGATTTCATGTAGACGAGAGATGAATGCATGAGATGCAGAAGTGTTGATCTTGTTCAACTGAGAACAATTCTTGAACAAATGATTGAAAGTCTTGCAGATGTAGCAGATAATTGATGATCTTGCTGACTCAGAAGTAGAAGAGATAGTCGACTTAACATAATTGATTATCAAAGTTGTTACTGACAGAAAAGTAACGCGTTTATCAGATACGACAGTGACTTTGATGATGACAGTGCAACGTTCGCTGCGAAGCTGATAATTGACTCGTTGTTTACTATTCACATCTTGAAGAAAGATTCTTAAGCGAGTGAGCGAAGTAAAGTTCTTTGAACAGACTGATAAAGCGTTCTGCAAGCGATTATTGATTTTATTCTGAAGATCATTCATCAGAGTGCAATTATCGTATTCAAGATAGCTGAATAGCTTCATAAAGTTGAAGTAAAAGATATTGAAAGACTTGTCTGCTTGTCTCAGAGCATTGTACTTACGACGACACTTTTGATTCTTATTCAGTTCATCGTATATTTCTTTCAGATGCTTAAATAGCTCGTTGATCGAAATGTATGAATGCAAAGCATCATGTCAACGTCAAGCGAAGATGTGCTCAGCAGCATCATCTTCTAGTCTAAATATCACATAAACAATACAGATATTCTTATTATTGAAGTGATTGACATTTGTTTGAAGCTTGTTGTCTATCTTGACTCTTCAGCTGTCTCATGTTAATTCATCTTTATCAGTGAATATAAATGAGTTTGAAAACTTGAAGAACTTGTGATGATCGTTGTTGAATAGAGTGAACGACTTTCGTCAAGTATGGTTCTCGATAGAAGCTCGAGACTTCGTAGGCTGTCGAGGTCGGGGGTGGTCCGCTGAACGCTGTCCCTTTTTGAGACTCAGTACTTTCTCTCGTAGACCGACGATAGTCTCTTCTTGAGTG
>JAABUV010005674.1_pt1 | contig 14067 bp, 15 predicted proteins | sample 5559971 | NCBI WGS metagenome assembly JAABUV01 (sample SAMN10711881, study PRJNA513362) | rock metagenome | isolation source: Antarctica rocks | place: Antarctica: Victoria Land, Knobhead nord | collected 2015-12-19
GACCCCCAGGCTCCCCACACCGGGCCGGCGGCACGTCTCGGGTGCTGGCCGGTGACCCGGCCAGCCTGATCTCCCCGACAGTCACAGCCGCCGGGGTGGGCCGGCTGCTCGAGCAGCTCACCGACGCCCGCCTTGAGCCGGCGGCCCCGGTGGATCCGGCCGCCCGGCTGCCGACCGACCGGGGGGGCCGGCTCTACCTGCCGGGGGTGCGCCGCGAGCTGCCGCCGGCCAGCGCCACGGCCCTGGCCGGCGCCGCCGATGCCGCTGATGCCAGCGCGGTCCTGCGCCGGGTGCTGACCGGCGCCGCGGCCGCCAGGTGGCGCTGCGCCGACGTCGCCGCCCTGGTGGCCCGCTCCCCCGGGCTGGAGCACCTGCGCTCCCAGGGGCAGGGCCCGGGAGCGCCCAGGCGGGTCCGCAGCCCGGGCGAGTCCGGCCGGGTGCTGGCCCGGCAGTGGGACCGGGCGGTGCGCTGGGTCGCCGCCCACCCCCGCGCCGCCGCCGAGCAGGACCCGACGTTTGAGCCGCGAGCGGCCGCCCTGGCCGCCGTGGTCGATGCCGTCCAGGTCCGGGCGGATGCCGCGCCCGGGCGGTGGGCCGGTCCGGGTGGCCCGGCCGACCGGCGGGTGCTGGACGCGGTCTGTGTGCTGTCGCTGCAGGCGATGAGCGGGCCGGTGCAGGCCGACATCCGCCGGCTGGGGCTGCTGTGCGGGATCGGCCGGGAGACCGCCCGTACCGCGCTGCTGCGCCTTGCCGCCGGCGGCTGGCTCGCCCGGCACTCCCCTGCCGACGGGCCCCGCGCCGCGTCGTGGATCTTGTGCCAGGGGTTGTCCACAGTCATTGACGTACCAGGCCGGTCACAAGCGGACCCGCGCCCCCCTGGGGCTGGTAGCGCAGAACGAACTCGGTGGACCGGCCTGTTGCGCACCAGGCTGTCAGCAGCAACCCACGACGTGTTCACCCCCGCCGGCGGGCTGGGTCATGCCACCGGCCAGCTCTACGCCACCCTCACCAGCCAGCCCGCCAGTATCGGCCAGTTGGCCCATCGGCTGGGCTGCACTGCTGATGAGGTCGGCTACCGGCTGGGTTTGCTGCGAGCTGTACGCCTGTCCCGGTGCACCCCTGCCGGCTGGTGTGTGGTTCGAGTCGACCGCCGTGATGCGGCCGCGCTGCACCTCGGGGTCGCCGGACGACTCGCCGACCGGGCCCGCCGCTATGCCCTCGAGCGCGAAGCATGGGCCTGGTGGGGTGCGGAGCTCACCTGGATGCACGCCCCCCGCCGGACCCCGGCGAGCCGCCGCCCCGGGCTGGGTCAGCTCACCGTCGTCGACCCCGCCGGCACCGCCCCGGCTCGGGCGCCGCACCCCCGCCGCTTCGACGGCCGGGCCGATTTCGCCGCCGCCCGCCAGGCACTGCTGTTCGCGGGTACCGGTCCGCGGCATCTGCCCGTCCCCCAGCGCCGGCAACGGGCGGCTTGACTGGCGTACAGGGCGGATCAAGGGGGGCCTGCGAGTATCTAGGCGGTTTTAGGGCCGGGAGTTGTTCTCTGCACTGCCCTAGGAGCCCCGGCGCTTCGGGGCGACAGCCATGCTCAGGTCCGCGGGCGACCCCTTCGGATTCGGCCTGCGTCGTCCTCGGCGAACATGGTCACGATGCCGTCGTAGCCATGTCGTTCGACGAGTTCAGTAAGGGCTAGACGCAGCACGGCGCTGGAAGTCAGGTCGATGTCCCCGAGCACTGCTCGTTTTCGCAGCTCGTTCAGGTGTTCGTCGGCGGCCTCGTCTAGATGCACCTGGGTGGCTCGTACCCGGTTTCGTCGTCGCGGCGGAGGTTGGTGAGCCAGCTCAAGTTCCGCCGTTGCCGTAGGCGACTCCACCGCCTTGAGGGGCGGTGGAGCTGGTAACCGATGAGCAGCCTCCGGTTCTGAGGCTGCAGGTTCCGGCGCGATGGCTGCTGCAGGAGGAGGCTGCTCTGCCTTGGGGTGTCGAGCCGGCGGTAAGCGCCGTTTGCCGGCTGTAGCTCGTGCCCGACGCTGCTCAAGAGCGGCGAGGCCGTCAGCCGGTGCCATAGGTTCTCACCGACTCGGCGACACTGTGCAACTCGTCCGCGTAGCGAGCGAGGCGTGCGGGGGTGGGGCTTAGTGAGGAAATGGCCATGCGCTGCTGTCGATTGGGCAGAGCTGTTGAGTTGGACACCGGCGGAGCCACCTGGACCTGCCAATGCTCTGCCAGCTCGCGCAGCCGTCGCACCGCGAGCGCGGGTGGCACCGGCGGAACCATGTTCGGCACCACCATGATCGGGTAGTCGGCAGCTTCTTCGAGCATGCCCTCTAGGGCGTTGAGGCTGTTCGTGGCTAGCTGGACTGGCACGAGCACAAGCGAAGCGGCGTTCATGGCGCCGAATGTTGATGGGACACCACCGGGATGAGTGTCAACGACGAGCCATGATCGCCCCCACTCCCCTGCCCACTTCTCCAGCGCGTTGGTTATGTCCTCGTCAGATGGCTGAGCGATTGCGAACTCTGGGTGGCTTGGAACGAGGTCCGCCTTGCCGCGACCTCTGAGCAACTTCGGGGTCCGATGGTGAGTCAGCGCCTCGAGTAGCGGTACTCGGGTGCGGCCTTCATGGCGATAGCCCCATCTCCTAGTTGCTCCCCCACGGTCCCAATCAAGGTCGACGAGCGGAGCCTCGAGCAAGTAAGCGAGTTCTAGGGCCAGGGTTGTCTTCCCTACTCCGCCCTTATAGGCGGCCACAGTAACGATCTTTGGCATCGGGTCAGTATCACGGCAGCTGCGAGCGCAACCGTGCAACCGGGGCGGCTCGGCGTGTCATCAACTCGCCACGTATTCACCCGAGCAATGTGCGTGACAACGAAACAATGCGGTACTTGTCAGCCGCAATATCACAACATTCCAGTATTGCGGTACTTCTTAATGAAGGAGGATGGGTGGGAGCCAGGTAGCGCGGACCAGTCCGCGTCAGCGTCTCGACAGTGTCACCAGACGAGTTCAACAGCTCCGTTCGCGCGGGTGCGCGGGCCGGCGGTGACCAGCGGTAGGTCTAGTGCCAGTGCGGAGGCTGTGACCAGTACCGGGCGAATGCCGGTAGGTGATCCGAGGGCAGTGGGCGGGGGCTGACGACCGCATCCGCGCAGGCGCTCGCCTCATCGCGGCAGTCCCGCGACGGCTGCTCGCCCGCGGGGTCAGTGGTGGCTGGCATTCATCGGGAGTTTCGGACGAACTGCGGCCGCCGCAATGAGTGACGTCGGCGCCTGGGGGTGCGGCACGAGCCGCCCCAGGCGGCACAAGGGTCAGTGTCTAGCCGACCAGCGCCTCAGTGACCGCCCGATAGGCCTGTAGCAGCAGGGCCGCTAGGGCAGCCCCAAGAAAATCGACTGCGATTGCCGTCAGAACCTCAGCCATGGTGCTCCCATTCGGTTGCCGGTCGGCGCGGAAGGTCGTGCTTCCAGCATCGGTGGGAGCGGTGTGGCGGGTGGGCGCTGGCCGGGAAACAACGCGTGAACCGTCTCGGAACGAAGCGACTGGCTGGTGTTGCGTTCTGGTCATCGAACCGCGGCGCCGGGCGTGTTCTCAATGCTGGGCGCCCCAGTGAACAGCGGCTTCTAGGCAAGGTGCACCGTGCTGCGGGTTCATGATGAGAGAACCAAGCCGGGTGGGCGCTCGTTAGGTGACACCGGCTTCCCTCGCGGGCTGTTTAGCCAGCGAGCGGTGGGGCTGGCGGGGGAACAGGTGCGGCGAGCCGGGCCTCGAGTGGGCCGAGGCGTCGGTCGAGCAGGACTTGGGCGCCGGCGGCGATCAGGACGGCGGGCCACTCGACGATCTCGATAATGCCGACGACTGCTAGCGCGGCGTAGAAGGCCAGGCTGTCCGCCGGTGGCAGTTGCCGGCCGACCGCCGCCAGCTGGCGGGGGTTCAGCGCGGCGGTGACGCCGGAAAGCCAGCGGGTCGGCGCAGAAGTGCTCGCAGCGGGAGCCATCCGGGCTGGGGTAGTGGTCATGGCTGATCCTGCGCCGCGCGGGCGGACGTGAACAGGGGTGCTGTGGCAGGGGCCGCTTGCCTGCGGCCGGTGCCCTGAGCGAGGCGTCACCAGCGGGATCTCACGTGCTCAGGGCGTCGACGAGTTGGTCGAGGTCGTCTAGTTGTGGGGGGCACAGTACGGCGAGGTGTGCTTCGGCGAGCGCGGTCAGGTGCAGTTGTACTCGCCGGCCGTCGCTGGGGTGGGGTGCTCGGTGCAGGTAGCCGGCGGCAGCGGCGCGGTCGACGAGTCCGGCGGCGCTGTGCTGGCGCAGGCTGAGCTGGCCGGCGACATGGCCCACCCCGGGCGCTGGGCCTGAGTGGACGTGTACGGCGAGCAGCAGGTGGTGCTGGGCGTGGGTGAGCCCGAGTCCGCGGGCCCGTTCCTCGCCTTGGCGTTGGAACAGAGCGAGGGCTGCCCGGGCGACGGCCAGGCGCCGGTAGTCCGGCGCCGGCTGTGGGCTGGGGTGCTGGGTAGTCATCGGCGGGTCTCCTGTTGTTCGTCGAACGGCAAACTGCCCGTTACCTTTGTGTGCATCGTGGTACGACCTACACGCGGCCGGCTCATCGACCGCATCGGACTGTTTCCGCACCTAGGACTGTGAGGTAGCCATGGCCACGACCGATGCCCAAAGCACGGGCGCCGCCGGGGGCAGCCCGGCAGGACCGGAAGCGGCGCCGCCACCGCCCGGCGATGGGTCGCAGCCCGCAGTCCAGATGTCGGCAGCGCCGGGCGGGGACAGGACTACGACGGTCCGGCTGCCGCTGATCAGTGTGACCTTCACCCGCCCGGCGCGTCCGGACCACCAGGAGCCGTCCTTAAGTTCCCACGCCCCCTCTTTCACGGGTCGGGTGCGGACCGCTGGCAGCGCGGTGGCTGACGGGCGGGTGCCGGTGGGGGGTGTGTCGATGCCGCGGTTGGCGTTCTACGCCGGGGCGGTGGCGTTGGGCGCCCTGGAGGTCGTGGAGTGGCCGGTGACGCTGCTGGTAGTCGCCGGGACCTACGTCGCCGACCAAGTCCGCGGGTCGACCGCGGCGAGTGCCGCTCGCCCAGCTGCCGGGTTTTCGGCCGCCGCTGTTGAGCAGGCGCCGCCGGCCGGCCCCCGGCCACGGCCTGACGGCCGCTGCTGATGGTGGTCTTTCCCCTGCCCGCTGTATGTCTGCGATGAGGCTTGCCGTGGGGGCAGTTGGCATGCTGGGTCCCGCGCTGGTGCGCACCTCGGCTCGCACCTCGTGGGGGCTGACCCGGGCTGGCGCCTCGGTCGGCTGCCGGGCTGCCCGCGGCGCGGCCAGCGCCGCAGTCACCGCCGTAGTCACCGGGCCTGCATCGGTGGTGCGCACCGCCGCCGCGCTGCTCGAACCCGGCTCCACCCGCCGGGTGTGGTCGGTCGAGGGACGAGCGCAGCTGCAGGTGTGGGGCCTGGAGGGCCCGACGTGCCAGGCGGTCGTCGCCGGGGTGCGGCAGGCACTGGCCGGGCTTGACGGGGTGTCGTGGGCGCGGGTGGATGCGGTGACCCGCCGGGCGGTGGTCCGGTTCGACCCGGCGGCGGTGGGGACCGGGCAGCTGGTCGAGGCGGTGGCGGCTGCCGAGCGTGCGGCAGGAGTCGACTGCCCGGGCTATGCGCACGACGACGCGTCTTTTCCGGGGGACGTCGAGCCGCTGCGGCTGCAGGCATGGGCGCTGGCGGCGGACACGGTCGGGTTGTCGGCGGCGGTAGCCGGACGGCTGGTGGGCCTGCCGTCGCTGCCTGGCAGCGCGGCAGCGGCGGTTGTGCTGGTGGACAACCAGCCCCGGATACGCGGGCTGCTGGAATCCCGGCTTGGCCCGGCCGCCACCGACTTGGCGCTAGCGGTGTCCACGGCCGCGGTGCAGGCACTGGCCCAGGGCGCCCCTTCGCTGCTGGTCGACACCGGGCAGCGAACGCAGGCGGTACTGGCCGCAAAAGCTCGCCGCGACGGTTTCACCCGGCGGGAGGCCGAGCTCGCAGCTGCGGACCGGCCGGTCCGGGAGGTGCCGCTGGCGCGGGCTGCCCGGCCGGTGCCGCTGCCGCCGGGCGTCGTCGAGCGGCACGCCGACCGGGCCGCCGCCGGCTCACTGCTGACCGCCGGCGCTCTGCTGGCCGCCACGGGCAACGCCGACCTGGCCGGCAGGGTGGTGCTGATCGGCGCGCCGAAGGCGGCACGCGCCGGCCGGGAGGCCTTCGCCGACACGTTGACGAGCGGGCTGTCACGCCGCGGGCTGGTGGTGGCGGACCCGGCGGCGCTACGCCGGCTGGACCGGCTCGACACCGTCGTCGTGGACAGCACCGTGCTGCATGACGACCGGGTGCTGGTGCTCTCGGCGGTGCCGCTGTCGGGCTCGTGGACCGTAGAGCATGTCTGGAGCGCCGCCCAGCGGCTGCTGTGGGGCGGCCAGGAGCTGCCGCTGCCACCGCCGCGGGGCCGGCACCGGCACCGCCTCGCGCTCGCCGAACCCGCCGGCCCGCACCAGGACATCGGCGTGTCGTTGCGGGTGCTGACCGAGGACGGGACGCCGGTCGGTCAGGTGACGGTCGGCACCGAACTCGATCCCTACGCCGACGCCGTCCTTTCCGCCGCCCAGAGCGCGGGGCTGCGGCTGGTGCTGACCCGCGACGCGGCAGCCCCCGAGCTGGCGGGCCGGGCCGACGAGGTGCTCGAATGCCAGACCGACGCCGGGAAGGGACTGACCTGGCAGATCGGCCGGCTACAGGCCGCGGGGCGGGTCGTCGCACTGGTCTCAGCGCAGGAGGAAGCCCTGGCAGCTGCGGACCTGGGGATCGGCGTGGTACCCGCTGCCGGCCGGGTGCCCTGGGCGGCGGACGTGCTATGCGGGCCGGGGCTCGACGAGGTGCCGCGGCTACTTGCCGCGGTCGCCACGGCGCGCGCCGTCAGCGCTCGCGCTGTCACCTCAGCCACTGCGGCGACGTTCCTCGGCGCCTTGCTGACCGCCGTCGGCGGCCCTGCCCGCACCGCCCGGGCGGTGCTGCCAGTCACCGCCGCCGCCGGCGCCGCCCTGCTGTCAGGGACGGTCGCGGCCCGCCAGGTGCTGCGCATCCCGCCCCCCGTGACGGTGCTGCACACCCCGTGGCACGCCCTTGAAGCTGACGAGGTGCTCAGGCGCCTGCCACCTTTGGCGGCCCGGACAACCACACCGACCCTGCAGGCGGGCGGCGGCCGCCCGGTGCTGGGTCTGCTCGGCGTACCGGCCGCCGTTCTGGCCCCAGTCGGCGCGCTGGCCCGCAACGTGCGAGCCGAGCTCGCCGACCCACTGACCCCGGTTCTGGCAACGGGCGCCGCGGCCTCGGCGGTGATCGGTTCCCCGATTGATGCCCTGCTCGTCGGGGGGGTAGTCGCCGCCAACGCGGTGGTCAGCGGCGCCCAGCGACTACGCGCCGAGCAAGCGCTGCATGCGCTGCTCCTGGACCAGCAGCTACCGGCACGCCTGGTTCAAACGGTTCCGCTGGCCAGCACCGACGGTGTTCAGGCTGGCGCACCGGCCGGCGGCGGGCGCCACGCCCCACAGCGCGAGCCGGCTGCCGGCACCATCCGCACCGTTCCGGCCAGCGGGCTGCGCCTCGGGCAGGTCATCGACCTGCAGGCCGGAGACGTGGTCCCGGCCGATGCCCGGCTGCTGGCCCAGGACGGGCTGGAGGTCGACGAGGCCAGCCTGACCGGGGAGTCGGCGGCGGTCGACAAGCAGACCCAGGCCACCCCCGGCGCCGAGCTCGCCGACCGGGTCTGCATGGTCTACGAGGGCACGAGCGTGCTCGCCGGGTCGGCCCGGGCAGTTGTCGTCGCGGTGGGGCCGGCGACCGAGGCCGGCCGGGCGCTGACCCTGGCCGGCCGGGCTGGCGCCCCGGCCGGGATGCAGGCCCGCCTCGAGCAGCTCACCCGCCGGGGCCTGCCCGTCACCCTGCTCGGCGGAGCTGCGGTCACCGGCCTTGCTGTGCTGCGTCGCCAGCCGCTGCCCCGGGCCATCGCCTCAGGTGTCAGCGTCGCCGTCGCCGCCGTCCCCGAGGGCCTGCCCCTTGTCGCGACGGTGGCGCAGCTCGGTGCGGCGCGGCGACTGTCGGCCCGCGGGGTGCTGGTGCGTTCGGCCCGCACGCTGGAGGCCCTCGGCCGGGTGGACACGGTCTGCTTTGACAAGACCGGCACCCTGACCGAAGGTCGGCTGCGCCTGGCCAGGATGGCTAGCCTGGACGAGCAGTGGGACCCCGGTGATCCGCAGGGCAGCAGGGTGCTGCGCGCCGCTGCCCGCGCTTGCCCCCAGACCCAGGGCACCCAGCCTGTTGCGCACGCCACCGACCGGGCGATCCTGGACGCCGCCGCCCAGTACCTACCCGCCGGGTTGGCCGGCGAGGACTGGACCGAGCTGTCCGAGCTGCCGTTCCAGTCCGAGCGCGGCTTCTCCGCCGCCCTGGGCCGGACCAGCGGCAAGCTGCGGCTGGTGGTCAAGGGCGCCCCGGAGGTCCTGCTGCCGCGCTGCACCCACCAGCGCGACGACACCGGCAAGCGGCCGCTGGACCTGGCCGGCAGGGAACGCGCCCAGCAGAGCGTGCACGCCCTGGCCGGCCGCGGCCTGCGCGTACTGGCCGTGGCCAGACGCAACGTCACCGACGTCCTGGCCGGCGCCGACCAGGCGGCAGTCGATCAGCAGGCAGCGACCGATCCCGAGCAGCTCACCGAAGACCTCACCCTGCTCGGGTTCGTCGCGCTCGCTGACACCCCACGCCCGCAGGCCGCTCCCACGGTCGCGGCGTTGCATACCGCCGGCCTCGCCACAGTCATGATCACCGGGGATCATCCGGTTACTGCCCAGGCGATCGCCGCCGGGCTGGGGATCCCGACCGGCCGGGTGGTAACCGGCCCCGAGCTCTCCGGTCTGGACGAGACCGCCCGCACCCAGCTGGTGGCCCAAGCCAGTGTGTTCGCCCGGGTGTCCCCGGAGCAGAAACTGCGGATCATCGCCGCGCTGCAACGCGCCGGCCGGGTAGTGGCGATGACCGGTGACGGGGCCAACGACGCGGCCGCCATCCGCCTGGCCGACGTCGGCATCGGTATGGCCGCCCACGGTTCGACCTCGGCGCGCAGCGCCGCCGACCTGGTCCTGACCGATCCCGACGTCAGCCTGATTCTCGACGCCCTCGTTGAGGGCCGGGCCATGTGGGCCCGGGTCCGGGATGCCGTCGCGATCCTGCTTGGCGGCAACGCCGGCGAGGTTGCCTTTACCCTGGCCGGCACCGCGCTTGCCGGCCGCGCCCCGATCGGGACGCGCCAGTTCCTGCTGGTTAACATGCTCACCGACCTGGCGCCCTCGATGGCGATCGCGCTCGCCGGCACCCCCACCGACCCAGCCGAGCGCCAAGCCCTGCTCGCCAGCGGGGTGCCCTCGCTCGGCGCCCCGCTGCTGCGCGACATCGCCATCCGGGGGACCACGACCGGTGCCGGGGCGCTGGCGGCCTGGCAGGTCGGCCGGGTCACTGGCACCCGCCGGCGGGCCAGCACCATCGCCCTCGCTGCCCTGGTCGGCACCCAGCTCGGCCAGACCCTGCTGGTCGGGGGCCGCAACCCGGTAGTGATCGCCACCGGCGTCGGGTCCGCCGCAGTCCTGGCCGCAATCATTCAGACCCCGGGGTTGAGCCAGTTCTTCGGCTGCACCCCGCTGGGCCCGCTGGCCTGGGCTACCGCAACGGGATGCGCCGGCGGCGCCACCCTTCTCGCCGTCGCTGCTCCGCACCTGCTGCCGGGCGCCCCCGACCCGGATGGCGGCAGCACCACCGTCGTCGTCGATCACCAGATGGTCTCGGCGCCACTGAGCCCCGCGCTACCCGCCGCCAGTCACGCATGACCGCACACCTCGGCCCCCTGGAGCCCCCGATGACCACTGCGACCGTTTCACAGCAGGCCGCGCAGCAGGCCGTGGACACCAACAGCACCCATCTGCGCTTCCACCTCGGGGACACCAAGGTCGACGTCAGCCTTCCACCGCTGGACAAGCTCGCCTTCTACGTCGGCATCGGGGGCGCCGTAGCCTTCGGACTGATCGAATGGCCCGTCGCCGCGCTCACCGGCCTCGGGCACCTGCTCTCCGATGACCGGCGTAACCGCACCCTGCGCGCCCTCGGCGAAGCCCTCGACGCCGCCGCCTGAGCCCCACCCCGGCTGCCCGCCGAACCCGGCCGCAGCACCGACCATCACCCCACCGAGGATGGAGCACACAGCATGAGCACTCCCAGAACCGCCTCCAGCATCAACCCCGGCCTTGACAGTCCTGCCCCTGGCGACCGGGCCCGGCTGCGGACCGATCAGGTCGCCAGCGTGCTGGTGGCACCCGTTGCGCTCGCCCAGCGAGTTCTGCCTACCAACCCGTTGCCGGTCGCCCTGGGCACCGGCGCGCTGCTGCTGGCCGGCGTCGTGGAGTGGCCCGTCGCCGGCGCCCTGGGACTGGGCTACCTGGCGGTGCGCAGCTGGCGCACTCGTCCCTGACCACCCACCCCTGGCCACCACCCCTGGCCACCCGACATCGCGATCGGGCGGTGGAGAAGAGGAATCCGATGAGCAATCCGACACCCCCCGCGACCGGGGCTCGAGGACTGCCCCAGCTCGCCTGGCAGGTCTCCGCCATCCCGGCCCAGATCCTCGGCCTGCACGGCCCCGAACGAAGGGTGCTGCCTTTCCTCGCCGCGGTAAGCGGTACCGCCGCGCTCGGAGTCGTGGACTGGCCAGTTGCACTGCTCATCGCCGGCGGCTACCTACTCAGCTCCCGCGCACCCCGGCGACCCCTCGCAGCAGAAGACGAAGCCGCTCGCCCCCCGGCCGGGCTCGGCGCGAGCCGGCGCACCCAGACCGAGCCAGCCGTTAAGCCCCCCAACCCCCGACCGTCCACCCCGGCCGGATCTGCCCCGGTGCAGGCGAACGGGGTCAGCCCAGCTCCCGACGCCCCGGCTGCCAATGCCGGCCAAGCGGTCTCCACGGCGCCCGAGCAGCCCGAGCAGACCGAGCAGCCCGAGCAGCCGGCGTCGGCGCCGGCTGGCCAAGCGCCGCCTCAGGTGAGCTCGGCGGCACCCCGACCGCAACACCGGCCCGCGGGCGGCCAACCCCTGCAGAAGCGGGCCCGGCCAGCGCGCCGTTCGCCGAGCTCGGCTGCCGCCCCCGAGCCCTGGACGGGGTATGACCAGATGACGGTCCCCCGGGTCGTGGAGCACCTGAACAAGAACCCGAACGTCGACCTGTCCGCCGTCGAGCGGTACGAGGCTGTCCACCGCAACCGCAAGATGGTGCAGGCAGCGATCACCTCACGCCGGGCTTCCCAGCAGACGTGACCGCCTCACCAGGCCAAAAAGCTCAGAAGGCACCAGCCGAAGGAGAGAAGGAGTAATGCGCGACACCCAGCACGAACAAGCCGACCAGAGCCAGGACCCAGTGGCCGCCGCCGAGCTGGAAAGCACCGGACCGGCGACGGCAACGGTGCGGCTGCCTTTTGGCAGCATCACCATGTCCTTGCCGCAGATCAAGGCCCGGGTCGCCGGCGCGCAGGCCGGCGCCGGGCCGGGCGGCGTGGGCGTTGAACGGCTGGCCCTGTACGGAGGCGCCGCCCTGCTCGGCGCCCTCGAGGTCCTGGAATGGCCCGTGGTGCTGGCAGCCGCTGGCGGCACCTACGCCCTGTCCCGGCTCGCCGGCCGCAACTCAGGTCCCCGCGCCGACCACACCCCGCATGAGGGGCACGACCATTCGCACGGCCAGGACTGTGGGCACGCCGTCATACCGCACGGCGACCACAGCGACTACCTGCACGACGGGCACCGCCACGCCGCCCACGACGAGCACTGGGACGAGCACTAGCCCCGGCGCCGCAGCGCACCCACGCCAGCCCCCCTCGACCGGGCGGTCGGCCGCGGGAACGCCGACGTTTCGGCCACGCTGGGTTCAGCCGGCCGGGTCGTTGGGCTGGTCGGGGTTCGCGGCGACCGCGGCCTGCGCCTTGCGCTGTGTCACCGCAGGTGCCTGGCGAGCGAGCGCGACGGTCTGCGCGGCCTGCTCGAGGGCGGCTTGGGGGTCGGCAAGCCGTACGGTGCCCTCGGCGTCTCCGCCGACAGGCTTGGCCACGCCATCGAGGACTTGACCGAGCCACTGCACGGCCTTCGGGGCCCGGGAGTTGGTCGTCATCTTCATCAGCGGTACGCAGGCGATGAACACACCCAGCGGCGGGTCAATCAGACCGACCGCGACAGCACCCGCGATGCCGCCGTAGAAGCCGAGCGAGCGGGGAACGTCGATACGCAGCGGACCCAGTACGACCACCAGTCCTCGATCGGTCACGTCCGCTCCTGTCCGCTTCGGTTCGCATTGTCGTTCTCGGATGATCGTGCGGCAGAACGCTCGCCGCCTGAAGTGCTGGGCTCGGGGGTGGGAGCCGGGTTGTCGGGGGTGAACCGCGGCTCGTAACGGGCGGCGTCGAGAAGTCTTAAGCCGGGGACGTGCGGGAGCTCCAACGACACGAGTACCAGCACAGTGGCGAGGGCGGCGATGAGCAGCCGGCCCTCGCCAGCCGCGGCGCCGATCGCGGCCATCACGAAGATCGCTGATGCGGTGGTGACGCCGCGCACGACTTCCGAACGCCCCGCCTGTTGGCGAAAGACCAGGCCGGCGCCGATGAAGCCGATGCCGGTCACCGCGCCAGCCAACGCGTTCGGCGCCGCCGCCTCAGACAGCAACCCGATAACAGCAGCGCCCAAGCCGATCAAAGAGAACGTCCGGTTCCCGGCCGGCGAGCCCCGCAGCTGACGCTCGAAGCCCAACACGAAAGTCAACCCGAAGGTGACGCCAAGACGCAGGACACCGCTGGCCTCGCTCACCACCACGCGTCACCCCTCGCACGCTGCCCTAGCCCCCTCGGGGCGTTGCTCATACTCTCTGACGCTTCCAACATGGGACACACCACGGCGGAGCAGCCACGATGATTTTGTCTGGTCCCCTGCTAAGTCAGCAGGTGGGACCACCAGCAGGCCGCCAGCAGTTGCAGTGCGCCTTCACTAACGGCTGGAACGACGCCGGGCGCACCCTTCGTCTAGACCAAAACCGCTGAACGGATCCTCAGCAAAGCCAACCGTCAAGAGACTTTAGAGACCTGACACTGGGGCGCCGGAACCCGCGATGCCAGACTGATTTCTGCGGGCATTCCAGCAGTAGCTTGACGCCGGGCGGTGTTCTTGGCTGAGCGTGGGCGCGCGCCCACGGCACGGTTGCGGAGAGGGAGGGCGAACGCGCGGTGTTCGGATCGCTTGGCAGCGGCGAGATCCTGCTGCTGCTTCTCGTCGGGTTGATTCTGTTCGGCCCGGAGCGGCTTCCTGTGATCGCTCGTGACGCCGCCAAGGTACTGCGGCAGCTGCGTCGGATGGCGACCGAGGCACGCGACGAGATCACCTCCGAGCTCGGCCCCGACGCGGACGGGCTTGACCTACGGTCAATGAACCCCAAGACGTTTGTTCACCAGCACCTGTTCGGTGACGATGATGATCCGCTGACTCACGGTGAGGTCGGCCGGTCGGCAGCCGCTCGGGCAGCCCAGGACGAGCGCGACCAGAACTCTGCCTTCCTGGCGACGACTGGCCATGCCGGAGGTGTCGCGACCCCGTTCGATGTCGACGCGACGTAGCCAGCTACCACCCGAGTGCAGTTAGGCCGGCCCGCTGGTGCGTCGGGAGCTGTCCCTCGCAGTGTTTCGCGTCAGGGTGGGGGTTCGACCTCGGCTAGCGTTCCTGCCGGCAGTGAAGGAGCACTCAAGGGAGATTGCCTGTGGCTGCGCGCGCGTCCTCAGCGCTTCGCCCGCGGCTGCTCATTGCGCTGTTCGCGCTGGTCGTGCTGGTCGTCCTGGCGCTGGTCGGCACGCGGCTGTGGACGGACCTGCTGTTCTTCCGGTCGGTGAACGCGAGCCGGGTGTTCGACACGGTGCTCGGCACGCGCACATTCCTGTTCGTCGTGTTCGGGCTGACCACAGCGGTGGCAGTCGGTGCCA
>JAABUV010005676.1_pt1 | contig 14062 bp, 11 predicted proteins | sample 5559971 | NCBI WGS metagenome assembly JAABUV01 (sample SAMN10711881, study PRJNA513362) | rock metagenome | isolation source: Antarctica rocks | place: Antarctica: Victoria Land, Knobhead nord | collected 2015-12-19
TTGATGGCGTTTAGGAATTAAGACATGGGGATGTAGCTCTGACACCTGAGCTTTATGAAAGCACTTGGGGTCAGCCTTTATCCGAAAAGACCCCCCCGCAGCGATTGACCCTGCATCAACAGGAATCAGACGCCTAAGAATGTCTTAATGGGTATGAAACCTACGGACTGACATCGACCGTAGGCGGAGGGCTCTCATTCACCACCTCATCCCTTGTTCCCCGCGCTACAGCTCAGCTCCAACGGAGATAATTCCCTTTTCAATCATGTTGGAATGCCTCATCGCTCGACTCTGCTGCTCTAGACCTTCCTGCCTCGACCTTCCTTTGCCAGCCACTATTTCACCACAGCTCAGCTGATGTGCGACACTGCGACGACATTGGTGGAAAGTTTCAGCGTGCGGCGACCATTCCCGGGCGAAGCAACTGTCTGATCCTAAGAGGGCTGCCACAAGACCAATGAAAGAAATGCCTCATTACTTGTTACGAGGGCTCAGGCTTCCCTTCACGTCTGCCTAACCACGTAAACAGGGATCACCGCTCAGTTGTGATCTGGTGACCTGGCACGAGAGGGGCTGAGCAAGAATCTGAGCAGCGGCGGTAAGCCAAAACCAGCGAATGGAATCAAAGGAAGGTAGGCCTCGCCTCAATTGACAGCAGTCATTGCGTGTCTGCCTGGCTGTGCCGACCAGGATGCCACAAATCACCTCGTTCTGGTGACATATCCTCCACCCTTTCCCTTGAACGTCTGCCTTTCACCGGCCGATAAGTGCATTGCGTAGCTACTCTTTAACAACTTTGGTGCATCCGGAGGCTTCCCACAGCAGGCAGGCCATTGTCGCATGACAGTCCACCGAGAGCAAGAATGGTCAAAGCTTTGCCTCCGGTGATCGGAATTATATAGGGTTTTTCTTCCGTACTGACGTAGATGATGGAGGAGAATTTCGAGAGACAATCCCTATCCACTCCCTCTATTGGAATCCTTAGAGTACCGGCTAGTGGCGTTTTGTCCCCATGCTATAATCGAGTTTTCAATGCTGAAGAATTATCCGTTCAGGACTTTGTTGGACTCGCACCTCAAGATACTTTGCCACGATACTCTCCATCTCTAGGGATAGGCATAGAAGGCTTGTCGAAGGAACCCTGGAAGTATTGTGGTTCGAAGGCTTCTGCCCACCGGATGACCTCAGACCTTGCCGCATCAGCATCCTTCTGATCTACACCGAAAGCAATACGATTGTTAAGAGTCGGCATGGTATCTATCAAGTTGAATTTGGTGGTGTGGAGGTGGAAGGTTTTTGAGGTTGTGGTGGAAGAGGACGTAGATATGAAGTTTGTGCTGGGTTGGGGGGTCTTTCAACATTTCAAGCAACGCATTTTCGTGATGACTCACTTCGCTGATGTCTGCAGGTGATTTAGGTGGGTTCGGTCCGCGCCCCCGTCACGGGCGCGAGATTACCTCCGCTCTTTCTTCCCTGTGTGGTCAACTCTATGACCAGTCATAGATCTACTAATTACTCCACTAGTAGGCTGACACGTTTCTGGGGCTTAGCCTATTGATGATTACTCGCTTCGCTTACGCCTGCAGGTCATTGAGTGGATTCGGCCTACGCCAATGAGAGAAGGTTCCAGCACAATGGAACAGCAATCGGCCCGGGGAGCGAGAGTGACGTGTCAGTGCCGGCGTTCTATATAATCTTCTCAGGCATCTCTATGCCGCTCTCTATCTTCTTAGCTGCAGCCCAGACCCCCTGACTTACACTTAAGGGTCGGACTTTTCTCTTCTGACTGCCTCAAAGTCAGGTCAGAACTCTTTGTCATTCAAGCTGACCCCGTCAAGCCATGGAGAAATTTCGTCGTCACCCTGCAGGATTGCCCTTCAATCTTTACCGAGTGCAATATCCCCGGTGCCAGACAGCACTTTCAGACAACGGCCTGGCGGCAAGAGACATCAACATCATCTATTCAGAGAATGAAATGGACGCCTTTCGCCAATCGATCATCGATCAGCTGACTTGGAGTCATCGCGGAGCTCAGCCATACATCACATGTTTCTCCGACAAGGATCACGCAGAGAATTGGGCTCTCAAAGAGCCTTGGAACCCCGATGAACGCGACAAGGATTCCTGGAGTATCTTGACAATCAACACAAGATTTATGCCGGAGACATATGTATTCAGCCTCAATGACTTAGTGACTCATCTGGACCTTGAATTACCAGGGCGGGCTTCCCAGCATGAGAAAGGCGCGTATCTCTGCCTTCACAGGATCCCAACGTCAGCCATCGTCAACTCGGCATCTCCGCGTGAGGTAAAAGATGGTACGCAAAGTGGCAGTGATATCTTAGGTGGTTCTATTCAGTGGCTAATAATTCGATAGCCGTGGAAGATCGGAAGTGGCGAGAGACATACGATCCGCTCGACGATTACAGCGGCTCTGACCTAGAAGCTGCGGAGAACAACTTGAATGACGACATTATTAAGATGATCGAAGGTGATTGGGACTGATAGCTGCGGAGAGCGCAGCAGGGTGGCTCGGCATATATACACATCCTTTCCCTGTGATCTACCGCGTCAACCAGGTGACTCGGTAGATATTCTCCTTTTCCGTTGAGTGCTTTATCCCCCTGCTGGGTCTAGACCCTCAATTAGTTTCAAATATGGATTGTAGGCTTCAAAAGGTCGAACGCACCTGCTTAGATACAATCAAAGAGTTATATAATCCGACCCTTCCCCTATGCGAAGACTGGGTCTCGTCTCACACCGTCAGGCTATCGCTGCGCACTAGAAATGTACTTATAATAAATGGATAGGAGCCCTGCATGCTTCAATTCTCATAGGAAGTCTCTGCACTCAAATATGCATTTGGTTCGTAAGGTACAACAAAGCGAATCCCCGACGAGCCCATAAGATCTCACAACATGAATACCGTATGGACGACCTCACTCGTCCCTCGCTCTTTCTTCAGCTATAGCATTTTCGAAGGCCCTGATGATTGGATCGTACAATTCCTTTGCATCCTCCGGGGTTCCGATGTGCAACACTCCATCCTTAAGAAGAGGAAAGAGAACACCCCTTATCTCTCTACACAAAGGCTTGACGTGATTGAGTGCCTGCGGAAATTCCTCCAAAATGGCTTTGAACCCACTAACACCCATATGATGTTCTTTCGCGTCAGCAATATCATCGTAGCTGCCCGTATACCACTTCGTCAATCTACTTTGTTTGAGTGGCTGATCAAAACAGGACTCATATTTTTCCCATGCACGGCGAGCACAGATCCACAGAAGTACGTAGAAGAATGATTCAAGGTCATGTCGATAGGTGTGAGAAAGACGACGTAGCACTCCGATCGCCATGAACTCCATTGTGCCTGTCTGGTGCCGTGCGCCGCTCCGCCCGCTACCGATCTCCTTGGCAAGGTCCTCATCGATCAACATGCCCGTAAAGCCATCAGCTTCCTTTGGATCTGTTATTATAATGTTATTCTCGGAAATATCCCTGTGCAATATCTTGCCACTTGTATAAAGAGACCTGTGCGCCTTGATTGCGTCGCGGAGGGCCTCCAGCAGCTCTGGGATTGACCGAAAATCACGAATCGCTCGACCGGCTGGCGAGATCACCAAGCAACGAAAAATGCGGTTGTCAAACGAGCTCTCATCATGGGTATAGAGACTCGTCATCTGGCTGTATACCTCATTCTTCCTCTTGGCTTTATCAGGGCTCTGGCTGTTGGACCTTGATCTCTTGGATGGGCTCCCTCCAGCGTCAACAGACTTTCGTTTCTTCGGTGGCTCTCCAGCAGTGCCCAAGCCGGGAAGCTGGCCGAATGATCGAGAGAGGAGTGACTGAGATTGCGAAAAGGAGGATGCAGGACTCAACGTGGTATTTCGAAAAGCGTAAGGCTTCCCAAACTTCAGCCCCTCGCGCATGTCCGTAATACTAGTAATGCGATGGTGACCAAAGAGTTTGGCGACCCCTTTTACTCCTCTTTCGCGTGCCAATCTGAGGAGATCGGCTTCCGGTCGTCGCTTATCGGAGACCCAGGAGAATTTGACGACATACCGCAAATCCTTGGAGTTGAGAGTTCTGGCACGAAAGCAAGACGTGCCGCGACACACAATCGCCCGTTGATAGGCAATAGGAACCGACTCCAACTGCAATCTTCTCTCCTTGCCCGTCGCATCTTCCATGATGGTTATGAACTGATCGCCATCATCTCGCTCGATGAAAGTGTCAAGACCCAACTCTTCGTCGCTCATCATCACATATGCTGCAATCGTACGGATGAAACGCTCTGGCTCCTCATGAATATCGAAAGCAGTTGAGCTGTAAGGACCCGAGCGATCAAACACCCACGACCGCATTTCATTCCCACAGAGAGTAAAAGCGTGCACGTATCGACGAGTCGACTGACAGGAGAACACATCGCGGACGTATCTACTGATTTGAAGCAGCTTGGCTTTCTTGTTATTGTCAGACATCGTGAGTTCACCAATCACTTCGACATCCTTCCAATCATGTATCACCTTCGACAATTTTTCGTTGTTGGGCTTGACGAACAGATCGATTTGACGTTTGGCTTCGCAGCCCGTAAGGTCTTTGGTGATGCTCGTGTAGTAAACGCCCCGCTCGCTCGATAGAAATTCATCTTGAAAATCAAACCACCATTTACAGACATCATTCTGTACAGGTGTCTGAGGGAAATCGGTCCACCGTCCATCCACATGTCTATTTTGCACGGCTTGATAGATTTCCTTCGTACGCTCGGTCCAAGACTTTCCCTCAAAATATTTTGAGAAGAAGCCCTCGACGTTCTGATATGTGCAACCCCGTATCTCTTCGAAGATCCTTCCTTCCACCAGTTTCTGGGTTTGTTCACCACCTTGCTGCGAGGAGGAGGAATGCGTGATAGGAGTGCCATCGAACGAGGCAGGAATGCTTGTAGGAGGGGTGGTTCGGGAGATTGTGATGATGAGGTTGAGGACGGCGTTCCAAATGTCTACATCGGGGGCTTGTTTGATGACAAGTCGTGATAGCGCACGGTAGTGTTCGTAGTTGTAACGGCCGCCTTGAACAAGTCCGAAAAGCTTTGATAGCTCAGTGGCTATGTTGCTGTTTCCGATCTTTGAGCGAAGGTCAAGTGCCACCTCGTGGCCCATCAAAGCAAGCAGAAGTCGCGACATTGCCTTTTGAGTTCCTTGGTCAGAGTTATCGACAGCGCCATCATAAGATAGAGAACCCGGCTTGTAACCCTGCTCTATCTTTCGAAGTGGCTCCCGTAAATGATCGAGAGAGGTGTCCAAAGGATGCTCTGCGATGATGCTGTGATCGTTCTGCGAAAGGTTGGCCATCTCAAGCTGGGAGGTGCTTATGTCTCATTTTCAGTTGATAAACAAGAAGACAGGGTGTTGGTGGATGTGAGTCGATAGCGAAGAGTTGGAAAGTGTGGAAGGAAGGGAGGCGAAACGAGCGCGACATGGATGACTAATAGGATGTCAAGGGCAACCAATCGCTCCTGCGCTAGAAGTTCTAGTACCAGTGCCAGCAACACCACTCCAAATGCTCAGCCTCGCAGCACACTACAGCTGCGCCGTCATCGAGCATCTCTCGTACTCCAAATCGCCAGCTGTCCGACTCCAGTTCAAACTCCACCAGGCTTGTTCCCTCCACAGCCCATTCTTTGGTCTACGGCTTAAGCCAGCGATACAGCCAGGTCCTCTCATTCGCCGCCTTGTACCTTCGCGTTGCAGCTCAGCTCGAACGAAGATGATTCCTCTCCAGAACATGCTGGAGCATCTTTTGACTCGACTACCACTCCTGACCCTCCTGCCCCTGCTTCCCTTGGCCGGCCATCGTTTCATCAATACTTAGCTCTTTTACGATACTGATTGAGATTCTTAGCTTCCGAGAAGAATGCCACAGCGAAACGACTGTCGAAATCATAGTACGCCTGCCGAGCTGTCATACGAACAAGAATAGAAATGCATCGTTCTTTATCGCGATCGCTCGAGCTTTCCACTTGTCTGCCTGTCACGTTGACAAGAATTGCATCTCGATCATGATTGAATGATCTGACGTCGTTCGAATGATATGATCTCGACATGTGAATCTCGTCTTTCGCTGTTGATCGTAAAGAGACGATGTCATCGATTCATTGCAGTCGTCTCAGCTTGAAGATTCAGACAACAGAAGTTGACGAGACACGATGAATGAACATCTTCAAGAGACGTAGCGAAGATTCAGTCAACATGACACATGAATTGAATACAAGACTTCAATGATCGAGAGCTGCTGCAGCGCATGCTTTAGAATGTTTAATGAATAAATGTTGATTGAGCATCTTTGATCTGATGAAGAAAACTTTAAGAGAAGAAAAGACACATTCAAAAATGAGAAAGATGTTATTGAGCTGATTTACAATCACTTGTTGAAGAGATTGTAGACGTGACAACACATTTATGAATATATTTCGTGATGATTTTAATAAAGCTTTTACAAAGCTTCTACTTCAACTTCATTCATTTATAAATCAGTTTATTTGCTTTTCTTATATTCAATGTATTTAACATTCAAAAATGATCAGAAGAATGATCATTATCATTGTAAAAGTTGAAGTGAGTGCAAAGATGATTAAAGTTGTAGATTCTAAAGAAAGAAACTCATCTCAAAAGAGATTTATTGAACAATGTAATGCAAGCATCTTGTAGCAGATCATTCAATTAATGACTTATTCATTAATAGAATCAAGTTCTATTTTGCATAAAAATATCTTCATACTATTTTTCATCAACAATGTGACTTATATCAATGATGTTATCATTCTTGTTTAATTTATAAACAATGTAATGCATGCATTTATCTTTGTTACTTTAATGCTGCAACTTTCTGATTGAATATCAGATGTGTAAATTGAGATTTAAAAATGAAATCTCAAGCTTCAAGCTTACTTTATAACTATCTTGATCATTTCAGATTTGAATAAATTGAAATTCTTATCAATGACATCATTGAATACTTCTTTGATGCTTGTTGGAGAAAAGTCTGTAAATTGCTTTTGTCATGGTGCCAGGTCACCAGTCAAGCCTAGGGCATAGATAGGTCGCCAAGACCTTGGGTTCATTGAACTTGTATCGCAGTTCAATGAACCAAGCCATCAACCTAGCCACCGTCATCTTAATCTAGCCACAGCAACCTTAAGTCATAGGACTACTATCTAGCCTTGGTTCTGCCCGGTTCATGTATATAGAAGCCGGGCCCTCGTTCTTTCCTTTCGCTCCTTGTCTTTCGTCTTGTACATTACCTGGTGTATTGTCCTGTACCTAGATCCTATCAAAGTAATAATAATACCAGTCTTCTATATTGATAGTACCTCTAGCCTAGCTCAGTCCCTGACAGATTTCAGAATCGCACAAATCATTACTCTTACAACTCACAAACCATTAATAAATCATTAATTATTGCAATGTCGTCAATAAAGAAAACAGACGCATATGTTGCATATCAGACCTTGAAAACAAGGCCTGATTGACACTCATCATGAGTGAAAAACGAAGTGAGTAAAGCTCTCACTGTGACATGAATTAATTTTGAATTAATTTTGAATTAATTTCGAATTAATTCTGAATTAATTTAAGTTATCTTTGTATTTCTGAATTCATTGATGAAAAGAAAAATAGATTGATCATTTACTGATATGTGATTAATCATTGATTAATCACAATAATTGAAGAAAGAGTTGATAAAAATAGAAAGAATTTGTTGAGAAGTGCGATGGCAGGCTTGTTCCTAGCAGCTTATTGCGGTAGCTCTGGATCCAGTCTGAATCCAGTCAGGCTTGTTCCTAGCAGCTCTCTCTAGACTAGCGTCAGGGGTAAAGCCGCGCGCCGCGGCTTTGCCATGCGTGACAGTATATAGATAGAGCAGCCTGTGGCTTCTCTCCACAATCTAGATAGATTCCATCATATGTGATACTGTTCGCCCTACCCTTTCAATAGTGTAGATAGATCTTGAAAGATTAAAGTTTAATAGTAATATGCTTTGCTTGACGACGAAACGTTAAGAAATAACGTTTATCTTGACATTAATATTCAAATGTATTTATGTTACTGTCTTCTAATCTTTCTGTATTACATGTCTCGTATATATAAGAGTTTTTACAAAGAAAACTTCTTGTTTTTTTCTTAATGATTGAGAGCGTTCGTCGAGAGCTTGTTTTTTCTCGAAATATTGTGACGATTTTTATGCAATATCAAATCAATGAAAACTCTGTTTACATCGAGTTTTTTTTGCGCTTCTTGATCTTTTCATCTTTGTAGTCAATGACAAATATCTTGATCTATTACACGTATAGCATGTTATGTCGGATGAATTCTTGCTAGAACGAGTCGTGATATCTGACTTTAAGCTTGATTTCGACGACGTATTAGACTTGATTGACTTAAGAAGTCTTTTTTTCTGATAGAACTTCTTCTTGACTCTATTTTAATCATATAAGTCCTTTCTGTCTCGATGTTGTTTCAGCGACAAGACGCGCTCTTTTCATAAATTAATTTTTAATCAAGCAGTTAAATAAATTAGTGCGTTTTGAGTAGTAAAGACTGATTGCACATTAATAATAGTTACACGCAGCTCAAATCTTAGCTTGATAAATAGATAAGCTCGCTTATGCTCATACTATATAATGAAAGTTAATGTTTTAAAGTGTTGAGATAGATTGCAAACGTTTATACAATCTAATTCAAATGTTGCAATGTATTTGTATACTGCTGAGTCACGTCTATGTCTTGATTCATCGAATTTTTAATAAAATTTAGAAAAAAGTTGATAAAATTAAATTACCTTTGCTAAGTAGCAGATATAGTCTTATAATCATATTAAAGTTTTTTTGATTTATTTTTGAAACATGACATATAGTACAGAATCTTTTGTTTATCACTTTCAAAATTTTATAAAGTGTTTTGAAATAAGATTTTGACATTGTAAATTCACTCTCTATATTCTTTTATAATTTTATCATAATACTTTTTCAAAAGCATGAGAAATCTTCGTTTCTGCAAGACAATCTCGTGATGACTTCGTCTCGCTCTCGTTAACACTATAAAGACAACAAAGCGTAGATTATTTGAATTAATAGTAGAATCTCGTGAAGTGATTAAACAACTTTGCAATCTTATTTCAATAATTTGCAAAGTATTTATTTTCAATTGAATAACTGCTAGCCTTTGTTTCTTTCGCAATTTATCACGTTAATAAGTGACTTGAACTAAATGTTCATCAAGATTAAGAAAAAGTTTATCGTCTTTTTTCTCATTTTTTAACTCTGTAACACAAGAGTTAATCTCTGTTATTGTATCTAGCAACGTCATACCGTCATCGTTTTGACTTTGTTACGACTGTGTTTCCGTGATCATACTTGAATATTAAATCGTCATTTCTAAGAAGAATTTGAAATAATTAGAACTATTAGTTTAAACTGCTTCAAAAGCTTCGTTTTCATCATCATTCTCGCTCTCATCTTGAAACTCTTTATGATTGAAATGAAGATTCAATAGTTTGTAATATTAATGTTTTGAAGCATACTTGATTGAAGATGCATTTAATTCAAGCAGTGCATAAGGATATACTTGACCACTTTACCTCTGGCCTAGTAGACCTACAGCGCCTGTTACCAAAAGGCGGTCTATGTCATATTGTATTGTGATTTCGTCGTCTATATGCTTCAAATACAGCTTACGGCGAGAATGACCATCATTGATTCTTTCCAAAAGCTACGATCTGTGGCACCAGCTTAATATCAAAGATTGTAGTATTTCAATCAAGGCATCTTTGCAATGTTTGATTTCCCCACTACAGGCCTTGAGTAAAGCGTTTCGCAAGCTTCTAAGTTATCAAGATTCTTCTTCCCTTGGTCAAGCTTTCGATCTCCTTTTCTAGGCTCTTACGTTGCTGGATGAACGTGGTATCCGCCCAACCCTTACTGCCCTTCCTCCTGTATAGACCCCTTCCAGGGCCTTTCCTGCTGTTTTACCCCGTCCTCACTGGCTCCTTCACTGCGCTGGCGCTGTCCCTTGGGTGACTGGAATGGGAAGAAGTTTATCGCGTGGTATTACCCGTCTTTCGCATCCAAGTTTTCGCCTTTGGGGCCGTCAACGTGGATCCGCGAAAATCGCGACACAGATGTCGCAAATGACGTGTTCGCACGTGAAGGGATATTTAATTTTCCGTCACGATAAAGCGCGCGATGACACCGTATCGGGCAGGTATGTCATAGTGGAGAAGACAAAATCCCTTGCAAACGAGCCTCCATCTTTAACAAAGGAGAGACCCCCGGCTCCCCCAGGCTGCTGTATTTTTGGCAGTCTGCAGTAACCTTCTATGTGTTGGAGGTATGCCTTGACTGGTGCGGTTTTCCCTTGCAGCGATTTTTGCTGGCGTGCAGAGAATATCTGAATATAAGACACAGATCATGATTTTGAGCTTGTGTGAATACTTCCGACTCATCATCGTCACCCCAAATCAAGTCCCCTTCAATACCCATCTCGAAAGATTGAGAGCGTCGCCGGAAAGTGTGGAGGAAGATAGAGAATTCGGTCCGACAGGTCGCTTGCGGCAGCGTTGGAGCGTTGGTTACGTAAGCAAGTTGAGAAGCCAATCAAAAGGTGGCCTATTCGCCATCCAAATCATTGGCTGAATGTATACGATCAAAGGGCGTAGGTTGGCCGATGAGATGTACTGCTAAATTAAGTTTTGCTGCGGAGACTTGTAAGCCGGTGCTGGTAGCAAGAAAAATGGCCGATGGGGTCCAGATGGCAGGTCCGATAAATACGCTTTCATTCGGATGAAAGCGCCGCATCTTGTGCATTGGTAAAGTCGATGACTTTATCTTCAATCATCGTATTGAATCGTTCCACAACCCTAGCCATTTCCTCCATCTTTTTTCCCAGGAGATGGATCGTTCCTTGATCTGGTAATATCCGTTTGGTGTAAAGTACTCCATGGGTTCTTGCCACGTAGAATTTTGCGTGGATTTCAATGAAGAGGTCGCAGAGAAAGCACGCGCTCTTGCTGGAGCAGACCACTCTTGGCCGCCTGATATTAGGGTGCATTTCGTAGTAAAAAGGGATCTGTATCTCAACGCGAATCTTGTATATATTGGGAGATGCGGCCAAGTGCCTGCGAAATTCAGCTTCCGCTGAAGCAAGAGTGATACCTTGCTTCGCCTTGAGTGATTTGGCCCATCCTTGTGCCGATTTCTCCGTACGTGGCTGAAGAATTCAACGCAAGGTGCCGGAGGAGGAAGGTTTAGATCGAGTGGTCGACGATGGCGGTAGAGCTGGCAACGGCATGTCCACGCTCTCCACTCGGATGGATCTGAAAATCGACAATCTTCACGCAGCGACTATGAGAAAGTCACAAGTGCGAGCAAAGCTATACACAAATGACGGAAAGAGAAAGATAGATGAGGATACAACCATCTAAAGGAAGAAGCGCAGAATATATTCAATCGTAATCAGAATCGTTCTTCCAATAAGGACCGCGTCTCCTCCTGTAATATTCCTCCTCCCATTCCTCTTCTCTCCTCTTCTCGGCATAGTCGTTTTCCGCATAGTCGTCGTCGTATTCATCAAGAAGTCCAACGCCGTCCGATTCTTCCAGTTCTGTAACCTCGATTATCCAACCGCAGCCGCGGATCTTCTTCCTCAGATCATCACTAGGAGTTTCATCGTACACGTTGACAATGACCTCTTTCAGCGACGAGATAGCCTTGAAGCGTGCATTTACCAGCACCAGCGCCTCGGCGGCGGTCCGTGGACTGTCGAGCGCATCAATGGCGAACTCCATTGCAGTGGTGGTCTGTAGCGACATCTCGAGTGTGGCAATATTCGTGCAGTTATTTCGGATGAGTTCCAGGGTGCGTATGCTGTCTTCTTGGAGCGTGACACTTCCGAGGTCGTACTCGTCGAAGGCCGGGAAGGCCATGCAGATGTGGCGGAGAAAGCTTGCGTTCTGGCGCCCGATGTGGTCGAGAAATGAGGTGAGGATCGCACCTTGGGTTTCGTCCACCAACCCTGGGTCCTGTAGTCTGAAGCGATTTCTGGAGTAAAGCAGTGGGCTGGCTTCGCTATGCGCCCTTTTGTTCGCGAGGAGAATCGCCGGACAGAGGCGTAATAACCCAGAGGTACACGGATCAGTAGTCGGTAGAACCCTATAGAGGTCACACGAAGGGTCCGTGGCCATTTCTAATATAATGGGTTCCGAGAATACGAGGAGCTTCTCATAGCTAGGCGGAACACTAGAAACAACGCCTTTATCGGAAACAATTGGTGTATTATACAATAAGTCGCGTGTTCATTAGCATCCCTCAATCACTTCTCTCCCCGGTCAGCCCCTCTACCGTTCCCTTCCCACGGTGATCTGTTCCTTCCATCATCCTGTATCAGTCTCAAGGTGCGGATTTGAGCACAACAAGCAGTCGTGGTGCTTTTTATACTCCTAGAAAACGAAGGATACCCTCGAGACCTTGTAGATCGCCCTTCATACTGTCCGCTAACTCTGGGTGGACCCAATGTTCTGTCCAGCCTCCTCCGAAGTCAATTACCCAAGTATCGTCACTCCTGTCGATGAGGATATTGTCCGCCTTCGCATCACCCCATATTACTCCAATACCATGAAGTTTCTCGACGACCTCTTCGATTTGGCTGGCCCATTTCTTCCTCCGAGAGAGTGCGACGGTGCTGATGTCAATCAGACCAAGTCTCGGAATTTCTGGATTCGGCGTGATGTTGGTTATAAGAATCCCAATGGCAGTATCATTCCCTGACTCGATAACTCCACAGAGCCTTGGTATTCGCAATGGGGGGTCGAGCCCGGCAGTTGATACTCGTTGGAGGCAGTGAAACTCTCGATCGATAGAGGGGTGAGTCCGGTCATCCGCCACCTTACAGCACATCACTTGGCCGCGTGCTGAAACCTTCAAGACACTTTTTCCCATATACTTTTCTAATACCTTGATATGCTTCGGAGAGAACTTTGGCAGATTGAGGTCGGCAAGACATTTGTCAGTTATGAAGTTGTATGAGCTGAAGGCTAGCCTTATCAAAGACGAAGATCTTGGTCAATTGCAGATTAAACCTTTCCTAAAGACCGAGAATTACAATTGGAAGTAAGCCGTGATAGCATAGAAGGAGACCACCGCCGATGGTACACGCTCGTCTATAGAAGAGTTCACCCCTCAACCATCCACGTCATGTGGAGAATACTTGTCAATGAGAGCCCTAGGGCCACCCCGGAGCCGTCCCTGGGAGATCCCCTTACGAGCGCCTAAAACCACTCTTAGGGGACCTTTAGGGGCTAGCTTAGGGGCTAGTTTAAGGGGCCCCTCATTGACAAGTATTTTTATGTACTGTAACATGACGTGCCATCCACCCCTATAAGGCTAAATTCAGGATCACATTTTAAAAACGTCTTACGTAGAAATTTTGTAGATAAGACTTATTCGAATTGTGATTCGGAGTAACTCTAATATGTGGTTCTTCTTATCATCTCGCGTGGTTGCTGAGATACGTGGGGGTTGGACGGTTGAGGGGTGAACTCTTCTATCAGCGGTGGCGGAGCCGGCGCCTTTGACGCCAGCTTGGCTCGATGGATTTGAATCTTCTTAAATACTTCTCTCTCCAAGGAGGAACGGTACCGACGCAATCCTCCATATCATCCATTTGGCCTACTAGATACGCTGTTGGTGTCACTGCACTTGCTTTTCAAGACAACAGGTTTTGTGGCTACAGCGCTAGTAATCACAATGTCCACAATTCCCAGTCCTCTGAACTGCATGCGGTGAAGTCCTTGTCAGATTCATCATCCCGATCATCATAGTCCTGGTCACCTTCAAAGTCGTAGTCTTCGCGAAAATCCCTCCCAGGGCTGCCCTGTCCCATTTGCTTCCATCCGTCATTCTCATCCTCGAGGCCCTTATCCTCCCTCAACTTGAGGCACAGGTCGTCAGGTAGGGCGTTTTGATGACTGATATCAAGCTCCCATATCTCCAGTTTTCCGCTGTCGCTTC
>JAABUV010005677.1_pt1 | contig 14061 bp, 16 predicted proteins | sample 5559971 | NCBI WGS metagenome assembly JAABUV01 (sample SAMN10711881, study PRJNA513362) | rock metagenome | isolation source: Antarctica rocks | place: Antarctica: Victoria Land, Knobhead nord | collected 2015-12-19
CGGCGCCGGCGCCGGCGCACCCGCCGCCCCCGGAGCTGCGCCCGCGGCCGCGAGTGCCTGCTGCCCCGCGGCCAGCTGCGCGGTGAAGGCGCGCAGCAGCGCGCCCGGCGCGTCCTGGTTAGCCGCCAGGCCCTGCAGCAGCGCAACAAACTCCGGCCGCGCGGCGAGCGCATGCGCGGCCGCCGCGCCGCCGGCCAGCATCGGCGCCAGGCTGGCCAGCAGCGCGGCCTGCGCAGTGATGGCAGCCGCGGGCGCGAGCGGCGGCGCGGCCGGCGGCGCGGACGCCGGCGCGGGCGCCCGTGGCGCCGCGGCGCGCGCGGCCGGCGCGGGCGGCCCCGGCGCCGCCGAGGCAACCAGGCCGACGACCGCGGGCGCGGGGGGCGCCTTGGCGGGCACCGCCGGCGCCTGCAGGGGCGCCAGCGGCCGCGCCTGCACCTGCGGCAGCGCCGGGGCCGCGGCGGGCGCGGGGCCGAGGGCGGGCGCCGCGGCGCTCGCCGCGGCCGCCGACTCTGCCCGCGCCGCCCTGGTGACGCGCCGGGGCTCCGGCATGGCGCGCCCGGCCGCCCCGCGGCCCGGCGAGGCTCGGGAGGCTTGCGAGCGCCCGCGGACGGGCGTTTGGAGAGGCAATGCCCAGCCCTGGGGCAGGCAGACCGGCCGGGAAGGACTCCCGGCGGGGCGCGCGCACGCCTGAGCGGATCCTGGCCGCGCGTGCACCGCGTGTGGGCTGAGATGGCTCCGGCTGGGCGCGTGGGATGCCTGTGCAAAATTTGCGCGTGGGTGTCGGCACCACGAGCCCGCCAGATGCCCCTTGGCCCTTCTGGCGTTGGCAGATAGCCCGACGCTACCGGGGCTATGGGGAGCTCTAGCCCTGCGTAGGGTTGGTTTGGCGTTGGGGGGTTTTTTTCAGGGTGCAAGTGAGAGGCTGCGAGGATTGACCTTGTGCTTAAGAAGCCGGCCCGCCTCCGTCACCTGGCACAGCCTGCTCAGTGAGCGGCCGCGTGCGCGTTAGGTCGCTGCCAGTTCCCACCTCTGTGTCTGCGCTTGCTGGTGTGCGCGCGCCCTGTGACGCACAGGCTTGGCGCAAGCCGCGCGGCGAGAGCAGCAGCCGAGGCGATGGGGCTCACGTCCGTGGAGCACACCGCGATTGGCGCCGCGGCGGGGTGGGTGGAGGTCACTGTCATGCAGGCAAGCTGCAACCGCCGCTTGCTGAGCGCTTGTCCCGGTATGCTTGCTCCAGCCTGCAGGCAGGGCTGGGCCTCCCGTGAGCAGGCGGGCGAGGCTCACCGAGAGTGTGCGCGGCGCAGCCCACGGTGGCACTTAAGAATGCGATGCAAGAAGGCCGGCCGATCCCGTGGAGCCCCCTTGCTCTGTACCGCGGCTATGTGGTGCGGCGCGGGCGCCCACCCGCTGCGCTGCACTGCCCGCGCGAGCGCCGCGCCTGACGCGACGCGGTGCAACAGGTCAATGCCGCGTCGATCATCCCTATCACGGCGGTCCAGATGGGTGCAAACCGCTTCATAGAGAGCTCGCTGCTCAGCGCAAACGGGGGCGGCCCCCTGACGCCCGGCGAGCGCATCGGTGCGGCCCAGTGGGGCTGCCACTCCGTGCGGTCGCGCACTTGGGCCGCGGGACTGCGCTAGCCGCGCGCGAGCGTCACCTGTCCGCGACACAGTTGTGTCTGCTCCTTGTACCGGCTCAGCGGGGTGCTCTCGGTGCGAGACTGTGCGCGTGGTGGCCCCAAGCGTGCTGCACATTCAGCCTCGCTCCTCGAGTTGCCGGCCCTGTTGTCGGCTCTGCACTGCGCAGCATGCGCCGGGCGCCGTTGTTGTGGTGTGTGTGTGTGGTTGCAACGTGCGGCGTGTGCCGCGGGCGGGCAGGCGCGGCGTTCGCGGCAGGGGCTGCCTCCTCATCGATCTCCACGCCGGCCGAGCTGCTCATGATCCAACAGCAGCGCACGGGCGAGTCGCTGTGGGTGGCCGCGCGACGCGTGGGCATGCGGCAGCTGTACCGCGGCCTGGTGACCCTGAAGCCGTCAAGGCCCCTTGAGTACCGTCCTGTACCCTGTCTGTGGCTTGCTTCTGCCCTCCAGCCCCCCTCCCGCTGCGGCCTGGTCCATCCTGAACATGGGCCATCCTGAAGCTCTGTGGAAACCAGTCACCCTCCGCCGTTGCCCTGCGCTGCGAGTGCGTTGCATGCGAGCTCAAATGCTGTCCCTGCCCCGAATGCTGTGCGGCAGACCACCGGGCACATTGCCCTGGCCCTCCTGCCCGTTCGTATCTGCGGCGTGGCGCGCCCAGCGCGGGGTGCAACGCCCGAAAAGCACAAGCAACACCGTGAACGCGCGGGCGCCCCGCACCCGCCAGTCCTGCCCTGCAGCGGCCGCCTGCCTTGCTTTCATTTTCCCATGCTGACTACGGCGTGCGCCCGGGCGCGCCAGAGCGTCACCGCCGCGCGCGAGGGCGTGTACACGGGTGCGCGCAGCCCTGCCGCCAGCCCATGCGCTTGATGAGCATGAGTCGCGCGTAGGAGCTTGGCACGCCGTGGGCAGGCCTCATGCCCATGCATCATGCCCTTGATGATGTGCAGTCTCACACGTTGCAAGCTGCATAGGACTAGGTGTCTGGACAAAATCTTTAAAAATGGCTAGGATAGGAAGAGGCTGGACAATGCTACATAAGCTGCGCGCGCCCCTGGTGCCAAGGGCCCTGGGGGGCCCCGCAAAGGCGTGGCGCCCGCCCCTCACGCGCGCGCCGCGCCCGGCAGGCTGCTACCTGGGGCTGTCGCCGGTGCTCCAGGACATGATCGAGGCGCACCCCGCGATGGCGGACGCGCACCCGGCCGCCGCCTTCTTCCTGGCCGGCATCGCGGCCGGGCTGACGTCGGCGGTGCTCACGCAGCCGATGGACACCGTGAAGACACGGCTGCAGGCCTTCCTGGACGTCGAGGTGCGGCGGCGCAGGCGCTCGCCCGGCTCTGTCAGCCTGATATGAGCACTGGGGTGACCGGCCGCGACACACTCCAGGCCTGTCTTGTAAAGCAGTCCCGCACGCTTCATGAGCTTTGCTGCACGGTGCGCAGCAGTGCACGCTGGCCGAGTGCACTGCGCGCCATTCAACCTGTCAAACGTGACAGCCTGCCGCTGCGCTCAGAAGCACTTTTCGAGTGCACCGGCTGGCGCACGACGATCACACCCCACGCCGACGCGGCACCCTGCCGGGCCGCGCGCAGAAGCACCCGGAGTATGCGAATTGGCGCACGACGGTGCGGCATATCGTGCAGACGCAGGGCGTGGCGGGGCTGTTTGCGGGCCTGCTGCCGCGCGGCGTGCGCGTGGTCGGCGCGTGCTTCATCCTGCAGACCGTGCGCAAGCAGCTCATCGAGCTCGCCGAGGGCGCCGCGGAGCGCGCCGAGAAGGCCGTCATCTGAGCGCGCCGAGCAGGCCGCCATCTGAGCGCCGAGCAGGCCGCCATTTGAGCGCGCCGAGAAGGCTGTCGTAGTAGGGTTAGGTTCAACCCTATACCCACTACCCTACCCATTTGAGTGCTGTTGTCTGAGCCCGTCCGCAGCGGCCTCCGCGGGGTGCTGTGCAGCAGCGCGTGCTCGGACGTGCGGGCGGGCGCGCGCGGGTTCGGGGGTCCCGCGCAGGCGCTGCGGATCGAGACGAGGGGGCTGCGGTGCTAGGGCTGGCATGAAGCCGCTGGGGCCTGCAGGGCCTTGCATCGCAGCGCGCGCTGAGTTTGCGCCCTTGAGACGGTGGCGCTCCCTGGGGGGCGGGCGGCTGCGCATCTGCGTGCCGCAGCACGGCCCGCTGGAGCGCTACCAGGCGCAACCTAGATTTGCGGTGCGTATTCTTTAACAGAGCCTGTTGTGCCAAGGGCGTGTGAGCAGTGGAATGTGTGAAGAGGTAGATGCAACGAGCCGATGAGTGCGGGAGAGGCGCTGTGCCTGCAAACACCAGGCCGCGCATGGGGGGCTTTGAAGCTACAACAGGGGTCCAGCGCCATTTGGAAGGTGCGAGCTGGGGAGGCATTTGATTGGCAAAATATCAAGGCGTGATCGCAGCAGACAGCCTGCTGGCTGTCAGCATTTGTGCGCTGCAGCTTGTTTAGCACTGGTCAGAAGGGATGTGTATAGAGAGCATGTGCTTGCAACTGCATGGCGGTGCACTGGTGAAGAACAAGGATTTGGTGAGTCCGTGCATGTTCTTGAGCGGCCACACTAAGCAAGATTATATCCCACCCAGCATGAGAAGGTGTGTCGATAGTGGGTGATTGATGTCTCAAGCGGTACTTTACCTGGCAGCCTCTACAAGAGCTCAGACATGGGTCTGCATAGTCCTGTAGAGCACACGCATCTAAGCTGCATAAGTCGCCTACTTACTGCGGCACACTGTAGCATACATGAATGATCTCAACGTACACTGTTTAACCACCTGCAGCTGCTTATAGACTTTTCTCAGCATCAAACCATGCCTGCTATGCATGCAGTAGCTCAATGCTGAACATTTAGCGGGCATGTACTTCATCAAGTGCGGGCACTCACTGGGGAGGGCCTCCCCTGTACCATGTTTCATCTCATCGCACTATTGCACTTTGTCGATGCTCTGCGCTCGGTACCCAACCGCTAGGGTCGGAAGGGTGCCTTGTACGGGGTGGCTGAGCTGCTCAGGGGGTACTTTTGTGTGCTACATAGGCCCGTGCATACAGCGTCAATGTGCAGCACAGCTCAGCTGACATGAGGTGCGCATGCCGCCCTGTGCATGAACAGGTGCTGCATGCGCGCAGGAAAGAAGCAGGTGGATCAGGACAGCTGCTGGCCGGGTTCTGTGGCCACACATTGAGAGTGAGCCAGGCACCAGCATTTGCTGCAGCATTCCACGAGTGACGGCCTGAGACAAGCTAGGCCGGCAGTCGCCGCTGCCTGCCTCACTGACAACTGTTAAAGCAGCCTGCTGTGCACGTCCCCGCCACCCGACCTCACCCTGTATGGCCGACAGCAGTCCTCCAGGCGCCGCGCATCCACGCATAGGGCGCCACCCCCCGGGCGCCTGCCTGGGGAGTGGTGGACTGCAGCCCGGCCGTCCAGCACGGGGCCTGCTGATGCACCACAGGGCCCCCGCCAGCGCCGCTGCCCCGCAGCGATCCCGCCTCCTGAAGCCCGCCGCCGCTGGCCCTGCGTGGCCAGGGCCCTGCCAGCTCGGGCACAGACACACCCGTGGTGGATGCCAGCATGCGCAGGCGCCGCAGCACCTCGCCCTGCTGCCCTTTGCCGCTGGCCTGCTCGAGCAGCTCGGGCGCTCGGGCGCACAGCGCGCGCGCGGCCGGCTCGCACGACACGAGCCCGGAGCGGTGCCACGCGGCCAGCGGCCTGGCCAGCCCATCTAAGTAACGCTGCAGGTGATGTGCGTCCACTTGGGAGGCCAGCGCAGCCGCCTTGGCAACAGCCGCAGCTGCCGTCACCGCGTCTGGGGCAACCTCTAGCGCATGCAACGCATGCAGTGCCCGGCACAGGTGGCGGGCGGCATCCGGCCGGCCTGGCTGGACATGCTCAATCACCAGGCTCGCCCACCTGGCGACATCCGTCCGCAACCCAGCCATCGGGCTCTTGCTGAGCTCTGTCGCAGGCACAGCAGTGGGCGCTGCACCTACCGCGCAGGCCATAAAATGCAACGCGCAAGCGAGCCTGCCGACCCCGATCTTGCCTGCCGCATCTGCGCCGGCCACAGCAGTACCCGCCAGCGCCCTGACAACAGTCACTGGCAGCGCTGTGCCCTCGCACACACTGGCCCAGGCAAATAATATTTCAGCAGCGCAACCAGGCGAAACAGGCACGAGCCATTTGCTCGCACTCTCGCCTGTTGCGGCCTCGTCTGGGGCTAGCGCAGCGCTCAGCCGCGCGCCAATGGAGGCCAGCAGCGCGGGGCGGGGCCGCAGCGGCGCGGCATCCCTGTACAGACCCAGGACGTGTGCCACGCATCGCAGGCCTGATCTGCTGTCCGCACGTGCCAGCCTCTGCTCGAACCAGACAGCGATGCGCTTCAAGAGACCGTGGCTCAGCAGCCCCAAACCGGCAAGGTGCCGCGCTGTGGTGCCCAGTTCCCCCGCTGAGCACTCTGGCAGACGGCGCTCGAACGCCTCGCGCAGGCCTGGCAGCAGGGCAAGCGCGCGCGCGCGCTCAGCCTCCTCACGCGCGCCCCTCGCATGCCTGCACGCAGCACTGAGGACCTGAACGCACAGCACAACGCCGGGATGCCAAACAGCACACCTCCGCCGGCCCAGCCCCGCCTTGCTTCACAGGCGCTGCTACGCGCAGCCAAGCAGCAGCGATGGCAGGCATGCATGCACACCAGGCCGCTCACCGCGGGGGGCACAGCTCGGCCACCCGCTGAATGGCTGCGCATACGTGCTCGCGGCCAAAGTACGCGCCAGCGGCATCATGGACCCGGGCAACCGCCTCCACACTCTGTGATAAGGAGAGCTGGCGCAGGATGGCTCGCAGGAGCTCGCTGGCTGCGCCAGCGCCGCGGAGCTGCTGCACGCTGCCCAGCATGGCTACCTCTGGCAAAGCTCCCACGGCTCGCAGCACGGCGGGCAGCGTGGCCCGCGCTGGTGACCCAGGCTGGGCTGCAAAAACGAGCCACGCGTGCACAATGGCCCTTGCCTGCGATGCTGCAAAGGTTGGGCCCGTGCTGCTGCTCTGCTCATCTGCTGCACTGCTGGCTGCGGCACGCAGCAGCTCGCTCGCTGCCTGGTCGTGCAGCGCGACGCTCAGCGGCCAGCCGCTCTCGCTCAACAAGTTCAGCACCACTGCAAGAGATCCTCGTTTGCGCAGCCACGGCTCGCGCGGCAGCAGGGACGCCAGTGCTGCTGCCAGGTCGTCGAGCAGCGCCTTGCTCGGCTTAAAGCCGTGCTCGCATTGCAAGATGCTCACAAACAAAGCGAAGTCGGCCAGCTCCCAGCAGCCGCAGCCTGGCAGCTGACCACGCGCGCTTTCCAGGTAGCTCAGCACCTCTGGCGAGTTGCCCCAGTGGACGTGCGCAGGCTGGCCCCTGGCACCACGGCAGGTTCAGCCAGTGCGCACAGCAGCAGCAGCAGCAGCAGCAGCGGACTTGATGCAGACCTCCAGGGCCTTGTGGTCGGTGAGGCACTCAGCACTGGGGGACAGGAGCGCCCTAGCGCGGCACAGTGCACTGGGATTCTGATTTACACTTTTATCGTGCAGGGGAGCCTCACCTCCGCCACTTGTTCAGCTCATGCAACGTGCTTCTGAAGGCAGCACGATTCGGCCCGTGGCGATCGGGGGCTGCCACACCTCCGCCATACGCCCTGCCTTCCGAAGCGCCTTGCTGTGCGCCGCCTGCCTACGCGGCTGCAGGCAAGCTCAGAAGCGCGCTTACACTGATAACGGCCTACCACCAACGAGCGCAGCCACCACTCAGGAACATTAGGCGCACTTCTGACGCCTCACAGAAAGCACGGCTGCGCGCTCCTGGCGTCTCTGGCAACCCTGCGCTCCGGCCCGAAGACCTCCAAAAGGGGTCCCAGGCCTCCGGGTGCCCAGCCGTGGCGCCTGTGCAGGGGCCGCCGCGTGTGCGCAGCCGCACGGCCAGCCGGAGCGCTGACCGCATCACGCCCGCCTGACTGCGCGCTGGACACACTGCGACTACCCCTAGCTACCTGGCTGAGCACTTCACAGACGTCAGGTCTGGTAAGTTCGACTGCAGCGTCTCGAAGAGCAATCTATCAGAGCATGCCTCTGAGAGCAGATAAGATTATGCAGTTCATGTTAATCACGTTAATCAATAAATAGCATCGATTGATACCTGCAACACATCAATGCTGCACATCAATGCGTACTCGAGAGTGCCTTGGAAGCCGTACACAGCAGGGCTGGCTTGCATGATGCGCAATGCGGTCACATCCACCACGTCTGAAACGTGAGGATGGGCGGCACCACCTGCCGCGGCCCCAAGCTTGTGAGCTGCAATGCACACTCCTATGCTCACGCCACAGCAAAAACACACTGCCAGCGCTCGTATTATCTGGCCATCAGGTATGCGACGCCGTTCTGTGACATTCTACACCGCTTGGCCGTCCATCTTAGCATCTAGAGTTGTCATGCACGCTCATCAGGGGTCTGTGCTGGTGCAGGCGCGCGGGCGTGCACGCCCGCGCGCACCTCAGGCCGCGTGCGGAGGCTGCATTGGTTGCCGCGCCGCTGCCCGCTGCAACCAGGCCGCCGCTGCTGCAGGCCACTGGCTTGACCGCGCGCCAGGCGCAGCCGTCGGGGCAGCCCGCGTGCCAGCCGCTGCATATGGCGCCGGCGGCGGGCGCCCCTGAGCCGATGGGGGCCACGCTGCTGCCGGCCGCGGTGCGCGCCCCGCGCCTCACGGTGCGCCGCCGCAGGTGGGCCGCAGCGCCGGCCAGGACCACACCCGCCGCGCCGGCAGAGCCAGCTGTGACAGCAAAAACCCCGCGCAGGGCGTGACCAACTTCGCGCTGTTCTCCGCCAACGCGCGGAGCGTGGCGCTGTGCCTCTTCACGAAGGCGGACCTGGCCGCGGGCCGGACCACGCACGAGGTGCCGCTGCACCCGGCGCGCAACCGCACGGGCGACGTGTGGCACATCGCGCTGCCCGGCCTTGACCCCTCGCTGCTGTACGGTGCGCCCTAGGTCTGCGGGCGGCGCTTGTCCCCTGACGTTAAGGCCACGCTGCTGAACGGCCAGGCGCGCCAGTCGCCCACCAGCATGCCGCACCAGACCCAGGCGTCGCGTGCATGCTGGGCCTGGAGGCCTTGGACGGCGCCGCATGGCCACACGCCCCTCCCGCTCAGCGCTCGCGCATCGGCGGGCTGGCAGCCCAGCGATGCTGCCTGCGTGATGCGACCGGCCCCTGCTGCGCGGCGGGCGGCAGGGCAGCTTGCATGTCGCGCCAGCCTCGGCTCGATGGCCCGCATTGCGCCGTGCTCTTGAGTACTGACGTGACACGTGCACCGCCTGTCTGCTCTGACCTACCATGGCAGGAGAACGCAGCACGCGTCTGGCATCACATGACAGCGACAGGCGCGACCGCACATGGCAGCAAGCCTGCTCCCACCCAGCTGTGCCTGCCTGCCGATGCCGGCACCGCGCGCCCAGGGTACCGCATGGGCGGCCTGCACCAGGAGGCGGACAGGGGCGCTGCGGCGGCGGGGCAGCGCTTCAGCGAGGTGCTGCCCTCGCGCGCTTGCTGCCGCCCCCTGTGTGCATTTGGGGTCACAAGCGGGACCCGCATATGCGTCCTGCATTGCAGCCAGCAACCGCGGGCATTCTTTTGTTGCAGCTTGCGCCTGCAGGGGTCCAGTGTACCTGCCGATGCAAATCCACGTTATCATGGAGGATTTGACGCGCCCACCCCTGGCGTGGGAGTGCGTGCATGGCATGGCGCTCCAGCACACCTGTGATCGTGACGTGCACCCCGTTAGGTCTGTATGCACACAGGTGTCGCATGAGGCCGCCCCAGAGAGCCAAGAGCGCAAAGATGCGCACTAGCGTGGCCAGCTTCTGGTCAGTTTTGGGAAAGTGTCCGCGTGTGCTGGTGCCCAGGGCGTCGTCGTCCTGGATCCCTACGCCCGCGCCGTCATCGGGCGCCGCAGCTTTGGGCAGCTCGGGCCGGTGCGCGCGCACTTGCCAGCGCGGTAACTGGAGGCCCGTCTGGCTTGTTTAGCAAAGGGGACGAGGGGCCAGGCCAGCAGGAACCTCTGCATCCGAGACGGGCGGCTGTGACGGAGGTCTGTGATGAGCAGTGCGCACAGGGCTGCTGCGGCGGCCCCGTGGCCAGGGCATGCGGCCGCCTGTCGCGGGACAGCGCGATGGCAACCCCTGACCCTGACATCTGAACCAGGGCAGCGCTGCCTCTGCTGCCTGCCAGGCGCGCTGCGCCCGGCGCGCGCGCGCCCGCGAGCAGCACACGCGCCGAGCCGCGCCCGCACCCCTTGACGGAAAGGCCGCTGCAAATGCGGAGAGCGGATCCAGAACCTGCGCGGCTGAGCACCTGCGGGCCGGCGCAGGACCTGCCCTACGGCGAGGCCGGCGTGCTGGGCCTGGCGCGCACGTGGCCGCAGGCGGCCGGCGCGCTGCCGGGCGCGGGCGCGCCGTTCGACTGGCAGGGCGACCGCCCGCTCGGCCTGCCCATGGAGGACCTCATCATCTACGAGATGCACGTGCGCGGCTTCACCGCGCACGGCGCGGCGGGCGTGCGGTCGCCGGGTGCGCGCCCCGGACCCGGGCGCCCGCCCTGCGGCGCGCGCTGGCAGCGGCCTGGCCGGCAGCCCCTCCGGGCGCCAGTCGTGGCCGTGGGGGCCAGACGTCGTGTCTGCAACAGGTTGGCCTGAAACGGTGGCCACGACGGCTGCGCCGTGCTGACGCGCGACAGCGTGCTGCTGCAGTGCATGATCGCGCAGAGGTGCCTGCATTGCGCTGAATCTGCCGCACTGGGAGAGGCCTGGGGATGAGGCGACGGGCACCTTCGCATCGGCATGCCTGCACGGTGCCTGGCGTGCCTGGTGGAGGCCCCAACCTCCCCTAAGCCGCCGTAGCCTGCCCTGACCCAAATGTGTGACCAGGCACGTACGCGGGCCTGGTGGAGAAGCTGCCCTACCTGCAACAGCTGGGCATCAACGCCATCGAGCTGCTGCCGGTGCACGAGTTCAACGAGCTCGAGTACTACCAGGCGCGCCCGGCGCCGGCCAGCCCATCAGGAAGGCGCCAGCCCGCCGCGCTGCCCTCTGGTGGGCGGGCCCAGCACAGGGCGCATGTGCAGACTCGGGGCCACGATTGCGCACTTAAATGTACGGCGCTGTGTGCGTGCAGCGCGCGCCCGCCGTGCATTGACTGAGCGGCGGGCTGACGGGCGCTCTCGCCCCGCAGCTGATCCCGGGCAGCGACCAGTACCGCTGCAACTACTGGGGCTACTCTACTGTGGGCTTCTTCGCGCCGATGGCGCGGTACAGCGCCGCCGCCGGCGCCGGCGGCGGCGGCGCCGACGTCGTGGACGAGTTCAAGACGCTCGTGCGCGAGTGCCACCGGCGCGGCATCGAGGTCCGCCGCGCCTACCCTGACCCTAGCCTCCGGCCGGGCCTGCGCCACAGGGGGCTGCTGGGAGGCCGCTCAGACATGCGTAACAGCGGCCGCGGCAAAGCAGGGCGGGGCCAGGTCGCGGCTGTTCGGGCGAGCTGTTTGATGCCGCAAGTGAGAGGCACTGCCAGTGCAACACGGCTCCGTGCTTTAGTTTTTAGCGCTATTAGTGCTTGTGCCGCAGGTCATACTGGACGTGGTGTTCAACCACACCGCCGAGGGCAACGAGAGGGGGCCCACGCTCGCGTTCCGGTGCGCGCCTGTTGGTCTGCCCTCGGGTGCATCGCCTCGCTGCGCGCATGCCCCAATCAGAGCACAGCGTGCGTACAGGCGGAGATTAGCAACACAGGCATCCTGCTCCCAGCGAACATCATCGCCCTCTCGCTGCATGGCGCGGCGGACAAGCACTGAGCCTGCGCTTCGAGTGCTGGGGTGTCCTCAATTGCTCGTAACGACACCGCAGGGGTGGAGGGAAGCTGCTGACGGCGCGCGCGCGGCTACGGCAGGGGCCTGGACAACCGTGTGTACTACATGCTGGCGCCGGAGGGCCAGTACTACAACTACAGCGGCTGCGGCAACACGCTCAACTGCAACCACCCGGTTGTGCGGCGCTTCATCCTGGACTGCCTGCGCTATTGGGCGCGCGCCCGGCCCTGCCCCTCCCGGCGGCACGCAGGCTCAGGCGGCGTCGTGCGCGGTGCTTGGCGCGCCTGACCATGAGGCCTCGTGGTGTCAAGTTGTAGGACACTGCAGTGGAGGTCGCACCAGCGCACGCATGTCATGGCAACAACCGTGCAGGCCTGGGCGGGGGTGCAGCAGGGTCTGCCAGTGCTGTGCGCTCGCATGCGTCCAGCTACAGCCTGGGCGCGAGCTGGCCCCCTCAGGCCCCGCCTGGGGGATGCTGACAGCCCGTCGCCCGCCTGACGGGCTGCTTGGCGCTCAGGGCCCAGTACAGCAGCGAGCTGCCTGGCCGCTGGATGCATACGCTGGCGCCATCGCATGCATGGCAGTGTGCACTAGATGTTTCATAAGCTGGCGCCATCGCATGCATGCCAGTGTGCCCTAATCCTGCCCTACTCTATACTGATGCACGGACCGGTGCCCCCGGCCAGGTGCTGGAGATGCATGTGGACGGGTTCCGCTTCGACCTGGGCTCCATCCTCACGCGCGCACACTCGCGCTGGCACGCGGTCGACCCCGCGGACGCCGGCGGCAGCCCCGGCCGCGCGGAGGCCACTGAGGCCGCTGCCGGCGCGGCCGCGGCGAACGGCGCGGCGGCGGCGGCCAAGCAGCCTGCGGCCCCGCGGCCGCCCGGCGCCCCAGGTGGGTCCCGCGGCGTTGAGGCGGCTGCTCAGTAGCACACCCTGTGTGCATGTCAAATACGCAACTTGCACAGGACTGCGCTTGTTAGCGTACGCTGGCGCACATTGGCACATGCAGCACGGCGGCGGGCTCAACAGCTGTTCTGTAAGAAACATGCAAGTGCTGTTTCGTCGCCAATGCGCGCATGAGCTCCCTCCAGCGCCACCGCAACCCCTGCAGCCACTCTGAGCGTGTGTGGCCACAGCATACACGGTCCTGATTGACCTACGGCGTGCATGCGCGGCAGGCATCATGCCGGACGCCGCGGGCGTGCCCACGGGCACGCCGCTGAGCGACCCGCCGCTGGTGGAGATGATCGCCGAGGATCCCGTGCTGCGGGGCACCAAGCTCATCGCTGAGGCGTGGGACTGCGACGGGCTCAACCAGGTGCCGCGCAGGGCCAATTACCATGCCGCCTTGCTTTTTATCCTCCAGGAGCCCGAGTGCGCAGACTAGGGATCTCAAGACGGCGGGCTGCAAGCGCGTGAGGTCGTCACAGCTGCAGGAATGCAGGCTTGCCGCTGATCTGGGCCTGGAGTGGTCGCGCAGCGCTGGTGCCCATCATGCTCGCCCTGACAGCACGATGCTTCATGAGAGAGAACGCTCGCTGACCGCCCTGCCGCCCCAGCAACGCCGAGCGGACCGAAGCTCGCTTGAAAGCCTGCACAGTGATTTAGCGCGCGCCGCCCTGCCTGCGGGCCCAGCCGACGCACCCGCGCCTGCGGCTGCGGGCCGGCCGTCCCGAGTGCTGACCCGCCTCCCCCAGGCCCACTCTGCGCGGGGCAGGTGGGCGCTCTCCCGCACTACGGCGGCGCCTGGGCGGAGTGGAACGGCCGTCCCGAGCGCTGACCCCCCTCCGTCTTGCCCCGCACGGGGCAGGTGGGCGCGTTCCCGCACCACGGCGCTGGGCCAGATTGGAATGGCTGCCTCGGACCGGTAACCCTAACCCTACCCTAAAAACGCGGGCAGGTCGGCGCGTTCCCGCACTACGGCGGCCGCTGGGCGGAGTGGAACGGCACCTTCCGCGACGCCGCGCGCGCGTTCGTCAAGGGCACCGAGGGCCCCTGGGCGGCTGCGTTCGCGTCGGCCGCCGCCGGCTGGTGGGCCGCGCACGGCGGCGCGCGCTGGCGCGGCGGCCGCGGGCCGGGCCACTCGGTCAACTTTGTCACCGCGCACGACGGCTTCCCGCTCGCCGACTGCGTCGCGTTCAACGCCAAGCACAACGAGGCCAACGGGGAGGGCAACCGGTGAGCACGCGCCGCCGCCCGCCCGCCGCGCCGGCTGCTTTTACGCCTGGGTCAGGAACGGGAGCAACGTATCAATGATATCCGGCACCTGGCGTGGTCCATTGCCATGATGCATTGTGAGATGGCTTGGAGGCGCGCGTCCCCGCACCGGCGTGCGCAAAATTGTGGTGGCGCCTCGCGGACAGTGAGCAGCGAAGACTGCACCAGGATGTCAGTGTGCAGGGAGCAGACGCACGCACCGCGCGCGCTGCGCCTGTGCAGCGCCTGGATGGTCAGCTGGCCGCTCAGCTGGCCGCTCAAAAGGAAAAAGGAACATCGCACGGCAGGCAGCTGCACGC
>JAABUV010005678.1_pt1 | contig 14057 bp, 14 predicted proteins | sample 5559971 | NCBI WGS metagenome assembly JAABUV01 (sample SAMN10711881, study PRJNA513362) | rock metagenome | isolation source: Antarctica rocks | place: Antarctica: Victoria Land, Knobhead nord | collected 2015-12-19
GCCCAGGACGGGCGCCGCCGTGCGGGCGCGCGGGGGCGCACGCGCGCTGCCGCCAGGCCGCGCGGGCCGGCGCGCCGCAGCGCCGCCGCCTGCGCCTCGGCGGCCGCGGCGGCCGCGGCGTGCGACGTGTCCACGCGCTCCTTGAAGTCCGCGAACTCGACCACCTGGGCGGGCGCGGCAGGCTCGCCAAGGGGGGACGACGAGCCAGAGTGTGCAGCTCTCACCGACCCTTGAAACGCGCTTGCGGCGCCCAGGCGCCCAGCGCTCAAAATCGTCGGGCACGGGCCCGGTGGCGCGCGCGCCGGCCGAGGTGCCGCGCGCGCACCTTGGAGTAGTGGCCCCACTGGAACGCGGCCAGCAGCGTGGCGCCCGCCTCGCGCAGGTGGTTCCCGCGCAGCGCGACCGCCGCGCCCAGCACCTCCGCTAGCCGGGCCTCGCACGGCGCCGCGAGCAGCGCCGGCAGCAGCATGTGGCCTGCGCGCAGGCCTTCTCAGCCGCGGCCCGCCCAGGCCATGGCTGCGGGTCCGCCGCCGCGCAGCTGACTGCCTGCAGCCAGCCCGCCAATGTGATGCGAACCAGCAGGGCACGCCGGCAGGGCGCGCGCCCTGCACGGTGTCCGCCTGTATGTGCTTCAGGTGCAGGCCGGCCATGGCCGCCGCCGCCGCCGCGGGCGCGCCCAGCAGGCCGTACAGCGCCGCGGCGACCAGCCGGAGCGGGGCGCTGACCGTGCGCGCGACCTGCCCCGCCTCTACGACAGCCAGCGCCTGCGCGCGCGGCCGGAGCGCGTCCGGGCGCCGTCGTGCGGGCGCAGCGCCCTGACCGCCGGGTGGGCTCCGGGCACGGCGCACGCGCGCACGCACAGCAGGACGGGGGCCGGCGCGGATACCCCAGGAGGGCAGCATCTGCCCCAGCATGCTTCCGCACGGCAGGCGCACACAGGAGCGCCGCCTGCGCCGGTGCAGGCGGCCTGAGCGCAGCGTGCGGGCGGGCAGCGCGCCACGGCGCACCTGCAGCAGGCGGCGCAGGCAGGGCGGGCGGCCCTCCAGGCGCCAGGCCGCCAGCAGCGCGCCGGCCGCGGCGGCGAGGCAGTCGTCGGCGGCGCCGCGCTCCTTGGCGTCCAGCCCGCTCGCCTCGGCCGCGGCCGCGGCGTGCGCGTGCAGCGCCACGAGCCGCAGCGCGCGCGCCTCGGCATCCGCGGCGCTTGCGAGCACCGGCGCGCCCGCCAGCTCCTCAATCTGGCCGCACGCGCGCGGGGCACGTCAGGCGCCGCTAAGCTGATTGGAGGGCCCATGCTTGGGCGCCAAAGGGCTCACGAGAGGACGGGGCGCCACAGAAGTACATATCTGTCCTCACATGCTGCATGCCGGCTGCTCCCACGCCCCCTCTTCAGGCGGCCACGGACGCTGCACATGCATTGCACATCTGCCTCCTGCTGCGGCAGCCCAAGCGGCACCTTGCAGTCATGCACACCCGGGCGGCCGGCCAGGGTGGGCGGCGGGACCTGGAAGGCCGCCACGCGCCGAAGCAGGCAGGAGTCGGCATGGCGGCCGCGCGCCGCGCCCGCCTCGCGCTCGTCACACATGGCGTGGATGCGCTCCGACAGCCACGCGCGCGCAGGCGCATCCAGGTCCGCAACATACTCCCTGCCGCCCGGGGTCACTTCGGCCGCGTGCGTGCACACCTCGGGCACGCACCAGGGTGTGCAGCATCCGGCTGCGGCACACGTGCCTGCGCCAAGCATGCTGAGCACCCTGCCAGAGGGGTGACCGAGCCCGTTCATGCGGCAGGGCGATGGACCAAGGGTGGGGCACGCCGGGCGGCAGGCGACGCGCCTGAGGTCGGCCGCGCAGCTGAGCGAATCGCCCAGGCCCGCAAAGTACTCCGCGACGTGGGCGGCCAGGCCCATGCTCAGGCTGGCGCGGCTGCCATCGCCCGGCACACCCAGGCGCAGCCTCTGCGCAGCCAGATCCATGCCCGCCAGGGCCGGCCCGCGCAGCACCACGTGCGGCGCGCTCGGCGCGGCCGCACCGCCCGCCGCACCCATGGGAGCGGCAGCGACGGCGTGGACAGCCGCCTCCGCCTCCCTGAGCACGCGCGCCTGCAGCGCGCACCCGCGGCACCCCCAGCTCATAACCTATAGCGACGCGCTTGCGCGCTTGCATGCAGAGCGCGATCCATGCGGGCAGGTGAGGCGGACATCCGCACGCGCTCGCACACACGCCGCCGCGCCTTTCGAGAAGGCGGCGTCCGCCATGGGCGCGCGCCTGCGCGGCTTCCAGCTCGGCGGGCTCCGGCGCGCCGCCCACAGTGCGCCCGCCGGGACCCTCTCCGTCGTGCGCGGCCGGGTGTTGCTCGCACGCGGCCAGCGCACAGCGCATGTGTGCCCGCCAGGCGACCCAATCGCTCGGGTCCTCCAGGAAGATCGCGCGCCAGCCCTCCGCTGCGGCGCGCATGTCGCCCGCCGCCTCCTGCGCGCCGGGCCCACAAGCCTCGCTCGCCGCGCGAGCTGCTGCGAGCACGTGCGCGGAGCCAGGGCAGGGCGGCCCCATTGCTGCCAGGCGACTCGCACCGAGCGGCAGCGCAGGAACGGGGCGCACGCTGAGCTCGGCGCGCAGGCGCTCCGGCTCGCCGTCCAGCAAGACGGCCGCGCCCAGCGGGCCTGCCAGCACCGCCAGCGCCGCCGCGTGCTCCCCGCGCGCCTGCGCGTCCGCCCGGGGTCGGCCCGCAGCCTGCCTCGGCTCGAGCAGCCGCCGGGGTGGATGCACGCCCTCCCCGAGGCCGCGCGCAAGCGCAGCGCAAAGGCCAGCGGCGGGGAGGGGCGGGCGCGGCGCGCGCCTGCAGGATGTGCACGTGCAGCAGCAGCTCCTCGCGGCCGCACTCGTCGGGCGCGCGCGCCAGCTGCTTCGCGGCCAGGCTGCCGGCCAGCTGCAGCAGCTTGTCGCTGCTGAGGCTGCGCGCGCTGTCGCCTGCGCCGCGGTCGGCATGGCAATCACGACGCAAGGTGCCACGCCCCTGATGCGCGAGCGACACAGCAGAGCGGCTGCTCGCCTGCGCTGTCTCCGGCGCGCCCCGTGGCGCTTGCCTGCAGGACGAGGCTGGTGACGACCCACCACAGGCAGTACTCGGAGTCCGGGCCCCCGGCGCGGTGCAGCCGCAGCGCGACCTGCTGCTGCTTCGCATAGTCAAACTCCCTGCGCGGCCAGCAACCTCATAGTCCTCAGCAGCGGCGAGCGCCAGACGCGGCGAGCCTGGGGCGCTGGCCCGCGGGCACGGCCGTGAGCTCCGGGGCCCGCACGCGACGTGCGCGGCAAACAGGCCGTGCAGCAGGTCGGTGTTCCTCGGCCGCGCGGCGCAGGCGGCCTCGTACGCGGCGGTGAGCACGCCCGGCTGCCCGGCCGCCTTCCACACCACCGCCAGCAGGTTGAGCACCTGGCTGTCGGTGGGCACCTCCTGCTGCAGCTCCGCGCAGGCCTGGCGCCCCGCCGGGCCCGGGTGTGGGCGAGCTTGGGAAGGCCGCGGCAGGCAAGACGGGAACACTGCACCGGCGCCCACCTTGAGGGCCTCCTCCCCGTGGTCGCTGCGCTGCTGCGCCAGCGCCTTGAGCGCACGCAGCACCTGGTTGCCCTTGTGCTTCTGCAGGCCTGCGGCTGCCGCCTTTGCCGCCGCCTGCAGGCCACGCGCACCCCCTCGATGGACCGCGTGCACTGGCGGCGGAGGGGCTGCGCAGCCGCAGCAGGCTCGCCTTGTACTTTCGGGCCTCGAGCGCGCTGTACACGGCACGTATCCGCCTCTCAAGAGCCTCCATTGCCTGCTGCCTGACCAGCCTGACTCACGGACTCAGGCTGTGGACATGCAGCATGCCGTGGCGCACTGCCTGCAGCCAACAACCTCCTTGTGTGCGCTGCACATGCAGTGCTTTCCCACAGCTCTCCGAGAAGTGCAAGGACACAGAGCACAAAGCAGCATGCATAGCTCGCCTGTTTGGCCTCTTCTTCCTGTCCTCCTTGGAATATAGTGAGCTATATTTAGCGCCATCCGGCATGCGCCATCAAACGGGTCCCCGCGTACGATCGACGATCAACCCAAGAAGGACCCCGCCCGAAAGAGGCGCTAGAAAGCGTCAGCGCCTTGGTCGTTGAGCGGCCGGGCGTTCGCGCCGCGGCGCTGACTTGCGCGCCGTAACGCAGCGCGTGCATGCAAGTGCTGCACTTTGACCAGAAGTCCTCCCGAAAGGCAGCGGTGTGCTCAAGCAACACATGCAGCAGGTCAACTTGCGCAAAACATGGCGAGGCCCCTGCGCCCGCGCATCAGGCTGAGGAGCAGGCACGCCCTCTTTCACTGAGCTGCGGTCTTCAAGTGGTACAACGTGGCGCCGATGTGAAAGTAGTTTGCAAGTCCATCATCTTGCTTTCTAGTTTTTAACGCGCACACTATCTTGGCCCCATCCGTCCTGCCACTGACGCGTAACAGGTGCACGGAAATGAGACGGATCCAGTAGCGCAGCCTTTGCAGACATGAGCTGGCGCGCTTCTGTCCAAGCTCCGGCTGACAGCATGGTCTACCTGCAGTGCGTGCCCGCCTTGGGGGAGGCGTGCTGCGGTGAAGGAGCTGCTGAGGGCCCAGCGCTCCCCGCGGCACTGCGCGCGCAGGCTGGTCAAGGCCCTGCAGCGCAACCCGGGCACCGAGGAGTTTGTGTACCTGCGGCGGGCGAGCAAGCACCCCCGCGACTTCAACCCTTACGCCCTCCAGGTGCACCGCAGGCCTGGACCGCTGCCGCCGGCCTCGCCCGCCCAGCCTTTCCGACCTGCCTAGCCCGTGAGCAAGGTGGCGGGCATTCCTGGCCGGCCTGCCCGCTGAGCGCGCCGGTCTGCAGGTGGTCGCTTACGCGGATCGGGACCTTGCGGAGGTGTACACGGTCAGCGCGCGCGGCTTCACGCTCGCGCGGCCGGGCATGGCCGCCGAGTTCACCACGCTGCAGCGCTGGCTGGCCGAGGCCGCGGCCTTCGCGCGGCTGCGCGCGCGGCCGTTCTTCCGCGGCTTCAGCGCCTGGAAGCGCTTCCGCGTCTGGTGGCGCGCCGTGCGGCTCGGCAAGATGGCGGCCGCGCGCGCGCAGCTCGACGGCAGCCTGGTGGTCCAGGTGGCGCCTCCGGCCGCCGAGCGCGCTTGCTCGACGCGCAGGCCCGGCAGATGCAGCCCGGCGGGCTGAGCCTGGGTGTCGCGCCAGGGGCACCGCCACATGCGCGCGCTGCACGAGCTGTGCTGGGCGCTGCGCGGCCTGCGCCTGCACCGCCTGGAGCGCGCCCAGGCGCCCCGCCTGGCCGCGTTCTGCGCGGGGCAGGCCGCGGCGCTGGACGCGGCGGGCGCCGCGCTCGAGGGCTTTGGCGCGGCAGCGGCCGAGGTGATGGCGGCCGCCTGCGCGGAGGCGCTGCAGACGCTGCAGACGCGCTTGGACCTGTTCGCGCAGCGGCAGGCGCGCGCGCACCTGCGGCTGGAGCGCAGCCGCTGCAGCAAAGGCTGCGTGACTCTTGTGCCTGCCGTGGTGCCTGCGCCTAGCACTGACACTAGGCCGTGTGTTACAAAGCCCTTGTTCTGTGCATTTGCGAGTGTCTTCAAGTTTTCCCGATGCCGGCGTCGCATCAGCAGCACTTCAGCAATACAAGTGACATTTACCAGCAGCAACAGCTTGAATTTCGTTTGCAGCATAGCACTGGGCGTTGCGCGTCGGCGCAGGAGGCCGCGCAGCAGGCGCGCATGCAGCCGCTGGCGCGCGCGGTGCTGGGCGGCGCGGCCGCCAGGGCGGACGCAGAGGAGTTTGTGTTCACGCGCAGCGCCGCGCGGCGCTCCGAGCTGCGCCGCCTGCGCCAGCACGTGCGCGCGGCGTCCATGCGGGCCGTGGACACGCTCCGGCAGGCGAGCCGAGCGCGCCCTGCTCCACACTGCGGCCGGCCGTGCCTGCCGGGCGGGCGTGTGACGGCCTTGCACGCGGGCCGCGCAGGTCTTGATGGACTCCATGGCAGACCTGCTGGCTGCGGCCACGCCCGCGCAGGCCCTGCCGGATGGACGAGCCCCGGCGGGCGCCCCGCCGCCGCCGGCGCCCGAGCCCGGCTCTGTGCACGGCGGCAGGTCCAGCGTTGATGACGGTGGCGGCGGCGGAGCAGCAGCCGAAGAGGCGCTTGAGCCAGCCCGGTCCGCGGCGGCGCCCGCGTGCCTGCTGTCGGTGCAGATGCTGCTGGCCAGCGACGGGCGCTCGCTGGTGTTCAGCCCCTCTCAGGAGTCTGTGCAGGCGCGCTGCTGCTGCCCTGTTGCAGTCCGCTGTCCTGCCAGCGAGGACGGGCTGTTGGGGTTGGTGAGCATTTCCTGGTGAGGCAGCAGCGTGCCTCGCCCAGTGAAACACGGTGAGCTGCGCAGCGCGAGATGGGGGCGCTGGTGAAGAGCTGGCTGGAGCGGCTGGGGCAGGCCACGGTTCCGGGAGCGGCGCCCGCAGTGTGCAGCCTGCTGGACGACGACGGCTCCCCCGTCCCCATGGGCCCGCCCCTGGCGGAGCTGCTCGCGGGCGGCGTGCACCAGCAGCAGGTGGAGGGGCTTCGCGCGGGGCTGGCTGCCGCATTCCGCCTTGCGGACGCTTACAAGCAGGCGCGCAGCCCGCCGGCTGCGGCTCAAGCATCCGCAGGAGCGTTGCCGAGCAAGAACGCTCTGCAAAGCAATGAGCATGATGCGGAGCACAGGGATATCAGCCACTGCTGGAGGCAGCGGTGTTGGCGAACGGCAGCGTCGACATCCCGGCCATGGAGGCAGCATACACTGCCGCCATGGACGCCCCGCCGGTTGACCCGGGGCGAGCAGCAGATGCTGGGAGCGCGAGCTCTGCTGACGCCGCTGGCGGGTTGGAGAGCCTGGCCGGCTTCCGCGTGCTCATCCAACGTCTGACAGAGCAGCAGGCCAGCATCACAGGCTTGACTCTCGAGGTGCAACCCCCTTCACTCCATCCCGCATGGCTCGAGACACCAGGCACCTGATAGTGGCCCTCAGGCACATGCGCTCCCACCTCCTGAGCCACGACCAATGCTGAGGAGGGACGGTGTTCATGCACAGATGGACATCGGCACGCTGCGCGTGGGCGCCGCCCAGCTGCAGGCCGCGCTCCTGCCGGTGCCGCGGCGGCTCATGGCCGAGCTGCACGAGCGGCTGCCGGCGATGGCTGCCGTGCGGTACAGCGCCCTGAGCGACGCTATCCATGAGGCAGCCTCGCGGCTGCTGCGGCGGCCCGCGGCGGTGGACGAGGCTGTCGAGCGGCTCAGCTTCCTGGCCGACGTGCAGGTGCTGCCCCGCCACCGGATGAGCCTGCTAACGCTCAGGGCGCCGCGCACACCATTTGCCGGGTGGCCAGCCCGTGCCGCAGCCCGCTCCGGGAAGGCATTTGAGCCCGGAGGTGTGGCACGCCAGTCATTGAAGCAAGGCGCCGCATGCAGGCACGCTGGCCCAAGATCGAGCGGCAGCACGCGGAGGCGGCGGCCCTGTATGAGCTGGTCGCGGCGGCCGGCATGCCCGTCGGCGGCATGGAGGCCGCCGCGCTGTCCACGCTGCCCGCGGACTGGGCCGCCCTGCGGGCCGCCATCGGCGCAGCCGCGGCCGGGCGCGAGCAGGAGGTCCTGGCCTGCCAGCTGGAGCTGGACGCGGGTGTGCGCCCGGCGCGCATGCGCCGGACCGGGGGCCTGCTCTGTGACGGGCATGCGGCTGACCACGCGCCGTTCTCGGCGCAGGCGACGAGGCGGCCGGCGCGGAGGTCAGCGGCATCCTGGAGGCCGCAGAGGACGGCGCGCTGCTGCACGCGACGGCGGACGCTGCCGGCTGCCTCGCGCGCCTGGGCGGCCTGGCCGACCGCCTCGCAGCCTGCCAGGCTGACGCCGAGCGCGCCGCGGCGCACCGGCGGGCGCTCGGCCTGGCCCCCGTCTCCGACGACGCCCTGCAGGGCTGCGCATCTGCGGCGCGCCCTCGTGGGCTGCGCATGCTGCTGCCACCCGTGCAGCCCGCCGCGGTCTGACGCCGGCCTGGCCGGGGCAGGTGACCCTCCGGCTGCAGCTGTGGCGGAGCGCGGCCGACTGGGGAGCCGCGGTGGCGGAGTGGGTCGCCGCGCCCATCCTCAGCCTGGACGTGCCGGCCATGGAGGCCTGCGTGGCGCGCTACGAGGCGCTGCTGGCGGCGCTGGAGGCCGGCCTGCCGCCCAACCAGGCGCCCGCCCGCACCTGGCTCTCCAGAGCCTGCGCACACCCCCACTACCCTGAGACAGGGCACCCGACTGGCGGGCAGGAGGCCTGCATGACGCGCGCGGCAGGGCGCAGGTCACCAAGGACCTGCGCGGGCGCGTCGACGCCGTGCGGGCGGGTCTGCCGGTGCTCGTCGCCCTGCACAACCCCGCGCTGCGGGAGCGCCACTGGGCGCGCGTGCAGACCATCCTGGGCAACATCTTCACGCGCGAGACGCTGCCCTACGGCGACCTGCTCGCCATGGGGGTGACCGCCGCTGCTCCATGCGCCCCCCCCCCCCGTCCCTGTCCAACAGCTCTTGACAGCCGGCGCTTTTGGTTGATGCATGCGCATGCGAGTCATCAAAGCTGGCCGTCGTGGCCAGGCCCTGGCCGCGCGCGATGCGCTGGCGGGGGTCAGCGGCGATGCGAGCGGCGAGGCGGCTCTGGAGGAGCTGCTCGGCCGCATCGCCGCGCGCTGGGCGGGCCTGGACATCCCGCTCGTGCCGCACCAGGGCGCCAAGGACACCTGGGTGCTCGGCGCGCTCGACGAGCTGACGGCCGCTCTGGAGGTGCCTCCCTGATGAGCAGGGAATGGGCGGCTGACGTCTCCCCAGCAGCAGACAGACGGCGCTGATGCAATGCATGCGCCTGCACAGGACTCGCTCGTGTCGGTGTCCACCGTGCTGTCCTCGAGGTGCGGATAGCCTTCCCCGCTGCTGTGGCCTGGTGCATGACTGTGCTGTCCGCCCAAAGGACGAGCATGCCGCCCTCGCACAGGCTCGTGCAGGATTCTTGGTTTGGAGCTGTGGCAATGCTGATGCACAGTGCTTCTCTCCTTGATGCCGCCCTAGCTGCTGCGTGTCAGATACGTGGCCGGAGTCCGTGCTGATGCGGAGCGCATGGAGAAATCGCTCCGCCAGCTCACCAGCCTGCTGGACGAGTGGAGCGGCGCGCAGCGCTCGTGGCTGTGGCTGGACTGCATCTTTGCAGGCGCGCGAGCTGCGTGACGTCATGCCGGGCAGATTGCGTGGCGTGCAAAGCTGGGGGACAGCCTGACATGCGCTTGCGAGGCCTGCAGCGCCGGACATCCAGCGCCAGATGCCGCACGAGGCCAAGGCGTTTGCGGCCGTGGACCGGCAGCTGCGCGCCACCAACCGCGCCGCCAGCGCGAGCGCCAACGCGCTGCACACCGCCCTGGTGCCGGGCCTCCTGCTGTCGCTGCAGCGCCACAACAGCACGCTGGAGAAGATTGGCAAGAACCTTGAGGTGCGCGCCTGGGGCGGCACCCTCGCGAGCACGCTGCACTGCCGCCGAGCAGCCGCGCGCCACACATGCCACCTGCTGTGCTCTTTGCGGACACAGCGCGTCGGACGCGCCCGACCTCTGCAGGGCTGTTTCTCCAACCTGCTGCATGCGCCACAGAGAGCAGAGCATGCATGCAATGGTGCATTAACAAGTGTCACTGGCCTGTCCAGCCAGCCGGAGCATGCTGCGCAGCCATGCAGGAGGCGTCGCTGATTGGGTGCCGCCGCGCGCGCCCCAGGACTACCTGGAGACCAAGCGCCAGGCCTTCCCGCGCTTCTACTTCCTGTCCAACCAGGAGCTGCTCGACATCCTGGCGCAGTCCAAGTCCGCGCAGGCGCGCCCCACACGGCTCCGGCAGCAGCCTCCAAAAAAGGTCAGGCTGGTACATGAGTTGCGTTCGGCCGTGCTGGAGCAGGCCGTGCAGCCGCATGTGCGCAAGTGCTTCGAGGGCGTGCGCCTGCTGGAGTTTGGGGAGGGCGGCGCCGAGGTGGTGGCCCTGCTGAGCGGGGAGGGCGAGCGCGTCGCGCTGGCCAAGCCCGTGAAGGCGCGCGGCGGCGTGGAGGCCTGGCTCGGCGGCGTCGAGGCCGCGACCGCCGCCACGCTGCGCGGCCTGTGCCACGCGGCCATGCATGCGTACACGCCTCAGGTGCTCCCGGCTGACCGCATGCTCGCGGCCTCCAGGCCTCGCCGACGCGCTGTTGACGATCCCGTGAAGATGACGCTCCTGTAAGGACTGGAGAGTGCGGGCCTGTGGAGACGATATGGGTGAGGGGCGGGCGCAGGCGCGGACGGAGTGGATGCTGTCGCAGCCGGCGCAGCTCGCCCAGGCGACGGCGCAGACGACATGGTGCGCCGACGTGGAGCGGTGCTTCCTGGCGGCAGACGTGCCGGCGGCACTGGCGCAGGTCGCCCGCGGCAGCACGCTGCAGCTCGCGGAGCTGGCCGCGCTGGTGCGCGCCGAGCTGGCGCCTGTGGCGCGGCTCAGCGTCGCCTCGCTGGTTACGCTGTTCGTGCACGCCCGCGACGCGACGGCCGCCTTGATGAAGTGCGCGCGCTCGGCTCGGCAGTGCACCTCCTGCGCTGCATGTCAGCACGTCGCCGCCGAGCGGCCGTGATGCAGCGCGGTGTGGGCCGCAGGGAGGGCGTGAGCAGCGCGTCCGAGTTTGCGTGGCAGGCGCAGCTGCGCTATGCGTGGTCAGACACCAACGACGAGATATCCATATTGCAGGCGCGATGAGCTGCCGGGCATGCGGCACATGCTCCCTCCGATGCCAGGTCGCTTGTCTGTGTCATGTGCGCAGGAGCGCAACAACAGTTGCCCTGCTGCATGCCCTGGCTGACCAGGCAGTGTGCTGCAGGTCGCGGCGCGCTTTGCTTATGGGTATGAGTTCCTGGGCGCCCCGCTGCGGCTGATCTGCACGCCCATGGTGAACCGCTGCTTCATCACACTCACCAGCGCGCTCCACATGAAGCTCGGAGGCGCGGCTAGCGGTGCGGCCCTCGCAGCCTGGCATCTCTAGTGACATGATGCACGGTCGCTGTCAGCAGGCAGTCCTGAGGGTGAGCGGTGTGGGAAGAGCAGGTCTGGCGGGGACCGGCAAGACCGAGACATGCAAGGACCTCAGCCGCGCCCTGGGCATCAACTGCATCGTGTTCAACTGCGGCGCAAACGTGGACTACCGCCTGCTCGGCCGCTTCTTCTCCGGCCTCGCGCAGACGGTGCGGCACGCCCGGGCAGGCTGGCAGGCGTGCGCAGCCCTGCACATGCACATAGCAAGAACAGGTGCCCGACGAGTGCGGCCTGCCGTGCAGGGCGCGTGGGCGTGCTTTGACGAGTTCAACCGCATCGACGTCGAGGTGCTGAGCGTCGTGGCGCAGCAGCTGCTCACGCTGCAGAATGCGCTCAAGGCGAGCCCCAGGGCTTCCTGCTGCTCTGTAGCCCGCCTCGTGCATTGTGCGCACATGTTGCACTTCTCTGGCTAAACCTGTTTCGTGCTGCAGGCGGACCTGGCAAGGCTCAACTTTGAGGGACGCAGCATCCGGCTCCTGCCCACCTGCGGCGTGTTTATCACCATGAACCCCGGCGCCGTGTATGGCCGCACTGAGCTGCCGGACAACCTGAAAGCGCTCTTCAGGTGGGGCTTGCGTTGTGGCAGGATGTGGCACTGCAGGGCTCATCGGGGGTTTGATGCGAGGCGTCAGCTCACTACGTGCCATGCAGGCCGTGCTCGATGACCATCCCCGACTATGCGCTGGTGGCAGAGGTGTTGCTATTCTCTCAAGGTGCGCATACGCCCTGGCACCTGCCTGGCTCATACGCATGACTGCGGGGCTCAGCAGCGGTTGATGGACGCTGTGCCTCTTCTCCTGGCCGTTGTGTGTGCATCCCCAGTACGCTGGTGATACAAGCACGCAGCACCACAGGTTTTGAGGAGGCGAGCGAGCTCGCCAAGAAGATTGTCGCCTTCTACCGTCTGGCATCAGAGCAGCTGTCGCAGCAAGACCACTACGATTGGGGCATGCGCGCTCTCAAGGTGCTGGGGGCAACCTCCGCTATGCCATTACATTGATTGTTTGATGTGCTTTTCCGCAATACTGAGTCCGAAACCAAGTATACCGCCTGTGGCAGTCCGTCCTGGCTATGGCGGGGGAGTTGAGACGCGGGAGAGCCCACACACGAGAGGCGAGTCTGCTGGTGGAGGCATTGACAAATGCCAACCTGCCCAAGCTACTGGCGAGCGATGTCCCGCTTTTCAGCGCGCTCGTGGCCGACCTCTTCCCTCAGCAGAACCGTTTGCAGCGGGTAGCATAGCCCCGCAAGCGGACCATTGACATCTGCGTTGGCATGATCTTTGCTTGCGTATGGCCTCATGCGGCATGAGTGTTGAGGCAACTTGGATGCGGCAACACACCACTACAAGAAAATCCGCACCAGGCTTACGCAAGTGCGCATGCGCGCCCAGGTTGACGAGGCCGTCGAGTCTGCAGCCCGGGCTGTTCTGCAAGAGCGCAAGCTCGGTGCACCTGCTGGCCTTGTCGCCAAGGTGCTGCAGCTGTGGCAGACGCTGCGCGTGCGCTTTGGCGTGTGCATCCTTGGCCCTGCTGCCGCTGGGAAGAGCACCGTCCTCAGAACTCTGCAGGTGCCCTGCTGATGTCTCTGCTCATCCACCGCTCATCTTCCAGCACATGCAGATAATGCATGGACACTGATGTGCGCCGGCGTGATCAGGCCGCTTTAACGCGGCTGCGCGAGGTAGAGCACAGCAGCGATGCTGCTTATCAGGCGGTCGCGCTCACCGCGTTCAACCCAAAGACGGTGACCTTGGGAGGCCTGTACGGCGAATATCATCCACAGACGCATGAGTGGCAGGATGGGCTGGCCTCCTGCCTCATCCGTGCCGCCGTGGCGGATGCCTCCCCCGCGTACAAATGGATCGCCTTTGATGGCCCCATAGACTGTGGGTGGATAGAGAACCTGAACACGGTGCGGCCCGAGGAGGATCTGCCCCCGCTGAAACGCCTTTGACGCTGATGTCTTGCGTGTTCTGCGTCTCTGTGCATGCAATATGGGGTGCACGTCAAGTACGGTCATCCGCGCGGCGGCCAGAATCTGCACACTCGGCGTGCGCAGGTTCTGGACGACAACTGCGCCCTGTGCTTGCCAAATGGAGAGCGCATACGGCTGAATCCGCAGGGCATGCGACTGGTCTTTGAGGCCAGCGACCTGGCGGCGGCGTCGCCGGCCACCGTGTCGCGCTGCGGCATGATATATGTCCCTGCTGACCTTGTCGGCTGGCAGTGCGTCTGCCTTTCTGCTTTTTGCGCCCCTGGTCATGCGTGACGGAACCAACCGCAGCAACGTCGCGCATAACGAGGCTGAAGCATCATGCGCACACGTAGGCCCCTTGTGGCCTCCTTTGTGGAGCACGGGCTCCCCAACATGGAGCGGGAGACGCGCACCTATGTTCACTCGCTGTTCGAGCGCTATGTTGGGCGTGGCCTGGCATGGCTGCGCTCTCAAGTCAATGCCGAGTACACACAGAGTGTGGACACGTCTGTCGTCACCACCCTCGCCGATCTGCTGAAGGCGCGCCTCTGTTTGGTATAAAAATGGACAGCATTATGGTGCCCGTCACGTTGCTGACGAGTTGTGTCCAGGGCGTGGGTTGCCATCCTCGCTGAATTGCTTTAGCTGTGAAAAGGACTCAGTGGCTTGCTTTGTGCGCAGTCGCTCCTGGCATCAGCCCCGTCGCCTCCGGCCGAAGCGGACAACATGAGCTCGCCAAGGTTGGATGATGTGCAGCCGCTCATCGCCCACATGTTCGTGTTTGCGTACGCGTGGGCGCTGGGCGGCAACTTGGTGCCCGTGCTGCGCTATGAATTCCACGCCTTTGCCACGGAACTCTTCGCTCCGCTCCTGGCGCTGCCTGCGGGGCCCCTGCTGGACCACTACGTAGAGGCCGGCCCAGGGCGGCCGCCTGCTTTTAGGCCCTGGGCGGACGCTGTG
>JAABUV010005680.1_pt1 | contig 14055 bp, 15 predicted proteins | sample 5559971 | NCBI WGS metagenome assembly JAABUV01 (sample SAMN10711881, study PRJNA513362) | rock metagenome | isolation source: Antarctica rocks | place: Antarctica: Victoria Land, Knobhead nord | collected 2015-12-19
TCTCGCGCGTCGTCGATGCCCCTAGCTTACGCTCCGACTGCGCACCGCCCAACGCTCTCAGGCCGCCTGACGCAGCGCCCTGTCAGACTGACTCGCGAGCATGCACGCTGTGTAGGCCGCAGTGCGCTATCCCCCATTGCCGCTGCTCAAGTCTCTCGCCCGCTGGCTCGGCCAGCGGCAGCATGGTCGCCCGCTGCGCATGGCGACAGGGCGAACCGCCTCTGCGATGGCGAGATTGCCGCCCGGGCGCGGCGCCTGCGCCGCCGCGCGCTCCCGCTCGCGGATATACGGCAGCCGCGGCAGCACCAGGCCGTACAGCAGCAGGCACGCCAGCACGAAGAAGGCCGCTACGCCAAAGTAGGCTGCCGCGGCTATGCGCAAGCCCTGCCAGCACCCCGGCGGTCAGCGAGATCAGAACCGAACCAGGGCTGTTGGTAAGGCAGCCCATGTTGTAGCAGTGGCCTCCGACCTACCTGCTAGTGGGCAGCAGCGCACTCTCTCCATGCAGGCGCTCTGCACATTCCATGACCCAACGATTATTTTGAATGAATGGGCACATGCTAGATGCAGGTGACTGCAGACGGCTGTGCTCACCACGCGCAGCACCACACGGTGCACAGTCGGGCGCTCCATGCAATCAAGGACCCAAAGCCACAGTTCACTGCGCGCGCGCCTCGTGCGAGTCGTTGTAGGCGGCCTTGGTGACCACGCGCAGCAGCGACACCAGGATGCCCGACGTCGCGGTGCCGGTCACCAGCGCCTGCGCCGCGCAGCCCCGCGCGCAGTGACGCGCTGTGCACCAAATGCCCTATCCTACGGGCCTGGTGCCACGCAGCCCGGCCGCCACATGCGCGGCTTGCATGCAGCTTGTTACATGGGTTACGCAAGCAGCCAGCCTTGCAGAGCCTTGCGCGGTCAGCGCCAGGGTGCCAAAGTACCCAGGCCGGCAGCCAAGCTGCAGCACTCCGGCCACGGCTCCTCGCTCTCACAACGCCTTCGCCGCGCCGCGCACATCGTACAAGCCATAGTGGAGCGCGCGCCTCCACAACGTGGGGCCCCAGCATGGCCGCCGAGCCAAACAGGCCGCCCTGGCCCAAGCCGTCGCACACGCCCGCCACCGCCAGCAGGCAGCACACGGCTGCCAGGCTGCCGACGCTGCCCTGGCCGCGCGTTCCCGCGTCTATCTGCGCCCAGCACAGGCCCACCCAGCAGGTCAGCCGCGCTGGAGTCTTGCCCCAGGTAGACGCGCACGGCAGCGCGTGGCTGCCGGACTGCGGGTGCTGACCTGCCTGTTGGTCCCTGCACACATGCCCGTGTAGCACAAGCCTTTGGTGCAGCCGGTGTGTACGTCAGGGCTCAGGCCTCACTGCTTGTTGCTGCAGGATACCTCTTTAAACCCAGAACACCCCTGTAGTCAAAAGCAAATCTGCAGATCAGGCCACAGAGGCAGTTTGCTGCTGCTGCCAGAGCGGGTGCGTGCCAGACTGAGTCAAAGCCGCAGCTCAGGTCAAAGGTGCACGCAAACCCACTCGTAGAAACAGTCTGCAGTTCCAGTGGAAGCCCCACGTCGCTGCGAGGCAGGGCGCATGCAAGCGAAGGCGGCACCAGCGGCACGGCCAAGACCGCCAGGAAGAACGCGCTGAAGGAGGTCAGCACGCGCACGCGCGTCCTGCTGTGGCTGTGCAGCGCCGTGACCAGCACCAGCGTGAAGAAGGCAAGCGGCAGGTAGCACACGGTGAACAGCCGGTCTGTATGCATCCCCTGCGCACGCCAGCTAACAAGTTACAACGAGCACTGCGAGTGCCTGAAGGATTCTTGTTGCTCCTGCGCACCGGATACAGGTTCCCAAAGTAGTCCACCGCGGTGATGAACGCATTCCTGGGCGACCGCACAGGTCGTCAGGCGTGCTGGCTGCCTTCAGCTTCAGGCCAGCACGCTGGAACGCAGACTCACCAGGGGAGGAGGACTGCGTTGCCGCAGAGGAAGTATATGGCGACCGCTGTGCGGAGCCCCGCCTGCCGCTGTGCCAAGAGCACTCCTGCCAGTCAGCTCTGCGCGAAGCCTCGATTCTGCAACAGCGCAACTGTCGGTCTGTACCTTGTGGCTACTCCTGGTTGTGCTAGTCTCCGCTTCTGCGCTCTTGATGCTCTGAGCTTCTGCGCTGCTGTTGAGCGCAGCAAAGCCATGGCCCATGCTCACTCAGGCCGTTCTCAACTGAACCAGGGCAACTCCTCTGGACCTGCTCGAGTGCGTGGTCATACTGACTTACTTTACATCAACTGCACTTTTCCCATGAGCAATTAGACCGACACAGCTTGCTGAAACACCCTGCCCAACATGCCTATTCTGGCTTTAAATTGCCCCGCAGTGGAGCCCTCCTATTGCACATCAACCAACAAGCAGCACGCACACATCGCCTGACCTGCAGGCAAGCGTGCAGCTTGGCCATGAAAAGATACAGCACAGCAACCAGGCCTGCCTCTCAATTGGGCGAGAGCGCAGCGCGGCTCTTGCGGGCGCTCACGGACTGTAAAGCTGGCAGGTCTCTCCAGGCACTCTGGCAGCAGCAGCAGCTCGTGGCAGGGCTCGCAGCAGTCCCCGGGCAGAGTCGCAAGGGGTCGAGTTTCTGCGCCCCACGGCGCAGGGGGGGGGGCCCACCGGAGCAGGAGCTCACGGCTTGTAGTGCTGGCGGGGGTCGCCAGGCATTGCCGCAGGGTCAGGTTTTTGGCCCCATTTGACATTGGCAAATGTGTCTTTCATGTCGCCCTCAACCTGCTGCGCAAAGCTCTGCGTGCCCTCCGGGTCTGCGCCGGGCGGCCCTGCGCGGCCCGGGCACAGGCCCCCGTAAGCAGCTCGCCTGAGCAGCCTGGCAGCAGGGCGCGGCTCAGGCAGCTCCAGTGCCTGTGCGTGCGCATCTGCAGACGCCCGGCCTCCTCCCCAAGTGCCCATACTGTGCAATGCAGATTACAGACAGGTACAAAAGGATCAGGGACAGGGACAAAGGACGGTGGCGGGCGCACCAGGCGGCGGGCCCTCGGGTGGGCCGGAGCCCTTGTGGGTGGCCGCGCGCATCTCGGGCGGCTTGGGCGGCTGCACGAGCGTGCCGGAGAACTCGTGCGAGCGCGCCTCCTCCTCCTCCTTGGACGGCGTCGACAGGCCCTCATAGAGCGGGATGTTGGCCTTGGGCAGCCCCGCCGGCTTGCGCGTGTCCGGCGGCGCCGCCCCGCTCGCCTGCTTGTCGGCCGCGGGCTCGACGCTGCGCGGCTGCTCTTTGCTGCGCGGCCAGGACCCCCGTGTCTGCACACTCGTTCTGCAGATTGCTGGCCTGGGCAACCTGGCCGCGTTGCAACTGTGCTACCGCGCCGCGTTCCTGCCAAGGTGTCTGCAAGGCGCCAGTGGATACATGAAAGACGCCAGCAGGCTGTCTGCAGGGACTGTCCATAGCAAGCGCAGTGCAGTGCCTAGCTCGCTTGGTGCACTTCAGTCGCTCCCTGCTACTCAGCTCCAGGCCGCAGCAAATAACAAGCTTACAGCTTTTAGGCTCAACTGAGCCACAATCCTCCATACATCAATAACCAGGCGCACCCGCCGTCCAGACCGGGGCCAGAGCTCGCCGCGTCTGGGGTCACCTGCGCAAGGCAAGCGCTTGACATAACCGCACAGACGCGCGCCGCACCCATTGCTCAGCATTGAAGCCTTGCCAAAGCGGGGCCACAACAACTTGTCAAAGTGGCAGAGCAAACTCTGAGGAGCACCTCATTCTTGTAAAAGTAGCCAGGCGTGGTGTCAGTAGTGTCCTTCAAGCCCACTCTGCTGTCTGTGTTGTCCGTGAGGGTGCCCTCAGTGTTCTGGGGGTCTTCTTCGTGCTTTCCTGCGCTCGAGAGACAACAACACACATGTGTCAGGTTGCAAGGCACGCGTCTGCCTCCTGCTACCCTGTCCGTGCCTCGCAACTCACTCAAACTAGCCGCTCAGTCTAAGCGAGGTTTGTGTACACGCACAAGCACGAGCGGGCTGCAGACCTTCGGGCGCGACTTTGTCCTGACAGCTGGCTGTGCTTGTCTGTACTGCCCTCTGCAGCGTGCCTCCTCGTGCCCTGGCAAGGCCCTGCAGCGCAGCCTGCCTGAGCATCGCGGCGCCTTTGGGACTTGACCGATCTGCTGCACCGCTGCTGCGTGAGAGCTTCCAGCAGCTTTCCTATGCGCTGACAGCGTCGGCGCTCAGCAGTGCTGTGGCCTAGTCTTCATTCTATGAGCGAGGTCATGATGCATGTCCACATCCGCCTGCTCCCCTCTTCTTGTTCTTCCTCCGTACATGCAAAAGGTCTCCTGGGAGGAGAGCCAACCACACTGTGACAGGCACTGCAGCTAGCAGGTGCTGACATCCATCTCCACAGTGGTGCAACACTGATATGATCTGAGTGACCACCACTTTGCACACAAGCTATTACATGTTGCCGTGCAAGTACAGCAGCGTGTGCTTGTAAACCACAAAGCGCGGGCACAGCAGGCTCGGCCGGGCTGAGGCACGCCGCGCTCCCAGCGCGGGGCGCCGCCTGCATCACCTCGCCTGCACAAACTCGCGGCAAAAGTCCTGTAGCAGCGGCACCACGCGCGCCGACACGTGCGGCATCCTGCCGGCCCGCACAGCTCACCTCCTCCTTTCCCAACACGGTACGGTTTTCCAGCAGCGGGCGTGCTGCCACCGTGGCTGGCAGCGCGAGGCACGCCCCTGGCGCATGCATGCGCTGGCAATCCTGCGGAATGCACGCTGACACACAACACGTGCAAGTCCCACCCCGGGTGGGCCACCCGCTCCTGCTAGGTACTGTGTGGGTGCACGATCATGCTAAGTATGCAACGTTTACATGCAGATTTCAAGGTGCGGGCACCACGGCACTTCTCAGGAGCCGCGCGCCTGTAGGTCACGACCGCGTATGTGGGCAGGCCCGTGGGGCCCTTGTCCAGCGCGCACAGCGCGGCGCCCTCGCTGAACTCGGGCGCCAGGCCCAGGGAGCCGCGGCCGTACACCAGCGGCGGGTGGTGGCGGTGCACCTGCGCATGCGAGAGAGGGGCTCAAGGGCGAGCCAACGCTGCGCAAGCTCCCATGCAGCGTTTGCTCATGCCCTGCGCATGGCCAGGCTATAAAGCCCAGCTCGGCTGAGCTGCGGAGCACGAAAAGGTACCTAGTGGTGGCCAGCCTCGCCAGCGCCGCGTGAGGCACCTCAGGGGCGCTGGCGAGCTGCGTTTGCTCGTCTGCTCTGCCCCGCAGCAAGCCCAACCATGCAAGCACCGGACGCTGACGGCAAGTACACAAGGGGGGGAGGACAAGGGCAAGCGGCTCTGCGCGTCTGTCAAGGGCCTGGCCACCTGAAAGCGCGGTGTGCACAGGTCAGAAGCAGGGCTGCAACCCACCTCAAAGCGCTGGCCCTCTATCACCATCCCGGCCTGTATCGCTTTGTCGCGGTTCCCAACAGCGGCAGCCAGGGCAGGCAGCTCGTTCGGCCTCACCTGCACCGAGTTCACGTCGTCAACGTCCTGCTTGTGTGCCAAACTTTGAAACACAAGAAACGGAGGACGCGGTAGCACTGCCAGCCCAAGCTGCGAGCGCTGGCTGTAAGGCAGCACACGCCGGCGTTTCAGAGCTGACAAGCTCTGAGCCTGGGCCTCACCGGAAACGAAGAATACAGCACGCGGCCGCTGTTGTCAAAGATGAGGATCCGTGAGCAGTCACCCAACACCTTCTTGGCTCCCAGGGCGACGCGATCTGCGCTAACGCTTCCATCTGCGCGCATGCCTGTCCACTGTGGCAGGCCTGCCAGCGCATGCAGCGCAAGCACGGGCTGTTGGTGCAGCGCGGTAGTGCTGCAGCCCAGGCGGAAGCAGGTATGGCTGCAGACCCGCACTGCGCCTCAGCACAATCAGACTTCAAGATGTACACTCGGCCCAAGCCTAGTGCCCAAGCAGAGTGGCACCACCTTGATTGCTGCTGATGATGCTGCAGTCTCCCTTTACCGAAACTACACAGCGCGCTCACATGCCTGCATGCATGAAGCGCTGGTCTATCAAGCGAAGGCTAATGATATATTCAAATTAATCTATTTCGCATTAAAGGAAAATAGGCAGGCTTGCCTGGCCTCACCTCTGTGCAGCATACTCCAAGCAGCGACTGCACACCTCGGGTGTTGCATTCTGTAGAACAAGCGCTGCGTAGCTCTCTTCCGCACGCGCTGGTTTGTTGTTTACAGCACAGACGCGCTGCTTCGAGGCATGTTCGTGAACTTTCTGCGGCCTGGGCTCGCGTGCCCAGCATGTGGCAGGCCCAGGAGTGACAGCAGAGTCGTTGCCCTGCGGTCAGACCCGGGCGGCAAGGCAAACAGGAAGCCTGCCCCAGACTCCAAGCGTGCGCGCTTGCGAACAGCAAAGCGGGGGTGCGAGTGCTACTTGAGTAGCTCTTCTTTGCTGCGCGGCAGCACGCAGCGTGCGGTGCGTGAAATGGCACACGCCTGCTCGCAGGCCAGGAGGCTTCGACCCATTCCGGCTCACAGATGATCCCAGCCGCTATGCGCTTCTAAGGTAAGCTCACGCACTAGCGCCAGGCCAGCCTTGTCGTCCTGCATGCCAACCTGCTGATTCCAAGCTGGCTAGCGCCGTTGTGGCGCGCTGCGGGTCGCTGGGAGCGCACCGTGCTGCGCTCCTAGGCCTTGCCTACATCCTTTAGTGACCTGCCACCCCGGGGTCACGTTCTGCACGCAGCTTGCGCTGCACTCTGCTTCAGGTGCACTCTCTTTGTCACCACACAGGTCTGCTTGTCGGCAGAGGAGCGGCGCTGTCGGCCCGCGTTCGAGCTGTCAGCGTCGCTGAGCGCCGCCCGCGTGCGCGCAGGGAGGCCGAGGTGCTGCATGCGCGCTGGGCTATGCTGGGCGTGGTCGGGCTGGTGGTGCCGGACCTGGTCGGCGGGCCGCTGTACCTGCTGCCGGACCTGGCGTCGCTGCCGCTGCTGACCTTCACGATCCAGGCGGTGGTCGCGCTGGGCGCGCTGGAGGTCTACCGCGGCGCACGACGCCTGGAGGTGCGTGCAGGTTTACAGCTTGGCTCGCACCTCTGTCTTGGCTCTTAAAGTGGCTGGCTGGCGGCCCCGGCCACGCCCGCGCCCGCCGAGCGTCGGGCTGCAGGCGCGCGGAGCTTAGGTGGGCGTGGTTCCCCGCTGCCTTGTTAGCTTCTGTGCAGCTGCGCGTGTCTGCACAAGAGTCTGGAAGGGGCGGGCGTGTTCCCGCTGCGACTGATAGGCCATAGCTGGAGCCGGGTGGCGGGTGCTTCCCCAGCTGCGCGTACCGACCCTGACCCTCTTGTGAGGGCGGACGCGCAGGCGCGGAGCCTGGAGGAGCGCGTGTATCCCAGCCGCCGCTTCGACGTGCTGGGGCTGGTGCAGCGGCGGCCGGGCGCGCGCGGTGGGCCACGCGGCGGCGCCGCGCCGGGCCTGGGCGTGTACGCCGCGTGGCTGGGCGGCCTACCCGGCTTCCTGTCAGGTGCGCGCGATCGGCCGGCAGCCTGGCGGCGTCCATGCGACCCTATTTTCCTGGCAGTCTCCGGTGCTTGGCAAGGGCGTGTGAGCTGTGGTGGAGCTCTTGCTCTTCGTGACCGGGCTGCACTTACAACTGCAGTCGTCATTCATGTGCGTCAAGCACGCCAACAGTACGCCAGCGTCGCGTCCGGCCTGCGGTGTCCACCACGTAGTGAGAGGGGCGGGGGAGCGCGCAGGCGGCTGGTGGTGGAACCGCGGCGACATGACCGTGCGCGAGCTGGACCGTATGAAGTCGCGCGAGCTCAACAACGGCCGCCTGGCTATGTGCGCAGCCAGCCCACTGCATAGCCCGCGCTATGTCGTGCGTAGGCTACCCCCTTCACAGATACAGGGTCAGACGATGCAGGCGCGGCCGCGAGCGAGGCGGTTTGCGGGTGCAAGACAGTGGAACCCGTGCACTGCTGTCATGTGGGTGCTGCATGCGTTCAGGCTTTACAGCAGAAAAGGCGCAGGTTGCTGGCTCGAGAGACCTTGAGAGACCGCTTGGCAGCCTGCGTGCCGAGCAGAGTGAATACCCTGCCATGCAGCGGGTGTGTTGCTGCACACATATGGACCTGGCGCGATGCGAGCGGTGTTTGCAAGAGCAAGGGACCAGCAGCGCGGCGCGCGGTGGTTGCTGTCTGCAGGGTCGGGGATGGCGGCTGGTCATGCAGGCGTGCTTTGATGCAGCATGTTGGTGACTGTGTGCGCCTGTCATGCAGGGTGGGCTTTGTCGGCGTGTATGCGGCCAGCATGGTGACAGGGCGCGGCCCTGTCAAGCTGCTGCTCGAGCACATCAGCGACCCTGTGCATAATAACGCAACAACTGTGGTCCAGAATCTTCTGCAGTGACCAGCAGCGCGGCAGAGGAGCTGTGGTGCTCGATCCTGCGTGTATCACCCCCGCCAGTGCATGTATCCTCCTCGGCCGCGCCTTAGCCTGCAATCACAGTCACTTCTGGTGGCGGGAGAATGCTAGTGTATGTCGGTAACTGTCTGGATGTACATGCATCTGTGGGCGCTGTAATGTTTGCTTACCCCCAAGTCTGTTCCTCCTGCTGCCCTTGCCAGTGCATGCGCTCTTGTACCTTAATCCCTCATTTTGGGAGTTGAACTCTGATAGCTCTGAATATTTGTTTTTGCACGAGTACTCGACTAGTCGATTCTATCCTGCGGCTGCTGCTCAAGCGAATGTAAGATTGTTTGTTTCGTCAAGTTGAGTGAGCTTACAAAGCTGTGTGCAGCCCTTTCGCCTGGCTGTCACCAATTAAAATCTGTGTGTGCTCTTATCTCCTGCTGGAGGGAGGGCTGTGTCTGCACAATACAATACACATAACCCGGTACTACAACCTCCAGGTCAGCACTTGCGCTTGCGCGTATCGCTGTGTCGGCAAAGCTGAGGCGCATGTGAAAACAGAGCCCAGCCGGTGCAGGGCTTCGGATGTAGGGTGAGCAGCGCGGCGTGCTGCGTGTAAGTGCGTGCAGCGCGGTCAAGCAATACGCGGCAAGGCGAGGCAGCAGGGGCGCCGACGACCCGGGCAGGCAGCTGCGTGCGCAGGCTGTGAGCAGCGCGGCGCAGACCCGAGCAGGGCGGCCGCGCGGCGGCGCCTGACTGCAGTCACAGCTGCGCGATGTTTTGGCGCTCCACTTCCAGCTTTGGCCAGCCGTCCGTGGTCGACGCGCTGCTGGACAAGAGCGATGCGACCTTGGAGCAGCTGCTGGACGAGGATGACCTGCTGCAGGCGCGCCGCGGGCTGCTGCGCACCCCTGTCCTGGAGCGTGCGGCAGCAATAGCTGCTCAGGTGTGAGCTGTCTGCTTGCCAGCGTCAGCACGCTCGCAACACCCACTCACGTGTGGGCAGCCCTCTGTGTCGGGCAGTGTCCTCGACAAAGTGTCACCGACCCTGAGCAAGTTGCGGTTTGGTGTCAACCTCCTGCAGGCGTGCTGTCACACCTGAGCTCTCCCTGCCCCTGTGGTTGTGGAGGTGCACGTCCTCCCTCGCCTGTCTCCCTTGCACGCTTGTTGCGGCCTAGCGTCGCTGTTGCCCCTGCTGGCTGGCAGAGCGCTGGCTGGGCCAGCTTGGGGCAGGTGCCCGCGTGCGTATGTTCTGCGGGAATCCTGGGCGCCGTAAGCGCGTGCTGTGTGACATCCCCGCAACCCCCGCAGCGCCTATAGTGCTGCCAAGCTCGCAGTCTGTATGCCGACCCCGCTTCCAGCCTGTAGCATGTTGCACCGGTCCGGAAAGGCGCCGCCGAGGTGAGCAGCCGCCCCGGGCGCGGCCGGCGCCTCAGCCCTGCCCAGGCGCCGCCGCGCCGGCGCCGCAGGAGGTGGGGGGCGCCCAACGTGCGGCTGCTGGACGTCCTGCGGCGCAGCATGAAAAAATGAATTTTTTTAGTAATAATTATGATGTCGCCGAGGCGCCGCTGCATGGCGCCGCAGGAGGTGAGAGCGCCCAACGCGCGGCTGCTGGACTTTCTGCGGCGGCCGCAGTGCCTGGAGGCGCTGCTGCGGTACGCGGTGCTGCCGCCGGCGCCGGCCACGCCGGACGCCGCCGCGGTCGCGCTGCGCCGCAGCAAGTACCTGCCCGCTGCCTGCGAGGCGCGCCGCATGCCTCAAGCCTCGTCCCGCCAGCGCATTCGGCTCCCACCCACTGCCATGCACATTTCACTTGTTGCATGGACTCGGCAGCCACCCCGAGGACGCGGCTGCCGCGCTGCGCCGCAGCAGCACCTGCCCGCCGCCTGCGAGGGCGCTCTGCCGAATGCGCCGCCTCCTCCGCTTTGTGGATAAAGCTCTCCCTGCTCTTCAGGACTGTCTTGTGCAGCTGCGCAGCCGCGAAAGTGCCGCTGCCCCAAAAGCGCCGCGCCCTGGCGCCGAGTGTGCCCGGGGTTCCAACCCTAACCCTGCACGCCGCGCAGGTGCTGTGCGCGGACGCAGAGCCGCTGCTGGCGGGCGTTGCGGCGAGCGGGCCGCTGCTGCAGTTGCTCATGGCCGCGCCGGAGGCGTGGGCGCCGGGCAGGGGCCCGGACGGCGGGCACTCTTGCGCCCCGGCTGTGGCGGCGGGCGGCGGCGCTGCATCCGCGCCCGCGCTCGCCGTCCGCTGGAGCCGCGTGGTGGCCAGCCTGCTGGCGCGCTGCGGGCGGGAGCTCATCGCCTGGCTGGAGGCGCGCAGCCTCTCCGCCGCCCGCTTCTGCGCCAGGTTCCTGCGCAGTGCCCAGGCACCCGCTCGACGGCCAGGTCTGCCGGCACAGTGTGTCGGGCGAGCAGGCGCGCGGGCAGCGCTCGTGTATGGTGTACCAGTGACGGAGGAAAGCCTCTGCAATGACACCCACCTGTGAGGGTGACAGTACGGGGTCTCTAGCGCGCGCAGGGCCACCGCGGGCTGCTGGAGGCGCTCGTGCCGCGGCTGGGCCTCACGCCGGTCGCCGAGGCGCTCGTGCAGCTGGTGGGCGCGGACGAGACCGCGGCGGCGGGCGTGCCGGGCGCCGCGATGGCCTGGGTCGCGCAGACGTCTGTGCTGCCGCAGCTGCTGGCGCTGTGCGCGGCCCCTGCCTCACCTGCGGGCTTACCCTACCCTGCCTTACCCAATCGCGCAGACGATTTTACTGCCGCAGCTCCTGGCGCTGTGCGCGGCCCACGCCCCGCCTGCGGGCGCCCTGTGCCTCGGGCAGGCCGGGCAGGCCGGCAGGGTCTCCTTGCCACTCTACTCCGGCACTGCGGCGCTTGTGCGGCATACCTGGGCGTTGCCTGGGTGGGGGGCTTTGTGGCTCCGGTCCCAGCTCTTGGGAGAAAAGATTTGCAGTGTTTCCTTCCTCGACACGCTCATGCGGCCTGTGCATCGCCGCACGCACACAGTGCCAAGCGAGGACTGTTAAGTGCCAAACAGCGGGCAGGCGCGCGGCCGGCTGCTTGCCGCCGCGCCCCGACGCCGGGCGCGCCGGGCACCGCGCAGGCTGAACAGCGCGGAGCCGCCCGACCAGCTGCATGAGAATGCGGCGGAGGTGCTGGGCGCGGCGCAGGCTCAACAGCGCGGAGCCGCCCAGCCAGATGCACGAGACCCCTGACGCCGGGTATGCGGGGACGGCGCAGGCTGAACAGCGTGGAGCCGCCCGGCCAGCTGCACGAGAATGCGGCGGAGGTGCTGGGCGCGGTCGCGCGCGCGCGCGCCTGCCCACTCACGCGCGGCCTGGCCGCGCCGGGCGCGCTGGCCGCGCTGGCCGTGCAGGCGTTCCCGCCGGAGCCGCGGCCGCGCCGCGTGCAGGCGCGCCCCCGGCCGCCTGCTGGCCCGCCGGCACTCGGGCCGCCAGCCTTGTCCCCCAGGACTGTGGCCACCGGAGGCCGCGGGCGCCCCGCCTGGCGCCGTCCTCGCGCTACCGGCCAGGCGCGGTCTGTCGCACAGGCCGCGGCCGCGCCGCATGCAGCTTGTCTGGCGCTTACTGGCTCACGCGTGACCAGCACGAATGCTTCTCTTTCCACAGAGCTCTGGCTTGCGCAAGTGCGCGGCGCCTGCGCCAGCGTGCGTGCCAGCGGCGGCGCGCAGGGCTTACCTGGGGAGTCTGGCTGGCGGCGAAGCGTGAGCAGTCGCTGCTGGTGCTGCATCTGTGCAAGAGAGTGGTACCCTAGCCAGCGGTGAGACTTTCGTCCAAGCCGAGACGGCGCGTATGCGCAGGCGCTGAACGTGTGGATCGCGCTGGTGGAGCGCCGCGGCGCCTGGGCCAGCGTGCGCGGCGGCGGTGGCGGCCCCGGCGGCGCGCCGGCGGCGGCGGCCGAGGCCGACGCAGCGGTGGAGGCCGCCGCGATCGGCGGCGTCGCGGCGCACATCGACGGCCTGGCCGCGCTGCTGGCGGTCGCCGGCGCGCCGGACGAGCACGCGGTGCAGGCGCGCCGCGCGCCGCGCCCGCGCCCGGCCGGTGTCCTGGGGGGCGCGCCGAACCTGGCTTGCGCGGCTGCGTGCAGCGGCTCGGCGCCGGCCTGGGTACGCCGGCGTGGCCGCGCGCCGGCCCGGACGCGTGCCTGCACTTGCCGCTTGTTGCGCTGAGAAGCGGCATGGGCCGTGCCCCGCGGGCGGCCGGCGCCGCCGCGGGGCTGGGTTGGGTGCAACCCGGAAGGCAAGGCCGGAGGGCATGGAGCCCAGGGATGTGTGCAGGCTTAGAAATAACATAATCGTCATGCCCATTATGCCCCTCGCCTCGTACGTCCTTTGCACAGAGAGCGCCGCGCGGCGCAACAGATGATGCGTGGGCGGCTGGTGGAAAGAGCCCGGCGCTGCCCGCACTTGGTGTGCCACGGATAGGGAAGGGTCGAAGCCCTGGCTGCGGCTCAGGAGACGCCGTACGGGCGGCTGGCGCCGCCGCTGGGCGCGGCGCGCATGTCGGCGGTCGCGCTGGCGGCGGTGCTGCTGCGCACGGGCGTGCCGCTGGCGGAGGAGCTGGCCGCGCGCGCGGCCCTGCTGCCCGCCTGCCTCGCGCTCGTCCTGCGCTTTCCCTTCAACTCCATCCTGCACCACCAGGCGCGCCCGACGGCCGCGGCGCGCCCTGCCCCCCGCACATGGCCCCAGGCGCGCCGGCCACCGGGACGAGCCTGCGCGCGCCGGCGCCGGAGCTCTGCCACAACGCTTGCCGGCGCCGGTGCCCCGCCGCGACACCCGGCGCGCCTGCTGCGAGCGTGGGGCTGCTGGCGGCGCTCTGCTGGCACTGCGGCGCTCTGCTGGCGTCCCTCGCTGGTCCATCCTGCGGCGGGCCAGGGCCTGCGCGCTGGCGCCCCAGCACTCACCATCTGGCTGCCGCACGCGCGTCCGCCCAGCGTTCGCTACTGCACTCTCATCGCGCGCGGCTGAGGCGCCCGCGTTGTCCCGTAGGTGCTCAGCTTGCTGGCGGCAGCGCTAGGGGCGGGTGCACACATCGTCGTGGGGCTGAGGCGCCCGCTGCACCGCAGGTGCTCGGCCTGCTGGCGGCGGCGCTGGAGGCGGGCACGGACGCGCTGGTGCGCCACCTGGTCGTTGAGTGCGACCTGCCGGGCTGGCTGGCGCGCGCGCCCGTGTGGGTGACACCGCTGCCGCGCGACGGCGACGGCAGGTGCGCCCGCCGCCCGCCCGCCGCTCGCTATGCAGAGAGCAGAGCCGCCCATGCATCATTCTGCTGATGCATGGGCGGCTCAAAGTTGCCCGGGCTGGGCGCTGTGCGCTGAGCGCAGTGTGGGGCTGGGCAATGCGCGCGCGTGCGCCTGGGGTATGCGGCTCGCCCGATTAATGTCCGCAGGACTGCTCAAGGTCCAGCTGGCGGCGGCGCTGACGGGAGCTTACCACCCACGTGCCCTTCAACACCATCAGCTAAAATGGATGGAGCTGCACGGCGCTGTGCGGAGCGGCACGGAGCAGCACAAGAGCTGACGGGCGTGCGCGCGCTCGCGCGGCGCAGGGCGGCGCAGCGCGGGCAGCTGCGCGCGGGCTACGCGGGCCACCTGACGCGCATCGCCAACAAGCTGGCGTCCGCC
>JAABUV010005682.1_pt1 | contig 14048 bp, 13 predicted proteins | sample 5559971 | NCBI WGS metagenome assembly JAABUV01 (sample SAMN10711881, study PRJNA513362) | rock metagenome | isolation source: Antarctica rocks | place: Antarctica: Victoria Land, Knobhead nord | collected 2015-12-19
TGCGGAAGCCACACCTGCAGTAGTAGGGCGCGTTCCACGGCACCTGCTCGAACGTCGTCAAAGTCAGAGCGGCCATGCGGTTGACTGAGGCGTGCACGGCAGCGTGCTCCAAGAGAGCGCGCCCGATCCCCCGGTGGGCGTAATCAGGGTGTACCGACATCTGCGAAGCACAGACCCGCGGCGCTCTCGATCTCCCGCAACGCCAACAGCTCCTCCTGCCGAACAGGCCGGATGCGAGGGGGCGTGAGCAGGGTCTGCGGCTGGTCCACACGGGCATCTTGCAGCACGGCGACGCCGTGACATGCCCCTCTCTACGCAGGGGCCGGCCCGCACGGGGAGGATCACCGGTATCGGCCGGAACGTCCGCAACTGCCGATGTGCGGACGCCCGCTATTGCCGAGAAGTGCCTCGTCTGGGCAGTGGCTGCTCACGTCCCGCGGTGTCATACCAATGCGCCGCCTAGCACCGGCAGACGAGCAAGTCCGGCTCCAGACCCTTTGGCATCCTGGACCGCAATCAGCGGGCAGGGTCCGGTGCGCGGCCGCGGAACACGCATGGCGGGTTGCGGCGCAGTCCGGTGTTGGGCGCGCACACTGCGCCGATGGGCGCCTACGAGGACCTGGCGGAGAGGCTACGGGCGTTCAACAGCGCGCCGTTCCTGTTCGTCGGTGCGGGGGTGTCGCGCCGGTACATCGGCACGGACGGCTGGACGGACCTGTTGCGGCGGATGGCGGAGCCGACGGGGAGGCCGTACGCGTACTACGCGACGAAGGCGGGCGGCGATCTGCCTCGGGTGGCAACCGAGATCGCGCTGGCGTTCCACGAGGTGTGGTGGTCCGACCCGGCGTTCGAGGAGAGCCGTGCGCTGCACGGCGACGGCCTGACGACGCTTGAGGGGCCGTTGAAGGTCGAGGTCGCTGGGCTTGCCGCCGAAGCGCTCGGCAGGGTGCCCACGTCCGGGCCGAAGGCTGCGGAGCTGGCGCTGCTGGCCCGGGCGGTCATCGACGGGGTCATCACGACGAACTACGACGGGCTCATGGAGCTCGTCCTGCCCGACTTCAAGACGTTTGTCGGCCAGGAGGAGCTCCTGTTCTCCGACACGCAGGGCGTCGGGGAGATCTACAAGATCCACGGCAGCGCGTCGGCGCCCGAGTCGCTGGTGCTGTGCGAGAAGGACTACGCCCGGTTCACCGAGCGCAACCCCTACCTGGCGGCGAAGCTCCTGACGGTGTTCGTGGAGCACCCGGTGATCTTTCTGGGGTACTCGCTGACGGACGAGGACGTCGGGGCGGTCCTGACGTCGGTAGCAAAAGCGCTGACGACGGAGAACCTGGGGCGGCTCCGCGACCGGCTGATCTTCGTCCGGTGGGACGAGCAGCAGACCGAGCCGTTGCTCGTTCCGACGCAGATCGCGGTGTCCGGGCTCGCGATCCCGGTCCTGCTGGTCACCGTCGCCGACTTCGCCGGGCTTTTCGAGATCCTCGCCGGGCTTCCGCGCAAGTTCCCGGCGAGGCTGCTGCGCCGGCTCAAAGAGCGTGTCTACGACCTGGTCCTATCGAAGGAGCCCGACGCGAGCCTGGCCGTGCTCGACATCGAAGACGACACCCGCATCGAGGACGTCGACTTCGTGTTCGGCGTAGGGGTGCAGCAGAGTCTCGGCGAGCGAGGCTACGTCGGCCTGACACGCGAGGACCTGCTCAGGGACGCAGTCGCGCAGGCGAGCAGGCTCGAGGCTCGCAAGGTCGTGCAGGAGGCACTCCCACGGGTGCTGCGCACCCCCGGGAACACCCCGGTGTTCCGGTACCTCCGGGGCACCGGCCTGCTCCGCGACGACGGCACGCTGCTGCCCGACGCCACCGTGGACGAACGTCTCATGGCGAGGGTCGCCCGCGGCGCCGAGCCGTTCGCCGTCCCACAAAACTCCCGCCCGAAGGCGGACAGGGTGGTCGCCGCCGCCGGGGGCGACTTCCGGCGCATGCTCGCGGACCAGCCGCCGGCGGACGCGCTGCTCGGCGTCACAGCCTGGCCCCGGGAGACTGTGGACCTGGAGGCGCTCCGCTCCTACCTGGTCGACCGATCCGACCTGTTCGGAACCCCACTGTCGACCGCGTGGGCCAAGGCCGCCTGCTTCTACGACTACTACCGCTATGGGCTGATCGCCGATGCCGCGCCGGGCGACACGGACAGCTCGGCGTGACCGCCGCCGCGCCCGGGCCGGTGCCCCCGTTCGATCACCGCCGGTACGTCCCCGTGCTGCTGACCCGGCAGGGCGAGCGGCTCGCGATGCGCGAACTCGACGACGCCACCGGGGCCGGGGCAACGCCGCTGTTCGTTGTCCACCCCATCCAGCACAATCCGGAGACCGGGGTGCCGGTCCGCAGCGTTGAGCAGCACGTCGTCAAGCTCGCCAAGCAGCTCGCCGACGACTGGGGGACCCGTTCGGCGTTCGTCGACCTCCGGCACGTCGACACGGCCACGCCCCTGCCCGACGGCAGCCACCCGCTGATGCGGCTCGTTCTGGCCTGCCGTGACTGGGACCTGCCGCTGACCCCGGTCGTGTCCGGCGCGCACGACCCCGCCTACCGAGCCGCCGCCGTCCACTCCGCCGGACTGGCCGGCACGGGGGTAGCGATCAGGCTCGGACCGTCGGAGTGGCCTGGGATCGGCACGCCACTGGGCGATGGCCACCTGCTCGGCCTGCTCGCCGAGACCGGACAGGACCCCGAACAGACCCACCTGATCCTCGACCTGGAGGACCAGGTGAGCACGACCGTCGCGATTACCGCCGCGGCGCTGCGTCCCGCGCTGCGCGCCCTGCCCCGCGCGTACGACTGGGCGTCGGTCACCGTTGCGGGGACCGGGATGCCGACCGGCACCGCCGAGATCGGGCGCGACGGCGCCGCCGACATTCCCCGCTCGGAGTGGGCGCTGTGGCGGTCGCTGGACGCGCCGGACTACCGCCGCCCGTCGTTCGGGGACTACGGCGTGCAGCACCCCGACCCGCTCAGCGGCTTCGACCCCCGGTACATGGACTCCTCGGCCCAGCTCCGCTACACGATCGCGGCGAGCTGGTTCGTCGTCCGCGGCAGAGGCGTCAAGAACACAGGGCTCGCGCAGATCCACGACCTCGCCTCACAGGTCGTCGCACACCCGGAGTACCCCGGCCCCGCCTTCTCCTTGGGGGACCGCTGGCTGGACGAGTGCGCCCGGCAAGCGTGCAAGGCCGGCAATCAGGGCCTGTGGCGCAAGGTGACGACGAACCACCACCTCACGTACGTGGTCGTTCAGCTCGCCACCCTTCTCGGTCCCTGAGCCGTTCCCGCACCCGTCGCTGCACCTGCGCCTTGCTCGCCCGCCGCGGGACGGCGTCCACGAGCTGCTGCCACAGCACCCGACGCGGCGCGCGCTCCACTCCCTCGGCCAAGCCCAGTGCCTCCAGCTCGACCAGAACCTCGTCGCGCCACAGCAGCCGCACCAGCGACCCCAGGTCCACGTCGGGGTTCATCCGCGACGGACGGACCTGCGTGAGCGTGCACGACCCACTGCGCTCGCCAACCCGCACGATTCCCCACCAGCGCGGGATAAGGCCTAGCGCGCCATCGAGGTGCCGGGCGTCCGCGGCCAGCCACACCCGGTCGAACACCCGCGAATAGACTGGCTCCTGCAGAGGCAGCCGCACCAGCGTGTCCGCAGCCGTCTTGATCTCCCAGCCGGTCAGCCTGCCGTTCACCACCGCCAGGTCGATCCTTGCCTCGGCTTGGCACAGCGACAGCTCATGAACGATGCGCGTCTGCGGCTCGTCGGCGTGCTGCCGCTGCAGCCGCTCAACGAGCGCTTCGCGGACGTCGGCTTCTCGCATACCGACAGTGTGGTGCACGCAGCTCGTCGTGGGCGTCACCGCCCGCGGCGCCGCAGAGGCGGCATCTGGCATCTCGTCGCCAGACAAGACCCCGACCGTGCTACGGCGGCTGGATGCGACGGCGGCCGTGCCACTTCCCAGCTCGACGACCACTTATCCCCGACACCAGGAGGTGGCGGCGCCTCTGGTCGCGCCGGACCGGCTGAGGAGGCGATGACGCCAGTGCTAGAAGTGGACCGTGGGCATGGCCAAAGAAGCGATGGAAGAAGCAGGCGCTCGCGGATGGGCGTCAGCCGACGGCTTCGTCTGTCGATCGTGCGTCGACGAGGATGCGCTCCGCGCGGCCATCGGCGCGCAGGAGATTGCCGACGAGGAGTGCTCGTTCTGCGACAGCTCGCCGGCCGCGCCGCTCGACGCGCTCCTCGAAACGTTCGTGGCCGGGCTGCGGCGTCTGTATGACTACGCCCGAGATGAGCTCTTCTGGGACGGCCGCGAAGGCGGCTACCAGGGCGACACGATCGACAGCTGGGACGTGGTCGGCGAGTTCGAGCACTTCCTCCTCGGTGATGGCCTACCGGACGCGGTGCGGGACGCGCTCGCTGACGAGCTCTGGGTCGCGAAGGATTGGGCCGTACCTGCGATAGATGTCCTCCTTACAGAGGGCTGGGACAGGTTCTGCGACCAGGTGAAGTACGAGACCCGGTACGTCATGTGGCGCAAGCCCGCCGACGCGCGTCGGACTCCGGACGAGATCGAGCCCGCTCGCGTCCTGGACGCGGTTGGTGACCTCGTCGACTTCTACCCCGAACAACTGGTGGCCGAGCTCGACCCGGCGACCCCGTTGTGGCGAGCAAGGCCGCATGGTGCCCGCGAGGATGTCCGTTCCGCGAAGGATCTCGGCACAACCCCGGTCGAGAAGTCGCAGTCGAACCGGATGAGCCCGGCCGGCATCCCGATGTTCTACGCGGCGCTGGACGCGGACACCGCCGTAGCGGAGGCCACGCAGAGCACAACTCACAAGCACGTGACCGTCGGAGCTTTCCACGCGACCGCGGTCGGAAAGCTGCTCGACCTGACACACCTCAAGCCCGTCCCATCGATCTTCGCCGAGGACGGTGACGAGCGCGGCCAGTGGTTGTTCCTGCACCACTTCGAGAAGACCTTGCGAGCCAAGCCGAGCCACGAAGCCATCGACTACGCGCCGACGCAGATCGTTACCGAGTACTTCCTGCGGATCTTCGGCGACGGCAACTTCTTCGACGGGGTCGTGTACACCTCCGACGTCGTCGAGGGGCAGACCTGCATCGTCCTCGACATCCGGAATGAGGAGTGTCTCGATCCGCCCGCCGGACCCCCGGGAGGGCCCCGGCTTCAAGTCGAGCTCGACCCGGTCACGATCTCCCTCCGGCAGGTCTGACCGCTCCGTCGACGGCAGCCAGCCGCTCCACAACCCGTCCTAAAGAGTTGAAAACCGCCGTCGCCCTGTTCAGCTCGCGCCCTCGGGTGGGCGCAGCTGGGGCCAAACGAGGCGATGCAGACACCCGCCCGCTGCCGCCGGGCGAGCGGGGCGCGTCCCGTGCGCGACGGCGCCAACGGAGCTACTGTCCTCCTCGGCGACAGCGCTCGCCAGCTCCGAGCTTCACGGCCCCCACATGGTCAGAGGCGACGAGGACAAGGGTCCATGACTCGCGCCAGCGGAACGTCCATCGTGACCAGTCACGGCTGGATGTGGGACAGCCGGAGGAGACCGGTATGACGAAGGACAGGATGAAGAAGCTCGCCGCTCGCGCGTACGCGGAGCAGCATGGAGTGCCATACACGCAGGCGCTGCGGGAGGTGGCCGCCGCGCGCACAAGCACGCAGACGGATTCGCCCCCCGCCGTCGCACCAGCGCTGGCGAGGACGTCCCCGTTCACGCGGATGTCGTTGCTTCCGACGCAGATGACGGTGCTCGACGGGCTGCTCGGCGGCGGGCTGCCGCGCGGTGAGGTGACCGCCCTGTGGGCGCCGACCGGAACCGGCACCAGCATGTTCGGTCTGACGCTGGCGCGGATGACCGCGAAGGCCGCGCAGCACGCAGTCGTGGTGACCGCTGAGAGCGCGACGAGCATGTACGTCGAGCGGATCATCGCCGCAACGACCGGCATCGCGACCCGCGACCTCGCTCGCGGCGTCCCGCTGCCGGACTCGTGGCCGCCGGACTGGCAGGCGTACCTGCACCTGTACGACCCGGAGCGGCTCCCCACTGACCCGCGGCAGACCGCGAACGAGCTCCGCGCCGACGCTATGCAGACCGGCCGGGCCCCGACCCTCATCGTCATCGACGACCTGCGCCCGTTCCAGATCTACGCCACAGACGCCCCCGAGGTCTTCGCCGACCTGGCGCGAGACCTGCAGGCCGCTGTCGTCGTCATCGACGCGCTGCCGAGCGCACTGTGCCGGACGGAGCCGTCGGAGCCCGACGAGTTCGACGACATCAGCACGTTCGGCTGGCCCCACCGCGTGCCCGAGGCAAGTGAGCTGCTGGCCAGCGAGCAGACCGAGGTCCTCGCCCGCACGGCGACGACCACGCTCATCCTGACCGAGCAGGACGCCAGACCCGGTGACGAGTTCGTCGTGCTGGACGTGACGGTCCGCACCGGGGGTGGCCCTGGCGGCATCACACAGGTCCGTCGAGACGGCCCCCGCGCACGCATCCTGGTCGGCGCCCGCTGAGCTGAGCGCACCCCCTCGCCACCAGCGCCGTCCTGCGCCGGCCGACCGAGGCGGTCGCGCCGGCGCAGGGCTTCGTGTGGAGTCCCAGCGATGCCGACGGCAGCAGCGGGAGCAGGACAAGCACTAGGGAGGGCCGGTGGGGAGTGCGGCGTCAGAAGTAATCGCTGCGAACTGCCCCGCACCGTCCGCTCATGCCGCTAGCCGCGCGCCCTCTGTCGCGGCCGGCCCGCATCGGTCGCTCGTGGCTGTCGGCGTTGGCCGGAGCTCAGCCGAGGGGTTATGCCTGCAGCGTCCGGCCGACGAAAGCGCCAACAGCTCGTGCTTACCAGCCGGCAGCTGGCTACGGTGCGGACGTGCTGATCTGGATCAACGGACCGTTCGGCGGAGGAAAGACCCAGACCGCGTTCGAACTGCACCGAAGGCTTCCGCACAGCGTCGTATGTGATCCCGAAGAGCCTGGTTTCGGTTTGCACCGGATGACCCCACCGCACCTGCGCGGCGATTTCCAAGACCAGCCCGCGTGGCGACACGCCGTGCACGACGTTCTCGACCACGTCCTCGCACACGAACAGGTCGTCATCGCACCCATGACGATCATCGAGCCCCAATATTTCGCCGAGACCGTCGGCCGGCTTAGAGAGCAGCATGACGTCCGGCACTTCGCGCTGATGGCGACCCGTGACACCGTCCTGCGGCGCCTTCGAGAGCGCGGCTTTGGACATGTCCTGGGATGGGTTGGCGGAAGGGACGCGCCGCTGCGACGGGAATCGTTCGCGGTGTCGAAGATCGACATGTGCCTCGAGCGCCTCTCCGCTCCTGCTTTCGCAGAACACATCTGGACCGACGCGTTGAGCATCAAGCAGGTCGTGGAACAAGTCGCAGCCTCTGCCGGCGTGACACTCGAACCCGATACAGACAACGCCGCCCGCGCCTACGCGCGCCGGCTGCTCGTCGGGGCGAAGCACATGCGGTTCCTATAGAAGTGGCGGGTCGTCAGCAACCTTCGCTCTATACCGCTGACGACGTTCAGCCCCCGCCCTGCCGTTCGTCGCGGGCGGCCAACATGAGGGTGTCGCGGGCGTCCCGCCAGGCGATCCATCCGGTACCTACTCGTGGTGAAGGCACCGGTTCACCTCGTCGACGGGCGCGTAGCTGATCGATAAGCCAGGCCGGTCCGTGCACCTGCTCGATGGCCTCCGTCTTGGTGAGAAGTCGACCCGTGCGGAGGGTGTGGCGGGCACGGGCCATTCCCGACAGTCCCAGGTCTGCAATCCCAGGGTCGAGCCACATCCACGGTCGACGCGACGCCCAGGCCCAGTACCCGCGGAGTTCCGCCCGGGCAGCTTCACGCAGGTCGTCGTCGGTCATCGGCACCAGTACATCCGCAGGAGGTCGCCCGAACACCGCCGGCCCGAACCGCACGAGCTCAGCACGAGTGATGCAGGACAGGGGACGTTGAACCAAGCAGCTGTGCGTCCAGGTGGGATGCAGCGCCGGCCGGTCGCCGACCAGGCCCTCCTCGACGTACTGGCAGCCGAGGTCGCTGCCTGCCGCGATGCCTAGATCCAGCTCCTCGTGCAACGACCTCAACGTCAGCCGTCGGCTCGGGTCGACTCGTCCGCCGACGATGGCGACCAGGTCGAGGTCGCTGACCCCGGGCACGTAGTCGCCGGTCGCTAAGGACCCCGCGATCCACAGATCAGTCACCCAGCCGAGAGTGGCCAGCCGGGCTCCGAACGCGGCCACCGCCGGTACCGCGACGCTCATGCTCGAAGCGTAGGACTGTCCACGAAACGTCCGCCTATGCCGCTGACGGTGCTCCTGCCGAACATCGGATGGGCGACTTTCGGGCCTGCTGGCTTAGCTCCGGGGTGTGCGGAGGGCTGGCAGCGGCTTCACTGGCTGGGCAGAGAAGCGAAGGAAGCCTTGATGTCGCTGTACCAACCCATCGACGTCTTGGGGCGCCGCCACCGGCTCTTCATGGCGTCACGAGCCTGCTGGTGGGTCGCGTCGCCGGCGTTCTCCGCCTCCTTGAGGTGGCGGTCTTGGGCCTTTACGACGTCGTCGGCGCTCTCGCCGCGATGCTCGAGGTCGCAGGACCCTCCGAGGGCCCGGCAGGTCATGACTTTCATGGTCGGCTCCTTTGGTGTCGTGAACTGCTGTGTTGACGGCCCACACGACCGGGGTGTGACGGGCTCAGCCCCGCGGCCGACCGCCTTCACGGCGCACGACCCTGGCGAGCACGTCCGGCGCGGCGCGGAAAGTGATGGAGTGCACGAGGCCGTCGGTGACAGTGAAGTCGAATACGACCTTGGCCTGGCGGAGGTGGAACCAGGCGGAACCGGGCCGGTCGCCGAGGAACACCGGGAACGCTGCGGCCGCGCTGCCGTGGAAAAACGTTGCTACCTCGGTGCGGCCCGCGATCTGGTGCGGAGTGCCGGCTAGAACGGCTGCATCGTCAGCGGTCACAGCGGCGTCGGGCGCGAGCAGGCGCAGCAGCCGCTCGAAGTCGCCGCCCTTGGCTGCGGCCATGAAGGCATCGACTACTTCCCAGTCGGCCAGGGCGTCTTCGGGACGGGGCTGGGCGACTTTTGCGCGGGCTCGCGAAGCCAGTTTGCGTGCGGCCGCGGGGGTGGTGTCCAGGACGGAGGAGATCGTCGGAAAGTCGAAGCCGAAGCTGTCGTGGAGCACGAACGCGACTCGCTCGCGTGGGGAGAGCCGGTCGAGGACGACGTGCAGGGCGAGGCCGACAGTGTCGGCCAGCGCGACGTCGTCCGCCGGATCGTTGACGGTCTCCCTGAGTTTGAGATCGTCAACAGGTATGGGTGTGCGTGAGCGCAGCCGGTCCAGACACAGTCGAGTGGTCACGGTCGTCAACCAAGCCGCCAGATTACCGATCTCGGCGTCGGTCCGGTGCAGCCTCAGCCACGCCTGCTGCACGATGTCCTGGGCCTCGGCGTGATCGCCGAGCACCCGGCCAGCGATCGCCACCAGGCGGGGGCGTTCCGCTTCGAACACGTCCGTTTGGCCCACGCACTCCACCCTTCCACTGCTGCGGTCTACTCTCCGACGCTCACGCCGGGCTGAGTGTGACCAGGAGCAGCGCACCCGCCGGCAACGACCGCCTCTGCCGCGTTGTGGAGCAGGTCAGCCGGACTCGGGTGTGCGGGCGAGGTTCGCGTCGGCTCGCGTCTGCAGCACGGCGTGCTCAGCCTCGTTCCGGGTGCGTGCCGCGGCTTCAGCGAAGGCAACTGCGGCTTCGGCATGCAGCCCTGCGCGCTCGAGCAGGTCGCCGCGCACGCTCGGCACGAGCGGGGAGTCACCGAGCGGTTGGGCGTCCAGCTCCCTAAGCACGGCCAGCCCGGCGGTCGGGTCGAAGGCCCGCCCGTGCGCGACGGCGCGGTTGACCTCGACGATGGCTCCCGGCGCCGCCTGCCCGAGGATGTCGTACAGCTTCGCGATTTGGCGCCAGTCGGTGTCCTCGGGACGCGTGGCGCGAGCGTGCGGCGCGGCGATCGACGCCTGCAGGAAGTACTTCCCGACCGGCGTTCCGCGTTCGGCGAGCCCCCGGGCCTGCCGCAGCGCGGCCAAGCCTCGCCGGATCAGTAGCTGGTCCCAGCGTGTCCGGTCCTGCGCCTCCAGGAGCACGGGTGCACCGGTGTCGTCGAGGCGCGCCCTGATGCGGGAGCCCTGGATCTCCAGCAGCGCCTGCAGCCCAAGTACCTCGGGTTCGTCGGGTACGAGGGCGGCCAGCATCCTGGCCAGCCGCATCCCTTCGTTCGCCAGGTCGGGCCGCATCCAGGGCTGGCCGGCAGCGGCGGAGTAGCCCTCGTTGAAGATGAGGTAGATCACGGACATGACGTCGTCGAGGCGCTTGTCCCGGTCCGCACCGGTCGGCAGGTCGAAGCTCCCGCGAGATTCGGACAGGGTCTTCTTCGCTCGGGAGATCCGTTGCCCCATGGCGGACTCGGTGACGAGAAAGCCCCGGGCGATCTCGCTGGTGGTCAGGCCGCCCACCAGACGGAGGATGAGCGCCGCTCTGGAGTCTGGGGTCAGGTAGGGGTGGCAGGACAGGAAGATGAGGCGCAGCACGTCGTCCTCGATGTAGTCGACCTGGGCGTCGAGGTCGGGCATCTGCTGCTCCTCTCTGGAAAGGGCACGTCCGAGCTCCTCGGTCTTCCCGCGGAGGTTGTCGGCACGGCGGAAGTGATCGACGCCGCGTCGCTTGGCGGTGGTCATGAGCCAAGCGCCGGGGTTGGTCGGCACGCCGTCAACCGGCCACTGATCCAGGGCGGCCACGAGCGCGTCCTGAGCAAGGTCCTCGGCCAGCTCGACATCGCGGGTCATGCGGGTGAGGGCGCCTACGAGTCGCGCCGACTCCATCCGCCACGCCGTGGTGATCGCTTCGGCGGTCGCGGTCTCGACAGGCACGCTCTGACCCTATGAGACCGGGCGCCGCCCGTTCCGCGGCGCCCGGCTTCATGAGGTCGTAAACAGCGGTCGCGGGTCAGGCGTCGACTGCCTCCGGAGGAGCTTCGGAGATCTGGCGAAGGGTGGCGACCATGGAGCACTCGGGCCAGTGCTTCGCGTGCAGGTCGGCGAACTCCTGCTGGTTAGCGATCGCCTCCTCGAGGGTGTCGTACTGCAGGATGGCGAACCCACCCACGACCTCCTTGGCCTCCGCGTACGGACCGTCCACACGGGAGGTCTTGCCCTTGCGAACGAGGAAGTTCACCGCGTCCTCGGTGCCGTACAGCCCGCCGCCGTCGAGGAAGGTGCCCTTGGCGGCCTGCGCTCCGATGTAGGCATCCATCGCGTCCATCAGTGCCTGCGGCGGCGGGCCAGAGCCCTCTTCCATCTTGACAAATCCCATGAAGCGCGGCATCTCGCGTGGTCCTTCCAGTTGTGGGGGAGTTGCTCTCTCGCACGTACGTCGAACGGGGTATGAGGTTTACGACATCGACCTCACAACTTTTGCGGCACCCTGTCCTGCCACCTGCTCCCGGGTACCCGTGAAGCAATGGATGAATATCAGGCGCCACTGCGTCCGAAGGCGGCACCCGCTCTGCGCATGCCGCCGACGGCGAGGACAGCCATGACTCTCACGCCAACCGAAGCCCGTTTCGAACCGGTCGCCGGCGATGCGGCAGCAGGTGCCCGTGTGCTCTAGAGGACGTCCGCTCATGCCGCGAGTTGCGCTTGTGCCGATGAACCTGCGTCATCCATTGCTCGGTCCTCGAAACGGAGGGCCCTTCGTTGCGTCGTTGGAGGCCTCGATGACGTCAAGCGGTCGGTCCGAGCGGAGACTGAGCGGTTGAGCCCGAGGATCTGGACAGTCGAGTTGGGCATTGCCAGAGTGCTAACCGTGAGCGATCAACCTGAAGCAGGCACGGTCCGGCCGGAGTCCGGCTTGACCGACGACGACTTCTCGCCCATCTGGGCCGACGACGACCGCCCGCACATCCCGCGCGTAGCCGCTGAGCGTGAGGCGCTCGCGGCGTACCTGGAGTACTACCGGGCGACGGTGGACCTGAAGTGCTGCGGCCTGACCCGGGAGCAGGCCCGGTCGCGGTCCATGCCGCCGTCCACCTTGTCACTTCACGGCCTGGTCCGGCATCTCGCTGGCGTCGAGCGCTGGTGGTTCCAGCAGAACTTCGAGCGCCGCGACGTTCCTTTCCTGTTCATCGCCGCTGACGACATCGACCTCGACTTCGACCCGCCCCCAGACGCCGACTTCGTCGCTGACCTGGAGGCCTGGCGCGCGGAGTGTGCGGTCTCCCGCGAGATCGTCACCGCTCACGACCTTGATGACACCGCGCGGCCGCTGGATTGGTGGGAGGACGTCGATCTGCGCTGGCTGCTGCTCCGGATGATTACCGAGTACGCGCAGCACTGCGGGCACGTCGACCTGCTTCGCGAGGGGGTCGACGGGAAGACTGGCGCATGAGCCCGTGCACAGCGTCGACCTCACCACCAGATCCGGGACCGCACGCTCATGCCACTGACGGCGCTCCTGCCGATGAGCGACCGTTTCCTCCCTACTGTGTTCTGACTACTCCATAAGACGGAACCAGTCGCGGACCGCGAGGCTGAGCCGCACCACTTCGTCTTCAGCGAGAGGGCTGCGCCCATGCCGCTACGGGGGCGAGACGCCCGCGTGCCCACCAAGGCCATCCGGGAGGATTCAGACACGCCTCGATCGTTAGCCACTCACGGCCTCTACCGGCGTCTGCTTGAGACGGTCGGCCGCGATCTGCTGGCCGACTCGACGAACGGTTTTACTCGGGCGGCTGACGCCGCCCTCGTGGTCCAACGTTGGGGTTTTGCTCAAGCCCGAAGTCCTCGCCGTCGAGGACGTCAGACAACGGGCGAGAAAGGCGCGAAGCATGCAAGGAGTCAAACAGTGGGCCAGAACGCGGCGTGGCGGGGCCAGCATCACACTTGCGGTGATGGCGACAATTGCTCTCGTCAACTCGGGTAAGACCCCGGCCGCTCAAGTGATCTTCTCGGTCGTGATCCTGCTGCCGCTTACCGCTGGCTTGGTCTGGTTCGTCGCTGTGGTCTGGGAAGACAAGACCACCCCAATCGGCCCACGTTTCTGCAAAGCCGCGCCGCCCTCGTCCTCCCGCCAACTGCGCGAAGACGGCAACGCCAGGATCCACGTCGATCACCTTGGGTTCCTGTTCGAGAAGCGCTACTTCTTCTTGGGCACGGGCTGCCCGCCGGTGCGCCTGAGCAGCAAGTCCGTCGACACCCTGACAGCGCTGCGCCAGTTCGAACCCGTCTTGGTTGCGACCACATCGGCGCGCCGCTACTGGATGTACCAGGACCGGTTCGCCTGGGAGAACCAGGGGCTGGAAGGACGCGACGTCATGGCGATTCTGCACGACAAGGACAGACGCGCTGACCGTGACCTCAAGCGGGCCCACGTGCTCCTCGACGTCGAGCAAGGTCTGGCCGCCCCCTTGCCGCGGCAGCGTCAACCGATCCCGCGAGAGGTCCGCGAAGCCGTCTTCGCTCGCGACGGTGGCCGGTGCGTCCAGTGCCAGTCCAACTTCGACATCCAGTACGACCATGTCATCCCCTGGTCGTTGGGCGGTGCAGACAGCCTCCAGAACCTGCAGCTGCTGTGCTCCTCGTGCAATCAGCGGAAGGGCGCCTCCTTCTAATCGCTCGCTCGCGTAAGTGGTCCTGTCGGTACCTGGTGCACTCCCTCCGGCGTCTACGGGATATAGGCCGGTCGACAGCACAACCTCGCCCTGAGCAACGTCCACTCATGCCGCCGATCGCTTGTGTCGACGATCGATTTAGCTCTCGATGACGGTGTGGAGACGTGGGCAGCACGTGGGGCTGCGGGATGTGGTCAGTAGCCGGTGCGGCCGTCGATTGCCTCGCGGAGAAGGTCCATGTGGCCCAGGTGGCGGGCGTACTCCTCGACGAGGTGGGTGAGGATCCAACGCAAATTGACCTGCTT
>JAABUV010005686.1_pt1 | contig 14043 bp, 22 predicted proteins | sample 5559971 | NCBI WGS metagenome assembly JAABUV01 (sample SAMN10711881, study PRJNA513362) | rock metagenome | isolation source: Antarctica rocks | place: Antarctica: Victoria Land, Knobhead nord | collected 2015-12-19
GGGGTTTGTGGTGCTGGCTAGTCGCCCCGTTCGCGGGGTTCGAGGCGCTTTGTTCCAGTCATCTTTTCGCTCATCCCATTCGTAACGAAACGCAACCCATTGGGACGGTGCCTTTAGTTCGGTAGGGATAGCATCGTATTGCGGAGGAAGGATATGAGGGCGAGCAGGTTGCTCGTGTGGAAGGGCGGTCACAATTGCACCCCGTTTTGAGGTACAATAGGGGTAGGGCTATGCATAAATCGCTCCTTGGTTAGGGGTCCGTTTGGAGGAGTCCCTGGCTATTCGGTGGTAGGCGTCGGTGTGAACGTTGGTAGCGTTCTGCCGGCGCCTATTGCTTATGCCGTTGCCATCTCGTCGGCCTTAAGTGCTAGCAACGCGTGCTGACGTATGTAGGCTGTTGTCGAAAGTCCCCGCTCCTCGGCCCTTGCTTTAAAGCGGGCGGCCTCCTCATCGGTGAGCTGCACGGTGACGCGTACGCCACGCCGGTTGTTGCCCTTGGGAGGCCGCCCGCCTGGATGCCGTCCTGTCGTTTCCATTACTGCTCTTTTCCTCCCATTGAGTGCGTACCCGTGCCCTAATGGCCGGCTGTCGCTCTTTGGTTAAAGTATAGCAGTTTATTGCATCAGATAACTACCAATTATCCGCGCAAATGGGCAACAAAAAACCGCCGGCCAAATGGCGGCGGTGGAGAGAAGCTCAGGCTGCGGAATGCGGCGGTCGGTTAGGCGGGGATGCGGGTGTCGAGCGCGTTCAGGTTGTCAATGGTTTGACGAATACGCAGAACATCCTCATCATCGTAGACGCGGTAGTGGCTAATCGGATCACGGCGTGGAACGGGAATGTGTCCCATCTTTTCCAGGCGTAGTAGCATCCACTTGGTCAGGCCGAGTTTTTTCGCTGCGCTATCGACCGTGTAGTAACGTGAACGCAGTTTCATGTAAGCCTCCTAGGCATGCAGAAGGGGTGTCTACCTGCATATGCAGGTAGACACCCCTTCGACTAGTGTAAAAATCGCAGATATGCCTAGGGTCTTTTAGTTGACCACCATAGGGCCGACCTGTAGGATACAACCTTAGGTTACAACTGGCTACTCATGTTTGTCAAGAGCAAACGTTAGGTGCCCATAAGGGTTGTATTCCTTCCGCCATAAGGTACGCATAGCTCGTCCGATTACCTCAGCATCGACCTTATCATTAAAGTCCCAGAACTCCAAATCGCTGAGCGACTCGACGGCCTGTCTCAGCCAACCGATGCGTGCTATTCTACGCGCACTGTAGTAGTCCATCATCCACCATTCGCGATCTTCATCGTTGTGGCCGAAGATCAAGGGCATATACGCTAGTATCTCATCCCGTGATAGCGGGTTCTGCCGCTGTTCCGTTCTGGGGCTCCACCCGCTTTCTAAACACCAAATGACATAATGCTCCGGTGCTATCTGTCTTTGATAATCGGTGTCGCCGCTTGGACGAGGCACCCGCAACTCTCGTATTGTTGCAATGCTGGGAGGTGGTCCAATGCGTATAGTACCTGACGGTAATAGTTCGTGTAACTTACTAAGAGGGTGCCCCGGATACCCCACCGGGGCTCTGTCATCAAAGTAAGCTTGAAGTCCTCGTTTCGCGATTTTGAAGCGTCTTTCTTTATTAGATATACGGTTGTATGCCTGTTCGTTTACCTCCTGCGTTATCAGCGAGCTGGAGAAGTCTCGTTGGTTCCCGCGTGGCGTCGATGCCACACGCAGGCTTTGCTTAAAGGGGTGCCCCCGCGAATTGTCTTTTACAGCATCTTTGGGTCCGGCTGGCAGCATAGCATTGAAATGGACCAGTAACGTTGTAATCGCGTGCTCAGCTTCCGTTGTTGTAAGTGTTCGATGGATAACATGCTCTAATGCCTTGATGATGCGCGCCTCGGCCTCACGAAGTTCCTGGTGCTGCTCGTCAGTGGTTGCGGTGAGAATTGTAGCTGCTGCTATGTATTGAAGGAAACGATCGCAGAGAAATTGGATTTTCATAGGCCATCTACCATCACCAGCGGCGAACGTTCCGGATCTGACCGGGGTTTGCCACATCTTGACGAGAGCGTGTCGAGTGTACGGCTGACCGTTATAGAACATTGGAGCGTAGAGCGTTCCGTTGGTTAGGCCCTCTTTAAGGCTTGTTGCCGGCACTCCGTAGGTGCGTTCGTACTCTGCTGGGGTGTACCAGTGCTCATCGTTATCGTGAATGTCGTCAAGCTTATCCATGTGTGGTATGTCCCCCATTCTGTGCAGTGGCTAGTACCACTCTTGCCAAGGAGCGTAGCACTCCCTACACATAGAAACTGCTAACCCTTACCCCTGCCGGCCATACGGCACATGCAACAGCCCGGCCGCCTTCGCCTTGACGGCCTCGCCGCGGCGATCATAGCGCTGGGTCGTCGTCACATTCGAGTGACCGGCCAGCTTCTGCACGGTCGAGATGTCCGCGCCGGCGTCGAGCAAGTCGCTAATCATCGTGCGCCGTAAGTCGTGTGGTGAGCACGCCTTCACCCCGGCCTGTGTGCAGCGCCGTTGGAGAATGTCGAGCACGGCCTGGTCGGTCAGGCGCGTCGGCACGAGGACGCCGCCCTTGCGCAACCGCAGGAAGAGCGGCCCCGACGTGTCGCCCCGGATCGCCAACCAGTCGCCCATGGCCGTGCGTGCCCCATTCTGGACGTAGACGATGCGCTCCTTGTGACCCTTGCCATGGCGGATCGTCAGCGCGCTCGCGTCGGCGCTGTAGGTGGGGTCGTAGTCGGCCAGATCGAGCGCGACGGCCTCGGAGCGGCGCAGGCCGCCGGCGTAGAGCGTGGCCAGGAGGGACGCGTCCCGCGCTCCCGACGCGCTCCCATCGGAACAGACCGCGAAGAGGGCGCGCAGCTCGCCGCCCTTGAGCGCGCGGCCGCGCGGGATCGTGCTCCCACGCACCGCCGCTACATCGGACGCCCGCGCGCGCGCCTCGGCGTCCATCAAACCGAGCCGCCAGCACTCGGTCAGCACACCACGCAGCGCCGCCAGCATGCGGTTGGCCGTCGCCGGCGCGTACCGCGCGGCGAGTTGTGTACGCAGCGCCTGCGTGTGCTGATAGCCCAACTGATGCCAGGGTAGGGTGAAGGGATCGGCGTCCGCACCGGCCAAAAGGTGGGCCATCGTGCGCAGCGCGCCCAGTTGCGCCCGTCGCGCACCTACGGCAAGCCGGGCCAGGTACACGGCGGCCGGTCGTTGGTCGAGGGGCGTGGCCTCCGCTGAGGCGACTACGAGCGACGCGCTGGTCACGCCGTCGAGGACGGTCATGGCGCCGGAGGTGGCGCCGATTGGCGTCATCATCGCGTTATCCTTTCTGTGAGAACTTCCATTCTCATAAGTAATATTGTCCCTCCACCGCTACCTCGTGTCTACACCCCGAGGGCTCAACGCCCTGGGCCGTGACCGTGACGTGTGGTGGCGATCAACCCACCGCTCGTAGTCCCGGGCAAAGATGACCGTCTGCCCCTGGTCGTCGACGATCATGGTCTGACCGTTCATCCACTTGTTGAAGTCGGCGAGTTCCTCGGTCGTGTGCGCGGCCTCAATCGCGGGGTAGTGATAGTTCCCGGCCATGTCCTGTCCTTCCGGGATCGGGGTAGCCGGATAGGTGCGCGTCATACACTGCTCTCCCTTCATAATCCCGCGCGATGCGCTCTGGGTTCATCATGCCTCGTCTCTCGTGTGCTCTATCCGCGCCGGTGATAATCGTTGTGGCGCTCGTACCACTCCAGGTCCTTGGCGCGTCGTCGGACCTATTCGGCGTCGAGGCACTCCTGGCAGCGGAGCCTGCCCGGTTGTGGCAGCCGCTCGCCGCAGGTCGTGCAGGGGATAGCGGCGACGATCTTGGCGTCGGTGTGCGCGGTGTGCGCCGCGTCCTGCTTGTTGCCGGGAAGTGTGCTATCGTCCGGGGCGCTTTTCTCCATCAGAAGGGTTAAAAGTGCCTGGACGGGGGCGCTGAGATTGGTGCGCGCCTGCTGGACGCGCGCCGCATCGACCTGTCCCTCTGTCGTGGTGTCGTGAGCCATTGGTCCTCCTTCGGCTAAAAGGGTATCTCTTCGGCCGTGTCGTAGGTCAGGGCGCAAGCGACCCGTGCCGCCTCCAACGCGGCGGCGGCCGTCACGCGCGCCTCGTGCAAGAACGGGCTACGTTCGATCCAGTGGATCACGGGTGCCTTACTCATGCACAGGTGGCCGTATCTCTACTCTCTACACCCGGTCGGCATGCTGCTGGGCGTGCCGCTCTATCGCTGCCTTGGCCTCATCGAACGACACCCGCTCGGCGACGGTCTGTTCGTCGTCGAGGCGTCCCGCCGTTACCGTCGCGTCCCAGTCGGCGTCGGAGCGTCCCGCGTCCCTGTACTGCACGACATACCCATACGGCCGCGCGGCGCCCGCGATGCGATACGTCCACAACGTGTCGCTCTTGCGCTCCCACTTACCCCTCATGATGCGGCCCTCTCAGACTGCGCTCCCGGCGCGGGCTCCAGGACCTCGATCTGCACGCGCCAATATTCGGGGTAGCCCGGAGAGTACGAGACATGGCGCACTCGATACCGTGCCACGTCCTGCGGCGAGCCCATCAGGATGTGGTCGCCCACATGGATGTGCGCGGCGTCAACGAGCAGAAGCGCGTCATCGTAAACGCCAACGCCCTGGCCGGTATAGTCGTGGGTCTCGGGGCGCCACTGATTGAGGGAGCGCGGAGGAGTCGCCATACCCTAAGCATCCTCGATTGACGCCAACACTGCTGTCCGATGTAGAGTACGGTATCGCCGACCAACACGAAGTAGATGGCGGCCGTGTCGGGCAGGTCCCTGCGTTCATCGAGCGGCAATGAGGGAAGCACGGCCAGAGTAGGAGCATCAGTCATCGTCGCTTCCCCCTTAGAGCAGCAGTATGACGTTTCTTGCCGGCTCTTAGTAGCGCATATTCGTAGGTGTCACTTTTCTCACACCGCTGCCCACATGCTCGGCACGACACAGGATAGTATACGAATCCTTCAGGGCGGATGGTTCCCTCTAGCGCCTTCTGGCCGCAGTAAGGGCATAGCAGGCGAGAGAGGGGAACCATTCCCTCCCGTGGCACGGGGATGGCTAGCGTCGGCGGGGTAAAGCGCGCGGGTCTCCGGGCGCGATCTAGTGTGCGCCAGGGTTGATCCCGCGCCCATGGCGCCTGTGCCTTGCTCAGATAATAGACATACTGCGTCCAGTCCTCACGGATCGAGCCCTGCTCGTCACGCACGACGCTTTCAGCGAGCAGGTTGAGGTCGCACACGGATATGATCGTGCCGCCGGTCCGCGTCAGAACGTAGAGTGCCCTAGTGTCTGTGTGCTCAACCAACTCCCACCATGAAGCTTTCGCCATCCCCCTTTCGTCAGTAGTCATCGCTCCTCCTCGCGCTCTTGGCGCCGTGTGTCCGCCGCGAGCTGGTCGAGCCGCTCTTTAATGAGTTGCCGTAGCGCGATCGTTGGCGGCACTAGTCGCTGACGCGCTACTTCTTTCACGGCGGGCTCCAGGTCACGGGGTAACCGAACCGTGACCTGCCACGTCTTGTCGTCTATGGGCATCTCTAACACTCCCACTGCGTCCATTTTACATACCCCCTTAGTCTACTACGTGCTATCCACCCATACTATACCACTATCCACCATCTTTAAAAGTGTGATAGATTGACACAGACTCTAAGGGATGCTATACTAGAAGAGTGAGGAGCGGATAGGCTCCCACAAACACAAATGCCCAGCGAGTGGGTACAAGCACTCGCCGGGCGGTAGGTACAGGAGAGAAACCGTGAAGAACCATCCTATACCCAACGCTCAGTCTACGGCCACACACACCACGACCGCTAGCACTTTTCGTCCGCGCGTTCGCCGCCTCGGCCCTGGTCACTATTTAGTAGAGAGCGCGACGAAGCCTGGTACAGGTCATCCCGTGACGCTCGATCGCTGCAACTGCCCCGGCTTTTCCTATCGCGGAACGTGCCGGCATATCGCCCTGGTACGGGCGATTGAGCCCCGCATGGACGCATGGTACGGCCAGGCTGCAAAGCCGGCGTGCACAACGGTTGAGGAAGAGCACGCCGGCGACACCTCTATAAGAGGCACCACCATGGTAGCAAATACGCTCCTTGACGCCCAGACCGATGCGGCCGAGGCGCGGCTTGCCCAGGCCCGGCGGGCGCTCCACGACGCTGACCCACGCGATGATAGCTATGCGGTCCTCTGGCGCCAGGTTGATGGGTTGGAGCGGGAAGTGGCCGCGCTGCACTACGCGGCGATACGGGCGGCGTGACGATGCGCAACCTTACAGCCACCACCACTACCCCGGCTCTGCGCGTTGATGCAGGGCCGGCCGCCCCCCACGCCGCCGATCGTCCCCTGTATCGCCCGATAGGAGGAGGAAGGTTCGAGCCCGCTAACGCCGCCGCTATCGAGGAGATCCGGCGCTGGAATGATTATGCGGACGTTTGGAACGCTCGCACGGCCAGTAGGAGCGCATCATGAACACCAGCGCACCCCCCGCGCCGCCGATGTCGCGCGCCGAAGTCAACCGACGCATGGTAGCCGGCGAGCTCACCCCCACCGCCGCGCGCGACGCGACCATTGACCTGTACCGAGCAGACCCCGCCGCGGCGGCGCGTCTCGTTGCCCCCGACGAAGAGAGTGGTGAGTCATGGGACGCGACCGCTCCCGATCTCTCTCTCAAGGTCGGGCGACGACCGGGCGTGGCAACACAAGGTAAGGCAAAAATACCTTACCTTGGCGAGTCGAGGGATCACGCGGCGGTTATTGCATCTGACGACCCAGACCACGACGCGACGACCCTCGGCGCGTATCTCACGTCGTTGCGCGAGGAGAAGGGGCTGACCCGCACGCAAGTGGGGTCCGCGATCGGGGCACGCTCCGACATCGTTAAGGCGTACGAGGAGGGTCGTCGCCGCCCCTCGTCTTTCATGGCGCCCCGCTTGGCCGAGGCCCTGGGCGTTGACCCGGATTTACTGCGCGCGCTCGTCGAGGAGCAAGGCCCCTCCCGCGCCACGTCACGCAAGGGCACACGCCGCGCGGCGACCTCCAAAGGTAAAGCCACGGGCAAGACGAGGGGCAAGGCCACGTCGCCACGGGTAACAGCGACCAGGAAGCGGGCGCGGACCGTGCCCGACCAGATCACGCCGGCAACGGCTACCATCACCACACCCGCAGCGGCGACCGAACCGCTAGCCCTACCGCCCTCACTGCCTCGCCTCGCCTGGCAGGACGCGCGCTACCGCATCGTGCAGTTACGCGAGAACGCACCAGCCTCCTCCTCTAACGACGAGGACGAGGACGGCGTAGGGCCGCGCCCGTACGTGATCGAGCGTGAGGACGGCCGGGACGCGTTAGGGGTGACGCGCTGGCAACAGATCGGCGCGGGCGACGAGGGCGCGTGGATGCGCGCGACGCAGCACCTGATGGGCGTGCTGGCCGAGGGCGGGCACGGCACCACAGGGTGCGTCGGAGGGGCGGGGCATGAGTGAGCGTCTCATGCGGCGCCGGGACAGCGCGTGGGCGCGGGGGCCGCCCTCACGTTGACGTTCAAGGTAACACCGTTTTCACTGAATTAGCATAGACGCCCAGGAGGGCACATACCATGACCATGAGATCTCACACCACAGACAACACGACCCAACCCCAAGAGGCCCAGGCCGCGCGGGACACACAGCACACGCGGGAGATGCACGACGAGTTCATGCAAAGCAAGAGTGAGGCACGACGTCCAGACCGCGCCGAGGTCCGCCTGCCGATCCCCGCTGGCCGCGACGACCGCACCGCCGTCCACGAGTTGCGGGACCTGCTCGACCTGGCGGACGATCCTGCCGCGTCGGACGAGTTCCGCTCCGCGACCGTAGGCGTTGCCCGCTCCGTCGTCGCCAGCATCCATTGGCTGGCGTCTCCCGGCGCGGCGCACCCCGGTAAAAGCTACGAGGTTCAACCCCAGGGCATACCGGGCCAGGCCCCCGTCACGCTCGACGGTGAGGCGTCGTATATTCTGTTTAACGCCATTTTCGACGCCATCGTGGCATGGGACCGCGACGATGAGGTGCTGCCGAATGAGGCGGCATACCGTCGCCTGCTCGACCTCGCGGAGGCCCTCGTGATCGCGACGCGCGCCCAGTTGACCGCGATGGGGCCGCTCGTCGCCGCGCATCAAGCCGATGACCACGCGGCGGTCGAGTGGAAACACGACCGGTGGTTTGCGCGACAGTCACGTCCCGGCGACACCACCACGACCATAGGAGCTACACCGTCCGCCGAGGCCGCGCACGTCTAAGACTGACACCGCCGCACCGCCGCGCACCTGAGCGCCGACGGCCGGCGCTCTTAATGAGACACACAAGGAGCACAGACCAATCATGACGACAAAAACCACCGAGGCCATGCTTATCGACGATGAGGACGGCGACGAGGAGCTGACGGCGCCACACGCGCCCTGGCGGCCACAGCGCAACCTCCACTACGAAGAGGGTTTCATGCTCGTCAACACAGATGTCGCACCGGTGGGGCGCGATGTCCTGCGTCAGGCTGTGACCATCTTACGGCGCGAGATCGGGGAGCACGATGTGTGGGCCGTCGAGACCGTCGATTTATACGACGGTTACGGCCAGCTTCTGTTGCCCGTCAACGCGCTCGGCCATCTCCTGAGCGCGTTCCATCAGCAGCGGCGGCAGGTCGCGTCAGGAGAAGGCGACCTTATGAAAATAAGCGCGCTCCTCGACGACGCGCCGACCATCGGCGTCTCCCTCGACCACTTGGATGTGGTGGTTTCCGCGCTTGGAGCCATCATCGATACCAGTGATGCGTCGGATCTGGGGTCGTACAAACGGGCGGCGACCGTGGCGCGGACCATGACGGGCCTCACCGAGGCGATGGCCGTCTATGAGCGCGACGTGCTCATCCCGCGCGAGCAGGAGGAGCAGGCGAGGAAGGAGGCGTAAGGGCCACAGGACGCCGAAGGGACCAGGGGACGGTCGGTGTCCCCTGGCCCCTTCGGCGCGTCCGTGGGCGTGGTACACTGCGGCGATGATGGACAACCTAGACACTGGACACGCCGGCGCTGGTCTGTCTACCGACGCCGGCCTGGCCGTCGATGAGGCCGCGGCGCACGCCGGCGCGTCCGATCGCACGATCAGACGAGCCTTGAAAGCGCGCGGCGGTCATGCCGGCCATTTGCCATCCTGGCGCGTGAAAGGCCCGCGTGGCTCCGAGTACCGCATCAGCCTGGCCGCGCTCGATGAGTGGATGGGCCGGCGTGATGCCCTCGACAGTGACACCGCCAACACTGGACAGGCCGGCACACTAGACAGCCAAACACGCCTAGCACGCGGGGCAAGCCTGGCAAGCCTGGCAGACACGAGCGTCCAGTCTGCCGCCGTGCAGACCATCGTGGAGCAGCTTGTCGCCCCGTTGGTCGACCACCTCGACCGGACACAGCGCGAGTTAGGCGCGGTGCGCGAAGAGCTAGGCCGTGAGCGCCACCGCGCCGAGGTGGCCGAGCAGGAGGCGGCGGAGCTGCGCCGGGCACGCCGACAGATGCCATGGTGGCTTAGACTGCTGGTAGGGGGCCGCTGAGGCGCGATGTGCGGGTAGGACGTCATCCTCACCCCGACCCTGCTAGTGAGGACGACCATGCCGCCACGCCCTCGTTTCGTCGCTCGCTCCCGCCCCGGCTCGGGGACGTGGGCCGTATTCGATGACCTGCGCGGGTACACCGTCAGCGCGGGCAATACCGCCTCAGTGTCTACGTTCATCGCGCGCAGCCACGAGGCGACCTGGCGCGAGCGGTGTCGGCGATGGGTCGAGGCCGAGCATCAGGACAGCACGCCGTAAGCGTCAGGAGCGTACAGGACAGGCGAACGGCCCACGGTGCGCTCTACTTCACCGCAGGCCGCTCGCATCATCAGCCTACCGCATGGGACGCGTGGCATTGTATACGTAGCGTGTCTATCTTTTTCAAGTAGAGAGGGTGTTATCCCGCGCGGCTTGGTGGTCGCTTGGGCAGTGCCCTCATAGACGCAGGGCTACCCATGCCACCGCTCACCCGTTTCACCTCTCATAAGAACAACGGCGTCGACGATTGGTACGTGTTCGATCACTTGCGCCGCCACTCGGTGAGTGGTGGTCAGCCCAAGGAGCGCGCCGTGTTCATTGCCCATGCCCAGGAACACGCGTGGCGCCAGCGGTGTGACCGCTGGCAGCAGGCCGAGCATCGGGATAGCACGCCCTAACGCACGACACTGGTGGGTTGCTGTGGCCCCATGGGACCTGCTCCCTCCACGCCCCTCTTTGTCTGTCGGGCGCATGCTACAATTTGCCGTAGGAGGGCACATGACCGGGGGGAGACGCGCTGTACAAAGTCACCCCATCGGGCTGGCCACCCTGGACGATGGCCGAGTCACGACCGCGTACCGCGCCGTCGAACGATTGGTCTGTGCTGAGTGCGCGCGGCCCATCCTGCCGAACGACCTCTTTTCGCGGCGCACGCAACGCGCCTCTATGCTGACTGCACGCCAGACGAGGGTCGCTGTCTGTGCGGTATGTCGCCCCTTACACCTGGAGGGTCACACGGCCGCGCCAGCGTCGGCGGAGGAGGAAAGATGAGACCGGACCACGACGCCATGACGCCACCGCAACGCGACGCCACGCATCCCGACGAGCGGACCGCCACCGACGCCTGGTTGGTCACGGGCCATGGCTTACGGTTCCGCGACGCGATGACCACCATCATCCAAGACTGTGAGCAGGCCCTGGCGGATGCGCGGCTGACCACGACCAAGGATCTCGACGGACCGCTCCAAAGCCTCGTCACTGACCTGCGGCGTGAGAAGGCGGCGGCTTTGGCCTGTCGCGCGATCTTCGAGAGCCACCTTGCCGCCGCCGCGACCGAGATGCGTGGCCTGGCTCAGGCCACGGACGACGCCTATATGCGCAAGATCGCGGACGCGTTGGAGACCGACGCCTACCAGGAGTTGGCACCCTAACCAGTCATCGGCCGCACTAAGCAGTCGTTGGGAGAGCGACGTCTGAGGAGGAGACCTAATGGACGACGGATACGCGTGCGACCATGCGTGGGTTGTAGAGCGCTCTGTTAGGACAGGTGTGGAGCAGGACCAGCAGGGGCGACGCGTCGCCCGCTTCATCTCCAAGTATTGGCGCTGTCGTACATGCGGCGCCCGTGACGTGACGGTTCAGCGTGAGGAGGTCGGCGACATCGCGCATGAGCGGTAGCTATTCCTCACCGCACGCCCTACGCGCCAGGAGCGTATAGGGCGTGCGAACGGCCTACGGTAGCAGCGACACACCGCGGACCGCTCGCATCCCTAGCCTACGGTATGGGACGCGTGACCGCGCATACATAGTAGCTCTATCTTTTCAAGATAGCCGATCATGGCCTGCGCGGCATTCCCGTGCATGAAAATGGGTCGTGTCATTGACGCAGTAGTTCATTGAGCGTCTTGCGAGCGGTCCTGTAAACCATGTAGACAAGTGTCGTAAGGTAAACGAGCGCTGCAAGGAGGACACCTCTTTTTCCCCACCGTTTCATGTCTCTCTCCCCCCCAAAGGTGAACCTACTCCTGTACGTACCTTACCCTTATTGTAGTGCGACTGCGTGACGCTTCATGAGCCAGCGTGACGGCGTAAGGAGATGGCTTGGGCGTATAAGGCCACTTTTGAGGCGTCTCGTCTATCATCCTCTCAAGGCCGCAGGGTCCAGGGCGGCACGCCCGGTCATGGGGGGACCCGCGTCGGTCCGGCTAACGGGCCGGACGTGGGGGGAGCACGAAGGCTCCCGAGGGGGTAGGAACGCCCGAGCGCGTAGCGAGGGGTTCCGCGTAGGGGGACGCATCCCCCTACAGCGCGGAGCGCGGCCATACCAGCGGAACGATGGTTGCGCCTCATGCGATCGCGGAAAAGCCGTCCCTTGACGGTGCGTGACGCGACCGTACGCTTTTCCTTGCGGCGGCGACGGCTAGGTACGACTACTTGGAAAAGATAGTACGTCTACTCGTCGCTGCTCGCCGCCGCAAAGGGGTCCTCGGCGACAACCGCTACCGGGGCTTTGCGCCCTTTCGGTGGAGCCTTCGCTCGGGGCGTCGTGGCCGTCTTGGTTGGGGTAGCTATGACCGCCGCCGCTGCCTCGTCGCCACCGTGCGCCGGGATCTCCTCTACCAACGGGGTAGGCGCGGGGATCGCCGCGGCGACGGTCGCGACGAGAGCCGCTGTCGTGCGCTTACTATCGCGTGTGGGAGAGGTCATACAGCCCGCGCGGCGCCGTAGGCGCGTCTTGTCCCAGCGGATGACGCGGACCATGAACGGCCGTTCGTTGGCCGCGCTGACGATGAGCGTCCCCTTGGGCAAGGCGCGCAGCTCGTCGGCCCCGATCAGCGGCGCGCCGGTCTCGCTCTTACTCCGGCTGCCTCCCTGCGTAAAGACACGTTCCCGCTCACGCGACGCGCCCGCGCTGGCGCTGACGACGGTACGGGTGCCGAGCGTGTCGCTCATCCATTGCGCCGTCGTCGGCCCCGCGCCCGCGAAGAACAGCAGATTGTTGCAGCCGTCCTCGAACGCGGCCGGCGCGTCCACGCCGTACTCGTCGCTCATCTGCGTCGGCGACTGGAACGCCAAGAGGACGCCGATGCGGGCGGCGCGCAGCGTGTTGAGCGCGTGCAGGAGTCCGGCGATGGCCCCGATCGTGCCCGCCTCGTCGATCAGGTTGACGATAGCGCGGGGCAGCGCCTTATCGGGGTAGGTGTTGGCGAGTGCGATCTGCGCGTCCCACATTTGGCCGAATAGGGTCGCGACGAACGGGCGCAAGGTGTCTTGCCGGCCGGGCGTCAGTTGCACGAACAACGCCGTAGGTCGGCCATCGGTGCGCCCCATGGCCTCGAAGTCGATATCGTCGTGGTCCGTGACGGCCTGGATCGTTTCGCCCTTCAATCCCATGAAGCGCAGCGGTAGCCCGGTCAATACCTTCTCGGCCAGGGTCGGGTCGGCCTTGAGGTGCATCAGAAAGCCCTGCGCCGCGTCCCGCGCGTTCGGGTCGGGGCTCTTTAATAGTTCGCGCTGCATGGCGTTGATGTCGGTGCGGCCGAGGTACTGCGCGAGTTGTGAGAGGGTCCCTGGCTTGTTGATGGCGTTCAGATGGAGCGCGACAGCCTGGATGAGCAAGAGCACCGTATCGTCCCAGAAGCCGCCCTCAGAGGCGTCCTGTCGCCGGGTGTTGGCGACCCAGGTGCGTGCGAAGGACAGCGCCCGCTCCGGGTCGGCCCCGATATGGGCGAGGGGGTTATACCCGGCGCCGCTCGGGTCATAGAAGTTGAGCCGCAGCACCGTGTGCGTTTTGGATAGCGCCGCGCTGGTTCGCTCGTAGAGTTCCCCCTTGGGATCGACGGCGACGATGGAACGCGGCACGCGTCGCTTCACCTCGCGTAGTAGCAGCCCGATCAGGAGGGTAGACTTGCCGGACCCGGAGCGCCCGACGAGCAGCGTGTGGACGTACACCAGGGCGTCCGGGAGCGCAATCGTGCGGCGCATCCCTATGACGCGGCCCAGCACGAACGATCCGGCCCCGCAGCGCGGCCGCCAACGGCGCGCGTCCCGCTGGCCAGCCCAGCGCGCCGCGCCGTGCGCCGTGCCGGGCTTTAGCTTGCCGGCACGGCCGACCACGAACCAGAGAGGTGCCCACAGCGTGCGCAGCAGCGGCAGCACGACGATGAGGATGACCGTGGCGACCTCGACCCATAACCCGATGCGCATGAGCTGACCCACCGACGACGGCCCGTTGATTTCCGCGAGGCGTCGCACGCGGGCACGCGGGTCCGTCCACTGCGGCCAGGGCATGGGGCGCCAGCCGTGCGCAAGGCGGGGGATGAGATGGACCCTGGGGATGGTGGCGACGACATGTGGCGGCCACGCGGCGGCGATCTCTGCCGCCTGGTAAGCGGTGACGATATGTGGCCGCTCCAGC
>JAABUV010005687.1_pt1 | contig 14041 bp, 9 predicted proteins | sample 5559971 | NCBI WGS metagenome assembly JAABUV01 (sample SAMN10711881, study PRJNA513362) | rock metagenome | isolation source: Antarctica rocks | place: Antarctica: Victoria Land, Knobhead nord | collected 2015-12-19
TCTTGCTCTCCACCGTCCTCAAACGCTACTATTCTCATCGAATGACCTCCTGTGATAGGGTTTTGTTCTCACACACAAAGCCTATCGCACGGGGGTCATTCACCCGTTTGTACGAAATCTAGGTAGCTGTTGCCCCCCGTCGCGCTGCCCCCGGTCGCGCTGCCTCCGGTCGCGCTGCCTCCGCTGGCAGTCCCATTGGCGCCCCCGGCGTTACCTCCGTTGCCGCCGACGGCGCTCCCATCCGTGGCGCTGCCCCCAGTGGCGTCGCCGCCGGTCGCACTACCGCCGGTCGCACTACCGCCGGTCGCACTACCGCCGCTGACAGTCCCGTTGGTGGCTGTCCCGTTGGTGGCTGTCCCGTTGGTGGCGACGCCCCCTGTCGCGCTGCCGCCAGTCGCGTTGCCGCCGGCCGCGCTGCCGCCCGTGGCAGTCCCGTTGGTCGCACTACCGCCGCTGGCGGCGCTGGCGCAGGTCGCGCTACCCCCTTTCCCCCCGACGGCGCCGCCGCCAGTCACATTGCCGCCGGCGGCGCTCCCGCCGTTGCCGCCGCTGCTGCATGTGGCGTTGCCACCGGCGCCGCCGGTATTGCCGCCGCGGTGGATAGCAAGGCCGTGGGCGGCGCCGTGCTGATGGGGGTGGGGAGGGCTGTGATGACGGTAATGGTCGTGACCAGTGGGTTGATTAGCAAGCGCGCCCAGCGGAGAAACCGCGGCGGCGCCCAGCGCGGCGCCGACCGCGAGGAGACCCGTGATTAAAAAAACTTTGTTGATCCGTCCTTTATCGAGCCGCTTGTGGGGATGACCTGACATCATCGTCTACTCCCTTTCACATCCAAATAGCACGCCGTGTCACGATTAGCAAGCAGGTCCTGCCGCCCCCCTTTCCTTTGGGGCATACCGGCGCCGGGTGTCGGCGACTACCATGTCGGATAGGGTCTGTGAATTGTCCTGGGACCGCCGGCTGCCGACTTTTCACAGACCCTCCCATGTCGGAAAGGACGGTTGTACCTAGCACGTCGCCCTGATACGTTCCAATACGTGGTCATGTGTGACCACGCGGCCCCTAACACGAGGAAAGGATCCCATGACCCAAAGGCAAAGGCCTGCGCTCCTGACGCGCCTGGCGCTGGTGACCGGACTGGCCGGCGCCGGCGTACTGGCCGCGGCGCATATGCCCATCCACGCGGCCAGTACGCCGGCCGCTACGGACGACACGCTGACCCTCTATCCCCCGCGGTCGGTCCATGCCCCAGGGCAGGCGCGCGTCAAGCGCTATGGACCCCAGGACACCAATCATCCGCGTCACGGCCTGGGCCTGGCCGGCGTCGCGAGTCCGGCGGCCACGACGGCAAACCCCTCCGCGAGCCCTCAGAGCGCGGCGCTAACAGCGGGAACGGCGCCGGCCAGCGTAGACCTCTCGCGGTACGCGCCGCCGATCGGCGACCAGGGTCAAGTCAACGCGTGCGTCGCCTGGGCCACGATCTACGGGTTGCGCGGGTGGTATGCCAACCGCGACGGCTACTACCCCGCTGGCGGGTCGGGGGGGACGGGTAGCTTCGAGCCGATGTACACGTACGCCCAGATCGTCAAAGGCCAAAACAACCCTACCAGCTTCGACGACAACTTGAACATAGCCGCGTCACAAGGCGTGGACACGCGCGCCGACTACGCCCAGGGCGATGACGACTACACCGACCAGCCGACGTCGAGCGAGACCGCCAACGCCGCGCGCTACAAGATCGCGAGTTGGACCAGCCTATCGACCGGCGGCGGGGCGCGGGCGTCCATCGAGAACGCGCTGTCCAGCGGGAACCCCGTGGCCATCGGCATCCCCGTCTACAGCAACTTCTACAACGCCGGCGCGTCCTCCTACTACGTCGACGTACCGACCGCGGGGATGACCAAGTCCGGCAGCCACGCCGTCTTCGCCATCAAGTATGACAGCAACGGCATCTGGGTCCAAAACAGCTGGGGCTCGGGCTGGGGCCTCGACGGCACGGCCGAGTTGTCGTGGGCGTTCGTGGACCAGTACGCCTGGCAGATCGTGGAGATGACGCCGAGCGCGCCAGCGGCCGTGGCCACGAGCACACCCCCGCCCACCAACACGGCTGCTCCAACCAACACGTCCATGCCAACCACTACCGCCGTGCCCACCAAGACGGTCGCGCCGACCACTACCGCTACCGCCGTGCCCACCAAGACGGTCGCGCCGACTACTACGCCCATTCCGGCCAACACGGCGGCGCCCACGAACACGCCCGTTCCGACCGCCACGGTCGCTCCGACCAAGACGCCCACGCCCGGCGGCGACTTTTCCATGAACAGCGGACGGACGGCGCTCACGGTGGCCCGCGGCGGCACGGTCGGCGACACGCTGACGCTGAACGGATTGAACGGCAAGGTCACACTGAGCGTCGGTGGGCTGCCTCGGCGCGCCGGGTACTCCTTCTCGGTCAATCCCGTCACGCTCAACGGTCAAAACGCGTCCACGACGCTCAGTATCAGCCCGACACGCTGGGCCTCTCCAGGGACATATACGCTCACCATTACGGCCATCGACGGGGCGTATGCGCATACCGTGACCGTATCTCTAACCGTGTCTTAAGGGTTCCGCTTGCGCCTGTCCAATTAGAACGCAACGTAATGTTAATGTAATGTGACAAGAGACCGGAGCCCCGTATTGGGGCTCCGGTCTCTTGTCGCGCGCTTGACGTCGCATCGGGCTGAGGGAGGGTTTGCCGGCGCCGCCATCACCCGTCGTCAGAACCGCGTTGCCGTGGCCCGATGTCCGCGATGCTGGTGGCGCCGTGTCCGGCTAGTGTCTCCCTTCGATGCGCCGTCGCTACTACCTAGCTACCGCCGTTGCCGCCGTTGCCGGTGCCGCCGTTGCCGGAGTTGTTGCCGGAGCCGCCGTTACCGCCGGTGTTGTTGCCGCTGCCGGCGCTGCTGCTGCCGCCGTTGCCGCCGGTGCCGGAGCCGTTGCCGGAGCCGTTACCCGAGCCGCCGTTGGCGGAGCCGCTGCTGCTGTTACCGCCGGTACCGTTGGCGCCGCTGGCGTTGCCGCCGCTGGCGCTGCCGCCGGTGGCGCTGCCGCCGTTAGCGTTACCGCTGCTGGCGCTACCGCCGTTGCCGCCGCTGGCGTTGCCGCCGTTGGCGTTGCCGCCGTTGCCACCGAGGTTGTTGCCATCGTTGACGTTGCCGCCGCCGGAGTTGTTGCCGGTGTTGCCGCCGGTGCCAGTGTTGCCGGCCGTGCCGCCGCCGACGCCGACGCCCACGCCGGTCCCGCCGTTGCCGCTCGTGTTGCCGCCGCCGGCGCCGGCGCCGCCGCCGCTGGCGTTGCCGGAGCCGCCGTTGCCGCTAGCGCTGCCGTTGGAGCCGTTGCCGGAGCCGGAGCCGCCGTTACCGCCGGTGTTGTTGCCATCGATGACGCCGCCGCCTGCGTTGTTGCCGCTGCTGGCGCCGCCGCCGCTAGCGTTGCCGCCGCCGCTGCCGGCGCTGGCGCCGGAGCCGCCGGTGGCTCCGGTGCTGCCGCCGTTTCCGCCGCTGGCGTTGCCGCCGCTGTTGGAGCCGCCGACGACCACGCCGCCGGTACCGTTGCCGCCGTTGCTGCTGGTGTTGCCGCCGTTGCCGCCGACGCCGACGCCGGTGCCGGAGCCGCCGTTGCCGCCGCGGCTGGTGGTACAGCTATTGCGGACATGGCGGTTGCATTGACTGGTGGTGTGGCCGCCGTTGCCGCTGTTGCCGCTGCCGCCGCTACCGGAAGCAAACGAGGCCAACGGAACGACCGCGGCGATACCTAGCACAAGGGTGGTCGCGAGGATGCTCTTGCGGAACGAGCGCTTGCTCGTCCGCTCGTGATCATAAGGTGGCTTCAAACTGCTCGTAGGGATCGTTGGACATGTTGTGTTCCTCTATACCCTGCTGAACGCTATCTTGGGGCTTGGGCGCGTGAAAGTCGCCTCTGGTCTTCGAGCTTATCCAGCATACCAACACATTAGGAAGATCTCGCGTGGGCTTCCACAAGACGTCCGAGAGGTTCCTGAGATAAGCGCTAGACAACCATTGACCGTGACCGCTACCTCCTCAGTGAGGATGGAACAAGCGCACTCGGCGCGCTCGTTCGCACTCGTCCCATCCCTCAGCGAGGCGCGTGTGGGAGCCGGACAGTTGGTATACTAGCACGGTGGAACAATGGGCGTCAAGTTACTAATATGTAGTAAAGCGCGTTCAACTTGTTAAGGTGTATCGCCCGTCCTATCGTTAAAACGTCATAGCGTGTCATTGAAAAACGAAACCGTTTGTGCTAGCTGGGCGATGTGGACGATAGGCCGGAGTATGGCTATACTACCTACAGTGTAGAGGGCTGAAACGGCCCGGATGACCCACGGCTTTAGCCGTGTAGGGCGCCAACGCTGAGGGCGAATCGTCATGTTTGAATCAATGAGTTTCACGGTGACACCGGATGGTGAGCTCACCTTGTGGCTCGCGCCTCGGGACACCGGCGGCGGCACGGACCGCGCTGAGCGCGCCGGCGCGCTCACCTTGTGCCTCGCCATACAGGACCCCAACGATGGAGACGGAGACGGAGATGGGGTCCCTCGGGGCGCGCCGAGCCGGCGCGCCCTGGCGCTCTGGGCCGAGTACTCCGGCCGCGCGGAATTGGGATCGACAAACCCGCGCGAGGCGCCCGACAATCGAGTGGCCATCGCGCTCCCCGTGGGGCACGGCGAGGGGGCCATCGGCCGCTGTCGCGTCGACATATCCGGTATCCCATGCGCTTGGTATGACCTCGACCCGCCACGTCTCACCCTCGCCCCGCCGCGGCGCGACAAACTATCCCTGACTATCCCGATCCCCGCCGGGGCCATCACCGCGGCCGCCGACCTGCCCGTCGGGGTGCGCGTCGTGTCGCCGGATGGCGCGACGGTGTACGTTTCGATGCGCGGTGTGCTGACGACGGACGGCGGCGACGGGGGACGCCTGGCCCTGCGGCCTATCGAGGTCGCGGGACGCTACGGTACTATCGATGCGACCTTCGCGCCGGGGGCTGTCCCGCCCGCCGTCCCCGCCCTCTGGAGCCCACGGCCCGCCCTCCCCGCCGCCCAGGGCGCCCGTGCCCTCGCGATCGGGGGCGTGATCCCCGCGCTTGCCCGCGCCCGTAGCGCATTGGCGCCGCACGACGCGTCGGTGGCGCGCCAGGGTCCAATGCTCCCCGCATTCGTGTCCCTGCGGCGCGACGCGCTGCGGCGGCTGCAGCGCCTATCGACATGGACCCTGGTCATCCCGCTCCTTCTCCTGCTAATCCCGCTCATCGTCGTCGGGGACCTACCAGGGGGCACGACGACCATACCGCTCTGGCTCATTATCCTCCCGCTGGCGCTCCTGCTCTTCCTCCTGATTTTCGTCGGCGGCCGCGCGCTCGCCGCGCGGACGGCGATTCCCGTCTGGATCTTCGTCCTCCCGCTCGCCCTCCTGTTGCTGCTTCTGGTTCTTGACGGGGCGATCCCGCTACTAACCACCGAATCCACGGCGGCGCCGGTCGTGGCGGCGCCCACGGCGGCGCCGACCGTCGTGCCGGTCGTGGCGGCGCCCACGGCGGCGCCAATCATCGCGTCGCCCACGGCGCCGACCATCCCGCCGCCCGCGATTGCGGTTATCACGCCGACCGCTGTGCCGTCGCTGAACTTGCGGGGCGTCGTGCTACAGCCCACGACGGCGCCAGCCACCGCTCTGTCGAGCGCGGCCGCACGGACGCCCGATGTCTTGCTTAACCCCGCCACATTGAACTTTGGCGGCCACGCCGTCGCGACGACGAGTGCGGACCAGACGATCAACGTCGTCAACCTTGGCTCTACGACCCTGACGGCGGTGACCCGCTTCACCATCACTGGCGTCGACGCGCGCGATTTCGCCGCGCGCTCCACCTGCATAGGCGGCCGTATCGACGCGTATCATAGTTGCGCCATCGTCATCACGTTCACCCCCCACGCGCGCGGGACGCGCCGCGCCGACCTGGTTATTGTCGACGACGCCAGCGCCGGCGGGACGCGGACAGTCCCGCTGAGTGGACGCGGCGCCTGACGTCAGCTGACAGCTGACAGCTTTCGACTCCCGACTCCCGACTCCCGACTCCCGACTCCCGACTCCCGACTCCCGACTCCCGACTCCCGACTCCCGACTCCCGACTCCCGACTCCCGACTCCCGACTCCCGACTATAACAGACTCATCGGGTCCACGTCGCGCGTCCAGCCGGGCGGGATGAGCGGTAGCAGCGGGTGGATGTCGTCGGCGCGCACGAGCACCTGCCACAGGTAGCGCCCCTCGATCTTGCCGATGAAGCAGGGCGCCGGACCGACGACCTCGCCCTGGCGCACCAACGTGAGCGCCGCGCGTAGCCGCGCCGCCAACCGCTCGCCCTCGACCCGGCACGCTTCCTCGTCCTTGTCGCTATAGACGAGGCGTAGCAGCCGCGCGAAGGGCGGGTAGCCCGCTTCCTGGCGAAACCTGATCTCCTGTTCATAGAAGCTCGTGTAGTCGTGCATGGACGCGGCGTCGATGGCGAAGTGCTCCGGCGCATAGGTCTGCACGACGACGCGTCCGGGCAGCGCGTGCCGCCCCGCGCGTCCCGCCACCTGCGTCAGGGTTTGGAAGGTGCGCTCGGCCGCGCGGAAGTCCGGCAAGTTGAGCGCGGTGTCGGCCGAGATGACGCCGACGACGGTGACGCGCGGGATGTCCAGGCCCTTGGCGACCATCTGCGTGCCCACCAGAATATCGGCGCCGCCCCGCGCGAAGCGGTCGAGCGTGTGCTCGTGCCCGTGGCGCCCGGCGATGACGTCGCGGTCCCAGCGCAGCAGCCGCGCCCCGGGGAACAGCTGCCGCGTCTCCTCCTCGACCCGTTGCGTGCCCAACCCGAAGTAGCGGATGCGCCAGCTGTTGCAGCGCCGGCACAGTTTGGGCGGGTCGATGCGGTCGTCGCAACGGTGGCAGACCAGCTCCTCGGTGGCGCCGTGGTATGTGTACGGCAGATCGCAGTAGAGGCAGCGCGCCACGAAGCCGCAGTCGCGGCAGTTAACGAACGTGGCGCTGCCACGCCGGTTCAGAAACAGGATGATCTGCTCGCGGCGCGCCAAGGCCTCGCGCATCGCCCCCTGCAGCGCGCGGCTGAAGACGCCGCGGTTCCCCGCGTGCAACTCCTGCCGCAGGTCGACGACCTCGACCGGAGGCAAGCCGGCGGCCCTCACCTCCCAACCCCCTCTCCCTGACGCGGGAGAGGGCACAGTCTGTGAAAAGTCGCCTTCTCCTCTCCCCCCCTCCGCCCCCTCCGGGGGAGCCTGGAGAAAACCTTCTCTCGCCCCCCCCGCCCCCTCCGGGGGAGCCTGGGGAGATGCCTCCCCCCAGACCCCCGCCATAAAGCTGCTGTGGGGATGCGGTAGACGAGCTGTCAGCGCGTGGGGCTGCAAACCGCTTTCCATTACCAAGCGCTGTGGCTCCCGCGCTGTGTGTTTGGCGGGGGTCTGGGGGGAGGCATCCCCCCAGGCTCCCCCGGAGGGGGCGGGGGGGGCGAGAGAAGGGCTCTCCCCCTCTCCCGCGTCAGGGAGAGGGGGTTGGGGGGTGAGGGCCGTGGCCGCGCGATGCGTCATCTCCAACAGGCGATACGTCCCGTGCGTGGCAAGGTAGTACGAGGTCACGTCGGGCGTGGCGCTGCCCAGCACGACCACGGCCCCGGTTTCCGCGGCCAGCCGCCGCGCCACCTCGCGCGTATGGTAGCGCGGCGTGCGGTCCTGCTTGTACGAGGAGTCATGCTCCTCGTCCAGCACGATCAGTCCCGGATTAGCCACCGGCGTGAAGATGGCCGAGCGGGCGCCGACGACGGCGTCGACCTGCCCCGTCCGCACGCGTTCCCACTCGTCGAGGCGCTCGCCCTCGGAGAGCCCGCTGTGCATTAGGGCCACGCGGCCGGGGAAGCGCGCCGCGAAGCGGTCCATCGTCTGCGGCGTCAGCGAGATCTCGGGGACCAGTATGACGCCTTGCCGCCCCAGCTCGATCGTCTCCGCCAGCGCCTGCAGGTAGACCTCCGTCTTGCCGCTGCCGGTTACTCCGTGCAGGAGGAACGTCGCGGCCGCGCCCGCGCGCAACGCCGCGATGATAGCGTCGACCGCGCGCCGCTGCTCGCCGGTCAGGGGGAGTGGGAACGTCTGTGCGATCGCGCGGTGGGCCACGGGATCGCGCCGCACGACCTCCTCGGCCACCGTCACCAAACCTTGCCGCTGCAACGGCGGCAGCGCGGCGGCGGCTCCGGCGACGTGGCGGCCGAGTTCGGCGACGGACAGCGGCGCGCCGGCCTGCCGCAGCACCGCCAGCACGGCGCGCCCCTTCGGCCCCAAATAGTTCGCGTGCTCCTGGCCCGTCCACGCCGCCGTTCGTATCGTCTTAGGTCCCGCCATGCGGCTGAGCGTCGCCGTGCGCGCCACCAGACCCCGCTTGACTAGGGACGCCACGGCCTGCGCCGTACCCTTCCCGCCCTCACGGGTGAGGCGGTCCAACGCCACCGTAGCCCCCGGTGGGACGAGGTCGAGCACGCGACGCTGCGCCTCTGTAAGTCTCCCCGACGACGTCACGCCGTCGAGGCGTGCGATGCGGTACGCGGTGCGGCGGCCCACGCCCGGCGGCAGCATCGCGGCCAATACCTCGGGGATAGGGCAGCTGTAGTAGTCGCCGATCCAGCGCGCCACCGCGATCCCCGCCGGCGTGACGACAGGGTTCGGGTCAAGCACGGCTTTGATCGGTTTGAGCGTCCGCCCCGCAAGCGGCGCCGCGTCGGGATCGAAGATGACGCCGGTCAGTTCGCGGGCGCCGAACGGTACCTGCGCCAGCACACCCGCGCGCGCGTCGTCCACCCACTCGTCCGGTACCTCATAGTGGTACAGGCCGTTCTCCCCGACGGGTGTGGATAGGGCGATCTCGACTATTTTGGGCATAAATTAGCCGTGTTAAAGCGCCGGTTCCGGTACCTGCTCGACCACCTGACCAATTGTCTCCGGCGCCTCTACCGTTATCGTTTCTGGCGCGGCCAGACGGCCACGCCAAGCCACGGTCGCGCCAATAAAGTCGCGGAAGAGCGGGTGCGGCCGGTCGGGCCGCGACTTGAACTCGGGGTGGAACTGCGTGGCCACGAACCAGGGGTGGCCGCTCAACTCCACGATCTCTACGAGTTGGTTGTCCGGCGACAGGCCGCTCAGGATCAGGCCATGCGCGGTCAGCAACTCGCGGTACTCGTTGTTGAACTCGTAGCGATGGCGGTGCCGCTCGTAGATGACCGGCTGGCCATAGGCGTCCATCGCTTTGGTCCCCGCGACGAGGCGGCAGGGCCACACGCCCAGGCGCATCGTGCCGCCCTTCTCGGCGATATCGCGCTGCGAGGCCATCAGGTCGATCACGGGGTACTCGGTGTATTCGTTGAACTCGGTGCTGTTCGGCGACGCGGAGTGCAGCGCGTGGCGGGCGAGATCGATCACGGCGGCCTGTAGGCCCAGGCACAGCCCCAGGTAGGGCGTGCCGGTCTCGCGGGCGAAGCGCGCCGCGCGCACCTTACCCTCGACGCCGCGGTGGCCGAACCCGCCGGGGACGACGATGCCGTCGAGCCCGTCGAGCAAGCGTAATCCAGCGGTGGTCTCCAGGTCGCTCGAGTCGATCCAGCGCACGTTGACGCGGCGGTCATGGTGCAGCGCGGCGTGCTGCAGCGCCTCGGTCACGCTGAGGTACGCGTCGGGCAGGCTGACGTACTTGCCCACGACGCCCACCGTCACCTCGTCTTTCGGGTGCGTGATCATATCCACGAGGTCGCGCCACGGTTGCAGGCGTGGCGGGGGCGTCTGGATGCGCAGCGAGTTGGCGATGAAATCGCCCAGTCCCACCTCTTCGAGCACGAGCGGCACCTCGTAGATCGTGCGCGCGGTTTCAAGCGGGATCACGGCGTCCTCGTCGACGTCGGTGAACAGGGCGATCTTTTCCTTGAGGTCGGCCGTCACGGGGTAGTCGGAGCGGCAGACGATCACGTCGGGCTGGATGCCGATGGAGCGCAGTTCTTTGACCGAGTGCTGGATTGGCTTCGTCTTGAGTTCGCCCGTCGAGCCGATGTAGGGCAACAGCGTCACATGGATGTAGAGCACGTTGTCGCGCCCCACGTCCTTGCGCATCTGGCGGATCGCCTCCAGGAACGGCAGGCTCTCGATGTCGCCGACCGTGCCGCCGACTTCGACGATGAGCACCTCGGGGCTCTGCGTCTTGGCCAAGCGCGTGATGCGCTCTTTGATCTCGTTGGTGATGTGCGGGATGACCTGGATCGTCCCGCCCAGGTAATCGCCGCGCCGCTCGCGCGCGATGACCGAGGAGTAGATTTGGCCCGTCGTGATGTTGGAGGCGCGGGTCAGGTTCTCGTCGATAAAGCGCTCGTAGTGCCCCAAGTCGAGGTCAGTCTCGGCGCCGTCCTCCGTCACGAAGACCTCGCCGTGCTGGTAGGGGCTCATCGTGCCGGGGTCGACGTTGATATAGGGGTCGAGCTTCTGGATCGAGACCTGGATGTCACGCGCCTTGAGCAGGCGTCCGATCGACGCCACGGTGATACCTTTGCCGACGCCCGACACGACGCCGCCGGTTACGAAGATATATTTGGTCGCCGTCATCTACTCTGCTACCCCCTCGGCTCCAGCACCACTACCTGCGTCCCGGCCTGTTTATCCTTCGATAAGGAGTCTCTCGACACGTTCAGCCGCGTCTGCGGCTCGTACTCCTTGAGGCCCATCTCGTGCGTAAACTTCTCCAGCGACCCCGCCGGCTGCCCCTCGCGCGACGTCCAGTCCATGGGGATGACGACGGCCGGTTCGAGTTGGCTGATGATCCCGGCCGCCTGCGCCGGCGAGACCGTGTGCGGCCCGCCGGCGGGCACGAGCAGCACATCGACCGCCCCGATCTCCTCGACCTGCTCGGTCGACAGCACATGGCCGAGGTCGCCGAGATGGCACACGCGCAGGTCGTCGATTTCGATCAGGTACACGGTGTTGCGCCCACGCGCCTTACCATGCTGCTCGTCATGGAAGGCGCCGACCCCGGCGATCAGCACGCCCTTAATCTCGTACTCGCCGGGACCCGTGACCGCGCGCGGAGCGCCATCGACGGCGCTCACGGCGTTGTGACCCGGATCATCGTGGCTAACCGTCACGATATCGGCGCTAACGCGTAGCGACCCCTCCGCCGGGGCGAAGGGGTCGGTGATGATGGTGACGTCGCGTCCTTTCAGGCGGAGGCAATCATGACCGAGAAACGTGATTTCCATGGCTGTGGCCGCCGAGGGGCCTGGGTATCCTTCCGTCAAGAGAATTATCTAACAGTCGTCATTTTACCATAACGAGCGCACGGACACGCCGCCGGTTGTCCACGATAGGTGCGCGCCACTTTTTCGCGCCGACTGGGTGATAGCGTGGCTAGCCGTCTCTACTGGGACCGCCGCCGCTCGCTGCGCTGCCCGGCGGCTCACGGTCGTAGCCGCGGGTTCGCCACATATAACACGGTCACCGGCAACAACAGGCTGCGGGGACCGCGGCGGCTCGCTGCGCTGCCCAGTGGATGCCCAGCGCGAAAAAGTGGCGCGCACCCGTCCACGGTTCCACGACGCGCTACCCTCACTAACATCCTGAAGCCCCTACCCCGGATACTTCGCGACGAGCGGCTCGGTGTCGCGCACGGCCAACTCGGCCAGGTAGCTGTTGCGGTAGACGGCCAGTCCCGCCGAGAGCCCGATGACCCAGCCGTCTTGCGTCGTGCGCACGACGCCGTCGCCGACCGGCCGCGCGTAGATGTCGCGCAGCGCGGCGATGACGTCGCCCGCACGCACGGTGGCGCCCGGCCGTACGCGGTAGACCACCAGCCCGGCCGCCGGCGCGCGCGGATGCTCGTCGCGGTAGACGTTGTAGCCGAGGTCGGGGACCGGCACACTGGTGATGGGTCGCGGCGTCCCCGACAGCATCCCCGCCCACATCAGGATATTCTCGATACCCTGACGGCCGGCCTGCAGGGCATCGGGGTCGACGAAGCCCGTGGCGCCCAGCTCGACCGTGAACGCGGGGATACCCAGGTTGTTGAGGGCGAAGCCGGCCACCGAGCGATGCAACTCTTGTTTGACATATTTCCTGGCGGGATACTCGTTGACCACCGCAAGCCCGTAGGCGCGCGTCATCGCGTCGAGCGTCCGGCTCAACGCCTCGGCGCGCGCCCGCTCGCGCTCGTCGTCGAAGAGCACGCGGTCGCGGATAGTGAAGGGGATCGAGAGGCCCCAGGCGCAGTGCAGGTCGACGAGGTAGTCGGCCGTGGCGCGCATGGCCGCGCCGATCTCGTGCGCGACGACGGTGTAGGGCGAGGGATAGAGGTCGTCCTCGTCGCGCTCATCGGGACCCTTACGTAGGGGAAACATGCGGTTGGGGTCATGGTCGTCGTAGTAGGGACGGCGGGCGCCCACGCGGAGGCCGGCCGGGTTGAGGGTCGGCACGACGACAAGGGTACCGCGCAGCCGGCGCGGCAACTCCGGCGTCAGTATCTCCTGGATGGCGGCCAGACCCGTGACCTCGCCGCCGTGGATATTGGATGTGAGCCAGAGCACCGGCCCGTCGTCGCCCTGCGCGACGATCACCGGCCAACTCTCCACGCCGCCCGAAGGGAGCGGCATCGTCGCGAGGGTCCCGTACACATACTGCCCGCGCTTCCCGCTGGCCGTGCCTACCGTGATGCTCCGCGCCATATAGCCTCATTCAATTCCGTTCGACCTACTAATGACCTCAAGTATAGCGTGCGGCGCCCATTGACAGTACTTTCAAACCCGCACTATACTTTATATAGCTTATGTCGATAGAGCCGGTAGGTTTCATGCGTACGCGAACCCGCGCGTGTGGCGCGGCGCGGTATGACGGGCGAGGGGTCCGGCAGGCTGGTTCTCAGGAGGAAAAAATGGGTAGGATTTTCAACGATTTATCGGAAACGATCGGGCGGACGCCGCTGGTGCGCCTCAATCGAGTGACCGACGGCGCCGGCGCGACCGTCCTAGCCAAGCTGGAGTACTTCAACCCAGCCGGCTCGGTGAAGTGCCGCATCGGCGTCAGCATGATCAACGAGGCCGAGAAAGCGGGGCTCATCACCCCCGGCCGCGCCACCATCGTCGAGCCGACCAGCGGCAACACGGGCATCGCCCTCTCGTTCGTAGCCGCCGCGCGCGGCTACCGTTTGATTCTATGTATGCCGGAAACGATGAGTGTGGAGCGACGTATGTTGCTCAAGGCGCGCGGCGCCGAGCTTGTCCTGACCCCCGGCTCCGAGGGTATGCCGGGCGCCATCCGCAAGGCCGAGGAGCTCGTGGCCGAGCTCGGCGAGAACGGCTTCATGCCGCAGCAGTTCGCGAATCCCGCCAACCCCAAGATCCACCGCGAGACGACGGCCGAGGAGATCTGGGACGACACCAATGGCAATATAGATATCTTCGTCGCGGGTGTCGGCACCGGCGGTACGATCACCGGCGTCGGCGAAGTGCTCAAGGAGCGCAAACCCGAGGTGAAGATCATCGCCGTGGAGCCGGCCGAGTCGCAGATCCTAGAGGGCGGCAAGCCCGGCCCGCACAAGATCCAGGGCATCGGCGTGCCCTTCGTGCCCAAGGTGCTCGACACGACGGTCATCGACGAGATCCTGCACACCAGCTACGAGGAGTCCGTGGCGACGACGCGTCGCCTGGCCCGCGAGGAGGGCATCCTCGCCGGTATCTCCTGCGGCGCGGCGCTGCACGCCGCGCTCGAGGTGGCGCACCGGCCCGAGAACAACGGCAAGACGATCGTCGTCATCCTGCCCGACAACGGCGAACGCTATCTCAGCACGCCGCTGTTTCAGGAATAGTCGATGGTCGATAGTCGATAGTCGATAGTCGATGGTCGATAGTCGGCAAAAAGGTTGGAGGCACGGATGGGAGCATTTCCCATCCGTGCCTCCAACCTTATTACTATCGACT
>JAABUV010005689.1_pt1 | contig 14040 bp, 15 predicted proteins | sample 5559971 | NCBI WGS metagenome assembly JAABUV01 (sample SAMN10711881, study PRJNA513362) | rock metagenome | isolation source: Antarctica rocks | place: Antarctica: Victoria Land, Knobhead nord | collected 2015-12-19
CCAGGCCGCCAGCCGCGGCACCAGCAACGGCGCGCTCAGGGCACGGGCGGCGAAGCCTGCGACGCCGTCGTAGGTGTGGAACGGCAGGTCGCACGAGGGCGGCGCGGCCGAGCGCAGGAGTTCGGCCCCGGCCGCCAGCGACAGCAGCGTCTCCGTCTCGGACACGCCGGCGAAGCTGCGCGCCAGCTCGGCCGCGAAGCGTGGCCCGGCGCCGCGCCGCCCCCATTGCCAGACCAGCACCCTCATGCTGGAGAGCACTCGACGGAAAGGCCCGGGCCACGCACTGCGAGGCCAAGCCCACGCACCGCCGCGGCGAGCGGTCCCAGCCCGAGCCGCGCCTGCGCCGCCGCCTGCCCGGCCCGGCCCAACGCACGACGCGCCGCCGGGTCGTCCGCCAGCCGCGCCAAATGCGCCGCCGCCACGTCCATGTCCGGCTCCGCCCAAACAGCGCCCGGCGCCATGAACACGCCGCGCGGGTCGCGCGCCAGGACCAGCCGGGCCGGCACCATGGCGGCGCAGCCGGCGTCCATGAAGTCGACGTTGCCCGACCAGTCCGTCGCGACCACCGGCACGCCCAGCAGCATGGCCTCGGCGGGAACCAACCCGAAGCCCTCGCTGCGGTGCAGCGACAGCACGATGTCGCAGGCCGCCATCAGTGCGTGGTTGTCGGCAGTCGGCAGGATGCGGGTGTCGATGCGGATGTTGGGGTGGGCAGCCGCCGCGCGCAGCCGGGTGAAATCGGCGGGGAAGTGGTGCGGGTTCCCGACCCGCAGCAGCAGCACGCGGTCCGCCCGGTCGCCGAACGCCGCCCGGTGCGCGGCAATGGCGCCAAGCGGGTTCTTGCGCTCAAAGCTGGAGGCCAGGCTGAACGACACCAGCGTTATGACGGCATCCAAAGGCAACCCGAAATCTGCCCGGCCCAGCGCAGAGGGCGTCGGCGGACACGCCGCCACGGGATGCGGCACGACGCGCACGCGGCCCGGCAGCAGCGGTTCGAGCGCGGCTGCGGTGAAGCGCGACGGCGCCCAAACCTCGTGGACGAAGGCCAGCCCAGCGTGCCAGCCCTCGGACACAACCGGCAGCTCCCACGCCCAGTAGCCCACGACCCGGCGCCCCCGCAGCGCCGTCCGGTCCAGCCGCAGCAGCGCGAGCGGCACCTGTGGCGCATTCACGTGCAGCACCAGCGGCGCGCCGTCCGGCGGCAAAGGCCCGCCACGCCGCATCGGCCAGGCCGGCACGCCCAGCGCGTCCAAGCCATGCAGCATCAGCCGTGCGCCCTCGCCCAGGCCCGATGCGCGGTCAAGCTCGCCCGCGACCGCGATGCCGGCGCGGGCGGGAGGGGCCGGCTGGTCGGGATGCGGGGCCAGCAGCGCCGTCCCCTGGGTCAGCAACCGCCGCCGCGCGCCCTGCGGTAGGCCGCGCCATAGGCGGTGCAGCGGGTGCAAGGCAGGCTTATCGAACGTTGCTGACATAATCGCTGATATGCTGCCGGGTCAGCGGTCGTTCAGGTGACAGGCGCTGCGGTGGCCGGGCGCGACCTCCCGCAGCGCCAGGAACTTCGGCTGCACCGCGAGCGCCCGGGTGATGCCGACGCGCTGGCGCTGCCCGCCGCTGAACTGGTGCGGGTAGCGGCGCTCGTACGCGGGGTCGAGCCCGGCCCGGCGCAGTTGCGCGTCGAGGTAGGCGTCGTAATCGCCCTCGATCAGGCCATGCACACGCGGCGCCTCGCCCGCGACCTCGACCGCGACGACGGACTTCGTGTAGATCGAGTACGACGACGGGCTGTTCGGCACCTTTGGCACGCGGTCGAGGGTGAAGGCGACACCCTCGGCGACGAACGGCGTGCCGTCGTGGAAGCGCGCGTCGGGCTGCGGCTTGAACTCCCAGGTGCGGTCGTCGACCAGTCGCCAGCTCTCCGCCAGCGCCGGGATCACCTTGGCGTGCTCGTCGGTGTCGGTCAGGCCGCTGAAGATGTGCCGGGCCAAGGCGAGATCGGGCGTGAGGTTGTGGTAGTGCGGATCGATGCTCGTCACTGGCGCGCTGACGGCGATGACCAGCGTCGGCCCTGTCGGCTGCCCATGCGCCAGCCGCGCTTGCGATCCGGCCGCCCCAAGCGCCAAAATAGCGGCAAGGGCCAGCGCCTTTATCATAGCTTGCATACGCCACCCCCTGCCCGTCCCGATTATAGCAGGCCGCCCCGACGCCGCCAGCATGGGTGCGCAGTCCTAAACCGGCACAGGCCCGGTTGCCGAGCGCGGCAAGCCGTATAGACTGGTGCAATGACCGTCCCGCCGTTTTTCCCGCATGCTCCCGCGCCGGCCCGCAGCGCAGAATGGCGGGCACCCTGAGCTCGGCGATGGACCCGGCCCAGAACGCCGCCCAGAACGGCATCCCGTATTTCGCGGTCGACCTGGCGCCGCCGGATATCTCGCCGTGGCTGCCGGGCAACACGGGGGTGCGCGGGTTCACCACGTTCAACTCCGGCCAGCCCGGCCCGCACGTCGCGGTGGTCGCGGTGCTGCACGGCAACGAGATCGCCGGCGCCGTCGTGCTGGACGGGCTGCTGCGCCGCGGCATCCGGCCGGTGCAGGGCCGGTTGACCCTCGGCTTCGCCAACATCGCCGCGTTCTCCCGGTTCGACCCGGCCCAGCCCACCGCGTCCCGCTTCCTGGACGAGGACATGAACCGCCTGTGGGACCCGGCCGTGCTGGACAGCCCGCGCCGCGGCGCCGAACTCGACCGTGCGCGCGAGATGCGTCCGCTGATCGACACCGTCGACGTGCTGCTGGACCTGCATACCATGCTCTGGCCGTCGGAGCCGTTGATCCTGAGCGGCCCCACCTTGCAAGGGCGCACCCTCGCGGCGGGGTTGGGCGTCCCAGGGTTGGTTGTGGCGGACAGCGGCCACGTCACCGGACCGCGGCTGATCGACTACATGCACTTCACGGCGCCGGGCCGGACGGCCGCCGCCGTGCTGGTGGAGGCCGGGCAGCACTGGCAGCCTGCGGCGGTGGACGTGACGGCCGCCTGCGTCGCCGGCCTGCTGCGCCACACCGGCCTCGCGCACGGCCCTGCCGCGGCGCCGCGCCCGCGCTGCGCCGAGGTCACGATGACCGTCACGGCCGCCACCGCCGCCTTCGCCTTCGTGCAACCCTACCGCGGTGGTGAGGTGATTCCCCGGCGCAACACCCTGATCGCCGTTGACGGCACGGCCGAAATCCGCACGCCGCACGACGACTGCCTGCTGGTGATGCCGAGCCTGCGGCCCAGCCGCGGGCACACTGCCGTGCGGCTGGCTCGCTTCATCTAGCGATGTCCCAGGCTCCGCCTTATGTTGCGGTGCAGCGAATGGAGGGACCGATGCCGCTGAGCGAACCTGTGCCGCGTGAGCCGCTGCACCTGCGCGATATCGAACTGCGTGGCTACCGCCGCGAGGATGGCCTGTTCGACATCGAAGCGCGGCTGACGGACACCAAAACCTATGCCTTCAGCAACTCCGACCGTGGCCAGATCGACCCTGGGGTGCCGCTGCACCGCATGCTGGCGCGCATGACGCTGAACACCGAAATGGTGATCACGGCGTTCGAGGCGGTGACGGAGTTCGGCCCCTACGCGATCTGCCCCACGGCAGCGCCGAACTTCGCCCGGCTGGCTGGGCTGAAGATCGGCCGCGGCTTCCTGAAGGCGGCGAACGAGCGGGTCGGCGGCACGCACGGCTGCACCCACCTGCGCGAGCTGTTGGGCCAGATGGGCACCGTCGCGTTCCAGACGCTGCTCGCCGTCCGCATCAAGCGCGAGGCGGCACCGAACGCCATGGCCAGCACGGACCAGCCTGCGCCCGCGCCCGAGAAGCCGTCCAGGCCGATGATGCTGGGCACCTGCCTGGCCTACGCGCCCGACAGCCCCGTTGTCGCCCGGCAGTGGCCGCAGTTTTACACTGGGCCAGCACCAGTCACGCCTTGAGGGCCGCCTGCTCCTCCGGCGTGCGTAGCGCCAGCGCCAGCGCGTGCAGGCCCTGGGCGAATTCACCGCCCAGCGCCGCGTTGACCATGCGGTGCCGGGCGACGCGGCCCTGGCCCACGAAGCGGTCGGACACGACCAGCACACTGTAGTGCGTTTCCCCGCCCGGCGTCGCTCCGGTGTGCCCGGCGTGCTGGGCGCTGTCGTCGCGCACATCCAGCAGGACCGGCGCGAGGGCGGCGGACACCAGGGCACGGATGCGTTCGGCACGGGGGGGCTGGTCTGACATGCAGCGAGGCTTAGCGCGGCGCCCACTGGGTGGGAAGGACTTGCCCCGGCAGGGAACAAGCGCACATAAGGCGGGATGACCCGATCACCGCGACCCCGGGCCTATGCGCCCGACCCGGCCGCGCCGGGACGCCCCTGCGACATGCCCGGCTGCCCCGAGGCTGGAGGCTTCCGTGCGCCCAAATCCCGCACCACGCTGAACCAATACTGGTGGTTCTGCCTTGAGCACGTACGCGAGTACAACGCGGCTTGGGACTACTACAAAGGCATGTCGGCGAGCGAGATCGAGGCGCACACCCGGTCCGACACCGGCTGGCAGCGCCCGACCTGGCCGTTGGGCCGCCTCGGCGCGCAGGCCTTCGACGAGGCCATGCTGCACGATCCGCTGCATATCCTTTCCGCCGGGCGCATGCGCCGCGGGCCGGTGCCGCCGAAGGCATCGGTGCCGCCGGATTTGCGCGACCCGATGCAGGCGCTGGGCCTGGATTGGCCGGTGTCGATGGACACGCTGAAGGCGCGCTACAAGGAGCTGGCCAAGCGTCACCATCCCGACGCCAACGGCGGCGACCGGGCGTCGGAGGAGCGGCTGAAGACGATAAACCTTGCCTATGCCGCCGTAAGGCAACATTTGACCGCCGAACCCCGGATGGCCGCGACCGGATGAGCTTTCGCAATTGCCCCGAAGCGGGCTAATCTGCCCCGCCCGGCTCACGGCACGGCGGGGCACTGCACAGGACCCCAAGGCCTATGAACAACATCGCTGCACTCGCCGACGCCCGTTCCACGCCGACGTCGGCCATCAGTGTCCCGGACACGACGGTCGACGCCCGACAAGCGTTCGGCCTGGACATCGACATGGCGGTGCCGGCCTTTTCGGTGCCGACCGAGCACGTGCCGGAGATCGACACCGCCTACAAGTTTGACCGGGAGACGACGCTCGCCATCCTGGCCGGCTTCGCCTTCAACCGGCGCGTGCTGATCCAGGGCTACCACGGTACCGGCAAGAGCACGCATATCGAGCAGGTCGCCGCCCGGCTCAACTGGCCCTGCATCCGGGTCAACCTCGACAGCCACATCAGCCGCATCGACCTGATCGGCAAGGACGCCATCGTCCTCAAGGACGGCAAGCAGATCACCGAGTTCCGCGAGGGCATCCTGCCGTGGGCCTTGCAGCACGCCTGCGCGCTGGTGTTCGACGAGTATGACGCCGGCCGGCCAGATGTCATGTTCGTGATCCAGCGGGTGCTGGAGGTCGAGGGCCGGCTCACCTTGCTCGATCAGAACCGCGTGATCCGACCGCACCAGAGTTTCCGTTTGTTCGCCACCGCCAACACGGTGGGCCTGGGCGACACGACCGGGTTGTATCACGGCACGCAGCAGATCAACCAGGGGCAGATGGACCGCTGGAACATCGTCGCCACGCTGAACTACCTGCCGCACGCGCAGGAGACGGCGATCGTGATGGCGAAGATGGGCGTTGAACCCTCCGACAAGGCGATGAAGAAGCGGATCGAGAGCATGGTGGCGCTGGCGGACCTCACGCGCGCCGGGTTCATCAACGGCGACATCTCCACGGTGATGAGCCCGCGCACGGTGATCACCTGGTCGGAGAACGCGCGCATCTTCAAGGATGTCGGCTTCGCGTTCCGGCTGACGTTCCTGAACAAGTGCGACGAGACCGAGCGCAGCACCGTGGCGGAGTACTACCAGCGTTGCTTCAACGAGGAGTTGCCGACCGGCCTGCTGGCGCCGCGCAAAGGGCTATGAGCGGCTCGTCCGCGGGCGGCGGCCCTATGAGCGGCAACAAGGAGAACTCGCGCACCGAGGACTTCAAGCGCGCGACCGCCGGGGTGTTACGGGCGATCGCGCAGGTGCCCGAGGTGCAGGTCGCCTTCCAGCCGGGGCCGAGCGGCTTGGTCGGCAAGCGTGCGCGGCTGCCGCTGCCGACGCGGGCGCTGCCGGCGGCTGAGATGGCCAAGCTGCGAGGGGCCGCCGACAGCGTCGCGCTGCGGCTGCGGCACCACGACGATGCCGTCCACGCCGCGCGCAGCCCCGGCCAGCGCGAGGCAAAGGATGTCTACGACGCGCTGGAGCAGGCCCGCGTCGAGACCGTCGGCGCCGCGCACATGTCTGGCGTCGCCGCCAACATCCGCGCCCGCCTGTCCGACGAATGCGAGTCGGAGGGCTACGACCGCATGACCCGCAAGGACCAGTTGCCGTTGCCGGCGGCGTTGTCGTTGCTGGCGCGCGAGCGCATGTCCGGTCAGGACAGCCCCGTGGCCGCGGCTCGCATCCTGGAAAGCTGGCGCGGCACGCTGGGCGACGACGCCGAGGGTGCGCTGTCGGAGATGGCGGCGGCGCAATACGACCAGACGCGCTTCACCCGCGCCGCCCGCAAGCTGCTGGCTGCGCTGAACCTGGCGGAAGCCGAGGTCGAGTCGGAACCCGACGACCAGACCGATGAGGGCGAGGACGGCGGCGAGCAGGCGGGGTCGCAGGACAACGCGGAGCAGAACGAGGGCGACACCCAGTCCGACGCCGACAGCATGATGGGCGCACAGCCCGAGCAGATGCAGGGCGACACCTCCGAGGACGAAGGCGAAGACGACGCCGAGGAGGACGCCGCCGCCGCCGAGGGCGACGACCGTCCCGGTGGTCCGCAGACTCGGCGCGAGAAGCCGGTGCCGGACGACCACATGGCCTACCGTGCCTTCTCCCGCGCCAACGACGAGGAGACGGACGCCGCGGACCTGTGCGACGCCGAGGAACTGGCCCGGCTGCGCCAACAGCTCGACCAGCAGTTGCAGCACTTGCAGGGCGTTGTCAGCAAGCTCGCCAACCGTTTGCAGCGCCGGTTGTTGGCGCAGCAGACGCGGGCGTGGGAGTTCGACCTGGACGAAGGCATGCTGGACGCCGGGCGCCTGGCGCGGGTGATCGTGAACCCGATGCTGTCGCTGTCCTACAAGCGCGAGCGGGAGACGGATTTCCGCGACACTGTTGTGACGTTGCTGATCGACAACTCCGGCAGCATGCGGGGGCGGCCGATCACGGTGGCGGCGATGTGCGGCGACATCCTGGCCCGCACCCTGGAGCGCTGCGCGGTCAAGGTCGAGGTGCTGGGCTTCACTACCCGCGCCTGGAAGGGCGGGCACAGCCGGGAGCGCTGGGTGGCGGAGGGCAAGCCGCGCAATCCCGGACGGCTGAACGACCTGCGCCATATCATCTACAAATCCGCCGATGCGCCGTGGCGCCGGGCGCGCAAGAATTTGGGCCTGATGCTGCGTGAGGGCTTGCTGAAGGAGAACATCGACGGCGAGGCGCTGCTCTGGGCCTACCGCCGGCTGATGTCGCGGCCTGAGCACCGGCGCATCCTCATGGTGATCAGCGACGGCGCGCCGGTGGACGACAGCACGCTGTCGGTGAACCCCGGCAACTACCTGGAGAAGCATCTGCGCGAAGTTATCCGCGAGATCGAAAGCCGGGACGCGGTTGAGTTGATCGCGATCGGGATCGGCCATGACGTGACGCGATACTACCGCCGGGCGGTGACGATCGTGGACGCGGAGGAGCTGGGCGGCACCGTCATGAAGAAGTTGGCCGAACTGTTCGACGAGGACGCGGTCCGCTCCTGGGCGCGTGCTGCGGCGGAGCGGGCGCCCCTAGTCGCCTAGGGCGTGCATCCTGGCGGCGGGCTGAGGGTCCGTCAGTTGCCGCAGGATGGTGGCAGCGTGGCGTATGGCCAGCGAGTAGTGACCCTCGCCCGGCAGCACATGCAGGCGCATGCCGGGGATGGCCTCGAACGGCGCAAGGGCGTACAGGGGAATCAACGAGTCCTCGCTGCCATACCAAACGTCAACCGGCACGGTGATAATGCCGAACGGCACCTGCCAGTCGCGCGCATAGATTTGCGCGTCGGACAGGGCGCCCTGCACGCTGCGGCCGATGCCCTCGCGCCAGACACGGGCGAGGCCGGACAGAGTCTTCGGATCGAGGCACTCGCGGTCGGAGTCAGGGAGCGAGCCGCCGACCAGGGTGCTCGGCGTGATGATCCGCTGGCGCAGCAAAGGCCGCACGATGCTGAACAGCCGGTGCGCCAGGACCGGATGCCGTCCAAGCCGGAACAGGTGGCCGACGCCGGGCGCACGGGGGTGGACGCCGTGGGCAGGGGGCACCGGGCATACCAGCGCCGCACCGAGCACCCGGTCGGGTAGCGCATAGGCACAGGCAGTGGCGTAGGGCGCGCCCCCGGAGAGGCCAACGACATGGAACTGGCCGAGGCCGAGCCGGTCCGCCACGTCCGCCACGTCCTGCGGCCAGTCCAGCAGGGTGCGGCCGGGCTGCGGTGATGACCGGCCATAGCCCGGCCGGTCGAATGCCAACACGCGGGCTGGCAGCTCAGGAATCAACCCGGCTTCGAGCCGCGAGGCCGGCCAGCCGTGGAAGTAGAGCACTGCGGGCCCTGACGGATCGCCATACTTCTCAACCGCTATGGCCCGCCCATCCGGCAGGCGCACCATGAACGACGGCGGCATCGACCGGCGCCGGCGCGGCGCACGGGCGCGGCGCACGAACCGCTTGAGTGCCAAAGTCACCATAATGAAAAAGGCCCGCCGGAGCGGGCCTTCGCGTTCGCCAACTGACCGTTAGGCGGCCGGCTGCGCCGCGGCGCGCTTGGCCTGCGACCGGGCAATGCGGCGCTTCAGCACCTGCGCCTCCTCAGGAAGGTTCCGATTCGGCGTGCCGAGCAGGAACGAGTCGAGGCCGCCATTGTGCTCGATGGTGCGGATGGCGTGAGTGGTCAGGCGCACACGGATTGTCGTGCCCAGAATGTCGGACAGCAAAGAAGTGTGCTGCAAGTTCGGCAGGAAGCGACGGCGGGACTTGTTGTTGGCGTGGCTGACGTTGTTGCCAGACTGCACACCCTTGCCCGTGAACTGGCAGCGACGAGACATCGGAATTCCTCAAAACAAAGTGCCGCCCAAAAAGCGCAGCCTAAAGCGGACGGCGCTGGCGATCAGATCAGGGCGGGGTTATGGCGTCACGTTGGGGCCGCGTCAACCCATTCAGGCTCAAGCGCGCCCGGAAGCGCCCTCATGCGACCCGTACTCCGCGCGCAGTTCGCCCGACCGCACGCTCGACATTGCATTCTGCAGCACCTGGACGATGGCATCGTCGCCCATGGTGCGCGCCAGCAAACCCAGCGAACCGCCCAGCAACGCAGAAGCAATCGACAACGGGCTGAGGTTCTGGCCCGCCATGTATTCGATCGCCTTGTCGATGACGGCGCCGGCATGGCTCAGGTCTGCGGGGGCCTCGGGGTCGGCGTGGTTGGCATCATTTGGCATGCGGCGCTCCTTTTTTCATACATGGCGCTTGGGTTCGACGATCCAACCCGCCGCTACGGTGCGGCACCCCCCTACTGCGCAGCAACCGTCTCCGGCTCGAACGCCTCGGGCCTGGACGCCTCGCCCTGCTCGACCTGCAACTCCCACATGCGGGCATAGAGGCCGTCCGCTGCCAACAGGCTGGCATGGGTGCCGCGCTCCGCCACCCGGCCCTCGGAGAGCACCAGGATTTCGTCCGCGTCCACCACGGTCGACAGGCGGTGCGCGATCACCAAGGTCGTGCGGTCGGCCGAAACGGTGCGCAATGCCGTCTCGATTTCCCGCTCGGTCCGGGTGTCGAGCGCGCTGGTCGCCTCGTCCAAGATCAGGATGCGCGGGTTCTTCAGGATGGTGCGCGCGATGGCGACCCGCTGCTTCTCGCCACCCGACAGCTTCAGCCCGCGCTCGCCCACCTTGGTCTGGTAGCCTTCCGGCAGGCGCAGCACGAAGTCATGCACCTGGGCCAGCCGGGCGGCGTGCTCGATCTCGGGCTGCGACGCGCCTGGACGGCCATAGGCGATGTTGTAGGCAATCGTGTCGTTGAACAGCACGGTGTCCTGCGGCACGACGCCGATGGCGGCGCGCAGGCTGGCCTGGGTCATGTCGCGCACGTCGATGCCGTCGATCTCCACCGCCCCCTGCGTCGCGTCGTAGAAGCGGAACAGCAGGCGGCTGATGGTGGACTTGCCCGCGCCGGTCGGCCCCACAATCGCGAGCTTTGCCCCGGCGGCGGCGAAGAAGCTCACGCCATGCAGGATTTCGCGGTTGGGGTTGTAGCCGAAATGCACGTCCTTGAAGGCGACGGAGCCTGGCTGCCCAAGATCCGGCTTGCCCAGCGCGGGCGACGGCGCCAGCACGATGGCGCCGGGCCGGTCCGCAACCTCCTGGCCGACCGAGAGCAGGCGGAACATCTGCTCCATGTCGACCAGGCCCTGCTTGATCTCGCGGTAAACGAAGCCGAGGAAGTTCAGCGGCTGGTAGAGCTGCATGAGGTAGGTGTTGACCAGCACGAACTGGCCCACGGTCATTTTGGCGGCCTGCACGCCATTCGCCGCCATCAGCATGACCCAGCCGAGGCCGATCGCAATGATGAACGCCTGGCCGAGGTTCAGCATGTTGAGCGTGACCTGGCTCTTGACCGCTGCGCGCTCATAGCGGGCACGGGCCTCGTCGAAGCGCTTTGCTTCGTGCGCCTCGTTGCCGAAGTACTTCACGGTCTCGAAGTTCAGCAGGCTATCGACGGCCTTGGTTTGCGCGTCGCTGTCGGTTTCGTTCATCGCGCGGCGGAAGCGGACGCGCCAGTTGGTAAAACCGAAGGTAAAGCCGATGTAGAGGACGACCGTGACCAAAGTGACGAGGGCAAAACGCCAGTCGAATAGGTGCCACAAGATGCCAACGACCAGCACGACTTCGAGCAGGGTCGGCACGATATTGAAAACAGCAAGGCGCAGCACGTTCTCGATGCCTGCGGTGCCGCGTTCAATCGACCGGGACAGGCCGCCGGTCTGCCGGTCCAGGTGGAAGCGCAGCGACAAGCGGTGTAGATGCTTAAAGGTTTGCAGCGCGACCTTGCGCACGGTGCTCTGCTGCACGGCGGCGAACACGGCGTCGCGCAGCTCGGCGAACCCCGACGAGGCGATGCGCAACAGGGCGTAGGCCAAGATCAGGCTAAATGGGATGGTGAGCGGATGGCCCTTGGGCGACAGCGCGTCGACCGCCTGGCTGTAGACGATCGGAATGTAGACCGTCGCGACCTTCGCCAGCACCAGCATGACGACGGCCGTGACGACGCGCACATGGGCGCCAGTCTCCCCCTTGGGCCAGAGGTAGGGCAGCAGTGAACGCACGGTTTGGAAGCCGGTCCGCTGCGGAGTGGCGGAGGCGGGCATGGGGGTCAAATCGGCAGGCTTCATTGACTGCATGTGGCGACGCACGCCGGTGGTGGGAAGGCCGCATGCTTGGGATGCCCTGGGATTGTCACCATAACAGGGGAATGACCGACCTCATGCGCCATATCGCCGCCTGCCGTAATGCCGAGCTGCCGGGCCAGCGGTTGCCGCTGCGGCTGGGCGCGGCGCAGGTCGGATGGGTGCTGCCGGACACCGCGGCGGCGCTGGCCAAGCTTGGGGCAACCGTTGAACCCGGCGGCGTGACGCTCGCCGCGGCCGAGCTGCAAGGCATGGCGCAGGCGCTCGTTGCCCAAGGGCGGTTCCGCTGGCGGGGCGAGGCATTTGACGTGCGGGCGGCGCCTGACGGCCCGGCGCTGACGCAGATCGACCGCGGTGCGCTGCCGGCGTTCGGCATCCGGGCGGAGGGCGTACACCTGAATGGGCTGGTCCAGCGGGCGGATGGGCCATGGCTATGGGTGGCGCGGCGCGCGGCCGACAAGCTGCTCGACCCCGGCAAGCTCGACCACCTGGTGGGCGGCGGCGTCCCAGCCGGCCTCTCGCCATGGGAGACACTGGCCAAGGAGGCGGACGAGGAGGCCGCGGTCCCTGCCGAGCTGATCGCGCAGGCCGTGCCGGTGGCACTGCTCAGCTACGCGATGGACCGGCCAGAAGGGCTGCGGCGCGACCGCCTGCACTGCTACGACTTGGCGCTGCCTGAACGCTTCAAGCCGCATCCACGCGATGGCGAGGTCGAAGCGTTCGAGCTTTGGCCGCTGCTGGCGGTCCTTGATGAGGTCCAGCGCACGAATGCGTTCAAGTTCAACGTGAACCTGGTGCTGATCGACCTTTTTCTTCGCACGGGCCTGCTGGACGCAGCCGAGGGCGGGCGGCTGCGGGCAGCGTTGGACGCGCCATCAGATTAGGGCTTGCTAATGCTCCGGCGGCACGGCGCTGATCGGGATGTCCCGCGTCTCGGCCGGCTGCTCGTCCGTGTCCGCGGTTTCGTCCTCGTCGTCCTGGTCGGAGCCCTGCTGCTGCTCGGCGGTTTGCGGCTCGTTGCCGTGGCTCTCATAGGGCTGGCGTCGCTGCGGCCCTGCGCCATTGCCGTTGGGCTGGCTCTGCGCCTGCGCCGCCTGGTTCATGGCGTTCAGGATGCGGAAGTAGTGCTCGGCGTGCTGGAAATAGCTTTCGGCCATCACGCGGTCGGCCGAACTCGTGGCGTCGCGGCCAAGCTGCAAGTATTTCTCGAACAACTGCTGGGACGTGCCCCGGATGCGGAGGTCGGGGCCGCTGCTGTCGAAGACGTGGTTGCGGTTCAGCGGCACGTTGCCGGTTTGGTGCCGGATCGGCACGCCGCCTCCGCTGCCGCCACCCCGGTGGTTGCGCCCGCGCATACGTTTCATGTTCATTCGTATGGAACACTTTCCTGTTCATAGCCACCCTGGGACGCGCACGGGCCTAACCCGGCGGCAGTCAACTGGCGGCATTGGGCATCGCCCACTAGCGGGCGAATGGTGCAAACATAGGCGCGCCCGTGGGCACGCTTCATGATCGCAGCAATACCCTAGCGGTCCCGTGCCGTCCTGCCAAACGTTTTCTTAGCGCCCCACCACCAGCACCCGGCGGATGCCGGCCAAGTCGGCGCGGAATGCCACGGGGCGCCCCGCCAGCGCCGCGACCGCATCGGCCTGGCCGACACCGAGCTCCAGCACCGCGAAGCCGTCCGGGGCAAGCAGGCCGGGCATCGCCGCCAGGATGCGGCGGTAGGCGTCAAGCCCGTCGATGCCGCCGTCCAATGCTGGGCCCGGCTCGTATCCGGCGACCTCGGGCATCAGGCCGGCGATGTCGGCGCTGGGGATATACGGCGGATTGCTGAGCACGAGGTCGAAGCGGGCCGACAGCGCACCGTCCCAGTCGCCGCAGGCGAACGCAGAGCGCGCCGCAAGCCCCAGCGCACCGGCGTTGCGGGACGCCAGCGCCGCCGCCTCGGCGGAGCGGTCGACGCCAAGCCCCCATGCAAGAGGAAACTCCGTCAATGCCGCCAGCAGCAGGCAGCCCGTGCCGGTCCCGAGGTCCAGGATCGTCCGCACCCGGCTGCGGTCCGGCACTGCCGCGAGCGCCGCCTCGATCACCGTCTCGCTGTCGGCGCGCGGGATCAGGGTGGCGGGCGAGACCTCGAACTCCAGGCTCCAGAACTCTTGCCGGCCCAGGATCAGCGCCAGCGGCTCGCGTGCGACACGCCGGGCCAGCAAAGCATGGTACGGCACTGGGTCGATGCCCCGCAACGGCTCGCGCAACAGCGCCTCGCGCGGAAGCTCGGTGGCGTGGCCGAGCAACAGCCGGGCGTCCAGCCGCGGGTTGCCCACCCCGGCCGCCTCCAGCAGCGCCGCGCCCTGGCGCAGCGCCTCCTGCACCGTCATCGCACCGTTACTCTTGGGCGGCCAGCCGGGCGGCCTGGTCCTCGGCGGTCAGCCGGTCCACGATATCGTCGAGGTCGCCCTGCATGATCCGGTCAATCT